>ERZ780177.1515-NODE-1515-length-21831-cov-10.007026_pt1 | contig 21831 bp, 8 predicted proteins | sample MGYA00510973_ERZ780177 | MGnify/ENA primary metagenome ERZ780177 (study PRJEB29588, sample SAMEA2144396) | human gut metagenome | biome: human gut; feature: human-associated habitat; material: faeces | place: Denmark | collected 2008/2010 ...
TGCCATCGAGTAACAAAGTCAGAAAAGTCACCTCCGAGAACTATCCTACAGACGCAGGGCGTGAGGGCGAAGCAATCTTTCGCCGCGTGTACGGTCTGGCAGGCAGCAAACTCCCGGTCAAACGGCTGTGGATTAGCAGCATGGAAGATTCCGCTATCCAGCAGGGCTTTGATTCCTTAAAGGATGGCGCAGAGTATGACAACCTGTTTGCCGCTTCGGAGTGCAGGGCAAAGGCAGACTGGCTGATTGGTATGAATGGCACACGGGCTTTTACCAAGAAATACGGCAGGCGGCAGACCATTGGACGGGTGCAGACTCCGACACTGGCAATGCTGACGGAACGGCAGAACAAAATCCAGAACTTTGTAAAAGAGCCGTATTACAAGGTGGAAATCACAGGAAATGGCATCGTGGCAGAATCGGAACGGATGGCACAGGAACAGGATGCGGATACCATGCAGGCAGCTTGTGATGGACAGTGTGCCGTAGTTGGCAGCATCGAGCGCAAACGGAAAGAACAGTCTGCGCCGAAGCTGTATGACTTAACGACCTTGCAGCGAGAAGCTAACCGCTATTATGGTTTTACCGCCAGTCAGACTTTGAAGATCGTACAGGAATTGTACGAAGAAAAGCTGGTGACATACCCGCGAACGGACAGCCAGTACATCACGGAAGATATGCAGCAGACCATGGCAGATTTGCTCAAACACTATGGCGGCGAAGCAGATGGAGTAAAGCAGGTGGTCAATAACAAAAAGGTCACTGACCACCATGCGATTCTGCCGACACTGGAAAGCTGCAAGCGTGGGTCAAACAGCCTGTCCGGGGATAAGGAAAAGGTCTTTGCTCTCATCGTCTGGAAGATGCAACAGGCAGTACAGCCGCCATACATCTATGAAGATGTTCTGGTAACAGTATGCTGTCAGGACAGGAAATTCACTGCAAAATACAAAAATGTCTTGCAGGCGGGACATACCGCAATGCCTGTTCCGTTTGCAGAACAGGAAAAAAGCAAGGATATGGCATTCCCCAAGAAACTGGAACAGGGCGAGGTGATTCCTGTGGTGAGCGCGGAGAAAAAGCAGGGCTTTACATCTCCGCCGAAAGCATTTACCGAAGACACCCTGCTTTCTGCAATGGAAAGCGCAGGCAACAAGGAGTTTGAAAAAGACACGGAAAAGAAAGGACTGGGAACACCTGCGACCCGTGCAGCGATTCTGGAAAAGCTGGTATCTTCCGGCTATGTGGAACGCAAAGGCAAGCAGATTCTTCCCAGTGCAGAGGGGGTTACGGCAATCGCAAATATCCAGGATTACCTGAAATCGGCAAGCATGACCGCTGAGTGGGAAAATGAACTGCTGCGGATGGAACGGGGCGAAACAAAGCCCGCCGACTTCATGCAGGGCATCGGTGGATTGCTGGAACGAATGCTGGCAGACCTCCGGCAAATTCCGACCGTACAGGAATCACCTATTTATAATAAGGTATCTATCGGGAACTGCCCGGTATGTGGAAAGCCCGTCTGTGAAGGCAAGCTGAATTTCTATTGCTCTGACCGGGACTGTAAATTTGCCCTCTGGAAAGAAAGTAAATACCTTTCCGGCATGAAAAAGACGCTCACAAAGAAGATGGCAACTGACCTTTTGAAGAAAGGACGTACCTATGCAAAAGACTTCTACTCTGCCAAAAAGGACAAGACCTTTGCCGCAGACCTTGTTATGGCAATAGAAAATGGCAGGGCGCAGTACAGTCTTGAATTTCCGAAAACACCAGCTAAGAAGTAAGGAGGGAACGATTGGCGAAATTTAACGATATTCGGGAACTTGCCCAGCAGAACGCACGGTGGGTAAGCAATTCTCCGAAAGACTGGATGAACTATCTGGATGTGGCGGCACGGCTGTACCGCTATTCGTTCAAAGATACTCTGCTGATCCATGCTCAGCGTCCTGATGCGACCGCCTGTGCAGAGCTGGAAGTCTGGAACAAGAAAATGAACCGCTGGGTAAACCGTGGCGCAAAAGGCATTGCTCTTTTGGACGATGCCAGCCCACGGGCAAAGCTGCGCTATGTGTTCGACATTGCGGACACGCATCTGGTGCAGGGCGGCAGAACGACGATCCTCTGGCGCATTGATGATTTGGAACACCAGCAGATGATCCTCGACCATCTGGCAGATACTTATGCTCTGACGCAGACGGACAGCATGAATGCTGCGCTGATGGAACTGGCACAGCAGTTGACCGCTGAAAATCTGGAAGAAGCGATGGATGGTCTGGAATATGAGGTGGCAGACACTTTTCTGGAAGGACTGGATGAAGATAACCTCCGTGTCCGTTTCCGGGAGTTAATGACCAACAGTATTTTCTATACCCTTTCCCGACGCTGCGAACAGGAACCGCTGGAAGTTTTGGAAGATGAGGATTTTATCCGTATTGTGGATTTCAACCAGCTTCCGGTTTTGACGTTCCTGGGCAATGCTGTTTCGGAACAATGTGAAGCGGTTCTCCGTGACATCGGACGGGAAATGCAGAAAATTTACCGAAAAGAAGTCACAGAACATCTTGCAAAAACTGCCGACAGCTTGTATAATACCAGTACGAACTTTAGCGCATTAAAGCGTGAAACTGAAACGAACATCACTGAAGGAGGAAAACCGTATGGAACTGACTTATCACCGCAAGGGGGACTACCTGTTTCCGAACCTGACCGTACAGGACGAGCCGATGAGCATTGGGAAGTACGGGATGCTGCGCAGGACTTATCTGAGGGAAAACAAGAAGAACTGGTATCAGAGTATGCTGATGAGCGGCAGGCTGAATCAGCATCTGGCGCAGATCGACGAGCAGGCGGAGAACCGGATGGAAGAACTGATCGAGAGCCTGAACGAGAAGTATCCGGCTCCGAACAAGGAAAACGAACAGATGGCATGGGTGGCACATCAGAACAATCTGACCGCGATGGCGGAAGAGATCGTGCTGAAGGAATTGGTGTACAACTAACCGCTGACACAACCGAACAGGATTTGAGCGAAGCAGAGGAAGAAATTGCCTCTGCTTTTTCTCTGCCCAGTCTGCCGACCGTGGAACAGCAGATTCGGGCAATCGAAGCCCCGATGCAGGCCCAGTATGCCGATGAGATCACGATTCCGGCAGAAGTTGTGGATGAAATCCTGCGGACGGGAAGCAATCGAAGCAAAAGCCAGCTCCGCCTTATCTATAACTTTATGACCGAACAGACCCCGGAAGAGTATACTGCTTTCGTCAAAAAAGAGTATGGCGAGGGCGGCAAGGGCTTTGAGATCGGCGGCACAAAATATGCAGTCTGGTTCGATGAGTTGGGTATGCAGATCGCCGTTGGAGATACGGTTCGGAACGACCCCAAAAACAAAGCATTTCTGTCATGGGAAGATGTCAGCTGCAGAATCCATCAGCTTCTGCAGCAGGGAGAGTACGCACCAAAGTCTGTCCTGGATGCAGCCCGTGGCAATGCTCTGCATGAACACGCAGAAGCCCTAAGCTATATGGAACGCGATATGGCAGAGGGCGTGGCAGAGATGGTCTTTGCCGATACGTCCATCTTCTCCGGCGGATACCCGGAACTTACAGAACGACTTGCAAAGTTGATTGACCAGCCGGAATTTCTGGCTGACCTGAACGAACGTCTTTTGGGACTGGCAGAAGCCTACGCCGAAGATAAAAGCGTGATGCGGATGCCGTTCTATCGCCCGGACAAAGTATCCGAACAGTTTCAGAAGTTTGCCCTCCCGTTCCAGCCGTATCAGGCAAGAGAGGGCTTTCAGTGGAATGAGCAGGAAGTCTTTATCACGGAAGATGAGATTAATGCTTTCCTTGCAGGCGGCGGGCCGTATTCGGATGGCAGGCTGGCAACGTACAGTTTCTTCCTTACCCATACAGAGAAAGCAGAACGCGCGGCATTTCTGAAAGACCGATACGGTGTGGGCGGCAGCAGTCATGCACTTTCCCGTGCAGATAATTCCCATGCCAGCTATGACGGCAGAGGTCTTGAACTGGCACGGGGCATCTATGGAAAGCCGGATGCGCTGGTAAAGCTGAACTGGAACCAGGCGGCTGAACGAGTTGCAAAGCTCATTGACCAGAGTTTGTATCTGAAGCCTGCGGATTACAGCCGGATGCCGAGTTACGAGCGTGAGCAGATGGCAAATCGGGTAATCGGTTTCTACCATCGTCTGCCCGATGAAGTAGAGCGTCCATTTAAGCGGGAATTGCTGAATGAGGATGCCAGAAAGAAACTGCCCACCATGCTGGCTGACCCGGAACAGGCGGTAGAGCTTCTGGAAAAGATGGATGCAGCACTTCTTTCCGTGCCGCTGGATTCCCCGGAATATGCGGAAAAATCAAAGACGCTTGCTGAACTGCACCAGTATGTTGAGGGAACGTACACGATCTTCCCGGAAAAGAAAAAGGCTGTTGAGATTTCTGTTTCTGAGACAGGACAAATATCGCTTTTCGATATTTGGGCGCAGGAACAGGAATCGAAAGAGCATTCAACCACCGCAGTGGTTGAAGAACCCCAGAAGCAGGCGGCAAAGTACAGCAGAAATGTCGGGGATTATCTCTATCTGGAAGATGACCGCCTTTATAAAATCGAACGTGTTACGGATTCTCTGATCTATCTGAAAGATATGGAGCGTCCTGCATGGGCGGCGCGGGTGCTTCGACCGAACCAGTATGATGCAGAACTGGCAAAGAATCCGCTGAATGATTATCTTCTGGCAGGGCAGGAATCTGCATTGAAAGATAGTAGCTGTGTTTACAAAGAATGTCTGTATTCCATGCTGGATGCGGTGCAGCAGAGTGAAATCTATCCGTATCTCCGCGACCGCGATGTGGATGCAGACGAAGCGGAAAAGGAACTTCGGAACAAGATTGACGAGCTGTTAGAGCGGAATGCGAAAACTGCTCCGCAGTATCTGGAAGCAAGCCAGAACTGGGAAAACTTGAAAGACTGGTTGGTAGAAGATATTTTCCAGCGCACCTATCAGGACGTTATTACGGACAGACGGGATGCCGTTGCACTGTATCAGGATAGCAAGGACGCACCGCAGTGGGTGCGCGGCATTATGGTTCCGTATGCAGCGGAAGAAAAGGCCGTTGAGCCGACCTTGCAGCCCCTGCCGCTGGATGCCGTAAACGAATATAACGCGCTGAAAGAGCGTTACCCGGATGTTCTGGTCGGCTATGAGCAGTACGGCAACTTTGAGTTCTACGGCGAGGATGCAAAGCGCGTTTCAGAACTTCTTGGCAGCAAGCTGTTGGAAAAGGAAACCGCACTCGGCAAGGTTGAGGTGTCTGGTTTTCCACGTGAACAGTGGGCTTCTCAGGCAATGAAGCTCTGGAAGCAGGGGGAGAGCGTCTATCTGTCCGGCCAGCAGGAAGATGGAACCCATGCGCAGACAAAGTATTTCCGCAGAGAGGAATATCTGCCAGTCAATACCATCATTGAACTGGACGATAGAGAGTTCCGTGTGGATTTGGTCAACTTTGAGCAGGGGACGGTCAGCTTGCAGGACATGACCCTTGCGAAAGAAGCCCGGTATCCGATCTTCCGAACGGAACCGCTGGAGTACATTCGGCATCTGTACGAACAGGCCGACGTGCCGATGAAAGAAGCGATAGAAATCACAGTCTTTACTGCTCTACACAATGCTGGTGTGGCTTACGAGGATTTTTCCCCGGAGCAGATGGATGTGATCTATTCGGTGGCAGAATCGGGCGGCGAGTTAGAAGAACTGCTGAATCCCGACTTCTCGCCGGAACAGATGCAGCTGATCGCGGATGTGCAGACCCGGACAGATGCCATCCATCGTTCAGCGGCAGATGATGCTGTGAAGCCTCTTACCAGCAAGCCTATGACCCCGGAAGAGGTCAACCATGCACGGCGGCAGCACAACCTTCCGCTGGACAGTGGAGTCGAAACGGAACAGCCTGTACAGCCCAAACAGGAGCCTATGAACTTCCGTATTACGGACGATGATCTCGGCGCAGGAGGAGCCAAGACAAAATTCAAAGCAAACATCGAAGCCATCCGGCTGCTGCAAACGCTGGATGCAGAACAGCGGCAGGCAACCGCAGAAGAACAGGAAGTTCTCTCCCGGTATGTCGGCTGGGGCGGCATTCCGCAGGCGTTCGACGAGAAGAATGCGGACTGGGCAAAGGAGTATGCGGAACTGAAATCTCTGCTCCCGGCAGATGAGTACAGCGAAGCGCGGGCATCCACACTGAATGCTTTCTACACTTCGCCTACGGTTATCAAGGCAATGTATGAAGCCCTTTCCAACATGGGTCTGAGCAAAGGCAATGTACTGGAACCGTCCTGCGGTGTCGGTAACTTCATGGGTCTTGTGCCTGAAAGCATGGAAAACATCAAGATGTATGGTGTGGAGCTGGACAACGTATCAGGACGCATTGCACAGCAGCTTTATCAGAAGAACAAAATTGCAGTGCAGGGCTTTGAAACAATGCAGTTCCCGGACAGTTTCTTTGATTGTGTGGTGGGTAATGTGCCGTTCGGCAATTACAAAGTGCCGGATAAGCGGTATGACCGCCACAACTTCCTCATCCATGATTACTTTATTGCAAAGAGTCTTGACCTTGTTCGTCCGGGCGGCGTGGTGGCGGTAGTCACTTCCAGCGGCACGATGGACAAAAAGGATTCCTCTGTCCGAGAGTATCTTGCCAACCGTGCTGATCTGGTCGGTGCAATTCGCCTGCCGAACAATGCGTTCCAGCGCAATGCCAATACAAGCGTAGTAGCGGACATCCTGTTTTTGCAAAAGCGTGACCGGGCGGCAGTGGAGCGGGCAGAGTGGGTAGACCTTGGCACAACGCCGGAGGGATACCCCATCAACCAGTATTTTGCGCAGCATCCTGAAATGGTGCTGGGTGAGATCACGACTGAAAGTACACAGTACGGCAAGCAGGAAACCACGGTCAAGCCCATCGAGGGCGCAGACCTTACCCAGCAGTTGAAAGCAGCAGTTGAGAACATCCATGCGGAAATCACAGAGCCGGAAATCACGGACGATGAACTTGACCAGAACGCAGAACCGCTCCCGGCAGACCCGAACGTGAAGAATTTCAGTTACACCAACGTGGATGGACAGGTTTATTACCGTGAAAACTCCTACATGAACAAGGTTGACCTGCCTGCGGTCACGGCGGAGCGTGTGCTGGGAATGATCGCTCTGCGGGAAACCACACAGAAATTGCTGGACTGCCAGTTGCACGATGGTACAGATGCCGAAGTGGAACTGCTGCAAGGAAAGCTGAAAGACCAGTATAAGCGGTTCACAGCGCAGTATGGTCTGATCAACAGCACCGCAAACAAACGGGCATTCCGGCAGGACAGCAGCTATTGTCTGCTGGCATCTCTTGAGATTCTGGATGAGGATAAAAACCTCAAGCGGCTGGCAGATATTTTTACCAAGCGCACCATTCGCAAGCCGGAACCTGTGACCTCTGTGGATACGCCGAGTGAAGCCCTGGCACTCTCCATCGGAGAAAAAGCAAAGGTCGATGTGCCGTTTATGGCTGAACTTTGCGGAAAAACAGAGCAGGAAGTGACCGAAGAACTGGCGGGCGTTATCTTCCGCAATCCTGTCACACAGGCGTGGGTGACGGCGGACGAATATCTGTCCGGCAACGTCCGGGAAAAGCTGGCAACGGCAGAAACCTTTGCCGCAAACCACCCGGAGTATCAGGTCAATGTCGAGTATCTCAAGCGGGTACAGCCGAAAGATTTGAATGCTTCGGAGATTGAAGTGCGGCTGGGTGCAAACTGGATCAAGGCAGAGTACATTACGGACTTCATGGAGCAGGTATTCAAAACGCCGAGTTACTATATCGGAAGTTCCATCAAGGCTACCTATTCGGAAATCAGCGGCGCATGGAATATCAGCGGAAAGTCACTTGACCGGAGTAATCCCCGTGTGACGAACACCTATGGCACAATGCGGGTCAACGGCTATCGACTGCTGGAAGATGCGCTGAATCTCCGGGATACCAAAATTTACGATACCATCTATGAGGATGGAAAAGAAAGGAGAGTGCTGAACAAAAAAGAAACCATGCTGGCGCAGCAGGCACAGGAAGCGATTCGGGATGCGTTCAAGCAGTGGATTTTCAAGGATTTAGACCGCAGAGAGGAACTTTGCAAGGTCTACAATGAGCGGTTCAATGCGATTCGTCCCCGTGAATACGATGGCAGTCACATCAAGTTCGTGGGCATGACCCCGGAAATCAGCCTGATGCCGCACCAGAAAAATGCAGTGGCGCATATCCTGTATGGCAATAATACGCTGCTGGCGCATTGTGTGGGTGCTGGCAAGACCTTCCAGATGATCGCTGCCGGCATGGAAAGCCGCCGTCTGGGTCTGGCGCAGAAGAATCTTTATGTTGTGCCGAACCATCTGACGGAACAGTGGGGTGCAGACTTCCTGCGGCTGTATCCGAATGCCAATGTGCTGGTGGCAACGAAAAAGGATTTCGAGCCATCCAACCGAAAGAAGTTCTGTTCCCGGATTGCCACGGGCGATTATGATGCTATCATTATCGGGCATTCGCAGTTTGAGCGGATTCCGCTTTCCCCGGAACGGCAGAAATCCATGATCGAGCGGCAGATTCAGGACATTACCTTTGCGATTGCAGAAGCAAAGGCAGAGGACGATGGCAAGAGTTTCACGGTCAAGCAGATGGAGAAAACAAAGAAAACCTTGCAGGCAAAACTTCAGAAGCTGAACGACCAGAGCCGCAAGGATGATGTAGTTACATTTGAGCAGCTTGGTGTTGACCGCCTGTTTGTGGACGAGAGCCATTTTTATAAAAATATGTTCCTCTACACAAAAATGCGGAACATCGCTGGTATTGCTCAGACCGATGCACAGAAGTCCTCGGATATGTTTGCAAAATGTCAGTATCTCGATGAAATCACTGGCGGCAAGGGTGTGACCTTTGCAACAGGTACGCCTGTATCGAACAGCATGGTAGAGCTGTATACCATTATGCGCTACTTGCAGTATGACACCTTGCAGAAACTTCATCTTGGACATTTCGATAGCTGGGCGGCTTCGTTTGGCGAAACCGTAACGGCAATCGAATTGTCCTCAGAGGGAACGGGCTACCGTGCAAAGACGCTGTTCGCCCGGTTTTTCAATCTCCCTGAATTGATTTCACTGTTCAAGGAGTCCGCAGACGTACAGACGGCAGATATGCTGAATCTGCCTGTGCCAGAAGCAGAGTACATCAATGAGGTGCTGAAACCCAGTGAAACTCAGCAGGAAATGGTGAGCAGCTTTGCCGACCGTGCAGAGCGTGTGCGGAACGGAAATGTCGATCCGAGAACCGATAATATGCTCAAAATCACGAACGACGGCAGAAAGCTGGCCTTGGATCAGCGGCTTATCAATGACCTGCTGCCGGATGAGCCGGAAAGTAAGGTCAACCTCTGCGTGGAAAATGTCTATCAGGTATGGGAAGAATCCACGCCCGACAAATCCACCCAGTTGATTTTCTGCGACTTATCGACCCCGAAAGCAGACGGAACATTCAATGTGTACGATGATGTCCGGGAAAAACTGGTGGCAAAGGGAATCCCCCGTGAGGAGATTGCTTTTATCCATGAGGCAAATACCGAAACCAAAAAGGCAGAACTGTTTGCAAAGGTGCGCTCCGGTCAGGTGCGTATCCTGCTTGGTTCGACCCCGAAACTTGGTGCTGGTACAAACATTCAGGACAGACTGATCGCCCTGCATCATCTGGACTGCCCGTGGAAGCCCTCTGATCTGGAACAACAGGAAGGACGCATTCTTCGTCAGGGAAACCGCAACCAGAAAGTGAAGATTTTCCGTTACGTCACAGAGAATACGTTCGATTCGTATATGTGGCAAATTCTGGAAAATAAACAGAAGTTCATCTCGCAGATCATGACCTCGAAATCTCCTGTTCGTGCCTGCGATGATGTGGACGATACCGCGCTGACCTATGCAGAAATCAAAGCATTGGCAACGGGAAATCCCTACATCAAGGAAAAGATGGATTTGGATATTCAGGTCAGCAAGCTGAAGTTGATGCGGGCCAACCACACCAGCCAGATTTACAGCCTGGAATCGGATATTGCACGGCGGTATCCGGCAGAAATCACGGCAGCGAAAGAGCGCATAGCAGGTCTGAAATCTGACCTTGCAGTGGCAAAGCCGTTGCTGGAACAGGACAAGGAGAAGTTCTCCATCACGGTGGAGGACAGGGTTTATACCGACCGCAAGGAAGCAGGCTCGGCAATTCTTGCAGCCTGTGCCGCAATGAAGATCGCTAAGACAGAGGGGCAAATCGCAGATTTGGGAGGGTTTGCAATCAGTTCCCGGTTTGATGCGTTCGCCCAGACATTCAAGCTGACCATCAAGCGGCAGAGCAGTTATACGATTGAACTTGGCAGTGATTCGGCTGGCAATATCCAGCGTATTCTCAATGCGCTGGCATCTATCGAAAAGACACTGCCGCAGGTGGAGCGCAAATTGGAAACCTTACAGCAGCAGTTGGCAGAAGCAAAGGAAGAAGTGCAGCGTCCGTTCCCGCAGGAGGCGGAATTAAACGAAAAATCTGCACGGCTTGCAGAATTGAATGCCCTGCTGGATATGGACGAAAAGGGGGATGATGCGGCTCTTGGCATGGATGAGGAAGTAACGGATAGCGAACTTCCTGCGCCGAAACGTGAGATTGAGCGGAGTGCAGACAGCGTAAAACGTCCGTCGATCCTTGCACAGCTTCACGAAAAGCAGGCAGAACGCAGGGCAGAGCCGAAACCGCAGAAAAAGAAAAGTCACGATATGGAACTATAACTGAGAATGCCCCGTCAGATCTCCGAAAGGGAATCTGATGGGGCAGATTTTGTAAAGGAGGGCATGAATGGCAGATAAGCGGGCAGACCAGCTCAAAGAAATCACGGAACGGTTGGAGCAGGGCGTAAAGGACATTTTTACTTCGGAAATGTATACGAAGTACCTGCTTACAATGTCGAAATTCCACAATTACAGCTTCAATAATACGCTGCTGATCGCAATGCAGCGTCCAGATGCTACGTTGGTGGCTGGGTACAATGCTTGGAAAAATAAGTTTAACCGCTATGTGAAAAAGGGTGAAAAGGGCATCCAGATCATCGCGCCTGCCCCGGTAAAGGAACGGGAAGAGAGGGAAAAAATCGACAAGGACACCGGGCTTACGGTGCTGAATGAGAGCGGGGAGCCGGAAATCGAAGTGGTGGAGAGGGTGATTCCCCGGTTCCGGGTAACAACGGTTTTCGATTATGCCCAGACAGACGGAGAACCGCTGCCTACGCTGGAAGTGAATGAACTGACTGCCCGTGTCAAGGATTATACCCTGCTGAAAGAGGCAATCGAACAGGTATCTCCTGTGCCAATTCGTTTTGGAGAGATCGAGGGCAACGCAAAAGGTTATTACAGCCACATGGACAAAGAAATCTGTGTTCGTGCCGATATGGGTGAGAGCCAGACCATCAAGACGATGATCCATGAGGTTGCTCATGCCATGCTGCATGACAGCGACCAGATGAAACAGCGCGGCGAGGAAAAAGACCAGCTTACCAAAGAAACAGAAGCGGAAAGCATTGCATTTACGGTTTGCTCGGCACTTGGCATTGATACTTCGGACTACTCGTTCCCGTATGTAGCAAGCTGGGCAAGCGGCAAGGAACTGAAAGAATTGAAAGATTCGATGGATCCGATTCGATTGACCGCTGCTGATTTTCTTGAAAAACTGGAAACGGCGGTGGCAGAAAGGAGTGTGGAGCGCATGACGGCGATGGAATATGCTGAAAAGCTGATTGCGGACAAGGAACGGGACAAAACCGTTTTTGACAACAGCCAGCGAAATCTCATTGTAAACTTTGCTTACAAGCTGGATGACCGGGCGGCAACGGAAGAACTTGCCAACAATCTGGCGGCTGCGGTTGCGGCTGAAAACACGGAAGAAATCAATCGCCTGATGTGGGAAGCAGAGGAGAAGATCGAAAGTCTGCCGGATGGCATGATCGGTCTTTCGGAAATGCACGAATATGGGTATCTGAAAGATGATGTTCTGCCGTTGACAAAGGAAGGCGCACGGGAGTGGCATCGGCTGGGTGAACGGATTTATCCGCTGTTTCAGGATGGCACGGCAGGAGACTTCGCCAGTCAGGAAGAGATCGAACAGCATGATGGCATCTTCGGAATCAAGGCAGACGCATGGAGTGCAGTTTTGCTGGAAAAGAACGAAGAGTATCAGGAAGATGAGTATGCCCGCCCGGACACTGCACTGACGGTGATAAGCCGGGAACAGGCTCTGCGCCTGTTTGATGAGGGCAAGCAGATTTATTTTATCCGCGTTAGTCCATGGCCGGTTCTTGTCACAGGGCGTGAAGAAATCGAGCGGGGAAGTGACTATTTCCAGATTGCCCAGGAAGATTTGGAAAAGGACAAGCAGAAAGCAATGGAAAACAGCGAAAAAACACCCGTTGAAATGCTGGCGGCAGACCTTGATAATTTCGCCTTTGACTTCGATTTCTACCACTATAAAGATAGCGTGGAGGATCGGGAACAGGCAGTTGAAGCACTGAAAGAACAGATTCAGGCTGGGGATATTCAGCCGATCCGGGAATGGCTGCAAGTTGCAGTGGAGGAATCAGAGGGAGAGTCCGCAGAAAAGGCGGCAGAGCTGATAACCCGGCTGGATGCGTTGGTCAAGGAGCAGAAGCTGCTTTCCGGCAGTGAAAAGCAGTTTGGCATCTACCAGATCACTGCCCGTGACCCGGAACACGACTATCGCTTTATGAATCTGGACTTTGTAAAACGGCATGGGATGGAAGTGAACCGTGCAGACTATGAGCTGGTCTATACCGAGCCTCTTACGGAAAAAGATACACTTGAAGCCATTTACGAACGCTTCAATATCCAGCGTCCAACGGATTTTACCGGGCATTCGCTTTCCGTCAGTGATGTTGTGGTGCTGAACGATGGCAAGTCGATCAAAGCCTGCTATGTGGACAGCATCGGCTTTGCAGAGTTGCCGGATTTTTTCAAGGAAAGAAAGATGGATTTGAAGAAAGAAACGATTCTGGATGAACAGTTGCAGGAAATTGAAATCTTTGATAAGCCCGGTCTTTTCAGCAACAGCAGACTGCGGGATGAGGATGTGCCGGATGGATTGTACCGCTATGACCTGCGCGGGTCGGACTATGATCCGGGGCAGCCGATTCTGGTGGAGAAAACAGTGATCGTAAACCATGCGGCATCTGTTCTGATGGCAGAGGAACTTGACCTTGGTGCAGACGGTCGGCTGGAACTGGGCGAAGAAGGTCTGAACTTTACGGGTGGATTGCTGACTGTCCGGGAATTTATGAAAGAGCAGGAAGAGAAAAACAATGGTCTGCTCCACGGCGATTCCGACCACATCACGGTCGAGGGTCACGTTGGCACATGGTATGTGGTAGACGAAACGGAGGTCGGCGGCGAAAAGTTCTTCCTGCTGGAGCACGAGGAATACGGGGATGAAGCTGCCTGCGTTGCGGTCAATGAACAGGGAAAACTTGTGGCAGAAGATTTGTGGAACGGCTTTGACGAGGACTTCCAAGATGCCGTAAAGGAGTATTTTGCAGAAAAGAATCCGGCATCCCAAAAAGAAGAACAGGCTGTTCCTGTGGTGGAGAAAAGCCGCACGGATGATTCGGACGTTCCGGTCTATTACGAATCTTTCGGCTATGCAGCAGAGAATGGCGAAGTGGATTTGTACCGCATTTCCAGACAGCTCAATGAAGAGTGCAGAAACGCCATTGAAGAAGCGATTGCAGACAACTTCGACGGAATGAACCTTGCAGACGATGCTACGAAGTCCGTCGTTGAACAGTTTGGCATGGAGCGCATGGGCTATATTCTGGCGTATACGCTGAATTATAACAATCACGACGGACGGTATTCGCACAGCAATAAGGAATGGGCAGACACCACCTGTAAAGGAGAACGCGGTAACAACATTCGTCCTGACTGGATCGTGCGCAGTCACCCGGCTGTGCTGAACGGATTTGTGGATATGTACCGCAAAGAACTTGAGGCTGAACAGCAGAGGGAGCCGGAAAAGCCTTTTGTGCAGCAGTTCTATGTTGTGACAGATTTGCAGACCAATCCGATACAAATTGAGAAGTTCGGGGATCTCGATGATGCAATGTCCTGCTATCAGCAGGTTCCGAATTTTCATCTAAAAGCCCTTGGCGTAGAGAAAACGCCTGAGCCACTTCCGGGCAGTCTGGACATTGTGCAGTGCAAGAACGGTATCGACACGATCGTGGAGGACTACAAGAAAGTTCCGGGCTGGGATAATCCGTACATCCAGAATCATGTTGTTGCATTGGTGGCAGAAGCATTGAAAGTGCAGGATGTGGCGGTAGCCTATGAGATCGACGATGGCTATTTTCACATCCAGACCAGCGAGGACGGCTACGACTATACCTTATATAGTAAGGACTTCACAGTAATGGACGGTGGCATTGTTGAAACAGACGAGTACAGACCCGTGCAGGAAGTGATGGAAGAAGTTCTGGCAGAACACGGACACAGCGTTTCTGAGTGCGGTGTGATTAGCGCTGAATATCTTCAGGAACAGTCCTACCGTGCAGAAACACAGCGGGCAGAAGCGATGAAAGAAAAGCTGGCGGCAGAGAAGCCTGCGCCAGAAGCAAGCATCAGCTTTTATGTGGCAGAGTGTGCAGAGTTCCCAGTGATGGGCGAGTTCCATGACAATCTGACCTTGGAGCAGGCATTGGAAATCTACGATAAGATTCCGGCAGAGCGGATGAACGGGATCAAGAGCATTGGCTTTTCCCTTGAGGATGGAAGCATCTATTCGGGAATGTTTGACCTGATGGTAGGTGGAGAAGTGCAGGCAGAAATCGTCAACCATATCCAGCATTACCGGGAAAGTCCGCTGGTGCAGAAAGCAATTTCGGATATGAAAACGCTTTTGGAAAAGCGGCAGGCAAGCAAGGAGTTAGAGGAACGCCCCAGCACCCGGCAGTCTGTTCGTGAAGCGTTGAAGAACCGCAAAAAGGCGCAGGAACAGCAGTCCAATCAGGAACAGGAAAAACCGAAGAAGGCAAAGAAGAAAGGAGAAATGGAACTGTGAGCAAGATGAAGTTTAATGCAGATGAGATGATGGTTATGGCAATGTTTGAGCAGCCGACACGGACGGAAACCATGAGATATATCGAGGAAGTTGTTCCGTTTGTCGAGGACGATGTTGAAGTTTTTTCGCTGGTAGCATCGACCATGAAAAAGATGCGCTCTATTTCGGACATGGAATTTTCCAGACTTGACCTTAAACCGTATCTTCAGGATGTGGTGGCAAAATGAATATCAATCAGTATGCGGTCTATCAGCTGAAAGAAAGTGCAGAACTTGCTGCGTATCGGTCACGTTCATATCAGTATTTGACGGAACATCATTTTCAGGTGATCGTACAAAATTATCAGCAGGCGTATTTTACCAAGTTGTTTACATCGGACACACCAGAGATGATTCGAAAACGGTTGGAAGAGCATCGACCGAAGAATTTCCGTGGCCGTCCATTTGGTGTCGGTGATGTGATTGTCATAAACCAACAGGGAAAAATCACGGCGTATTTTGTGGATAAGGACTCCCTTGTTGTGGTTGCTGGCTTTATCCGCAGTAGTAGTTCTGGCATTCTGGTTACACTTGACACGAAAAATCTTTTTATAGATGGATGTGCTGGAACGTGGATGGCAACCGAAGAATGCGTAGTAGAAAGCCAGCACTTTTTTCTGATGCAGCATGAAGTCTATAAGGAAAAAGCACCGAACGTGATTGTAGATGCTTCTGGCAAACTGGTTTCCACTGAAATCCGAAAAGGGTTGGATGAGGATGCCAGAAAAAAGATTCTGGATTATCTGCATCAACCGCTGATGGAAAAGCCGATGAACCAGAAGCCGTCACTACACCAGATGGAACATTATCAGAAGTTCTATGAGAACGGGGAATATGTTCGGGCCGTAGAATCAACTACGGAACAGAACTACAATATGATTGATGGCTGTGCCAACAATCTCCCTAAGCCCCGCATAATCAACGGACGGGAATCCGTTCTTGATAAATTGCGAATCAGGCAGATGGCACGGGAAAAGCAAAAGAGTAGCCAAGAGCAGTCGGCTGATATGGAACGGAACAGGAAGTGATTTGTTGTTGCCCGGATGCAGAGGGTTCCCTGCAAACAGGCGTTGGAAGAAATATTTCAGGATCGCTTTGTGGAATTACAAAATGGTCTCTTGAAATACAGGGACGCTTAAAGACTGAAAATAGTGCAAGAGCCACCATAGGCTTACCCAACAAAAGGGTAGCGTATGGTGGCTCTTTTTTGCTTAAAGGGTCTGTTCTGTTCGCTGAGTGTGATCTCGAATGTGGTGCTGCCCCAAGATGTTGTCAACATTGGCACAGGCTGTTCGCAATTCTTTTTGATAATCTTTATAATAGGTGTAGGTGTCGTATTGAGCCGCTTTCAAGGCAAGTAATCGTTCTTTTTCAAGCTTCAAATCTTTCATCTTCGGAAGTGAGCCGTCTGGATTTTGTGCTTTCAGAATCTGGGCGGCTTTTTCGTGCTTCTCAATTTCATCAGCGTGATCCTTGCGAAATTTTCCTTTGAAGCGAGCTTTCAAAAATTCATTGTAGGTGGATTTTGTGGAAAGATACTGACCCAGATAGTGGATTTGCTCATTCACAGATTTGATTTGTGTTTCGGTGTCCTTTGTCTTTTGCCGTGCATCGTGCATCTGTAATGTGATGCTATCGTAGGTTGTCTGTAAATTTTCTCTGGTATCGAATCCGTTTTCCTGAATGTAAGCTACGGTCTTTGCCATCTGCTGAAGATTGGAAATTTTGACTTTTTGAGCATAAGCTCTGCTCTGTTGAGCCTTAATACAGTTCTGCAAGTCCACAACAAGACGCAGATCAGAGCGAATGAAGAGAATGGCAATCGGGTCTGCATGGTAATCGGGCATGGTCTGTCGTTGCTTTTCTTCTTGCTCAGCAGCAAGTGCATTGGCTTCAAAAAGATTGAGCAAATAATCTTTATCAAAATTTGTGCCTAAAGAGCGACCAGAAATGTACTTCTCTCGCTCTGGATGCAGATAGCTATATCTTCCCCGATTTTCTTTCACATGAATCTTATACTTTTCAAATAACTGGCTTTGAAAATCTTCAAACGAAATTGCGGAGGAAGAAATCTCTGAAACGGCATTCCGAACAAACTGCTTACAAGTCTGAAATGTTGTTTCCATTGGATTCATGCCATCAGCAATGATCTGTTCGTTTATATCTTCCAGCTCTTTCTGCCCTCGCTTTTGCAACCAGTATTCAGCTTCAGTGATTTTACGTTGAGCCGGAGAGAGAAGATCGACCTGATACAGATTTTCACGCTGGCATAGATTCATAAGTTCTTGCTGTAAGTATTTTAGATAATCTTTTGTCAGGTGATGTTTGTATCCTGCTTTGCAGTCAATGCTGCGTGTGATGTATGACTGTGGCTCTATGTCCAGTTTCCGTAAGCTGTTGATTATGATATGAACATGGATGTTGCCACTGCCATTATGTCCATCCGTGTGAGTACAGACCAATGCTTGATGTCCGGGAAGATGATTCTTCACAAATTCAAGTCCCAGGGTTTGTGCTTTCTCGCCAGTAAGATTGTGTTCGTCTTTATCGCGCGGATCAAAACTGATGATATAGTGATGGGACTTGACTTCGTCGTATCGGTAATTTTTTCGATACTGGTCATTGAGCATTTCGCACTCAAGATCAAAGGTGTCGGGATTGCAGTTTACTCCATTCATGTGAAATTCGCTGCGGAGCATCATGCTCCCATTTTCATCAAGGAGCGGTTTTAAGTGTCGTTCATCATGCTGATATTTCAAATAGCAGACTGCCGCACTGTAATCAGCGTTTTTTATTGCGATGTGTTTTAACACGGCCATGATAGGTTCCCCCTAATTTGATTGCTTCTTGCCGAAGCTGCCATAATGCAGTGAGGTGGCGGTTGATCTCGTCCTGCATTGATTTGGAGTGGAAACCGCCAGAGTGGAAGAATTGGGCAATCTGATTCAGGTTGTTACCGATGGCAGAATACTCGGCAATCAGTTTTTGAAGTTCGGGAAGTTCGGCAGTGATATTGTAGTGGACTTCTATGTGTTCGTCCAGCGCACTCTTCCTGACATAAACAGCAACCGGATAGCCTGCCTGTTCAGCAGAAATGGAAATAGAAGCATACTCTGCATCTGTAAAACGTACCATTACGTTATTTGTTCTTTTTATCTGCTCGCACTTTTTTCTTCTGCCCATAGATAGAAACTCCCTTCAAATTTATTTGCGAAGCAAATCCCGACAAGCCGTAGGCGGTCGGCTGCGACCACTTTAGTGGAAGCCAGATAGCCAAAATCAGAGATTTTGTGCGCACCGAGGGAATGGGGAAGCGGAATCCCCATCAAGATTGCCGGTAACGAAAAATCACGAAAGTGAATTTTGAGTTACTCCAGGCGAATCTTGCCCTACTTACGGTGAAGCCGTTGCCTTACGCATTTTTCGGGTTCTTCTATCTTTAGAATCGGGCAGAGCGTGTTTCGCAAGGTGTTTTTGAAAAAAGACAAAAAATTTTTGAAATACCTTGCGAAATGGCCTTTCTCCAATTCTATAAGTGAAAGAGGCTGACACACCACCCCAAAAACAGAAAGGAATGAGTGAATGACCGAAACAACTGCACGAACCTATCACACCATGGAAAGCCTGCGCCAGATGGCACAGACCGATCTCCGTAATGTGAACCGCAAGGAACTGGTAGACATCAACGAAGTGGAAATTAGAAAAGACTTGTCGCAGCGGGAGCGGATGGTCGATTTCATTTCGCAGATCAAGAACCCTTATTGCTATCTCGACAAGGGCATGGTAGTGAAGATCAGCTTTGCGGGAGAGAACCGATTAGAGGACACACTGAAAAAATGCGCACGGACGCATCGGAGATAAAAAAGAAGAAAGTAGAAGAAAATTTGCACTTTAGCGCATTAAAGCGTTGACATGAACCACGAAATATGAGATAATGGCTTTGGGTCAAAACAGAATATGCTGATAAAGCCGATAATTTCTTGGTTTATTGTCTGAACGACAAATAGATTAGGAGGTTATCGGCTTTTTATGTTTTTTCAGGGAAATGAAAAATACAACTGTGCCACATATCTTCGATTGTCGCGTTCGGATGGCGACCAGCAGGAGAGCAACAGCATAAAAAATCAAAGAGCGTTGCTGAACGATTACATGGGTAAGCACCCGGAATTGCACAAGTTCGACGAGTATGTGGACGATGGTTACAGCGGCACAAATTTTGACCGACCAGAATTTGAGCGTATGATGCAGGATGTGCGGACAGGCAAAATTCAGTGCATCGTAGTGAAGGACTTATCTCGATTTGGTCGTGACTATATCGAAACGGGAAGCTATCTGGAAACTATTTTCCCGATGCTCCATGTTCGCTTTATCGCCATCAACGATGATTTTGACAACATCCGGCAGTCGGATGTAGATAGTCTTGCGGTTCCCATCAAGAATATGGTAAACAGCTTGTACGCTAAGGACATTTCAAAGAAAATCAGCCTTAGTTACCAGATGCGCCGCGAAAAGGGAATCCCTACATCGTGGTGTACACCGTATGGCTATCAGTTGAACCAACAGGGAAATAAGCTTGAAGCGACTGAGGATGCGAAGTGGGTCAAACTGATCTATCAATGGTATCTTGCAGGAGTGAGTACAAACGAAATTGCCCGCAGGTTGGAATTTTTAGAAGTAGCAAGGCCGAACGAACGGCTGAATCGCAAATTACATGAGGGAGATGACCCTACCTATAATAAATGGCACCCCAGTACGGTTCTTCGTATTTTAAACAGCAGTGCCTATATTGGAGAACTGGTATCTGGGAAAACGCAAACTGCATCATACAAAGGGATTGGCCTCCATCCAGTGGAAAAGAAGGAATGGCATATTGTTGAAAACGCTCATGAAGCAATCATTCTGAAATCGGATTTTGAAAAAGTGCAGGCACGGCGGGAGCAGAATAAGGAAAAACGGGAAAGGGCGATGGCTCGTTCCAAAGCAACCAGAGAGAAGTGTTATAACCATCTATCGGGAATGGTTTACTGTGGCTGCTGCAGACGCAACATGACGTTTGAACGGCGTGTGCATGGTACGGTGAAGGAAACGCACTATGGAGTGTTCATTTGCAAAAGAAAGAAGAACACGACTCCCTGTGCCTATCATGCGGTGCCGGAGAAAATGCTGATGATGGTGGCGATGGATCAGATTCATCATCTGGTGTCTACCATGTGCGAAGAAGAAAAGCTGGTAAAAGACATGATGCGCGGCAGCAATCTGGATTCTGCCCGTTCCATCAAGATGAAAGAAAACTCTATCCTGTTTCGGATTCAGGAAGCCGAAGAACGGCGGTTGCGTTTATATGAGGACTATAAAGCTGAAATTCTGGACGAAGATGAATACAGTCAGCTAAAGGAACACTACATAGCAGAAAAGCAGCGGTTGGAACATGAACTGCAAAAGCAGCGTCAACGTGCATTGGAACTGGAAAAAAGAATCAAAATCTGCGATGCGCAGATGGAGCGGATGCGCGGAATTCTGAATCAAAATGAATTTGATGAAGAACTGGTGCATGAACTTATCAAGAGAATCTATGTAGGAATGGACAATTCTGTGGAGGTCGAATTTAAGTGTAGCGACCCATATCAGGAAGTGCTTGCAATCATGTCGGAGGTTCAGAATGAATGATAAAATTGCAATCTATCTCCGCTTATCATTGGCAGACGGAGATTTGAAAAAGGGCAGCAAGGATGAAAGTAACAGCATTGAGAACCAACGGATGCTGCTCCACGATTACATTGGGAAGCAGGAAGATTTATTTGGCGAGATTGTAGAATATGTAGATGATGGCTATACTGGAACAAATTTTAATCGTCCGGCTTTTCAGAAAATGATCGTGGATTTGAAGCAGGGCGATATAAAAGTCATCATGGTAAAGGATTTATCCCGCCTTGGTCGTGACTATATCGGTGTTGGCGATTACATTGAGCAGATTTTTCCGTTGATGGGAGTTCGGTTTATTGCTGTGAATAATTCTTTTGACAGCATGAAACTGAACAACGGAACGCCGGGAATCGAAGTGGCGGTCAGCAATCTGGTGAATAATATGTATAGCCGGGATATTGCGAAAAAGATTCGGGCTGCTCTGGAAACGAACTGGAAGAATGGGAAAGCCACCTGCACGAATGTTCCTTTTGGATATGTGTGGAACAAGAAAGGTGGGCAGCGGTGGGAGATTGACCCGGAGGCCGCACCCTGCGTGAAAAAAGTATTTGAATTAGCATTGTCCGGTCGCAATACAACGCAGATCGCCTATGGCATGAACGAATTAAATCTTCCTACGCCGGGATTGTATGCGAAACGAAAGAATCTGCTGATGGGCAGCAATCCTATTATTGCTCCGGACAGTGAAATGTTATGGAACGCAGCAATCGTGTGGAGAATCCTTAGACGGTATGAATACACTGGTGCGCTGGTTATGGGGAGAAGAAAGAAAATTGACGTAAACACTACATCTGTTCGGACGCTCCCGGAGGATAAGTGGATCATCGCAGAAAACGCTCATGCGGCCATCGTGACAAGAGATGAATACTATCAGGCACAGAAAGCAA
>ERZ780177.1528-NODE-1528-length-21658-cov-6.028607_pt1 | contig 21658 bp, 11 predicted proteins | sample MGYA00510973_ERZ780177 | MGnify/ENA primary metagenome ERZ780177 (study PRJEB29588, sample SAMEA2144396) | human gut metagenome | biome: human gut; feature: human-associated habitat; material: faeces | place: Denmark | collected 2008/2010 ...
ATAAAAAATATAAATAAATTATAAAATGGCGACAGTTTTTTCTTGTTCAAGTGTTTATTATATAGAGGACAAAATAAGACAGCAAAGGAAGTGGTGCTGTTGCATCGGAAAAATGACACAAAATTAGTGATGTCCATTCGGGAAAAGAATTGAAGGGGATTCTTTTCCCCATTTGTCGTGTTACGAAAGACTGAGGGTAAGAAAATATGCTAGAACTTGCAATCTGTGATGATGACATCATCCTATGTAATTGGTTAGAACAGAAGCTGCTCCATTATGGGAAAGCGAATGACTGTCAGATATCTATAGAAATATACTATTCTGCGGAGCAGCTTCTTAACAGGCTGGAAGAAGAATCCTACGATATGTTATTCCTTGATATTTGTCTGGAACATGAGAATGGAATTGATATCGGAACGGAGATACGAAAGAAAAATTATGGAAAAGAACTGCGGATTACCTATATTTCAACATATCAGGAATATGCTATGAAATTATTCCGTATTCATCCATTTGATTTTCTTGTAAAGCCAATCCGAGAGGAAGAACTTTTCCGGGTGATAGGTGAATTACGGGAACTGTTAAAAGAACGGAAGAAAATATTTGAATATACGGATACAAAAGGAATCCACAAGATTTCTTATGACAAGATCCTGTATTTTTATAGTCTGGGAAAAAGAGTACATATCGTGACATCGGAAAAAGAATATGAATATCGAGGAAAATTAAAGGATGTAGCGGATGTAACAGAAGAATATTTCTTACTGATTCACAAGTCCTATCTCATCAATATGGAACACGTGGAGCATTACGAATATGACAACGTGGTTATGAAAGACAAGACACGTCTCAGTATCAGTAAAGCAAATCGCAAGAAGGTCAGGGAAAGACTATTACAAACGGAGAAGAAAAGATTATGAATATCCATTTGATCACTTATCTGACAAGTAAATTATTCTGGATTTATACTGTGTTCCGTTACAATACCATCCTGTATCCAAAAAATGAGGATACACAAAAGCTATTTGCATATTTTTGTGCATATCTGCTTTCATGCTGGGGAAGCATGCAGTGGGGAACGATGTACGGAGATCTGATCTTTGAGCTGATAGCTCTGTTAATTATAACAGTGGCATATCAGGCAGACTGGCAACATCATGTCTGGAATACACTTATGGTATATATTATGGGAATTTTATGTGATGGGATTCCAATCGTGTTCTTTCAACGGTATGCGGTAGCAAGAAATCCGGTGCATCATCACATGGGACCGGGAACTATTGTAATGGGAAATTTTATATTCTTTTTACTGGAAGTCATTATTGAAAGAAAAGTAGGTGTAAAGAGAAGTTATTATATAAAGAACCGTCATTGGCTTGCTATGCTTTCTGTCCCGGTGATCAGCATTATAGTCTGTATCAGGATATTGCTGCCAGACAGAAGAGGTGTGCGGTCTACGATTGTATTATTCTTACTGTTTATCAATGTGTTTATTTTCTATCTGCACGATGAGGTTCAGAAAAGTTATATTGAAACAGCAAAACAGGAAGAGATGAAAATTCAGATGAGCCAGTATGCAAAAGAACTGGAGATGATGATGAAATCACAGGACAGGCTGAATAAGATACATCATGATTACAAGCACCATCTTACAACAATAGGGGCAATGGCAAAAACGGGAGGAAATGAAGAGATTCTATCGTATCTGAAACAAATGGAGAATATAGCCGGAACAGCCTTATGTCATCATTTATATACAGAAAACCGTAATATGAATAATCTGCTGAATTATATTTTGGAAGATTCGAAATCAGTAATTGAAAATCCGGAGATTTCTGTAGAAATACCGAATCATATAGGGGAAGAATTATTTGATATAAGTATAATAGTGGGAAATCTTATGGATAATGCTATTCGTGGGACAGCAGCTTCAGATGAAAGGAGATTATCGTTTCAGATGTATTATGGAAAAGGAATCATGAATATCCAGATTGAGAATAGCATAAAAGATACACCAAAAGTGCGGAATGGAATTTATCTGACAACGAAAAGCAGGAAAGAAGGACATGGAATAGGATTACAAAATGTGAAACTCGTAGTAGAAAAATATCATGGTCAGATGGAGATCTGCCATACGGAGAAATCCTTTCAAGTGAAAATATTATTATATATGAAATTAGATGAAAAATAGTAAGGCGATGGTGTCTTACTATTTTTTTCGACCGATTTCGTCTATTTTTGCCACCTCAAGGGGCATTTTTACCATTTATGAAAATTTTGTGATTTTTTAGATTATAGTAGTGCCAAAGTCAGAAAAAAGGAGGGTAGCGGTTATTTTGTAAAGGAATTATAGAAAAAGATTACAAGAGGGAGAAAGAGACTATGAAGAGATTTCGAAAGTCGGCTATAGCCTTAGTACTTGCACTCCTGATGGCACTACAGGGAACAGAGCCTATTTTTGTACAGGCAAAAGAGGCCATTGAGGATGTACAGAAGAATGCAGATTTCTCCAGACCAGAGGCTTTGACGGAAGAGGAAGCAGGGATTACAGATTCCACATCTGGAGAACAAGATAAGAGTCAGCAGTCTGATGCGGACGTACAAAATGAAACGACGCCATCAGAAGATACAGAGACGCAGGAAGAACAGACAACTCCAGCGGAAGAAACAGAAGAAAATCCGCAGGAAAAAGAAGTGGAGTTGAAAGAACCACAGGATTACTATCCGATTCCAGAAGAACCGGAAGGTGAACTGATTGATTATGATGCCATTTCCAAGACTTATAAGACAGGGGACAAGCAGTATACAACCGTTTATGGAGGTTATGTCGGAACTTATAAGAATGAGGATGGAGATACCGAGCTGGTTGATAATACACTTGTAAAACCAGAAGAAGCAGATACTCCGGCATCCGAAGAAGCACAGGAAGCCAGCAGTGTAGTGGCAACTGAAGAAAAGGAAGAGAAAACAGAAGTTTATCAGAACAAGGCAAACGATTATGCTATCCTTCTTCCGGAACAGATGTCAGAAGAGAATGGTGTAACGATTGAAAATGGAAAGACCAGAATCGGGATCATTCCGGTAGATGGAGATTATACACATTCCGTTATTAAAGACAATGCGATCCTTTATAATGAAGTTTACGAGGGCGCAGATGTTCAGTATACAGTACTGGATTCCAGCATTAAGGAAGATATCGTACTTCAGCAGCCAACAGACAGGGAAGTCTATGAATACGAGCTGCAGATTCCGGGGTATCAGGCAGAAGTAAAAGACAATCAGGTCTATATCTATCCGGAAGGGAAGACAATCAAAGATGCGAAGTATCTTCTGGAGACGCCATCAATGGAAGATGCTGCCGGGGAAATCAGTTTCCTGATCACATTGGAACTTCGGGAAGAAGATGGAAAAACAATCCTGACCGTAAAACCAGATAGGGATTGGCTTTCGGCAGAAGAACGTCAGTATCCGGTCAGGATCGATCCGACACCAGTAGAGATTCAGAAGAGTTCCTTTAACATGATCGGTGTGGAAGAGGGAAGTCCTACCAGTCAGATTGGTGACAACAATTATCCGTATGTCGGATTTGATGATGGTATTAAGTCTGGGAACCTTGCAGGATTTGGTACTGCACACCAGAACTGCCGGACTTATATCAAAGTAAATTCAAATTTTAGTCAGATTCCGAAAGATTCCAAAATTGACAGTGCAACATTTGCAGTCAGTCAGAAAACTGCATACAGTGGTGGTGCATCCCAGTTTGGACTTTATCGTGTAGATCAGTCGTGGAACACCTCCATCACATGGAAAACAAAACCAGTAAATCTTACGTTTCAGGATGTACAGAATGCAAGTACCAGCAGGAACAGCTATATCAATTATGACGTCAAAGATCTGGTCAATGACTGGGTGCAGGGAACTCATGCGAATAACGGATTTGCACTGGTAGCCATTGCCGAGGCAAATAACCTTGGAGCTTCTATGCAGTGTGAGGTACTGAATAACAGGGCATCCGTTTATGGACCGAAACTCAGCATCCAGTGGTCACCGGCTGAAGATCCATATCTGCGAGATATGTCACTGGATGAAACAACGATCCTGCTTCGCCCGATGACAGAAAAGAATACAAATGGAAAGCTGAAGTTTGATGCCGTATTTGCAGACGGAATTGCAAAGAGCAAATCTACAGTAGAATATTATCTGCTTCCAGATGAGGAAAATGAAGAACATCACGAAACAGATGCAAAACCATTGTATTCCTATCCAGACAGTACTGAATACAATAAGCAGTTCCCGGAGGCGAATAAGTATTACAGCAAAGATTCCAACTGGCAGAGTGCACTGTATTCAGGGCTGACGAAGGACAAGCTTTATAAGATCAAAGCAAAAGCATCGAAAGAGATTGATGGAAAGCTGGAAACAGGAAAAGAAGTGACCAGTGACAGCTTTGTGATCTATGAAGTGAAGCAGTTTGATACATTCCCGAAGATTGCAAAATATTATGGTGTTCCGCTTAAGAACATTATGAAAGACAATCAGGTTATGGACGCACTGGTAGTCGCAAATAACACGATCTTTATCCGTAACCCACAGACAAATGTTCCATATAGTCCTGCACCGCTTACCGATCAGGATAAGATGCGGATTGACGGAGCATTGATGGGAAGAGGCCTGCACTGTGAATTTGGATTTGAACCAGTCAACTTAAATACTGGTAACTTCTACATGGATCAGTCCGATGCGACGATGAATGAACTGAATGGAGAATTCTCCATTACAAGAAGCTACAATTCCAAAGGAACAGACCAGCATTCCATGTTCGGACGTGGATGGAGCTTTAACTATGACCAGTCACTTTCTCAAATGGAGGACGGAAGTCTTCTGTATATGAGAGGGGACGGAAGTTATCTGATCTTTGATAAGAATGAAGATGGAAGCTACACTACTCCGGATGGTTATGTATATGATTTAAAAGCAGTCAGCTATAAAGATACAGACCATGACTACATCGGATGGGAACTGACAGATGCGGATCAGAGCGTCTGGTCATTTGATAAATATGGAATTTTACGTTATGTAACGGATGTGAATGGATTTAAGACAGTATTAGATTATGACGATGATTATAATCTGAGTAAGATTACAACACCATCCGGAAAAACATTCGGGGTAAAACAGGATAAATTCGGGCATATCAAGGAACTGTCTCTTCCAGATGGTGGAAAAGTTTCTTACAAATATGATGAGCAGGGAAATCTGATATCTGTAACAGATCCGAATGGAACAACAAAAGAGTACAAATATGATGATGACAGCCGTATGACAAGCTGGAAAGATGAGAATGGCAATACGGTTGTAAAGAATACTTACGATAAAGAAGGAAGAGTTGTAGAGCAGACTGATGCAGAAAAAGGAACGGCAACTTTCAAGTACGGAAAGAGTTCTACTACAACAACGGATAACGAAGGAAATAAGACCGTTTATCATTATGATGATCAGTACCGCACAACATCCATTGAATATCCGGATGGAACAACCTGTGAAAAGACTTATAATGCAGAGAATCAGCTTGCTTCCGAAACGACAGCAGCCGGAACAAAAACTTACACTTATGATACATTTGGCAATGTAGCAACGGAGACAAGAGAGGATGGAAAGACAGCCTCTTATACTTATAATGAGCAGAATAAGCTGACCAGTGCAACTGGATATAACGGAGCAACGGTTACTTACAGTTATGACGGTAATGGAAATATGGTCACATCTACAAAACCGGATGGAACAGCCATTACCTATACTTACGATGACAAACATCGTATGGTATCCCAGACAGACGGCAGAGGTGTCACAACAACGTATTCGTATGACGGACCGAACATGACCGGATATGTGGATGGAAATGGAGCAGCATGGGGATTCACGTATGACGCGATGAATCGTGCAGTTACCATGACAGATCCACTTGGAAATGTAACCTCGAACAGTTACGATGCGAATGGCAATCTGACTTCCAAGACAGCAGCCGATGGCGGTGTGACCGCTTATACGCTGGATGGTGTGGGAAATATTACAGCAAGTACTGACGCACTGGGGAATACCACCACTTATACTTATGATAAGATGTACAACATGACCAGTGGTACAGATCCGAAAGGAAATCAGATCAGCTACGTTTATGATAAGAATTATCAGCAGGTCAAAGCAACCGATGCAAAAGGAAATACAATTACTTATAAGTATGACAGCATGGGACGTGTCATAGAAGAGAGTAATAAAGATTTTGGAACAAAGCTCTATGAATATGACAAAGCAGGAAATCTGAAAAAATATACCGATGGAAATGGAAATGCAACCGTATCCAAGTTTGATTCTCTTGGACAGGTGCTTCAGTCCAAAGATGCAGTTGGTAATATAACCAAATATGAATATGACGCATTAGGAAATGAAACCAAGATTACTTATGGAGATGGAAGCAGCCATTCCAAGGAATATGATAACTGCGGAAGACTCGCTAAAGAGACAGATGAATTAGGTGCAGTTACCACTTATACTTATGATGCGGCAGACAATCTGGTATCAAAATCAGATGACAGTGGAAGAACCTGGACTTATACCTACGATAATACAGGAAACCGCTTAAGTGAAACCAACCCAGAAGGTGGAACTACCACATATACTTATGATAAAGCAGGAAATCTGGTATCTTCTACCGATGAAGAGGGAAGAACAGATACTTATGCTTACGACAAGGCAGGAAATCTGACTACATCCAAAGATGCCCTTGGATATACCGTATCCATGAAGTATGACTTAAATGGAAATCTGGTATCCTCTACCGATGAAAATGGAAATACCAGTACCATGACTTACGATGGTAATGGAAACATGACATCGGTAAGCGATGCAAAGGGCAACATTACAGCAATGAAATATGATTCCACCGACAATCTGGAACAGACGGTGGATGCCCTGAAAGGAAAGACCACTTACGAATACGATTCACAGGGCAACAGCACAAAGATGACAGATGCCCTCGGCAATGCGTATAGTTATGTGTATGATAAAGAGGGAAATAACACATCCATAATACTGCCGACAGGGGACAAGGTGCTGATGGAGTACGATGCCATCGGACAGCTTGTAAAATGTACGGATGCACAGGGACTCGTAATTACCTATCAATATGACGGAGCAGGCAACCTGATCCATTCCTCCGACAATGGTGGAAACAGTATGGATTATACTTATGATGGTGCCGGAAATGTACTGACACAGACCGATGAACTTGGCAGGACAGCAACATACAAGTACGATCAGTACGGCAGACTCCTGAAACTTACTGAAGCAGACGGAAGTATCACATCTTATGAATATGATGTTATGGACCGCATTACAGCGGTAACGGATGCGGAAGGTCATAAAACAACCTTTACCTACGATAAAGTCGGCAACCAGTTATCCATGACAGAAGAAGAGGAAGCCACATATAAATACGCTTACGATAAGAAAGACCGGGTTATTTCTCAGACAAATCCACTGGGAGCATCCAGCACCTTTAAGTATGACGGAAATGATAATGTGACGGAATCTGTCGATGAAAACGGTACGGTTACCAAGTATGCTTACGATAAAAATGACAATCTCGTATCCCAGACAGACGGAAATGGAAATACGACAACCTACCAGTATGATGAACTGGACCGCAAGATCGGTGAGACTTCTCCGTTAAAAGAAACAAATGAATACCGTTATGATGCCATTGGAAATCTTACCAAATCAAAAGATCCGATGGGACTCATTACCGAATACAAATATGACAGCCTGAGTAACATGACGGAACAGATTTCTCCAAAGGGAGCAGTTACCAAATATGATTACGACAAGCATGGCAATGTCATTTCTGTAACGGATGCAAAGGGAAATGAGACACAGTACAGTGTTGACCTGAATGACAATGTCACAAAGATGACACAGGCGAATGGTGGAGAGTATACCTATAGTTATGATAAAGCCGGACGTCTGAAGAGTATGACCAGTCCACTGGGTTATACTAAAAATTTCTCTTATGATAAAGTGGACAACGTGGTAAAAGAAAGCGACAGCTTAAAGAGTACCACTACTTATACTTACGATAAGCTCCATAAGATGAAGTCTTCTACCAATGCACTGGATGGAACAACCAGCTTTTCTTATGATAAGTATGGCAATCTGGTGAAGGAGACAGATCCACTTGGACGGAGCAATACCTACAGTTATGACCTGGCAGGTCAGATGACTTCTGCAGCTGATCCGCTTGGTAAGATAACTGCTTACACTTACGACCCGGCAGGAAATATTACTGAGATCACCAAACCGGGTGGAAGAAAGACCAGCTATGGATATGATAAGAATTATAATGTTACATCTGTAACAGATCCGATGGGCTATGTTGCAAAGACAGTCTACGATAAAGACAACCGTGTAACAGAAGAGACCGATGCACTGGGGCAGAAGGAATCCTATACCTATGATAAGGACAGCAGGGTAACTTCTATTACAGACAAGCGTGGATTCACAACGGGATTTGATTACGATGCACATGGGAATATTCAGGTTGTTACAGATAAGACCGGATTAAAGAGCCATCTGGAATATGACAAGAATGACAACCTGACCAAAGTAACTGATGCCCTTGGCGGTGTAACAACTTATGGTTACGACAACATGGATAACCTGGTGACCTTCACCAATGCAGCAAATAAGACAACGAATTATACTTATGACTTAGAAGGCAACCTGACATCCATCAAAGATCCGGCAGGAAGAACGGAGAAATTCGACTATGATGAAAAAGGCAGACTGACCGGACATACACAGGCAAGCGGCAAGAAAACCACGTATGATTACGACAAACTGAATGACCTGTTGGAGAAATCTTATCAGGACGCAAAAGGCGAGACATCCGAAAAGGACGTGACCTACGCATATAACAGTGCCGGGGAACGGGTATCCATGAAGGATCAGACAGGCAAGAGCAGCTACGAATACGATGCACTTGGAAGAATCACCAAAGTGACAAGCGGTTCGAAAAAGGATGTCAGCTACGTTTATGATGACGCAGATAATCTGCAGGCAATCGTATACCCGGATGGGACAAAGATCAGCTATGAATACGACTTAAATGATAATCTGGTAAAACTGACAGACCGTAATAGAAAAGTAACCACTTACAAGCATGATGCACTGAACCGTGTGACAGAAGTTACTAGAAGTAATGGAACAAAGACGGAAGTATCTTACGATGCAGAAGATCATATCACAAAGATTGTGAATACCTGTGGTTCCTGCGGCAAAGTAATCAGTACTTATGAGTACAAGTACAATGATCAGGGATATGTAGTTGGAGAAACAGCTACGGAACTGGAAGCTGGAACAAGAAAGACGCCAAGCTGGGAAGACTGGTACAACTGGGGCGATACACAGAAAGAGACAGACAAAGCAGACTGTGAGCATCAGGAAAAAGAGATCCAGACGACACGTACCTATGAATACGATGACAACTGGGAACTGACACGCTGTACAGAAAAAGCAGAGGGCGGTAAAAAGACAGTCCATAATTATACTTATGACAAGATTGGAAACCGGACCTCTTACGAGAAGATCGAAGATGGTGTTAGCAAAGCAAAATATAACTATAAGTACAACGATTCCAACCAGCTCATCAAACGCACCAATGCAAAGATCTGGGGCGATCCGGGAACAACCTACAGCTATGATAAAGATGGCAATCTGATCCAGGAATGTGATAAGACAAACAGTGCAGATCCGGTTACTTATGAATACACAGCAGAGAATCGTTTGGCAGTAGTAAAACAGGGTGGAACAGTCCTGATGGCAGCCATGTACGATGGAGATAACAACCGGGTATTCGAACTTGATAACACCTATAAATGGGAAGACTGCTATGGCGATGAAGTCCTGATCCCGGCGAACCAGCGTACCGAAGATGGAAACAGCCCGAAAGAGCAGCTTGCCTCTCTGGTAAAAGGCGGTTCCAATGCCAAAGGATACACACTGACAGAGTATATCAACGATATCAATCGCGAGAATACAGAAGTCCTTGCAGAGTATGGAGCAGACGAGAAAGTACGTCAGGCTTATACTTATGGAGAAAGTGGAATCGGAGAACGGGTAAGCGTTGATAAATCGGAAGAAAGCAGTTATTATTTATATGACGGAAGAAACAGCGTGACCGGAATCCTGACCGAAACAGCTAATCTGACGAACAGTTATCAGTATGATTCATACGGTAACCTTACATCAGGAACAGCAGACGGTGTCAATTACTACGGTTACAATGGGGAGTCCACAAATGTAAAAACAGGACTTCAGTATCTGCGGGCAAGATACTATAACGCAGAGAACGGAACCTTTACAACTGAAGATAGTGACCTTGGAACGACAGAAAATCCACTGACCAGAAACCGCTACGATTATACGACCAATAATCCGCTGAATTACAGTGATCCGACAGGACATTCATTGTGGAGCAGGATTAAGAGTACAGCTAAAAAAGCAGCGAAAGCAGTCAAGAGTGTCGGCAAGAAAATCGTTAATACTGCGAAAAAGGTAGTCAAAACAGTAGTAAATACAGCTAAGAAAGCAGCAAAAACTATTGTTAACACAGTGAAGGGGGTAGCAAAAACTGCCAAAAATGCAGCTAAACATGCAAAACAGACATATCAATCTGTGAAAAATCGTGTAACCAGTAGCAGTACATATCAAAAGATCACATCCAGAGGAAGTCAGTTTATTCGTTCTGTAAGCAATGGGGTACAGAAAATTGGAAAAACTTATACATCTTTCAAATCCTATGTTTCAGAAAGAACGGCAGAAATCCGCTCAGAAGTGGTACGACATATGTGTACGACAACAAATCGTATTACAGATAAGCTTGGAAAAGTAGACTGGAATGCGGTGAAAAAAGTAGCCATTGGTATAACTGCGGTTACAGTTTCTGGTCTTGTAGTTGCTGCAACAGGCGGTTTGGCTGCAGGAGCAGTTCTGGCAGCATTGCCAGCAATGGGTGGCTTAGGAACGGCGATGGTTTCAGGAGCAGTTATTGGAGCTATTGGTGGAGCTTCATATAGTGCAGTGAATTCAGGTTTGTCTGGAAATAGTCTGAAACAAGTAGCAAAAGATACGTTAGTCGGTGGTATTGCAGGAGCAGTGACAGGTGGCGTTATGGGTGGCCTTAGTTATGGGGCTGGGAAACTTTTGAATGTAGTAAGGAGTGCAGGAAGTACCCATAATGATGGGATTGATAAATCGTTTAAAAAATTAGTTGCAGAAGTAACCGAAACAAAATTGCCAGAAGGCACTTGGGAAAAACCACCATTAGAGCGAGGAGATATTATTGACAAAGCTATGGGAAATAACTTGGGACACAATTTCCCGACCATAGATAAAGTAGAAAATGGTGTTGTGACTAGTGTTAAAAGCCGAGACTTAGGTGCAAAGACTTATCAAAATGGTAATAAATTGGAAAAGGTAATTGTCAAGGACATTAATAAAGTTTCAGGATTTATAGGAGAAACATTTAATGGTAAATTTGTTAATGCGGAAGAAATAGTGGGTAGACAATTACAAGTAGTTGTTCCAAATGTAACATTAAGCGAAGCTCAGATAAATGCAGTTAATAATGCTACAAAACATGGTATTGATAAAGGTGTTAAACTCATTATTACAGTAGGAAAATAATAGCAAAGTAAATAGCTTAAGGGGAATATTTTATTCCCCTTAAGTAATAGAGAGGAGAAAACGGATATGATTTCTGTATATTATAATCAAAAATATGGTTTCTTAATTGTGCCTAATGCCATTGAAAGGTTTATGGGATGTTATATTTCTATCGAACCTACAATTGAAATTATGGCTGAAGAAACAATAGATAAGATAGGCTGTGCAATTAGAAAAGGAATAAAAATTGCAGAAAGTTTCCCAAAAGTAGACGAATCTCAATTAAACAATTTTTGGAAACAAACAAAATATAAAAGTTTTCCAACATTTTCCAAGAATTATCAAAGAATTGATTTGAAACAAAATGGAGATGAATTAGAAATTAGAAGATGGGAACGGAATAATAGAGGGGGATATTCGCGAAAAACGGAAGAAAAAGATTATATTAATTTTATAGAAATGTCGGATTATGAATTGGGCTTGTTTATAAAAAAAATGTTTGAACCATGTGAAATTAGAATTGATGAAACAGAAAGATTTGAAACATTAGAGGGGAAAATAATTAGTTATTCGATTCCAAATGAGCATTATAAAAATATTGGTGATGGTCATACAGATTCTTATATGACATATAGAAATGAAGATTATGATAAGTTGTATATTTCTTTTTTGATAGGTGATGGAACTGATTGTACAGATGAAGTAAGCATAAAAAATCATTACAAAAAAATATACAAGCAAATGTCGAATATTAAATTTGAAAGTAAATGTAATAAAAAATATGTACATTTTTTAACAGAAAATGGAGAAGTATTGCTGAGTTTTATTGATAATGGTTATGTGGAGTTTTTTATGTGCATTCCATATAATATTGAAAGAAAAGTTCAAAAGGAGTCAATAGAACAGTATTTAAAAATGTTATTTTCGATAAAAATTGAAGATAAATAAAGCGTGAAGGAGAGAATATGCAAAAGAAGAATTGTGTTTTGTGCATAAGTATAGGAATTATAGTATGTATATTGTTATCAGCTTGCTCCAGACAACCAGACTTTGATGCCAAATCCTACGTCCAAAGTTCTCTTGATGCACACTATCATGGAGAATATAAGGACTATGCGAATCTGTTAGAAATCTCGGAAAAAGATGCCAAGAAAGAAATCGAAGAGGATTTTAATGAGAGTATCCAACAGCAATTTGATGATTCCGATAACATTACGGATAAAGGAATTGCTGATTATGCGGAAAAACTGACAGAAGTAAAGAAACTGGCAAAATACAAAGTACAAGATGTGAAAGAAGAGGATGGAGTCTATACAGTAAGTGTACAAGTTGAACCATCCAATGTATTTCAGACATTGCAACAAAGCTCTACAGAGGTAAGCAATGAAAAAATAAAGCAGGGATTGGATGGAAATGATCCGGAAGTCTTTGCAGCTGTATTAACAGAAAGTGTCCAGAAGAGTCTTGAAAAGAACAGATATGGAAAAGCTGTTACTGTAAACGTATCCGTGGAAAAAGATAACTCAGGAAAATATGGTCTTTTGGATACAGAGATGAATAAGTTGGAAGCAGCGATGTTCCCAACAGAATAAGAATGAATGGAAAGCTATCAGAGGAAAAAAACTGGTAGCTTTCTTTTAAACTCCAAGACAAGAAAACTTGTTAAAAAAGCTATTGTAATAGTAGAAAAATTATAATAAATAATGGATGACAAGAGTCTTTTATTCATTATGAGAAAAAGAAGGAATCTCCTATGAACCAACAAGAAATATTCACGTAAGATGGAAAAAAGTGCTGTAATCGAAGAGGTTGCAGCATTTTTTTCTTCGACATTTTTCGAACATTATAACGTACCTATCCGGTCACCGCCATGCTCCGATTTGATTTCTATATCAAAAATCAGATCGGAGGAAAGATAAATGGCTTATAACAAGACAAGTGAAGAACGAAAGTGGAATTATTGGAAAGAACAGGAAGAAAAGAAATTGCGTGAACTGGGAATGGAAGAAGAGAAGATCCAAAAGCTGCGCCAGATGGACAGGGAAGACTTTCTGGAAGAGCGCAGATACCGGGAACATCTGGATGAAACGATGCAGGATATGGATTCCATAAAAGAAAAGGACAGCGAGCTGTTTGCAAGGGATGTAAAGGAGCTTCTGGATCACATAGGTGATAAGCGAATCTATGAACTATTGAAAGAAACGGAGCATCAGACACTGGAAATCCTCTTACTCAGTACATGGGGATATTCTGGAAGAGAAGTTGCTAAGATTATGGGAATGGCAGAACAGACGATTTATACCAAAAGAAACCGTTTGAGAAAAAAATTAAAAAATTTATCAAAAATTGAATAATTATGGCGTTTTTCGTCGGCTATTTAATAGGCAGGTAAATTTTGCCAGTGTACTTTGACAACCTCATACCAGCATTACAGGTACGTTCCCGTAAGTAGAAGCGTGGCAGGAAGACGCGAGGACAGATGAAAAGGGCATGGAAGAAATTAGACCAGAAAGTGAGAGGCAGAGTTCTTTTGTGGCGTTTTCGTTTCGAGCGAATCATCTTTAACTGAAACAGGACCGTGGCGGTCTTTTGCGAGGATCACTTACGAGGGGATAATGATACATAGGAACTGCCAGTGAGCAGAGGATGGACTTTGGGTTGTAATCAGCAAGACTTTTAGAAAATCCGTGAGCGGTGCAATGCCAAGCATCCGCCTGTAATGTTCCCGTAAGGCAATGGGGGAGTCGAGGACAAATACAACGCCAAAAATCAAAAGTATAAGAAATCAAGGAAGAATGTGTCGTTGATATCAGATACATACGGCTGTAGGGAGAAATCCTTTACAGCCGTATTGATGTGATATCAGCACGCATATCAGGTAACAAATTATGTATTACACAAGAGAATATCTCAATAGAGCGCATCGAGAAATTGATACTATTTTCCGAGTGCTGTTCCCGGAACATGGAATGGCAGTAAGGGAAGAACAGATTATGTTATGCCACAAAATGCTGGATAACCTGCTGGGAAGAAACATAGCACTGTGTGACGCGGGTGTCGGTATCGGCAAGACGTATGCCTATCTGGTGGCCTGTGTTCTGATGAGAAAATATTCCCTCCTTGCAGAAGGATGTTCCCCTTATGAGCAGCGTCCGGTCGTGATATCCACTTCCAGCATTGCACTCCAGAAAGCAATTCTTACAGAATATATCCCTTTTCTCTCCCGGATTCTTCAGGAGAACGGGACGATTCAGGCCCCTATTAAAGCTGTGATACGAAAAGGGAAAGAGCATTTTGTCTGCGATGAGAGGTTGGAGCACCGAATCGTTGCAATCGAAGAAAAAAACAAAAATGCGTTGCAGAAAGAAGCTCTGCTGTCGTTGAAAGAACATTATGATATGGACGAAGTGTCCAACTTAAGTGGGTTTGACAGAAGGATGGTGAGTGTACCGAAGTTCTGTTCGGGAGACTGCCCGAAAAGAGGCTCATGCAGGTATCAGCAGTATCTGGAGCGTTCCAGAGATCATGAAATGTTCATTCAGATCTGTAATCACAATTATCTGCTGGCTGATGGTTATCACAGGCTGCAGGATTACCGCCCGTTATTAAAAGACTACCGAGCATTGATTGTCGATGAAGCACATAAGCTGCCGGATGCGGCAAAGCAGATGTTTGGGAAGAGCCTCTGTTATGACGATATCCGAGAAATCTGCTTTTATCTTGGGAATGAGTACCAAGGCCCGGAGATAAGAAAACTGTCCGGGACGATCCGGATGGTGCTGGACATCATAGGAGAAAACCACAGAACCAGATATGGGATAAAAGAAGAATTCCACATGACAGAAGAGTGTGCAATGTATTTATATGAGGGGATACAGACCATGAATAAGATCATAGAAAAATTAGAAAAGAAGATTCCAAAGTGGATCAGAAACAAGCTGGAAGAAACCAAAAGTGTGCTGGAATGCTTTTTCCATCAGGATAAGAAGTATGTGCTGCATCTGAAGCAGGACCATGACCACCGGATTATATTGTGTGCATCCAGCAGACGGATTCCACAGTATCTGGACCAGATGTTATGGAGCAGAGGAATGGGAGCGATTCTGACAAGCGGAACTTTAAAAACCGGACAGGGATTTTCCCACATTCGGAAAATGACAGGATTACAGAGAGTGCGGAGAGTCCGGGAATATGTGGCAGACTCCCCGTTTGAATATCAGAAGAACTGTCTGTTATATCTGCCAAAGAATTTGAAGACATGCAGAAGAGAAAGTCAGGAAGAGGCAGAGATGATAGCAGGCCATATCCATTCACTGATCTGTTCGACTTACGGGCATACGCTAGTGCTGTTTACATCTTATCATTTGATGGGAAACGTTTACCAGATGTTAAGGGATGAAATTCCGTTCCCGATGATAGAGGTGTGGAGACATTCACCGGAAGAGATCACAAGATTTAAACAGATGGACAATGCTGTCCTTTTTGCAGCCGGCTCCTGTTGGGAAGGAGTAGACTTCCCTGGAGATATGGTATCTTCGCTGATTATAGTAAAACTGCCCTTTGCTGTTCCTGATCCCATCAGTGAAGCACAGAAGAAGGAATATGCCAGCCTGAAAGATTATATTCAGGCAGTGATTGTTCCAGACATGCAGAAAAAACTAAGACAGGGATTCGGACGTGCTCTCCGCACCGAGACAGATACTTGTGTCGTGTCCATTTTAGACGAGCGTGCAGGAGAAGGTGGCAGGTATCATGAGGAAGTAATGTGTGCGCTTCCGAGCTGCAAGATGGCAAAAGATATCAAGGATGTCCAGCACTTTATTCGAAACCGGAAAGGCGTGGAATACTACCTGTAACCGTTCGTGGTTCTGCTACAGAAAAAGCAGATTTTGCACGAAAAGTTTGGTGGTATTTCAAGGGCGTTTTCGGTGGGATTGTTGGTATTGATGAATAGCTATTTCGGCATGAAGTGGGTATACTGTGTATAGCGTTAGAGGAAAGGAGGCAGCTTATGATATACAAGGTGGAAACGATAAAAGATGGAACAGAAAAATATTTTTTCATCAGAAATCTGGAAACAATGAGTATTGAAGAACTGCCAAGTAAATATCTAATGCATAAGATTAAATGTAAACGTTCACCAAATACAGTGAAACGCACAGCATTTTCAATCTGCTATTATATGAAATATATGGCAGAGAAAGAAATGGAACTCACAGAAGTCTATCAGTTAGATTATGAAAAACAGACAGAACACTTTGTGGAATTTTTATACTGGCTTAAAGCCGGAAACCATACAGAGCAAACGGCTGGAGAAAAGAAGTGTCCGAATGAAGGAACCTGCAACGCATACTTAAAAGATGTGTTCAGGTTCTATTTATTTATAGAGGCAGAATATGAACAGTACGGAAGTCTCAAAACCTTATCGTATAACCAGATTATAGCGGTTAATCAGGTGGGAGTAAAAAAGGTACTGCGGAATCATTCTTTTAAAGCCTATCTGAAGGAAGAGGAACATCGTGGGAGAACAGCAAAAGAAAATCAGATTATTACAATTTTACAGGCCTGTACGAACCGAAGAGATCAGCTTCTGTTACTTATGTTAGCAGAAACCGGATACAGAATTGGGGAACTACTGGGAGTAAAATATGTCAAAGATATTGATTATAGGAATCACATGATAAGGGTATGCTTCCGGGAAGATAATGAAAATGAAGCGAGAGCCAAAAATGCGGAATACAGAAGTGCCAAGATAAGTAATGATACGTTTGAATTTCTCATGGATTATCTGGCAAAATATCGGAAAATCCTGCAACATCAGGATTACCTGTTTGTGAATATCATGGGTGAGAACATTGGAAAGCCATTAAGAGTGGACAGTGTATATGATATGTTGGACCGAATGGAAAAGAAAACCGGAGTTAAAATCACACCCCACATGTTACGTCACTATTTTGCAAATATGCGAAAGCAGGCAGGATGGGAACTGGAAATGATCAGTCAGGCATTGGGGCATAAACATTTGGATACGACTATAAAGTATCTGGACTGGCTGGATGATGAACTGATAGAAGCAAGTAATGAGTTTTATGCACAACACACTGCTATTTATGGGGCGGAACGTCTGCTGGAGTAGGGAGGTGTGAGAAATACCTATATATTTATTGCAACAGGCAGAACACATAACAGAATCTGAAGTAGATATTGAGAAGAAAAAGCAGGAACTATATTCAGAAATTGATGCACTTGGAATAAAAAGCGATTCAAGAATTAACAAATTGAAAAAGTTCTTGGCAGATAGAAAAATCTGGCATCTGGAAGAAATGGATTATCCTTTGCGAAATTCGTATGAACAATATTTAAGAGGACAGATACGATCACAAATTGTATCTTTCTATTTGAAAATATATGATACGGTAAAACAACAACATATCTATCAACAAATGCAGACGCTAAATGGAAAGCGGATATATGAATGGAAATATCAAAATAAAATGAGGCATCATCAGAATGTGTGAGCAGGTAGCTGCCTCTGGCAACACACTTATCCTTTATTCTGCTTGACTACTTTTCATCTGGTATATAAATCAGGGGCAAGGGTTTCCACGGAGTGGTGCATGCACCCTTGCGGCTGATTTATATACCGGATATCCTAGCCCAAGCGGAAGAAGGAAGACCATTCATCCTTTTCCCATGGCAGTTGAACCTTTATGTCGGAACACCTTAGCATTATCATTGCCATCATGTTATCTAAGTTTCGAAATCCATAGGCCATTCGTATTGATAGCTTTATCTTGTTGTTTATTGCCTCAATCCTTGCATTGGTTAATCCGTAATCTATTGTATTCAGTATTGATTGTTTATGTCGGTTTATCTTTTTTTGTAGTTCAACAAATGCAGGTATTCTGCAATGCCTTGCCCATTTAAACCAAGCATCAAGGGCCTCCTTCGCATCTTCTATGGTGTCGTTATGGAAAACCAGACGCAAGGATTCCTTGAGTTTGTATGCACGATACAATCGTGGGTCTGTTTTTGCTATCCACTCAACCTTAGCCTGTTGGTTGGGAGTGAGATTTGAAGGGGCTTTACCCAATGCCATTTTAGAATTTTTAAGTTCTGTGGCAGTGGTATCTTTTGATGGAGTGTCCTTCTTGGGACGACCTCTTTTGGCTTTTGGCTGCTCCTTTGTAGCTGCCTTTGCTTCTCGCCAAGCATCTACTCGAACCGAATCAAGAGCATCCATTGCCCATTCAATAACATGGAATGGATCCACACAACGGTTAGCATTCGGGCAGTATTCTTTTATACATTCATCAATCCATTTAGCACCATCGCCAGATACCAACTGAATGTTGTTTCTCTGTTCTGGTGTAAGCAGCTTAAAGAACTGCTCAAAAATAGTTTTCCCATGCCCCTTGGCAACCCAGATGACATTGCCCGTATCATGATTAACGACTGTTGTGATGTATTTATGTCCCTTGCGATAGCTTGTTTCATCAACACCAATACGAACAAGGTTATCAAATCTTGCATTTGGATTAATATCAAGGTCTTTCTCAACACGTTCGATGATAGGACCTACTGTATTCCATGAAATTCTCATGAATGCAGCAACTGCTACACGAGAACAATTAACAGCCATCCAAGCAGTCTGTTCCTCGAATTTACGTGTAAAGCGAGAACCATGTCTAGCCCAAGGGAAGCGGCATGTAACGACACCATGCTCCTTACAATTGACTCTGCAAGAAGGTCCAACCAGAATAACTTTGTGTCCTGCCCAGTCGCAGGCCCTCCAGGTTCTGGCACCTTCATTACCATTGTCATAGAATTTTGATTTTTTTCCACAAATGCCACATCGACACTGCTCGCCTTTGGTGGCATGCACCTCAATCATGATAGAGGTATCTGCGAGCATAGTAACTTTATCAATACAAGTGTACTTGACATTTAGGATAGTTTTGATACAATTTTTATTGAGCATATGGTGACTCTTTCTTTTACAATTTTTTCTGGACAAAAAAATTATAATAGAGCCCATATGCTTTTTCAAGTTTTATGCGGCTTTGAGCCGATTTTCTATACCACACATCCTAATGAAGAGCCTATTTTTTTCAATATTACCCAATTCATCAATAATAAAAATCATAGGCCAAATCCACCCTCTGTATAATATAAAAGCCTCCGTGTAACAATCTCATTACATTCCTTATAAAACTGTTCTCTCCACCATGCAATACAAGACTTATAGTGTTTTGAGTTGCTTTTTTAGTAACTTTCCTAGCATACCTATTCTATCCACAATTCCACCCATATATTTCTTACCCGATAACATCAATTATCTCTTTATTATACTTTTCATCATCACAAAAAATTATATTCTCATCAAAATTGTGCTCTGCCGTGTGTTTATGATTCAGCTTAACCTTAGATGTTGCTCCCATTTTAAACCATTCATATTCCGAGTCAATATGCCCTATATCTATCGCCTGATATCCTGCTAACGACAACTCATAAGCAAGGACTTTAGCCGTTGGACCAAGCATTATAAGAATAAGTCTGTCATCTGCATATTGAATAATATGTTCCTTTATAACATCAATTTTTGAATATGCATTCTTAGCCGGACAGATAATTCTCTTCACTGACATTGCATTATCAAATAAATCATTTCCCACACCTGATCTTGAATTTACTCCCTCTACTATCAATATATTTTTATTTTCCCACAGTTGCTTCAGCTTATTAAAATATCTCTTTGATGACGTTTTATCTATCAAATCCATATATGGTCTGGAGATAAACGTTGAGCCGTACCAATCAGCTGTGCATAATTCAGTATAAAAATCTCTGTATACATCCAAATGATGCTTCCAAAAATCAGATGCGTAACTATTATATCGATCTCTATCCTTAAAAACATCCGAAAGACATACAACCATTTTTTCATTACTTTGCAGCATCATAATTTGCCTGAGTTGCTGTGCTAAATTATAATCATACTGCTGATAAGGAATGCTATTTCCAGCAATTATATCCATCTCACCATCACCAAATCTTGCTACTGACGAATTATGCTCTAAGATATAATCCAATGTCTCATCTATATTTAGGACATTAATATCAAAAGTGTCTTCTGATTTCATCGCATTATTAATAAGTGCAGCTATTGTTTCATCTGAGTACTCATTTAAAGTCCATGCATCATATTGTTTCAATATCAAATGCTGTAGCTTACTCTCATTGATATCCTTATAGGCTTCATCATGCCACAAAACAATTATCTTTTTATTAGAATATGCTACTATTTTCTCTATCAACATACTTTCAAACTTTAAGCCATTTCCTGTCGGAAGCTGAACGATTGCCATATCATCATGCTCTACTGACGCAATTATTCCATCAAGTCTTTTTGATAATTCCGAATCTGTGTCTGATGAAACATCATACACATACAGCCCCAGTTCATAAATCCCCATATCATGTGCTGTCTGTGCAAATTTACGTTGCCTATTTGCAACCTCTTTATCTTTTATAAATCCGTATAAATTTGTAACATGAGTTTTCATTATTATCTTGACCTCTCATTATGCTCCACATACAGAATAGTTAATAATGTAGAAAACAATTATATTAACTCTAACCTTAATTGTGTAACAGCACCTTGCATCTTTTCCAACCAATTTGTACTATTTCCTTTACAACTCACAAACTATACTGTTCACATGATATTTCTCTGCTACTCTCGGATTTTTCTTTGAGAACTGGCGGTTGATTTTCTTTTTGACTATCTCGCAGTCCTCACGCTTTAATCCGATGAGCATGATAAGAAACTGCACCTTTCCATACGAGGTATATATGTCACTGTAGCGGATTGATTCACCAACGCACTTCTTGAGCTGCCTTGAATACTTGTTCATCTTTGTCTCGCTCTGTACCTGTC
>ERZ780177.1530-NODE-1530-length-21637-cov-3.266565_pt1 | contig 21637 bp, 19 predicted proteins | sample MGYA00510973_ERZ780177 | MGnify/ENA primary metagenome ERZ780177 (study PRJEB29588, sample SAMEA2144396) | human gut metagenome | biome: human gut; feature: human-associated habitat; material: faeces | place: Denmark | collected 2008/2010 ...
CTTTCATACTTCTAAAAAACATCATGGAGGAAAGAAAAGATGAATAATAAAAAATTGTCAGTTTGTTACTGGTTGGTGCTTATTCCTGTACTGCTTGTATATCTTTTCTGCCAGAAATGGATCATGAACGGTGTTGTTGCAGGAGCAGTCAAGTAATAAATGAAATCTGCGGAGTAATTCGCAGGTTTCGTTAACAAAATAATAAACAGGAGATGATTAATAACATGGAGAAAAAATGGTGGAAAGAAAGTGTGGTATATCAGATATATCCTAAAAGTTTTAAAGACAGCAACGGAGATGGAGTAGGAGATATCAGAGGAATCATACAGAAACTTGATTATCTGAAAGAACTTGGCGTAAATGTGCTGTGGATTTCTCCAATGCTTGAGTCTCCACAGGATGACAATGGTTACGATATTTCTGATTATCGGAGGATATACAAAGATTACGGAACAATGGAAGATTACGAAGAACTGCTTGCCGAGGCACACAAGCGAGGCATTAAGATCCTGATGGATCTCGTGGTCAACCATACATCTGATGAACACAACTGGTTTATTGAAAGCCGAAAATCAAAGGATAACCCATATCGTGACTACTATATCTGGAAAGATCCGGTAGATGGTCATGAACCGACAAACTGGGGATCATATTTCAGTGGATCTGCATGGCAGTTTGATGAGACAACCGGACAGTATTATCTGCATCAGTTTGTGCCGGAACAGCCTGATCTTAACTGGGATAATCCTGTGGTAAGAAAAGAAGTTTTTGATATGATGACATGGTGGTGTGAAAAAGGCATTGATGGATTCCGGATGGATGTGATCAGTCTGATCAGTAAGCCGGAAGAATACAAAGATGGTCCGGTAAAAGAAGGGGAAAAATATTCTTTTTGTGGTGCAGTCACAGCCAATGGACCTCATGAACATGAATATCTTCAGGAGATGAACCAAAAAGTATTAAGCAGGTATAACCTTCTGACAGTGGGTGAAACATCATGCGTTACGCTCGAAGAGGCAAAAAAATATGCGCGAAGCGATGGAAAAGAGTTAAGCATGGTATTCCAGTTTGAGCATATGGATGTGGATTCGGATGAACATGGAAAGTGGACAGATAAGAAACTTTATCTTCCGGATCTCAAAGAAGTTTTAAACCGCTGGCAGAAAGGGTTAGAGGAAGTAGCATGGAACAGTCTGTACTGGAACAATCATGACCAGCCAAGGGTTGTTTCGAGATGGGGAAATGATTCCGGGGAATACAGGGAACTTTCAGCAAAGATGCTTGCAACCTGTCTTCACATGATGCAGGGAACACCATATGTATATCAGGGCGAAGAACTTGGAATGACAAACGTTTACTTCGACAAACTGGAAGATTATCGTGATATTGAGAGCATCAATTTCTTTACAGAGCTTACGGAATCAGGTCTTATGACTCCGGAATACATGATGAAATGTCTGATGCTCAGAAGCCGTGATAATGCAAGAACACCTATGCAGTGGGACGGTTCAGAAAAAGCAGGTTTTACAGATGGGGAGCCGTGGATTAAAATAAATCCGAACTGTAAAGAAATCAATGCAGCCAGTCAGTTGGATGATCCGGATTCCATTTTCCATTATTATCAGAAACTGATCGCTCTTCGCAAGGAGAAAGATATTATTGTGTACGGTGAGTTTGAACCTCTTTGCCGTGAGGATGATCAGATTTTCGCATATACAAGAAAGCTGGATGAGGAAAGACTTCTTACAGTCTGCAATTTCAGTGAGCAGTCTGCAGAATTTGAAGTTCCTGCAGAATTTGAAGGTTCCCAGTGCCTGATTACAAACCTTGACCGAAAAGTATTTAAGGGTAAAATCGTGCTGAAACCTTATGAGGCATTTGTGTTATATAAATAAACAGGTTACTGGACGAGAAACGGACAGCAGCATAACCAGACTTAAAGGGGCAAAATTTTTTGCCTCTTTTTTGAAAGACGAGGAAGATTGTTATGATCAGAAAATACAGATACGGAGCTCCTTTTGATACGGAGGCAGTAACAGAGAAGATTGAAACAGCGAATGGCGCTTTTCCTTATGGAAAAATCAGCCTGGAAAAGGGCTTTGATTTTACATATGTGATGGATGAGGATGATATTGTTTATGGACTTGGGGAAGCCAACCGCGGCATCAATAAAAGAGGATACTGCTATATCAGCAATTGTACCGATGATCCAAACCATACGGAAGACAAGCGTTCTTTGTATGGTGCCCACAACTTTATCATTGTAAGCGGAAAGACAACATTTGGACTGTTTTTCGACTACCCTTCTGAACTGACCTTTGATATTGGATATACCAGAATGGACACCCTGAAAGTGACATGCGCAGATGCAGATCTGAATGTGTATGTGATTGAAGGTGAATCTGCCTATGATATTGTAAAGCAGTTTCGCCATGTGATCGGACGCAGCTATATTCCCCCGAAATTTGCATTTGGTTTCGGACAGAGCAGATGGGGATATACCACCAAGGAGGATTTTCGCAAGGTGGCAGCAGGATACCGTGAGAATCACATTCCCCTGGACATGATCTACATGGATATTGATTATATGGATTCCTACAAGGACTTTACGTTGAATCCGGAGAATTTCCCTGATTTCCCGGATTTTGTAAAAGAGATGAAAGACCAGGATCTACGCCTGATCCCTATTATTGATGCTGGTGTAAAAGTGGAAAGCGGCTATGAGGTTTACGAGGAAGGTGTGGAAAAAAGATACTTCTGCCAGCGGGAGGACGGAAGTGATTTTGTGGCAGCCGTATGGCCGGGGGATACTCATTTCCCGGATTTTCTGAACAAGGATGCCAGAAAGTGGTTTGGAGACAAATACAGCTTCCTTATTAGACAGGGGATTGAAGGCTTCTGGAACGATATGAATGAGCCTGCTATTTTCTATTCCTCAGAGGGAATGGAAGAGGCGAAGAAACTTGCCGGAGAGTTTTACCAGGATAAAGAAGGTAAGATCCACATTTGGAAAATGCAGGGCGAGCTAAACGGACTCGCAAACAACCCAGAAGATTACCGCAGATTTTATCATAATGTGGATGGCAAAAAGATCCGTCACGACAAGGTACATAACCTGTTTGGCTACAATATGACAAGAGCAGCAGGAGAAGCTTTTGAACGCATTGACCCGGAAAAACGTTTTCTGATGTTTTCCAGATCTTCTTATATTGGAATGCATCGTTACGGAGGAATCTGGATGGGAGACAATAAATCCTGGTGGTCACACATTCTTTTAAATCTGAAGATGCTTCCATCTCTGAATATGTGTGGATTTATGTACACAGGCGCAGACCTTGGTGGATTTGGTGACGACACGACCAGAGATCTTCTGCTTCGTTTCCTTGCACTCGGTGTGTTTACACCTCTGATGCGTGATCATGCGGCAGAAGGAACAAGAGAACAGGAATGTTACCAGTTCGAAAACATCGAAGATTTCCGCAGCGTCATTAACGCCAGATATCGTCTTGTGCCGTATCTTTACAGTGAATACATGAAAGCTGCGTTGAATGACGATATGTACTTTAAACCGCTTGGCTTCGTTTATCCGGATGATAAGATGGCAATCCGCGTCGAAGACCAGCTGATGCTTGGCAACGAGATCATGATCGCACCGGTATACGAGCAGAACGCAAGAGGCCGTTACGTTTACCTGCCAGAAGAAATGAAATTCATCAAGTTTATGCCGGATGGAAGCATTTCTGAAGAAGTCCTCGAAAAGGGAGTTCATTATGTGGATGTTGCTCTCAATGAAGTGCCTCTTTTCATTCGAAGCGGCAAATGCATCCCGGTTGCAGAAGCAGCAGAGTGCGTGAAGGATATTGATACAGAAAATATGCAGCTTATCGGATATGAAGGCAGCAGCTATACTCTGTATGAAGATGATGGAATCCATAAAGATTATGATAAGAAAGAAAATTATCGGGTTCTGACGAAATAAGTAAGTTCTAAAAGGATACGCAGTGCGTAGCGAATTGGAACTGTAAAGTAAATAAGTGCAGAGAAAGGCGTGAGTTATAGAAATATGGCTTGCGTCTTTTTCTTTGCCTGAAAGGAAGTGATAAGTTTGAACAAGAAGTTTTTGAAGCATTATATGGAAACCAATCCAGAAGGGACAGCACAGACCTATATCTTTTTGGTGGACAATCAGGATATAGCGTTGAATATTGTGATGTCAGGTTATCAGGCACTTTGTCTGGTGCAGGAAGATGACGGATATTATTTCAGTGCAGATTCCTTTATAGAGGAAATGAGGTCTATTCAATTTACTGGAAGCTGTCAGAGTGCCTATCATTATGTGTCTGCCTGTACGGTGAAGTGGATGAATGATAAGTTACAGACATTTTTCAAAGACGCTGGTCTTGATGGAAAAGCAGGCTGGCAGTTGTTCAAAGAGAAAGAGTATCTTGGCAAACTGGATAATCAGAAAGAAGTTGAGAAATTACTGGAACAGTATATTCTTCGGTTTGAGCGAGATCCGAAAGAAGAACCGGAACTGAGCCGTTTTCACTTATTTGATGCAAAAGGGAATGTGAAAGGTGTCCGGGATATGGAGATTGTAGATTACCTGGTGGAGAATGTTCAGTTTTTTGTGGTGGGAATCACACCGTATTATTATGAGCATGGTGTTTTCCTGGAAGACCATGATGGGGTAAGAATGAAATACCGTATCCAGAAGCTGATCTATCGTGATCAGGTACAGAGTGGAGTGATCAAAAGAATCTATAATCTACTGATCGCACAGCCAAAAGTTCACCGAGAGGCATATGAACTAAATAAACAACCTGTGCGGTGGATCAATTTCAAAAATGGATATTATGATCCGGTTACGGGTGAAATGCTGGAACACAATCCGGATTATCTGACAATCAATCAGATACCATTTCCCTATTATCCGGAGGATTGTGAGCAGGTGTTACAAGGTGGAGAAAATATTAAAAAGTATCTGGCATCGTCTCTTCCTAACAAAGAAGAACAGCAGACATTCTGGGAGTATTTTGGATACTGCATGACACAGGATACGCAGTTTCAGAAATTCCTTACACTGAAAGGAAATGGTGGAACCGGAAAGTCTGTGGCAGTATCGCTGATCCAGCATGTAGTTGGAATCACCAATATGTCCAGTATTTCTTTACAGGATTTAAATAAACGATTCTATGCGACTGGAATGTACGGAAAGCTGTTAAATGCCTGTGCGGATATTCCCTGCAAAGCAATGGAGAACACAGATGTATTAAAGAAAGCAGTCGGTGAGGACACACTGATTTATGAGAAAAAAGGACAGGATGCAATTCATTTCCACTCTTATGCGAAGCTGCTTTTTTCTACCAATGAAATGCCGCAGAATCTTGAGGATAAGTCAGATGCTTTTTACCGTAGACTACTGATTCTTGATATGAACCGGGTAGTAAAAAGTGGTGAAAAAGATCTGCACTTAAAGGAAAAGGTACAGGCAGAATCCGATTATGCAATTCATATGGCGATGATTGCATTGAAAAATCTGTACGAACAGGGAAAGTTCACGGAGAGCGAACACAGCAAAGAATGTGTAAGAGAAGTGCAACGGACGTCAGATAGTATCTGTGCTTTTATTGATGAGTCATTGGTGCGTGCCAAAGGAAAACGTCTGAAACGAAGTGAAGTGTTCCATATGTATGAGGAATACTGCAAAGAGAATGGCAGACAGGGGCATGGTAAATCCAACTTTTTCAGGAATATGACAGATAAAGGTTTCCTTCTGAAGCAGTACAATGGTGAGTTTTATTATCAGGATATTGCAGTTAAGGAAGAAGATTTTTGTCCTGTAGATCCAGAAGAAAGAATACCTTTTGAAGAAACAGATACAGATTATAAACAGTTACAATTAAATATGAATCAGGGAATTAAGGGCATTTAGGGCAAAATAAGCAAAAAGAAATGTTACCGGAGCAGGAGAAATAACAAAGATAGCTGCCAGAGTACATAAAATTTTGCTTTTTTTACACTGACTGCCCTTTTTCATGTATCAACGTTTTAGCTGATACAAATATAGGTTTTTCCCGAATTTGGGAGAAAGTCAAAAATAAATATTAAGAAAGTATGAGGTATGATTATGAGAATGATGAAAAACAACAATAATGAGACAGTTATGGTGATCGGGATTGATCATGGGTATGGAAACATGAAAACAGCCACCAGATGCTTTCCATCCGGTGTAGCCAGATATGACAAGGAGCCAATCTTCCAGAATAATCTTCTTGTTTACAATGGCATGTATTACCAGATCGGAGAGGAACACAAGGAGTTCTGTGCAGAGAAAACGCAGGACGAGGACTATTATGTGCTGACACTGGCGGCTATCGCAAGAGAACTTGATGGGAAAGGAATGAACCGGGCAAAGGTACACATTGCAGCCGGACTTCCCCTTACCTGGGTAGCTACACAGAAAGAAGATTTCCAGAAATATCTCCTCCAGAATGAAAGCGTGGATTTTATATTCCGCAATAAAGAGTATCATGTGGAGTTTGCAGGTGCTGACATTTACCCACAGGGATTTGCAGCAGCTTTTTACCGTTTACAGGATTTCAAAGGAATCAACATGCTTGTGGATATTGGAAACGGGACTATGAACATCATGTATATCAATAATTCCCGTCCATTAGAGAAGAAATGCTTTACAGAGAAATATGGAACGCACCAGTGTGTGCTTGCAGTCAGGGAATCCTTGCTGAAAGAACTGGGAACAGTGGTGGACGATCTGGTGATTGAGCAGGTGATCCGTACCGGGACAGCAGATATTGGTGAGAAATATCTGACAGTCATTCGTAAAGCTGCCGGAGATTATACGAAAGAAATCTTTCATAAGCTGAGAGAACGGGAATATAATCCAGAACTGATGCGTCTGTATGTGGTCGGCGGTGGCGGTTGTATGATCCAGAATTTTGGAGAATATGACAAGAGCCGGGTGACAATTGTACGGGACATCTGTGCCACAGCGAAAGGCTATGAAGCAATGAGCGTAAGGAAAATCCAGAGAAACGGAGGGATGCTTGTATGAGAAAAGAACGGAAAATCATCAATACAAATATCCGTTTGAATCTTTGTGATGAACAGGACAGGCAGGCATGGGAATATTTGCAGACGATGGACAGGGAAAAATATAAATCGTACACCAGAGCAGTTGTAGTTGCTTTAAACGATTATTTTTCCAGAGAGTACAGGAATGAAGCAGATCCGTATCTGGAAACCAGAGAAAAGGAAGATGCTTTTCTGGAAAGAGTGGAAACAGCTGTCCGGGATGGAGTGAAAGAATCTGCCCCGATGGCTATAGCGAAGAATCTGATGGAAATGCTTGTACCGTTTGTAAAAGAATCGGTAGGAGAAATTAATCTGCCGGACAGAACACTAACAATGGAGAAAACGGATGGAGAGATCGCAGAAGATAATCTGGACTGGGAGAAAGAAGCTGATATGGATGCAGCACTGGATTTTGCGGATAGTTTTTAGCTGTCTGTAAAAAGGAAAAGCAGTCCGGTTTGCATAAAATAAATCGGACTGCCTTAAGTGGAGCTATTCTTTTTTCTTGGGTAAGGACGTTTATCATCTGTCAGGTTTAGCAGATAATCAACGCTGGTATTATGAAATTCAGCCAGTTTAATCAGAATGTGAGTAGGGATATCGACATCACCACATTCATAATTACTGTAAATACGCTGACTGCAATTCAGAATTTCACCCATATTCTTCTGCGTAAGGTCACGATCTTCACGCAGATCCCGTATTCTCTGATACATGCGTTTCACCTCTAGCATAATAATAACTTAGCGAGATATTCACTATTGAAATATAGCGAGAAATTCGCTACACTGAATTTAAAAATGCAGGAGGGAGAAGTACAGAGTGAAAGAGAAAGTGAAAAAGGTGCTGGTGTGGATTTTTGAATTTGTTTTATTTTGTGGATATTTCTATGTTTTATTCGTGAATCTGGTATGTGGATTTGGATATGGAGGGATAAGCAGCAGAGGACAGGCAATAAAGATTTTATGTGCTTCGTTCTTCCTTGCAGTGGGACTTCCCGGATTGATCTGGTATCAGCATCGCAGACTTATGAAACTGGAGAATTTATTGCATGACCTGTTTGAAATTTGCGACAAAATAAAATAGCAGTAATAGAAAAATAGACTGACAGTAAGGAAAGCTTTACGGAAACAGAATAGCAGAAAAAGGTAATGGCAGTGATGGCATTTCTATTGGTAAAAATCAGTGAAATGTTCATGACTGCTATTTTTATGCTTTTCAGCAGAAATGGAAAGTGATTCAGAAAAAGAAAAGCAGAAATAACAGCGAAATATGGCAGAGAGGCATTTGCAGATGGAAAACGTTGTATAAGCAAGGCAAAGAAGAAATATAGAGTGCCGGATACGGCACATGATTGTCCGATACTTCGCATCGGAGTGATGCACGAACAGCCTGTTTCAGAAAGAGAAAATCTATCGAAAGGGGAGCTTTTCTCTTTCTTCCACAGTCAGTTCCTGCACCACAAAACCACCGTCATCTCCATTTAGATTTGATAATGCAGTGGGGAAAATGTTGCTTGGCTAGTGTTGCTTCAGTAGTGGGGAGATGACAGGCAAGTTTCGCAAAGTGGCAAGCCACTCTGCACCGGAGCCAGCCTTTGGGCTGTTCCTAAACTTGCCAGAGGGCTCCGCCCCTTGGAACCCCGGCACGTCAATGGCGTAAGTATTCCTGCGAAATGTCCACCGGACATTCCTGCGGAACACTTACTGATTGACTAGGACTCTGTCCTGCACCTGTATAAGAGAGCGTTGCACTCTCTTATAAATCTCCTACCAATATGCCGCCAGAACGCTGTGGCTGTTAACAAAGAATGAAAATCAAGCAATGAAAGGAGACAAAAGCCTATGAGAAAACGAAATCATACAGTAACCATACGGATGAATAAAGAGGAATATGAGCTACTTCAAAGCAAAGTAAAGGAATCCGGAAGAACACAGCAGGAAGTTGTGATAAAAGCAATCGCAGACTTGAAGATAGCAACGGCAGAGGAAATAGAAGAACTGAAAAGACTGAACCAGATGTTTGCGGATATCCTTTGTCAGCTCCGGGGAGCGACTACAAATATCAATCAGATTGCAAGAAAACTGCATACAGATGGAGAAATTCCAAATGACAGTATGCTGTATTTCCTCAATAAAAATATTCTCAAGTATCGGAAGGAGAGTGAAAGGATATGGCAGTTAATAAGACGATTAATAAGCGGACAAATACACATGGAGCAATGAGAAACTGCATCGAATATGTATTGCGACAGGACAAGACCAGCGAACTGCTTACCTATGTAACAGGCCCGTATCGCCATGATGAGATTGACTATGATCTGGTGTACAGAACCTTTCTGGAAGAAAAGAAGATGTGGAATAAAGATACAGGGAGAATGTATGCCCACAACATTATTTCCTGGCATAAGGATGAGCAGATCACCCCGGAGCAGGCATTTGAATTTGGAAAAGAGTTTGCAGAAAATTGGTTCAGTGGATTCCAGACCTTAGTGGCTGTGCATAAGGATAAAGACCATATCCACTGCCATTTGGTTACTAATTCAGTGAGTTATGAAGATGGGAGAAAGCTGCATAACACCAGAAAAGATCTGGAACGTATGAAACAGCTTACCAATCAGATGTGCCGGGAACGAGGACTGACCGTTGCCGAAAAAGGAAAGCATTTTGATGGAAGTCAGATTGAAAAAGGGGAAGTCATTGCATGGAGCAAAGATAAATATAACCTGTTCCGTCAGCAGGTGAAAGACAGCTTTGTAGCGGATTGTGCAATGGCAGTGTTAAAAGCACTGGAAAATTGTATCAGCAAAGAAAAGTTTATAGAAAAAATGAAGCAGTTCGGGTGGAACGTAAATTGGACAGAGAAACGGAAGCACATCACATTCCAGAATCAGGATGGAAAGAAAGTGCGTGACAGCAATCTATCCAAAACATTCCATCTGGACATCAGCAAGGAGGGCTTGGAGAATGAATTTAATGGAAATAGGGAAAAATCCAGAGTTGCAGCCGACAGAGACAGCAGAGCAAACGAAGAACTCAGCAACTATTACAGAGAGCTTGACGCAGCCATCACAGACACCAGAGGAATCACCGATCAAGCTCAAAGTGGAGAGGGATATTTTCGTACAAAGTTTCGAAAAAGCGAAAGAGTTCATGCGAACACAGAAAAAGCAGATACAGACACTGGAAGAAGAGAAACAGACAATCTTATCCGACAGGCAGAGATTGCGAGAAGAAATTCGGAAATCAACCGTAGAAATTCAGCGTCTGACAACCGAACTGTCCGAAACGCAGAAGCTGAATCAATCGCTTCAGCAGAGCAACGACGATCTGAGAAACAGAAATGGCTTAATGAGCAGGAACGAGCAAGAGCAGCTCGAAGAAGAAATAAAAGACGTTCGGGACCAGAACTCTAAATTGCAGATACAGGTTAATAAATCATCTGTTGAAGCAGTAGATGAAGCACAGAAGAAACAAAAAGAAGCAGAGAAAAAGATAGAGCAGGCAGAATCCAAAGCCCGTAACGAAAAGAAACGTGCTGAGCTGGAAATTCGTAAAGCGAAAAAAGAAGTAAAGGACAGAACGGAAAGCATGAAGTCTATAGAATATTTCTGGGGAATGGGATACATTACGGTAGTCCTGTTTGCAATTCTACAGAATGGTGCTTTTCAACATGATTTCATAGATTTTTTTATGGCTCCATTCATGTGGTATGTTCGATTTTGTGAATGGCTGATATATCCGACCTATGATAATGGATTTAACCAGAAAATAGCATATACTGGTGGAGAAGCGTGGGTTATTCGGTTTCTGGCAATCGTAGCTGTGCTTTTCATAATGGGAATCATAATGGTGATAATTATGGAAACAATAAAACAATACAAAAAAATGTGGAACGAAATTTCACAGATGTTTTTGATTGGAAGCCTTTCAGGGATAGCAGTGCTTGGGGATGTAACTAGAAAATATCTGCCGGTGAATTTGATTTTGCTATTTATACTCATTAATATGGGTATCATGCTACTCAGAATATATCTTCGGAAGAAGTTTGATTATATGTAATTTGTTATTTTAATGACCAGTGGGTGGTACCTGACAAATGATAAAGCTGTTATTATGATTGCACACCGCCTAAAAACAGTACAGAAAGCTGAACGGATTTTCGCTCTGGAGAATGGAAAACCGTACAGCAGGGAATACATGAAGAACTTGTGAGACAGGATGGGATTTATCGTCATTTTATTGTTGAAAGAAGAGAGGCAACAAAATGGAGAGTTTAGGAGTCTAAATGTCTGGTGCGGCGATATTCCAAAGGTGATACACCAAAATGCTTTTTAAACACAGAGGCGAATTTGCTCTGATTCAGATATCCGACCTGTGCTGCAATCTCAGCTACAGACAGTCGTGTTGAGGCAAGCAGTTCGCCTGCTTTATTCATACGCATTTCACGCAGATAGACAGAAATATTCTGTCCGTAAACACCGCGAAAATAATTTTTTAGACTGGTTTCGCTGATAGAAAAATATTCAGCCAATTCCCACGCAGGATGATGCAGCCTTAGGTCTGAGGTGATGATATTTTCGACCTTTTTAGCAATATTAACCTGAGATTCAGTAAAGAAAGTGCAGGCCTGAGACTTAGGGATAGCCTCCAAATTTTGTAGTACTGAGAATAAAGCGAGCGTATATATTTTCATTTGAATGACTGCAAAAGAGGCCGGAAAATCATATAATTCCCATAGTTTTTTGAGAATTTCCTCAGTTTCGTGGGTCGCTGTCGATATATAAGTGCTTCCATGAGGACAAAACATCTTTGAGATTTTTCTGAAATCAATGCTAAATTCATTTTGTACCCATGTATTTTCTAAAGTAAATGTATCTATATCAATAAAGAATTCAAGCCCCTCATAGATGCGCTTTGGATAAACATATTCTTTTGGGGCGAAGCATTCTGTGAGAGAAAGTTCTCTGTCTTTGATGTAGACAAAATTTTTGTTGTTCAGGATCATTTCACAACGACCTGTCACACAATAGTTAAGAAGCAATGGACCTTTTGTAATGGAGCTGTCTGATCGAAGGTCGGGAGCCGTCCAGGTTGGAGAATTTATAAAAATATATGCCAGAGACAGACCGGGAAAAAGTGAAAAAAAGGTCATCGAACCTTTACCTTCCTTCGTATTTAATATAAGCTCCATACTATATTCAGCCTGTTTTATGGATATACCTGGTATTTTGATACATTTTTTGATCACGTCGTTAATTTTCATAGAAGATCTCCCTGATATAAGTACTTTTGCCCTGTAACAGATAATATTATAGGATTTGAAGAGAGCAGAGTCAACAATAAAACCCAATGCTGTTTGGAGCTAAAATGATATTTGGTTGTAGAGATGTAACAAAACATATGGTATTTTATGGAGTAGTTAGATAGAGCTAATTATACAAGGGAGGTATTCTGTATGAATAACAAATTACAGGCGAAGGACCTGATTAATCTGGGACTTTTCACAGTCCTTTATTTTGTACTCGGATGTTGTGTGGCAATTCCGATTGGCTTTGTTCCGATATTTCTTCCGATTCTTGGTGCATTGTGGACACTGATCACAGGAATTCCATTTATGTTATTCCTGACAAGGGTAAAGAAGTTTGGTATGGTAACGCTGATGGCAATTCTGAGTGGCCTTTTGATGGGACTTACCGGAATGGGATATTGGGGTGTACCTTTGGGGCTTATCTTTGGGCTGCTGGGAGATTTGATTCTGAAATTTGGCAATTATAAAAGTGCTAAAAGGAGCCTGATTGGATATGCAGTATTCAGTCTCTGGATGGTTGGTACATATATTCCAATGTACTTCATGGTAGAAGATTCAAGAGCCAGCTTCGCAGCCAGTTTTGGTAAAGAGTATGCAGATAAAGTAATGGCTGGCATGCCTATGTGGAGCATTGTTCTTGTGATTGCAGGTATCTTTATCTGCGCAATCATTGGAGGAATGATTGGAAAAGCGTTGCTCAAAAAACACTTTGTAAAAGCAGGAATCGTGTAATGGATGAGATATTATCTGCTACTGTTGACAGCAGAAATGGAATTGTTTTAGATCCTAGAACAAAATTGTTTATGCTTATAACGATTACAACATTGATGTTCAGTACCAGCAATGATGGAATCATGAATATAGTGAAACCAATACTAAGCCTTATACCATTTGCATTGATTTTGTCAGAGCACAAATTCAAAACAGCCGGTAAATATGCAGTTCTCTATGCGGTATGCTTTGTACTGGAGCGGCTGGCATTGAATGTTTGGAGTGGTATGATTTCTTTTCTGGTATTGGCAGCAACATCAATTATGACGCGTTTTGCACCGGGAATTATGACAGGCGCATATCTGATTTCTTCTACATCTGTAAGTGAGTTTATCAGTGCAATGGAGCGGATGCATGTCACAGAAAAAATCATAATACCGTTGTCAGTTATTTTCCGTTTCTTTCCTACAATCAAGGAAGAATATCAGGCAATCCGGGATGCAATGAAAATGAGAAATATCCGTTTTGGTGGTAAAAATCCATTCCTTATGATTGAATACCGGCTGATACCATTGATGGTATCCGTAATAAAAATTGGTGATGAGCTGTCTGCAGCAGCTCTAACAAGGGGACTTGGTGCACCGGTCAGAAGAACCAATGTCTGCGAGATTGGCTTTCATGTACAGGATTTTATTGCCATTGTTGTTTGCTTTGCATGCTTTATATTGTTCTTTTTGCATCAGTATATTGTTTTTTGAGGTAGTACATTATGATAAAAATAGATCATGCAACATTTACATATGGAGAAAATAATGAATATTCTGTGGGAATCCGGGATATTGATCTGGAGATAGAAGATGGTCAGGTTATTGTGCTATGTGGGGAGAGCGGTTGTGGAAAAACAACACTCACTCGAATGATCAATGGGTTGATTCCACATTATTATGAAGGAAAATTAACTGGTGAGATATGGATAAATGGGATAAATGTTTCGCAGCAGCCACTGTATGATACAGCAAAAATTGTTGGAAGTGTTTTTCAAAATCCACGGTCACAGTTTTTTAATGTAGATACAACAAGCGAGATTACTTTTGGATGTGAAAATCTTGGAATGCCAAAGGAAGAAATCAAAGATCGATTGCAGGCTACAATTCAGGAGCTGCATCTGAAAAAATTGATTGGACGCAATATTTTTCAGCTTTCAGGTGGAGAGAAGCAGAAGATTGCCTGTGCAGGGGTTTCTATTATGAAACCGGATATTTTTGTCCTGGACGAACCCTCTTCTAATCTGGATGCAGCTTCAATCATGGATCTGCGAAGAATAATCGCCCACTGGAAGGAACAGGGAAAAACGATTATTATATCGGAGCATCGCCTGTATTATCTGCGTGGGCTGGCGGATCGGTTTATTTATATGAAAGAGGGACAGATTATTCAGGATTATTCAGCCACAGAGTTTGAAAATCTGACAGAAGAAAAGCGAGAAGAGATGGGACTGCGGGCTTATGTTCTGGAAAATCTCCTTATGCCAGAGATGTTGATATCAGAAAGAACCACAATGGAACTTCATGATTTTAATTTTGCATATAAGAATGGTCCACAGATTTTACATATCAAAGAATGTGAGATCCCGGCAAATCGGATTGTCGCAATTACGGGCAATAATGGAGCTGGAAAATCTACTTTTTCCCGTTGTTTCTGTGGTTTGGAAAAACAATGTGGCACAATCATCTGGAATGGAAAAACTTACAGACCAAAAGAAAGGCTGAAAGCCTGTTATATGGTTATGCAGGAAGTGAATCATCAGCTTTTTACAGAGACAATACAGGATGAAGTTATGATTAGCATGAAAGAAGAAAATGAGAAAGAAGCAGACAAATTTCTTGAAATGCTGGATCTGATAAAAGTCAAAGACCGTCATCCAATGTCACTTTCCGGAGGTCAGAAGCAGCGGGTGGCTATCGCATCTGCAATTGCCTCTGGGCGCTCTGTGCTGTTTTTGGATGAACCAACCAGTGGTCTTGATCATAAGCATATGCTGGAGGTTGCAGAGGTTCTAAGAGAAGTGTGGGATACCGGAATTTCGGTTTATGTGATCACACATGATTTGGAACTGATTATAGAGTGTTGCACTGATGTCATTCATTTTGAAAATGGAACTATTGCAGATCAGTATCAGATGGATGCAGAAGGAATGGAGAAGATAAGAAAATATTTTATCCAGGAAAAGTGTTGTGGCAAGTGGAGTAAATCTGACTGATGGTAAAGGATATTGTAAATAGTTTTGGAAAGTAGATGAATGATAATTATGAGCAAATATAATCCTTTATGGAAGTGAATCAATAAAAATAAAACAGACGATTTCAAGTTGACTTTTGCTGAAATTGAAAACATTGCCGGAGTGCCTATAGATCATTCGTTCCTTACATTCAAAAAGGAACTTTTGCAGTATGGTTTTAAGGTGGTAAAAATTTCTATGAAGGAACTGACAGTAGATTTTGAAAAAGTCGAAGAGGAGGCTTAAACATGGAATCAAAGAAATAGAACTTGTAGTTGCATCTTCGATTGGTGCAGATCTTGCCATGGCATTTCTGACATAGGCAAAAATACCGTTAAAGCATGTATTTTTTGATGGTGGACAGTTTGTACAAATTGGAAAGGCAACACGCAAAATCATGGTTCCGTTCTTATATATAGCAATGAAAAGTTTATATTGGTCAAAAGGAAAGATGCTGAAGAGAATCATGTGGTGTGACGACGGCAAAATCAAACTACAGATGCATCTGCTAAGTGAAAATTGAATACACGGGAAAATAAAAAATCGAAACAGCAGACTTGACAAATTCCTGTAATGAGTTAAAATATAACAGTGCTATATAGCACTGTTATATTTTTGGAAAGAACTTTAGAGGATACGAAAAGAATGTCGACAAAAGCAGAAGATACACAAAAAAATATATTAAATACAGCCAGAAAACATTTCCTGAAAGATGGTCTGACCGGAGCATCTTTAAGAAACATTGTAAAAGATGCCGGACTTACTACTGGTGCATTTTACAAATATTATCCGACGAAAGAGGCACTTTTTGATGCACTGACAGATCCCTATATGGAACACATTTATCAGATTTATGATCAGATCGTTGAGGAGTTTGAAAAGCTTTCGGCCAGTGATCAGACAAGGAATATGTCGTATACATCCAGTGACGGAATGGAGCGGATGGTTGATTATATTTATGATCATTATGATAATTTCAGATTATTGTTGAAATGTGGAGACAGTGGAAAATTTGAACTATTCATACACAATATGGTAGAACGGGAAATGAAGTCCAGCCTGAAATATATGGAAAAGATGAAAGAGAACGGTGTGAAAATACCGATTGTAGAGGAAAGCCTTATGCATATGATCTATACGGGATTTTTTTCATCAGTATTTCAGATCATTGAGCATGATATAGACAGGGAGACTGCAAAGAAAAATGTGCATCAGCTGAAAGAATTCAATACAGGTGGCTGGGAACGATTGTGGAATATTGAATTTCCAGTATAACTGATGCAGGAATTCTGAATAGGTTATGTGTGTTGCAGGTTCTGGATTTCTGAATAAAGTTCAGACAGGATAATAATATCAGGTGGCTGGTGCCAATAGGCCGCCTGTTTTATTATATATAAGTTAGACAGAACTAACAAAAATAACAATAAAACGAAAGTAAGGAGTGAACAAATGTGAAAGAAAAAAAGAAGTCGGCAGTCAGCTGGATCCTGACATGGGCCGGACAAAAAAGAATTGCCTATGTATGGAGTGTGTTACTTGCAATCGGAAATGTGATTTTTAAGATTTTGCCGTATTTTATTATTGCAGATATAGTAAAGCTGTTTTTAAATGGTGAAAAGGAGTTTGAAATATATCTTGCAAAAGCGGTTCTGATTGCATTATCGTTTATCATTGCAGAACTGCTTCATTCACTTTCGACAGCATTGTCACATAAAGCAACGTTTGCAGTACTTGCAAATATAAGAAAATCCTGCTGTGACAAGCTGGCGCGGGTACCTCTTGGCTATGTGAAAGACACACCTTCCGGTACATTTAAAAATATTATGGTGGAAAGAATCGACAGTATCGAGACAACACTGGCGCATATTGTCCCGGAATTCACGTCCAATCTGCTGGCACCGATTGTGATTTTGATTTATTTCTTCCTGACAGACTGGAGACTGGCACTCTGGTCATTGGTGCCGGTTATAGTGGGATTTCTTTCCTATTTTGGAATGATGCTGGATTATAAACCAAGCTTCGAGAGAACGGTTCAGACAACAAAAGATCTGAATGATGCGGCAGTGGAATATATTGACGGAATCGAAGTGATCAAGGCATTTGGAAAGACAGAAAGTTCTTATGCCAAATTTACAAAGGCGGCTTTTGAATATGCAGATTCCTTTATTTCCTGGATGAAACGGTGCTCGATTTTTCATGGACTGATGATGGTGGTCACACCTTATACGCTTCTTACGGTATTGCCGTTTGGGGCACATTATGTAGCCAATGGAACACTTGCGATTTCAGATTTTGTCATCTGCATTATTTTATCACTTGGAATCGTTGGACCGTTGATCACAGTGGGTTCCTATACAGATGATCTTGGCAAGATCGGAGTGATTGTTGGTGAAGTGGCAGGAATTCTGGAACAGCCGGAGCTTGAACGTCCAGAGAAAAGTAAAAGTGTTCCAAAAGATAACTCCGTTACACTTGAAAATGTCAGGTTTGGTTATCACGACAAAGAGATTCTGCATGGAGTAACTATGGAGCTAAAAGCAGGAACGGTAAATGCAATCGTAGGACCTTCCGGAAGCGGAAAGTCAACCATCGCAAAGCTGATTGCGTCCTTGTGGGATGTGGATTCCGGAAGTATTAAAATCGGTGGAGTTGATGTCAAAGAAATGTCGCTTGCAGATTTTAATCGGAAAATTGCATATGTTGCACAGGATAATTATCTGTTCAATGAAACGGTACGTGAAAATATCAGACAGGGAAATCCGGAGGCTACAGATGAACAGATCATCGAGGTGACAAAGAAAAGCGGATGCTATGAATTTATCATGCAGCTTGAGAACGGATTTGATACGGTTGTAGGAGGTGCAGGAGGACATCTGTCAGGAGGAGAGAGGCAGCGTATCTCCATTGCAAGGGCAATGCTGAAGGATGCTCCGATTGTAATTCTTGATGAGGCAACTGCTTATACGGATCCGGAAAATGAGGCGATTCTGCAGAATTCTATTGCAAAACTGGTAGCAGGGAAGACACTGATCGTAATCGCACACAGGCTTTCTACCGTTAAGGACAGTGATCAGATCTTTGTCGTAAATGATGGAAATGTAACAGCACATGGTACACATGAGGAACTACTGATGTCATGCCCGCTTTATAAGGAAATGTGGGATGCCCATATTTCTGTAAAAGATACGGTGAAGGAGGGAGAATGATATGTTTGGGATTCTGGCAAAATTCTTTCGTTTTTCAGGCAGGGAAAATGGTAATAAATTTAAACTGTCGATAGTGATCGGACTTATAGAGGCTCTCGCTTCAGCAATGAAGATACCGGCTATTATGTACATATTGATTGGTTTGATGAGTGGAAAACCAATAGGAAAATATATTGGTGGTTCAATTGCGATCATGGTGATTGCAATTGTAGTTGATGTCATCTGTAAGAGATACTCTACAGTGCTTCAGACAGAAGGCGGATATAATGCGAGTGCTTTTATGAGAATCAAGATTGCAGAGCATCTGCGTTATCTGCCGATGGGATATTTTAATGCCAACAGCATCGGGGAAATTTCTTCTATTACGACGAATACAATGGAAACACTTGGCGATGTAGCTGCGAGAGTGGTTATGCTGACCATGCAGGGAATTCTGGAAACATCCATGATCATTCTTATGCTGTTTCTTTTTGACTGGAGAATTGGACTGACAGCTGCAGCAGGAGTGCTTATTTTCTTTGGTGTAAATGCTGTGATGCAGAATGCAGGGAAAAACGATTCAGAGCAAAAAGTGGTATGCGATACAGAGCTTGTAAATCAGATCATGGAGTATCTGCAGGGAATATCAGAAGTAAAATCATACAACCTGCTTGGAAAACAGGCAAAAAGATTAAATGATGCAAATGAAGCATGCGAAAAGATTAATACAAAGATGGAGATGTTGTTTGTCCCTTATCATTTTCTGCAAAGCGTCATAACAAAAACCACAGGTGCAGTAATCGTAGCATGCAGTGCATATTTTTATATTAATGGAACTATGAGTGCGGTCTATGCAATTGGTATGACAATCTCAGCATTTATGCTTTATGCCAGTCTGGAATGTGCAGGAAATTATTCATCTCTTTTACATGTGGTAAGCGTATGTGTAGATAAAGCAAATGCAATATTGGAGCTGGATACCATGGATATCGACGGTAAAGAAATACAGCCGGAAAATTACGATATTAGACTTTCTAATGTTTCGTTTTCTTATGACAAACGGAAGATCATTGATGATATATCGCTCTCTATTCCGCAGAAAACGACGACAGCAATCGTTGGACCATCTGGTGGAGGAAAATCAACACTTTGCAATCTGATTGCCAGGTTCTGGGATGTGGATTCCGGGGAAGTGACACTTGGAGGTGTGAATGTAAAAGACTACAGCATGAACAGTCTGATGCGTAATTTTTCATTTGTATTTCAGTCGGTGTATTTGTTCGCAGACACCATTGAGAATAATATTAAATTCGGACGTCAGGATGCAAGTCATGAGGAAGTGGTGGAAGCGGCGAAGAAAGCATGTTGTCATGATTTCATCAGCAAACTTCCGAATGGATATGACACAGTGATCGGAGAAGGAGGAGCCACACTTTCCGGTGGTGAGAAACAGCGTATTTCGATAGCCAGAGCGATTATGAAGGATGCGCCAATCGTCATATTGGATGAAGCGACGGCAAATGTTGATCCAGAGAATGAAAAGGAGCTGATGGATGCAGTAGATGCACTTACAAAGGAAAAAACGATTATTATGATTGCCCACAGATTAAAAACGGTCAGACATGCAGACCAGATTGTGGTTGTTGACAAAGGAAGAATTGTACAGCAGGGAACACATGAGCAACTAATGAAGCAGGAAGGCATTTATAAGAGATTTGTGGATGCAAGGCAGCAGGCAGTAAGCTGGAAACTGGCCCACTGAGAAATAATCCACAGTTGGAGAATATCCAAATTGAATTGTCTGAAAGAGATTTAATTTAAGTTTCTCTAAGTTTCACTTGTATAGGTGGAATGAGGAAAATTCAATAGAGCAATATGAAAAAAGCACTGAAAACCGTTGGACTGATGGTTTTCAGTGCTTTTTTCTTTGGTTAAAGAGAAAAAACATAATAAATTTAAGTTTTGCTAAGTTTCACTAAGTTCTGCATTTGCAGATCGCCATTGCCTTTTCGGCTCATATTTCCCACACCCATCACAGGTCTGTGGCCAGTTAATTTTCCACTCAAAATACTCATCTCTGGTAATTTTACCGGATTTCAATTCTTCTTTTCTGAGAACCCATTCTTTCATAAAATCATTGAGAACTCCATAATTGAACCACATACCAACAGGTGGATGAGCCGGCCAGTTATCAGAATCATGATAACGGACAGCGGTATCCTCACTGGAATTGCATTTTTCACCCGGATAGGTTTCTAACTGAAAGAGATTAATAGCTGCTGGGTTAAATTCATCAATCCAGAACAGAATTTCCATAAGTTCCGAAGCATCCATAGTAGTAGGTTCGTGCAGTGCCAGCGGATTCACGTCCAGAATCTTAGCCATTTCAGTTACCAGATCTTTGCGGGGAACCCGGTAATTCGTTTCATATTGGGCAAGACGATTTGCACCTTTATCGCCCCAACCGAGGGCAGCACCAAGTTCTGCCTGTGTCATATTCCGGAATGTCCGGATTTTTTTTATTTTATCACCGATTGTCATATCAGATTTCCAACTTTCTTTTTGATAAATCCATTTTACTACCAAAAACAGGGAATGTAAACAGAAAGATTCGCATTGAAGCGAATAAAACACTTGACATTCGCATGAATGCGAATTAAAATAACAGTACGATAAAGGTTCGCATGAAAGCGAATGTACAGATGAGGATAAATACTTTTTGCAAATTATTGCAAAATGAGGTTGGTAAAATCCTTCTGTCAGGCTTTATTAGTGAGAGGATTTTTTTGAAGCGAACAACATTTTGGTGTTTCCAGGCTGTAATAAGTGAAAGGATATTCAAAAAACTCTCTTTTGTACCTTGAAAATTACATGAGCTGTATAATCTGATCTCACAGATGCCATAACCCTGTAAATGATTTTATGGGCGAGCGTCGAAGATACTCCGGAAACGGCTGGTAAGTTTGCGAGGAAGCTACCAGCATTCAGAAATACTTTGATAGAGGTCAGATGTAACGCTGACAACAGATTATACGAATGGAAGCCAATACGCTGAACA
>ERZ780177.1534-NODE-1534-length-21582-cov-9.211873_pt1 | contig 21582 bp, 15 predicted proteins | sample MGYA00510973_ERZ780177 | MGnify/ENA primary metagenome ERZ780177 (study PRJEB29588, sample SAMEA2144396) | human gut metagenome | biome: human gut; feature: human-associated habitat; material: faeces | place: Denmark | collected 2008/2010 ...
GTTCGATCTCAATGGGTCTGTCCCGCTTTTGAAGAAAGATAATATCCGAAACGACCTCCGTACCGGCGTTGGCCTTGAAGGCGTTGTTGGGCAGGCGGATCGCGCCGAGGAAATCCGCGCGTTGTGCAATATACTTCCTTGCGGCGCTGTCCTTGGCGTCCATGGTATAGCGGGAGGTGACGAAGGCCACCACGCCGCCCGGACGCACCTGATCCAGCGCCTTGGCGAAAAAGTAGTTGTGAATGGAAAAACCGAGCTTGTCAAAAGCCCGGTCGCTGACCTGATACTGTCCAAAGGGTACGTTGCCCACGGCGAGGTCGAAGAAATCCTTTCGGTCGGTGGTTTCAAAGCCGGCCACGGTAATATCCGCCTTGGGATAGAGCTGCTTTGCGATGCGTCCCGTGATGGAATCCAGCTCCACGCCGTAGAGCCTGCTGCTTTTCATGCTCTCCGGCAGCATACCGAAGAAGTTGCCCACGCCCATGCTGGGCTCCAGAATGTTGCCGGTCTGGAAGCCCATGTTCTCCACCGCGTCGTAAATGGCGCGGATAACGGTGGGGCTGGTGTAGTGGGCGTTGAGGGTAGAGGCACGGGCGGCAGCATATTCCTCCGGGGATAGCGCGGCGTACAGCTCCGCAAATTCGGCTTTCCAGTTATCCTTGCTTTCATCAAAAGCGTCCGCAAGCCCGCCCCAGCCAACATAGCGGGAGAAAATTTCCTGCTGCTCCGGGCTGGCCTGCAAGCCCTCAAACTCCAGCTCCTTCAGGAGATGGATAGCCGCCATATTTGCCCGAAACTTTGCTTTTGCGCCGCCGACGCCGAGGGCATCATCGGTGATGCGGAAGTTTTCTGCGTTCCGGCGAAGACTGTCCTTATACTCCTCGTACATGGCTTTTTCGGCGGCTTCACGGTTGGGGAAGGTCTGCCACTCGCCGCCTACCTGCACGGAAATGGGATTGACGTCCATGACATTATCAAAAGAAGGAGGCTCCGGCTCATCAAAGCGCAGAGTGCGAATCTCCACATCATAGGGGAGGTTGTTTTTGTCGGCTGGATACACCGCCACGGTTTCCTCGGTGTAAGCAGGTTCCTTTTCCGGCTGCGGATACCTCTCCATGAGCCGCGCGAAGCTCTCCCTGCTCTCCGCACGGGAGATGGGATAGAAAAGCGTCGGGTCGCTGAGGGTAATATCAAAGACGCCGATGCTCTCGATGATATAGGGCTTGCCGTTTTCCAGATACACCGTATCGCCTACGGAATACGGGAACGGTTCTCTCTGCGGGACAGGAGCCGTTTCGGGAGCTTCCTCAACTGCTTCCTCCGGCGCGAGCCAGCGGTGCTGCTCCACGTCCTCATCCGAAACATGAATGAGGTCGCTGAAATCGAGGTTTTCCAGCTCGTTGGAAATAAGCTCCTGCAAAGAGCCGTACTGCCGGGTTTCCAGATGCTCATCATCCAGATAGCGCTCCAGCCGATAATTCACAAGGTCAATGTTCACCTGAATGGGGATCTCGTCATCGGTGACGGTGGTGTAAGCGACGCCAATCTTCGCCGGGTCGCTGAAATCCGCCTCCGAGCCGTATTCGCTCCGGCAGAAGTCGGAGATCAGTCCCTTTGCCCGTTCCATAAGCGCCTGTTCCGCCTGCCCTTGCAGCTCCAGCCGGTATGCCTCCGCCTGCCATTCGCTTGTAAATTCCTCGGTCACGCCGTCTGCATTCACATAATAGCCGTGGGTCTCGTCGTCCCACACGGCATACAGGGTACGGAATCCCCGGTCAAGGCTTACCACATGGAAGCGGTCTGCGGGGTCGAGTGTGGGCTGTTCTTGCGCTGAAATCTGCTCCGTATCCTGCATTACGCGCTGAATGAAGGGGTCATTGTTCAGCTTTTCAGGGTCAGCCACCTCGCCGCCCACAATACCGCGCTGGGCGAGGGCTTCCCGAACGGCAACGGGGTCAATATCATCAAAATTGTCGCGCTCTCGTTCGGTGTAGAAGTTATCGGATTGAATGAGTTGGGCAATCCGCCGCTGCACCTTCGGCCACGTCAGTTCAACGGTTTCCGGGCTTCCGGCGCGGACGATAAAAAGGCTTTTGCTTTCATTCCCTCCATACTCGCGGGCGAGCCATGCGGCGGTTTCTTTTTCGCGTCCGTGCTGCTCCATATACCGCACTACGGCGTGCTTGCTCTCGATATTTCCGTTCCATGCACGGAGTGCATCGTCTATATCGTCCTGCGAGAGCGGACGCAGCAGATCATGGAGCCGCGCATAGGTTCCCTCAAAAACCTCTCGGTGCAGGCGGCTGCGGAACTCCGGCATATCCGAAAATAGCCGGATAAGCTCCATATCTTTTGAATTGAGAACGGCGCGGCGCACGGCAGCATCACACTCGATTTCCGCATTTTCCCGGTCGGAGTGACCGCAGGCGTTGCGATAGGCCGTATCCTCCGAAACCGCTGCCGTCACCACCGGCCTGTAATGCTCCAAACGTTCCTGCACCGTGGGCTGAGCCTGCTCTGCGGCGGGGTCGCGGAACACCCTCGTGCCGTCCGCGCCGAACTCTGCTTCATAAGCATTGATGGCGGCTTCGGCCTCATGGTCGATAGAGCGCAGCGTGTAAATGTGGCGCTCACCTCTAAAGTCCGGCGCTTCGGCAATCGTCACATCATACTTATCGCGCAATTTCTCCACATACATCTCTAAATTGTGCGACGGTACACCGCACATCTCCACACGGCCAGCGCCGGGGATATTGCGGGTAGTGAGATTCATATTCAGCAGCTCCGCCGCCTGTTTTGCGTCCTCGCCGTACATCTCAAAGAAATCGCCCACCTGAAACAGCACGATGTCGTCCGGGTGGGCTTCCTTTACGGCATTGTAGTCATTCCATGCTGCGCTTCGCTCTGCGGTCTGCCGCTGAAGCTGCTCAAAGCGCGCCTTTTCCTCCGGGGTCAGGAAACGGTCTTTGCGGATCAGCTCGGAGATACGCTTGGCGACGTTCGCCCAGTTCAGTTGAATTTCCGGACAGTCCTGTTTTTTCAGGCTGACGCCCTTGCCGCTGTGATCCTCACCGCTGTGGGATGCGCCGGATACCGCGTGGGAGCTGCCTCCAATGCCGTATTCTTTTTTCAGAAAGTCCGCCTGTTCCTTGGGGGTATGCTTCTCTTTGAAATAGGCGTAGATGCGCCCCTTGCTCCCTTCAATATTGCTGCCGCGGGTCAGGGTCGCGGCGATCTCGTCCTCCGTAATGAACCGCTGCACAGCGGGGATCTCCGCCATTTCCGTACTGTACTCTTTACGCGGCAGATTCAGCTCCTGCAAGCCCTGCTCGATATTGTCCGGCTTGTGGTAATGGAAGCGCAGCAAGCTCCTGTCCTCCCGGTAGTCGGATCGGAATTGTGCAAAATCGTCCATGAGGACTTCACGGAACGCAGGGTCTCTCAGCCGCCCGGCAAGCCGCGCCGTTTCCTCCGGGAAACCGCCGCCCCGCATATCCGACAGGCAGGAGAGGTAGCCCTGCGCCCGTGCCTTTTCACTTAAATCCTGCCGTAGATACCAGATAGACTGCGCCAGCTCCGTGCGCTCGTGTCCCGGCGCTTCCGCAAGCTCCACATTGGCGGCGTATTCGCCCTGCTCCAAAAGCTGTCCGATGCGCTCCGCCGCCTCCTGCCAGCTTACGACCCTTGCGGAGGTCAGGTATCTTGCCGCGTCCCCATTGGCGATGTGGATGCCGTCCTCTGCGTACCAGGCGGAATATCTGCCGCTCTCGGTGACGACGCCGTTGCCGCCGTGGAAGCTGCTTTGAAGAAACGCCGCGATTTCTTCCACGCTCTTGCCCTTGGAGAACTCCGTGGCGATCTTCATGCGGGCATAGTCGGCGTTGCCCTCCATACGCAGAATGTGGTCGATATCCGACTGCGGGATGGACATGGAAAAAGCGGAGGGCGTGTAGCTCTCCGCTTCTGCGATATATGCGATTTGCTCTTCCTCCGTGGGGAACAGGCTCAGTTGGTATGCCTGCGGTATCGGAGGCTGCGCCGGTTCCGCTTCCGGCGCGTCATTGGTCAGTTGTACACCAGTTCGCTGAGGATGATCTCCTCCGCCTGCGCTTTCAGGCTGTTCATCAGCCCCACCCATTTCATCTGGTCGCGGGCTTTCAGCTCCTCCGTCACGCCCGCCGACTTCATCAGCTCCGGCATCATCTGCTCCAGCCTCCGGTTCGCCGTCTCGTCGATCTCCCGCAGGTGCGGGAACAGCTTCTCCGACAGCACCAGACGGCTGTACAGCCCCGGTCTGTGCTCCTGAAGGTAGCTCCTGCGCAGTCTCCCGTACTTGCCCAGGGGTCTCGCGTCCTCCGGCGTCTCGCTCAGCGTCAGGTCGGGAATCAGGTAGTCCCCGTTCTTGGTGTAGGTCAGCTCTGTCATGGCTATGGCTCCTTTCCGCGAGTTTCTCGCGCTCGTAATTCTTGATGGTGACTTCGATCTGCCGCAGCACCTCTCCGTTGATCCTGCTCACCGCCGTGCCCAGCTCGGCGGCGGCTTCCGGGGTGTTGAAATCAAAGATGCTCAGAAAATCCTCATGCTCGAAGCGGTCGTCCGCTTCAAGCCCGCAGCGGGACATGAGCGAGTAGGCGATGCTGACGGCGGCGGCGCTTTGGAAGGCCGCTCCTACGTTGAACTCATCATACCCGTAAAGAAAGGAATCGTCAACGATGGCGAGGATATCCCGCTTATAGTCCCGCCAGTATTCCTCCGCAAGCTGAGACGCGATGCGCTCAAGCTGGTCGGGAAGCCCTCCTTTTCCGTCCACACCGTAGCGGCTCTCCAGCATGGCGCTTACCGCGTCCGCGTGTTCCTCCCGGTATTCCCACAGATAGCGGCTCTTTGGAAATTCTCTGCCGCCCGTGTCCGACACGTCGAACACATACCGAAGCCTCGGCCTTTCGCCGCTGCTGTCGATGAGGGCGATGCCCTTGGAGCCCCTGCGGACATACCGACCCATCTTTTCGTTCCAGAAGTCGTACTCCGCGCAGGCGGTGGCGTCCGGACGCTGGGCGTGGATCATGACCTGCTCGGCGTAGGGGTATTTGTACAGCCTTGCGGCGGTGGTGAGAAAGCCCGTCCAGCCCCGGTAGCTGCCGGTGATCTGCCGCTGCGCCTCGTCCGCCATCTGCATATACGTTTGTAGCTTGCTCGGCATATTGCTCCTCCTTCATGGCATAAATTTAGAGCGCCCGGAACGGACGCTCTATGTAAGGGGCGGTATTCGGTTTTCAGTCGGGGACTATACCGCAGTCAGTCCCTCCGTGATTTGTTTGAAAAAGTCTGCGCTCCAGATATTCAGCACGGAGGAATCGTGAATGAACGGCTCCACATCCTGCCTTGCCTGTGCGTAATCGATACTGTCGAAGCGTTCCGCCAGCATCGCTTTGATTTTCGGCAAGGAACAGTCCGCATCGGCAGAAATATATCCTGAATCAATCAATCGTGCCCGAAGGTGTTTTTGATTGACGGCCGCACCCCTTGAAAGATAGAATACATAGTCGTAAAGATCCCTGCCCTTGATGCGGCTTTGCCACGCACGGCAGATGACCGCATGGATTTTTCCTGCGAACAGGGAGGGCATATCATACATTTTCACCTCATACGGAACGGGCAGCAGCCGGTATTTGTGCTCGAATGCGGCGAAGGCGGGCGGGTTAACGTCCACCTCGAACTTAATCTTGACCGCTTCATTCTTCGCTACGCTTCCCGCCACCTTTTCATCCGCGTAGAACAGCAGGAGATGTTCCTTCGTGTTCCCCTTCAGAAAGGCGGAGCGGATGGTGCTTTCTTTTGTCTTTTCCTTTTCCTGAATCTCCACATTCAGCCCAAAGGCTTTTACTTCCTTCTCCAGCACGGGAAAGTAGGCGGTCAGATCAAAGTCCAAATCCTCCGCTTCCAGCGAAAAATCCAGATCCTCGGAGAAGCGGTCGAGACCGTAGAAGATTCGCAGGGCGGTTCCGCCGTAGAACGCCGCTTTTTTGAAGAAGCCCGCACGGGACAAGCCGCAGAGCACAATTTCCTGCATGATCTCCTTCATAGCGTTCTTTCTGTCGTAGATATTCTCTACATGGTAGCTTTTCAGCATCTGTTCAATGGCGCTGTTCATGTCAAAGCCTCCTTAAAAGCGAGCAGAGCTTTTTTACATTCGTGGAGTGATACGCTCCGCTGTATTTGCAAACCTTATTTCCGTCCAGCTTCCCAATCTCCGATTCCTCAATCCGCAAATCCTCCGTCAGCAACCGGAAAAGCTCCTGTGTGTTCGGTACGGGCGGCATAGTATAGAGGTGGTCGCACAGAGCCTTTTCCGGCTCTGCGATCCGATAGAAATAATCGCCCTCCTGCACGAGCCGAATCCCCAGCGGAAACGCCTCGGACGGCACATCCCGATAGGTGAAGGTTCCGAAGGGCGTTTCATACTTCTTTTTCTTTTTCTTTTCAAAGGTGGCGCAGGTAACGGCATATACCGCTTCGGGAATCAGCCCGTAGCGGCTGAGGGCATATTCAAAGGAAATGTATGAAGGCCCGTAAATACTGCCCGCAAGCAGGTACGCAGGAGCGTTCCGGTCAGTTTCATATAGCCCCCTTGTAATGGGAAAGCATTCGCCCCGCTCCGCCATACGCGCCAACTTTGACTTCGGAGAACCGTATTCCCGCAGTTCCTCTAGTAGCATTGCTGTTGTCTTTATCATATTTTCACCTCGCAGTCTTATTATACGCAACTATCCGGTGAAAATCAAGTGATTTCAAAAAAAAGTGCGAAAACTCCCTGCTCATTCTGTGCGTTTTCCGGAGAGAATACGCCTCCGTATTGACACTTTTTCCTTTGTGATGCGCTCTGTTGAAAATTTTTGCGGGTACACGCACTTTTCTTCAATAGAATAATCACAGCAGGAGCGACCCGAAAGCCGCTCCCGCCGCATCCGCCTTATTCGTCCGTGTCGAAGTCAGGCACCAGCTCCAGCGCTGCGAAGCCCTCATCGGTGATTTCGCCCAGCTTTTGCAGGGCGCTGTCGGTCAGCGCTCGCAGCTCGGCTTCGTCCTCGTCCAGGTATCCGCGCATTTCGGTGAGGGCGGCAATCAGCCCGCTGCGGCTGTCGCTCTGGTAGATGCACATGAGGTTCATTTCATCGTTGGTAAAAGTCATCATAGCAGCTCTCTTTCCGCGCGCTTTGAACGCGCTGTCTTTTTCGGCTCGTTGACGGGAGGACACAGCTTTGCCAGCACGGATGGCTTCTTCTCCTGCCGTGCCGCTTGCGCCTGTTCCCGGCGCGCCGCCTGCGCCAGCTCCATGAGGGAGACGGGCTTGCCGGACTTTGCCTGTTCCTCCGGCTCTGCCACGGTCTGCTTCGGCCCGTTGTTGATAACGCCGTCGATCATGCCGTAATCGTCCTCCATGGCCATCTCCGCGTTTTTGAGATAGTTTTCCGGCTTGAGGAAGTCGGGCAGCGCCTTGAAGCCCCGGGAATCAACGTAATGACAGGATACCACGCCGTTCTGCTTCAGCGCCACGATGTCGCTGACGGACAGGCTGTGGCCGCGAAAATCCTCCGGGCGGCGGAGGTTGAAGGTCTCATACAGCACGTCCAACCTGTCCTGCGTATCGCCCCTGCGGTCAAGGTTTCCCGCATAGACGGCGGCGTAATTTCCCTTTTCAATGGAAAGTCCCTTCTTCTCCAGATACTCGGCGTTCATAAAGCGGAGCTGCGCCGTATTATCATTATCCCGAAGCTGATAGATTATAAAGCTGTCGGCGGTGTTGTCGAGGAACGCCTTTTCATAGTCCGGCGGTGCGAAGCGGTCTTTGACCGTCTCCCATTCGGAGGCTTCCACGCCGAAGATGCCGTCAAAGCTGCGGACTTCCTCCGCATCGAACGCCATGGCCTCGGTGTTGTCGGTGTGAAGCATATACACGCTTACATCCCGTTCCATGAGCTCCAGCGCACGCTCCTTTGCCAGCGGCAGCATATTGGAATCGGTGTAGCCGTAGGCGTTCATGCTCTCAATAGAGATCGCAGGGTCGGGGACGCAGCCGTTGTCCGGCGCTGTGACCGGCTCCTGCTCCTGCACGGCGATCTCCTGCACCGGCTGGGCGGCAAGGCTCTCCGTCTCCTTATCCAGCCCGCGCTCCTTGCAGATTTCCGCGTAATGGCGGTCGATATCCGTAATCAAGGCAGAAGATGTTCTGTTGATGGTCTCCAGCGATGCGCGAAGCTCGGTCAGCTCCCTGTCCTTTGCCCAGGTCGCCAGATACCCGAAGCTGTTTTCGCCGGTCTCAATGCCGTAATAGGCGCAGACGGCGAAGGAGATGCTCTCCGCCTGAATCTCCTCGGCGGCGCGGGAGAGCTTTGCCTTTTCCGGGTACTGTGCGTGCAGAAACTCCTTCACGGTCTGCTCGCCGCCCGTGAAGTTCAGCCCGTCCTCGCCTAAATAAAGAAAGCCCTGCTCCGGCAGCTCAATGGGCGCTGCTGTGATGACAGAGGCGGCGTGATTGACGGTGACATGGCTTTCAAGCGTTACCGGCATACCCGGATCGTAATCCGAGCCGCGCAGGTCATACGCATACAAGCCCTCCGGCAGCTTATCCCGGTCGATGCGCCCGTTGGAGAACAGCGCAGGCTTGCCGAACAGCTCGATTTCTTGATACTTTTCCCCAATCCCGTCCTTATTGTGGAGCCTGGAGTGGGCGATCTCATGGACGGCGGCGCAGACCGTCTGTACCTCGCTCATGCCTTCGCGGACAGCGATGCGCTGTTTGTCCACGGAGAAGTAGCCGTCCATATTCTCCGCCAGCTTCTCAAAGAAGATGGGGACGGGCGCGCTGCGGCGCAGAGCTTCCATGAACACCCCGTAATTCTGCACGTCCCCCGTAAGGTTCGCCGCCAGCTCCGGCAGGGGCTTGCCTGCTGTCTGGCTCACATCAAAAACCGTAACCGGCTTGTACATCGGAATCCTGATTTCTTTCTCTTCCATGATGGCTTTACCGTCAGCATCCAACATGGGGAGCTTGGTGTCGGGGTCGAGCTTTGCTTCTTCAATTTTCTTCTTGAAGGGCGTGGGGGCGATGATCTTAATGCCTTTTTCGCCCTTCTTAACGCTCCTTCCGAACTGATCGCGCCATTTGTTGAAGCCCGCCACATGGGTGGCGTCGGGGCGCTGCATATAGATGAGCATGGTGTTGTTGACGCTATACTTGTGAAAGCGGCTCATGGTGGCAAGGTACTGCCTGTATCTGTCGCTCTCAAACAGCTCCTTTATGCCCGTCTCAATGCTGTCGGTGATGTCTTTGAGCCGTTCCTTGTTGGTCTGTTTTTCAGCCATTTCATGCATACCTCCTTTGAATCATGGTAAAAACAGCGGCTCCCGCATGGGAATGAAACGCCCGTGCGGGAGCCTGCGAGGGTCACTTGGTGAAGTCCAGCTTATAAGAGGAACGCGCACCGTCGTCCTCCAGCACGATGAATGCGTCGTAGGTCTTGCCGGTTTTCTCGGAGTAGATACCGCTGGCGTAGGCGAGCCCCTGCGCCAGAAGCGAGAACACCATCTTCTTCGTCAGGCTGATCTTCTTGGAGGCAAGGAAGCGGTTGTCCCGCCACAGCCCGAACTTGCAGCTCCGTCTCTCGCAGAAATAGCCGTTTTTGCTCTCCGTGACCTCTGCGCCGCAGCGGGGGCATTTGCCCACAACGGGTCTGCCGGAGGGGAACAGCACCTCCGCGCCGTCCACAGTCGCAGCGTCCCGAACCAGCGCTGCGACCATATCGCGGATGCCGGCAAGGAATTCGTCCGCGCCCAGCTCGCCGCACTCGATTTCCTTGAGGCGGTGCTCCCATTCGGCGGTGAGCAGCGGGGACTGGAGCTGTTCGGGCAGCACGGTAATGAGGGACACGCCCGCTTCGGTGGGAACGAGGCGTACAGATTTTTTCGCCTTTCTGCGCTCCGCAAAGCCCGTGGCCACCAGCTTTTCAATGACCGCCGCCCTTGTCGCGGGAGTTCCCAATCCCTTTCTCTCGGCATCTTCCGGCATATCCTCCTTGCCCGCCGTCTCCATGGCCGACAGCAGCGTATCCTCGGTGAAGTGTTTGGGCGGGGTCGTTCTGCCATCTTTGACCGCGCAGGAGGAAACGGGAAGCGACTGTCCCTCGGAAAGCTCCGGGAGGGCCTTGTCCGTAAGCTCCGCATCCGCATATGCTTTCCAACCGGGCTGAATCACCGTTTTCCCCTTGGCGGCAAAGGCGTTCCCGCCGCAGTCCAGCCTTGCCTCGGTCTCCAGATAGACGAAGGGTGCGCTGACCGCCATAAGCACCTGACGGGAAACAAGGCGCAGCAGCTCCCGTTCGCCTGTGAGCAAGGTTTCCAAGTCCGTTTCGCCCGCCGCCATCGTGGGAACGACGGCGTGGTGGTCGCTGACCTTTTTGCTGCTGCACACCTGCCCCGAACAGACGGCTGCGGGCGGCTCCGTGCCGCAGACGCCGGCACAGCACAGCGCCAGCGCGTTTACGCCGCCCTCCATATCGTCGGTGAGATAGCGGCTGTCGGTGCGGGGGTAGGTGCAGAGCTTCTTTTCGTAGAGGCTTTGCAGATAATCCAGCGTCTGCTGCGCCGTGTACCCAAGTAGGCGGTTCGCATCCCGCTGGAGGGTGGTCAGGTCGTAGAGCGCCGGGGCTTTCTCCGTCTTTTCCGTCTGCACGGCGGAGGTAACAGCGGCGGTTTTGCAGTTGCAGTCCCCGGCAAGCCGCTCCGCCTCTGCCTGCTCCTTCATGCGCCCGCCTGCGGCGGAGAAGCCGTCAAAGTCCAGATGGACGGTGTAGAAGGTCTCCGGCTGAAAGGCATTGATCTCCGCTTCCCGCTGCACCAGCAGCGCAAGCGTGGGCGATACCACGCGCCCCACGTTCAGGGTGCGGTGGTACATCACGGAAAACAGGCGGGTGGCGTTGATGCCCACCAGCCAGTCCGCCTTGCTGCGGCAGAGGGCGGAGGCGTAGAGGTTGTCGTACTCCGCGCCGTCGCGGAGATTGTCAAAGCCCTGAAGGATCGCCGCATCCTCCATGGAGGAGATCCAGAGCCGCTTTACGCGCTTGCGGCAGTTGTTGAGATTATACGCCGTGCGGAAGATCAGCTCGCCCTCGCGCCCGGCGTCGCAGGCGTTGACCACTTCATACACATCGTCCCGGTGCATGAGGGCGCGGAGGGTGTTCATCTGCTTCTGCTTGTCCCTCGCCACGGTGTACTGCCAGCTATCCGGCAGAATGGGCAAGTCCTCCCTTCGCCATTTGCCGTACTTTTCATCATAGACGTCCGCATCCGAAAGCTCCGCAAGATGCCCGAAGCACCAGGAGACGAGATAGCCGCCGCCCGAAAGAAAACCGTCCTCGCGCCTGCCTGCGCCAAGAACGGCGGCAATGCTCCTTGCCACGGAGGGCTTTTCACACACAACCAATCGGTATTCGTTCATATTCCTTTATTCCTCCTCATCGTTGATATCGAAATCATCCGGCGCGTCCCAGCCCTTTGCCCGCAGGAACTCCTTGCGCAGGGTGTTGTTCCCGCAGTCCTCGATGGCCTTCTCCACATACAGGTCGCAGTTTGCGTAGCTGTATTCGTCGAAATAGTATTTGAAGTCGTAGTAGATGGATTTGACGGGCTTGGGGGTGCGGAGCAGCGCCTCCGCGTCCCCGCAGCCCGCCTCCACGGCTTTTACGATCTTCTGCCGGATGAAGTATTCAAAGGCTTTCTTGCCGCCCCGGTATCCGGGCTTTTGGGAGAGCGTCTGCCGGATGAAAAGCGCCTGCTCGCGCTTCATGATCTGAATAAGCCGCTCGCGGGGAGACAGCTCCATGGGCGATTCTGTGCTGACAGTCTGTGTCATGCTTCGCTTTCTCCTTTCACAATCGTTCTCAACGGGTTGCCGGTAAATGCCAGGGGGACGAACCCGTACAGATTTACGCAGAGCGTTTTCACAATCTGGATGCAGAAGGAATAGATACGCTGCCTGTCGGGGCAGTGCTCCCGGAAGAACGCAAAAATCGAATAGCATGACAATCCTTTGTGATCCTCCATAACCAAATCCGCAACGGATTTCCAGTCCTCGTCCGCAGCCTCCGGGATTGCCGCATTTTCCAGCAGTGCCAGCACCGTGGTAAAATCCTTCTCCTGCTCCACGCTGATTTCCAGAATGAATCCGATAAACGCACTCAACGCCATGCGCGCCCAGCCCCGCTCCTCCATGGTCATAAAGGACAGCATCCTCGGAACGGCGGGAAATATCTCCTGCTCCACGAAACAGGCTTCCCGTCCGGGCTTCAGCTTTTGCAGCGCATCGGCGCTGAGCTTCGGGATATACAGCTCGTCCTCCTCCGCAGCGTCAAAGCCCTCGAATACAGGCACATCCGCCCTGTGCTTCTTTCTTCTGAGCGTCCGGCAGAACTCCTGAACGATGAAGCAGAGGAAAAGCAGATGGGTCAGGGCGATCAGGCTCATGCCCGCGATATTCAAAATTCTCATTCTTCCGCATCCTCCCCGGCGTCCGTCTCGTCCTCGGCTTCAAACTCGTAATCCTCTTCTTCCTCGTCCTCGCCGTAGTCGTAATCGTCCAGATCGTCCGCCCCACGGGTGTCGGCCTTGGGCTTGCGGAGCTTGAACCAGTACAGCGCACCGCCGCCGCCCATTAGGAGCAGGAGGACGACCACAACAAGCCCCGCACCGTTGGCGCTCTTTTCGGGCGCGGTCTCCGCAGGCTCGGCGGGCTGGGGCGTAATTTCTGCGGCTTGCTCCTTACCCGCGCACTCGCTCATATTGGTTTTGCACACCTTGCAGCCCGTGTTGATCTTGCCCACGGCGCATTTGTCCGTGCAGGCGCAGGCGGGGACGATGCTCTCGCCGTCCTTGGTCAGCGCCAGCAGGTCGGCCTCGTCCACAAGATTCAGGAAATGGACGTTCTCATTGCCCTTATCGTCCCGGTCGATGATGAGATAAAAGGTATTGCCACCCTTGGTCGTCACGGTGATGAACTGCTTGCCTGCGCCGAAAGCGGAGCCGATGTCGTCCATAAGCGTCAGGTTGCCCTCCGGGGTCAGGGGCGCGGAGCCTCCGGCAGCGGCGTAATATTGCAGCAGTATATCCGGCAGTCCCGCAGTATCCGTGTCGTTCTCACCGCCTCCCGCAGAGGTGTTGAGAACCTCAAGGTATTTGCCGTATACATAGCCGGTCTGCTCCGGCACGACCACCTTGTACCAGCCGTTGCTTTCCTCCAGCACCTTCACCTCCGCGCCGTTGAGCAGACGCCCGATCACGGTGTAGTCCGTGCCGGGGCCGGTGCGCAGGTTCAAATAGGTGCGGACGTTGACCACCTTTCCGGCCTGCTCCCGTTTGGCGGGAAGCGTCCAGCTCCGATCCCCGATGGTCACGGTATGGCTTCCGTCCGCGTTTTCGGTCACAATCACGGTCAGTGTCTGTCCGTTTGGGGTCTGCTCACCGGTATTCGTATTCTCCGGCTGTGTAGTTGCAGTTGGGCTTTCCATGGTCGAGTCGCCCATTGTTGAATCGACCATATCGCCGCCGCCTGCATAGGCCGTAACGGAAAAGACCGTCATGCAGAGCACGACGGCCAGCGTCACGGCAAAAAATCTCCATTTATTCTTCATCCATAAATTCCTCCGTTTTTCTGTATTCGTCGGGCAGCGCCGCCGTGGGGCGCTTTTCCAGCATCGCCATCAGCGCCGCGAGCTGCTCGATGGTCAGCCCGTTCTCGCGGACGATGCCCACAATATCCGTGTTTTCCAGCTTCAGAATCTGCTCGTCCAGGGCTTTGAGCCGTGCGGTCAGCGATGTGAGCTTTTCCGCCAGCTTCTCGCGCTCCTGACGCAGCTTTTCAAGTCGCGGGTTCATAACATCCTCCTTTTTGCGTTGATATGGTTGTTGTTAAGGTAATCTGCCGAACTGGAGAAAATGGCTTCGCCAGTAGCTCGTGTCGATGGAAGCGTAGTGAATGGGGTCGCCGCAGTGGAGCATCCTGTTATTGCCCACATAGATGCCCACATGGGACGCACCTGCGGTGTCGTAGGTTTTTTCAAAGAATATCAGGTCGCCGGGACGGGCGCTTTCCGGGGAAACATAGGCGCACATACCCCGCAGCCCCTCCGCGCCCAGCCTGCCGAAGCTCCAGTGCAGGCCGCAGTTGTTGTAGACATACGAAACGAAGCCGGAGCAGTCGAAGGAGGTGGCGGGCGTGCTGCCGCCCCAGATATAGGGGTAGCCCAGATACTTTTCCGCTTCCTTGATGATGGCGGCGAACTGCTCGTCCGCCAGCGCTTCCGGGGGTATCTCGTACTTCTCATACTGGGTGTAGTAGTACCGGTTCACATACGGGGAGCCGGGGAACAGGTCGGGGCGGTTGCCCAGCACACTCATATACACGGCGTACATGGAGAGCTGATCGTGGGACATGATATGCACCGGCACATGGGAGAGGTTGAAGTTTTCCAGCTCCACATGGCAGATATAGTAGGTGTAGGGAACCTTCGCCTCGTACTCGTAGCTTTGCAGATTGCCGTTTTCGTCGGTGTAATAGCCGATATGCGTTTCGGTGCGGTATCTGGTTTCCGTGGTGACGGTTTCCGTTAAGATATACTGCTTTTCAAACAGCGTCTCCAGAATCCCGCCTATTTCGTCAATCGTCCATTCTCCGCCCTTGAGGGCGGTAATCATGGAAATGAGCACATAGGGGTCGTGCTCAATCTCGTCCAGGTCGAAGTGGTACTCGTCGTAATCGTGGGTGCTTTCGTAGCTGTTCAGGTATTCCCGCAGCTCGTCCTCCATGGCGCAGTAGGCGGCTTCCGCCGCCAGCATATCCGCATCCTCCAGCGGATAGGTGGAGGATGCAATGCCGGACACCCCGCCCTGAAACAGCGTGGAGCAGGAGGAAATGCAGGTCATGAGCAGCAGTATCGCGGCGGCGATACCGCCCGCGATGAGGAAGCCCTTCTTGTGCCGGACAAAAAAGCTGCCGGCCTTTTTGCTTCCCTCGGCGGCGCGCTTTGCCGCCTTCGCGGTGGTCTCGGACGCTTTGACGGTATTCCTCGCGCCGTTCCCCGCTTTTGCGGCGGCGTATTCCTTTTTAATGGCCTGCTTCTGCTGCCAACGGGAATAGGGGTTGGAAGCCCTGCCGTATTCCTGCTCGTACTGTTTGTTCAGCGCCTTGAGATTGGCTTTGTCTGCGGCGACTTCCGCCTTGTCCGCCCTGCGGTAGGGCTTTTCCGCATGGGAGCGGTGCGCCGATTCCGCAATGCGCCGGGTGCGCTCCGCCGTCTCGGTCAGGGTGTTCGCCGCCTCCGTGCCGGGGTTGTCGTCGCCCTCCTCCCGGAGCTTGCGGTGGACTGCGCTGCGGACGGTATCCAGCGGCGCTTTCCTTGCGGCGTGCGCCAGCTTGGAGGGCGGACGCTTTTTGTCCGCCTCCTCAAAGAAAAGGCGCGTCGTGACCTTGCCGCTCTCACTGTCCACAACGCGCTTTTTGACCTTAACGGTTTTCTTGGGAATTTTCGCTTCGGCCTTTTCCAGCTTAACCGCCGCCCTGTCCGCCTTGCGGACAGCTCGTTCCAGCTCCGGCAGGGCGCGTTCTTCCTCGGTGAAAATCAGCCTTGGCGAGCGTTTTGCCATATTCATCACCTCCTGATGGGACTGCTGATGGATTAAAAGCGTTATTCAAACAGAATTTCATCCGTTCTCTCCAGAAAATGCCGCTTGCCCGCCGGGGTGATGAGGGTATAGTGTCCCAGCTTGCCGCGCTCGGTGTAGAAGTCCCTCACCAGAAACAGACCGGCGCTCTTTTTGACCGCACGGGGAAAGAGCTTGCGGTTCTTGTCCCGGAACAGATACTTCTTTTCCTCCAGATACCGGGTAAACTGCTTTTCGGGAACGCCCAGCTCCTTGGCGGTGGTGCGGATGTTGGTGCAGTCCGCAGGGTCAACAAAGGCGTCGTAATACTCCGCTTTGGGGAGGGCAAGCCGGAGACGGCGGGTCAGCTCCCGGTTTCGGGCGTTTTCGCTGCGCAGGCGGTTCAGGTACTCCGGCACGGCCTCGGGGTGCGCCTCCAGCGCATCCAACAGGCTGTCCGTCATATACGCGCCGTGCTTGCGGATGGAGGGAATGACCTCATGGGTGATCCAGCGCTTGAAGGCTCTCGCTTCCGGCTTTTTGGAACAAAGGATCAAATGATAGAGTCCGGCTTCACTTACAGCATTTATTTCAATCGTCTTATCGGCGTTCTGGGGGTGGGGTACTTCAAGTAACCCACCTTCATCCGAGTCCAATCTGGACATTGCGCGCGTAACCTGGTTCAATCCGAGAGCTTTGCACACATCAACCGCAACAAACCAAGGAGCACCGTCTTTCAGCACGGAACGTACCCGACCGAAATCTGTGCTTTCAAAAATCATAAGGTGTTTATCCATAGTCTTTTCTCCTTCCTTACACTGTAATTGCGTCCTTCGATTCCTCCCCGGTTTGTTCGGAGAGGTCGGACAATTTTGTCGTGATGATTTTGTACAGCTCCGTATCCTTGGGGAAGCGGTCTACGAAGGGCAGGATCACGCTGCCGTAGAACAAAAGCCCCTCGCCCTCGGCGGATTGGGTCACATACGAGAGCTGGTGCGGCGAGATGTTGAGCTGCTTTGCAAGAATCTGCCGGTCGCCAGAAGCCTGGTTGAGCATATACACATAGTCGGAGTTTTCAAAGATGTTCTCCACCTCACGGCTGGATAGCAGGTCTTTGACGTTCTGGGTGATGCCCGTGGGAACGCCGCCCCACTTGCGGAATCGCTTCCATATCTCCACCGTATACGCGGCGGTCTGCTCCTCCTTCAGAAGAAGGTGCATTTCGTCGATATAGTAGCGGGTGGACTTGCGCTGCTCCCGGTTGATCGTGACGCGGTTCCACACCGCATCCTGCACCACCAGCATCCCGATCTTCTTTAACTGCTTGCCCAGCTCCTTGATATCGAAGCTGACCACGCGGTTTTCGATATTCACGTTGCTGCGGTGGTTGAACACGTTGAGGGAGCCGGTGACGTAGATTTCCAGCGCCGTGGCGATATACTGCGCTTCCTTTTCATCCTGCCTGCGAAGCTCGTTATACAAGTCCTCCAAAATAGGCATCTTCTCCGGGCGGGGGTCGCTCAGGTACTCCCGGTAAACAGAGCGCACACAGCGGTCGATGATGGTCTTTTCCACCGGCATGAGGCCGTCCTTGCCGCCCACGATCAGCTCGCACAGGGAGAGGATGAAGTCGGATTTCAGGCTCAGCGGGTTTTCGTCGTCACTGTAATTCAGGTTCAAATCCATGGGGTTCAGATAGTCGGTGGAGGTGGGCGAGATCTTCACTACCTGCCCGTGCAGGTGCTCCACCAGCGGGCCGTACTCCGCCTCCGGGTCGCAGATGATGATATCGTCGTTGGTGACGAGGAACACGTTGGCGATCTCCCGCTTGGCGGAGAAGGACTTGCCGCTTCCGGGCGTGCCTAAGATCAGCCCGTTGGGGTTTTTCAGCAGCTTTCTGTCTACCATGATGAGGTTATTGGAAAGGGCGTTCAGCCCGCAGTAGAGGGCTTCCTTGCCGTCCTGAAACAGCTCCTGGGTGGTAAACGGCACGAAAATCGCCACGCTGGAGGTGGTGAGCCCCCGCTGGATCTCGATCTGGTTATACCCCAGCGGCAGCGAGGACATGAAGCCCTCCTCCTGCTGGAAATCAAGGCGTGTGAGCTGGCAGTTGTACTTCTGGGCGATGGAGCCCGCCTGAAAGACGTTGTTGCCGAGGCGCTGCCTGTTGTCCGCCACGTTCACCACAAGAAAGGTCAAAAGGAACATACGCTCGTTGCGGCTTTGCAGCTCCTGCAAGAGCTTTTTCGCCTCCGTGCCGTAGGTAGCGAGGTCGGAGGGGATAATATCCATATCGTAGCCGGAACGCACCGCTTTTTTCTGCTCCTCAATGGTCATCTTCTGCAAATCGGTGATCTTGCGCTTGATGGTCTTGATGGCCTTCACCTGATCCACGGACCGGACATGCATACTGACAATAAGGGAGCTTTCCATATCCAGAAAGTCCGCCAGCATCCGGTCGTTGAGCTCCGGCGCTAAAATCTGCAAGAAGGATACGCAGCCGGTCTTGCTGCCCACGCCGAAGCTGCTGCCGGTCTTGAACTCAAAGGCGCTGGGCGCAATGAAGTCCTTCACCGACAGCCCGGAGGGAGGCAGCCAGTCCCACGAAAAGCGGAAGGGCTGCGGCTCGTCCATGTGGAGCATCCCGTGCAGCAGGCGCAGGCGCTCCATCCCGTTCAGGGCTTCCGCCTGCACGCCCAGACGGCGGAAGTTATTGAGGATATCCGTCTCGATGCGCTCCAAACGGGGCTTTGCCGCCTTCAGGCTGTCCGCCTCCACGCCGAAGGTCAGGTACTTGGTCTTAATCAGCCCGTTGTTGCCTCTGGCAAGCTGGCTTTGCAGCATCCCGGTGTACTCGGTGCGGAGCTTGTCGAAGCAGTCGCCCTGCAAGGGGATGGCGATGCGCCGGGCATAGGTATCCCGCGTGGCGGAGAGGTTGATAAAGGAGAGCTGGAAGCGGATGGAGGAATCAAAATAGTTGAGGAAATCGCACCAGCCGTCGAAAATGGCGGTCTTGTCCTCGTTCTGGTTGAGCTGGTAGTTGATATCCTGAAACTGCACGGTTTTCGTGTAGTAATTGTCCGTCACGCGGCACACGCCGTCGGGGTACATCCGCTGAAAGGGGATGCTGTCCTGGGCGGACTTCTTTCGCTTATCCTGACGCTTTGCTCTTGCAATCGCCGCGTCGATCTGCTTTCGCTCGGCTCGTGTGAGCTTTCTTGCGGGGGTTTTGTTTGTGGACAATCGCGTAGACCTCCTTATCCAAAATATCCTGCCGGTTCAGCAGGTCGTAGAAATTGTTCGTCCTGTACGGGCGCTGCTTGGGGCGCAGGAAGCACACCTGCACGATGTTGCGGATGAGCTTCTCCGGCGGCTGACCGTTCTTTTCATACATGGCCAGCAGGAAGAAGGGCAGCATGACCAGCATCATGCAAAGAGCCGCCGCGCTGCTGCCGATATGGCCCTTGAGCAGAAAGAAAAGCGGTACGCCGATGAGCGCGCCGCCGCCGAAGCACAGAATCTGCCGTTTTGTTAAATTGAACATGACCTTGGTTTTCACCGCGTTCAAGTCCTTGGGTACGGGAACGTATGCCAAATTTCATCACCTCCGTCAGTGGGCGTGGAACAGGCTCCTGGCAAGGGAGCTTGTCTTAAACAGCGTGAAGCACAGCAGCACCGTATACCCCATGCACGTCCATATGGCCGCCGAGACGCTGCTCTCCACCACGATGTTCTGAATCAGCACCGCGTAGATCGCCACGCAGACGATTATAAGGAAGCCCTGAAACCCCAGCGCCAGCAGGCTTCTGAGGTAATTCTGGCCCATCTGCCCCCATTCCCGGTTGGCCATGGTCGCCATGGGGATGGGAGCGATGGAGGTCACGCAGTAGATTTCGATCATCCTGCCGTAGCAGATGATGAAAATGCAGATGGTCAGCGCCCACATGGAAAGATGCACGACCACGGACTCCAGCCACAGCCCCAGCAGCGACCAGACCTCCATTTCCGCAAGCGCTGCTTCAAATCCCGCGATATGCTCGTTAAACGTCAGGGACGTGTCCGATATGATGATGCCCGACGCGCTGTTGACAACGCTCTGAGCCGCTTCGAACACGCCCATGACGATGTTCCATGTGTTGGTGACGATGAGCACGGCGCAGGCGGTCTTGAATATCCACTTGAAGAACATCCATGTGTCCACGTCGTGCATATTGTTCTTTTCCGTAATGAGCTGAATCAGCTCCAGCGTCATGACAAATGCCAGGACAACGCCCGCGATGGGCAAAATCACATTGTCCGACAGCGTTCGGATCATGCCGTAGACGCCGCTGTTCCAGCCCTGGGGCGTAGCGCCCACCTGTCCGGCGATGCCCGCCACGCGGCTGTTCACGTTGTCAAACAGCCCGTTCACGTTGTCCATGATGCCGCTGACCAGCAGCTCCTTCAGCCATTCGGTGAATTTCTGCCATATCAAATCCAATGGGCTTTACCCTCCTTTCCCGCAGCGCCCGCCCCGAGGGGCGGACGCCGCGAAGGATTCTTGCGGGCGATTAACCGAACAGACCTTTGAGCAGGGGAACGAGAATGACGCCGATGAGCGCCACGCCGCCGCCCGCCATGAGCTGCTTCATACCCTGGGATTTAGCGCCGGGGTTGTCGTTTCCGTAGCCTTCCAGCAGGTTAATGGCTCCCCAAATGCCGAGACCTGCGCCAAGGGCAATAACCAAAGTTTGAAGAACGCCGACAGCAGAGTTGAAAAATTCCATATTTGTGTTGCCGGAATCATTGGGTATTGGTTGTGTTGAAATCTCGCGGATACAGCAGGAGCCGGAGCGAAAGCTGCGATGCAGCCCCGATTCCGGCTTCTCCTTTCAAATTTTAGTTCGTGGATTCGTTCCGACCCTGCAAGCGAGGAGGCGTCTTTTCTCATCCGTATCTATATGAAAAGCCGCCGCATGAGGGCGGCGGGCTTGTGCGCTCAGACGCGGCCCGCGTCGAACACCTCGTATACCTCATCCGCTTTCGGCACCAGCCTTGTGGAGAGGTATTTCTCGATATCAAAGGCGTTCCTTGGGTTCGCGTCCGACAGATACTTATAATTGGGGTGCTTGGTGATATCGTACTTATCCGAGAGGAAGGGGCGCACGCCCCGAAGCTGCAAGATGCACTTGCCGCCGTCCAGCACCGCCAGTTCGTCTATCGTGGCAAGGTCTTTGCCCAGCTTCTGATAGTTCAGGCTGTGGGACACCTCCCGTCCACGGCTCTCGCCGGTATTGAAGGTGTCGATGGTCTCTTTCCCCAGCGCCTGATTCAGCTCCTTCAGCGTACCGGGCTCCTTGCCGCCTAAAAAGATGGAGCTGTCGCAGTTGCCGATGATGGTGTCGGCGTTGTCCTTGTACAAAGCCTTTAGCTGACTTTGGGCTTGCAGCACCAGACAGGCGGAAATCTCGCGGCTGCGGATGGTAGCCATGAGCTTTTCCAGATTCGGTATCTGCCCGATGTTGGCGCACTCGTCGATGAGGCAGCGCACATGGACGGGGAGCCTTCCGCCGTACACGTCGTCGGCCTTTTCGCACAGCAGGTTGAATAACTGGCTGTAAATCATGGAGATAAGGAAATTGAAGGTGCTGTCGGTGTCGCTCATGATGAGAAACAGCGCCGTTTTCCGGTCGCCCAGGGTGTCCAGCTCCAGCTCGTCGTACATGGTGATCTCCCGCAGCTCCTGGATATCGAAGGGCGCAAGGCGCGCGCCGCAGGAAATATTGATCGACTTGGCTGTTTTGCCCGCCGCTAATTTGTATTTTTTATATTGCCGCACGGCGAAATGATTCGGCTCCCGGCTTGCCAGCTCCTTAAAGGCCAGATCCACGTTGTTCTCAAAGGTCTCATCGT
>ERZ780177.1536-NODE-1536-length-21555-cov-3.668419_pt1 | contig 21555 bp, 19 predicted proteins | sample MGYA00510973_ERZ780177 | MGnify/ENA primary metagenome ERZ780177 (study PRJEB29588, sample SAMEA2144396) | human gut metagenome | biome: human gut; feature: human-associated habitat; material: faeces | place: Denmark | collected 2008/2010 ...
AGTCAGCCCATTCAAGGTGCTGGCTCTTTCAAAAATTCTATTCTAATAAATTCCACGAAAACTTAGTGTAAAACGAACTCCCCATTATGGAAAAATGAATAGAAAATGTATAAAAGTGGCAAAAACGAATAATTATAAGGGTTTATGCATTACTAATCAATTTTCTGTCATTTTCATAATCTCTTTATTATTCGTAAATTATACTATTTTAAGCATATACAACGATATTCTGATGGTGTTAAATGATAACGCCTTTTAAACAATCTACAAAAATAATCCACATTATGGAATCCGCTTTCATAAGCAATTGTTTTTACTTTTTTATTCGTATTTTTCAATAACCAGGAGGCTGTCTGTAAACGATACCCTATCAGATAATCAACCGGCGTAGTATGTAAAAATCGTCGGAACAAATTAAGTGCTGTACTTTTGCTGACTCCTATATGTGAAGCTATTTCATTCAGCGACAGCCCATGGTTATAATTTTCATGTATATATTGCATCATTAACTGTACTCTTTTCTGTGCAGCCTCATCGACTGTCTGCGCCTCTTCTTTACCGGATATCTTTACATTTTCATAAAAAATCAACCATAAATTCTGCAACAATGCAAAAGTAGCAAGCTCCCTTATTTTCTCATTCTCCTGTATTTCAATTATTTTTATCATAATTTGTATAATTTTTACCTGCCATGATTCATCAGTTCGAAAACATTGAAAGGATATATTCGATGAAATGATTGGCAAAACATATTTTTTATAGATTAAACTGTTCTCCGGCGCAATAAATTCAGGCATGCATACAAAGTTAGGAATAACACCACCAGATGATGCATAAAACTGATGCAATATTTTAGAATTTATAAAAATCGCTTCTCCTTCTGACAATATAATCTGTTTTTCGCCTATCCCACATGTAACTTGTCCGGACTCGACATATAAAAACTCAAATTCCCTGTGCCAGTGCCATTCAATACAATGAAAATCAAACAGTTCCAGATTATCATAATAATACTGGAATGGATAAGCACTGCTTCCGTGCGGTTTGATTTCCATGAATTCCTCGTCTGTAAGTATTTTATTATATGTTTTATTGTAATCCATCCCCATATCTCATTCTTTCTTTTTTACGATATTATACAGTATTTATGTGATTTAATTCAATGTATATATCTAATATTTGTTATATAATCAAGCAAAAAAAGAAACGAGGTATTCTTATGATATTTAAACGGATGAATGAAAGTGCAATTAGAGGTGGAAAATAGAGAATGAGTACTGTAAAGAAAAATGACTACAATAAAACAAAAACAGCCTGTTATATGGGTCTTATCACACAGGCTATTGCGGCAAATTTCGCTCCGCTTCTTTTTTTGAAATTTCATAATGACTATCATATTTCTCTCGGAAATATTGCTTTGATATCCACTTTCTTCTTTTTCACACAGCTTCTGATTGATCTGTTTTGTGCTAAATTTGTAGATTATATTGGATATCGTGTTTGCATTGTTGCATCACAAATATTTGCTTCACTTGGTCTGATTGGACTGGCATTTTTACCTGAGCTTTTACCTGATCCTTTCATTGGAATTATATGCAGTGTCGTTATATATGCTATAGGAAGCGGCTTAATCGAAGTGCTTTGCAGCCCTATCATTGAAGCCTGTCCATTCGAAAACAAAGAAGCAACTATGAGCCTGCTCCATTCATTTTACTGTTGGGGAGCTGTTGGAACCATTTTGGTTTCCAGCCTGTTTTTCCTGATATTTGGAATAACCAGTTGGAAATGGCTTGCCGTGATATGGGCACTCGTTCCGGCAGTTAATACTTATAACTTCATTACCTGTCCGATTGAACACCTGGCTGACAATGGCACCGGTATGGGAATCAAGAAGCTATTTTCCAAACCGTTTTTCTGGGTTGCGATTTGTCTGATGATCTGTTCCGGAGCTTCTGAACTTGCAATGGCTCAATGGGCATCTGCTTATGCTGAATCTGCACTTGGATTATCAAAAACACTGGGAGACTTAGCAGGTCCATGTATGTTCGCAATCACAATGGGAATCAGTCGTATGATTTTTGGAAAATATGGAGAACGACTGGATTTAATGAAGTTTATGAGTTGTTCCGGCATATTATGTGTTATATGCTATCTTCTTTCTGCCTTGTCGCCTAATCCGATTATAGGACTTATAGGTTGTATTTTATGTGGATTTTCAGTTGGCATTATGTGGCCGGGAACAATCAGTATCTCTTCAAAAACTTTTCCAAAAGGTGGAACAGCTATGTTCTCTCTCCTTGCCATGGCGGGAGATTTAGGCGGCAGTATTGGGCCTGGAATCGTTGGTCGTATTACCCAGTATGCGGAAAATAATATCCGGATTGGCATGGGATGCGGACTTATTTTTCCGGTAATTCTATTATTTATGCTGTTTCTTCTACATCAAAAAAATCAGTGCAAGCAGAAATAGCACTGTATAAAGCAAACATAAAACTACCCAATAAAATTTCATATCTTCAGACAGCTTTATTGGGTAGTTAAATCATCATTTTAAAATATTATATTTTTATTTTCAACTTTTCAAATCATATATGTTAAATAGTGCTGTCTTTTTCACACATTAACTAAAAATGAATGCGGCAACACTCTGGTGATAACAGGCAATGAGCCAGTGCATACAGTATTTTAATATCCCTGCAAATAATCAGTCTCCATTTTTTCCATTTTCTTACACCATTCTCTTTCCTCGATGCCTTCTGCACATAGCCTAATGTTAATACTATGTACCATAGAGATGATATTCTTATATAACTCATAATCTCTGGCACTGTTCATCGCCTTAGCTGTAAAATCCTTGTCCAGTTTCACATAACTTGGATTGCTGTTGTATGATTAGTGATCCGCACATTCCCTGGACAATCCCAAGTAGCCAATATAGCAAAAGACCTGGATTCCGTTTTTGATGTGGAATCCAGGTCTTCTATTTGTTGAACAAACCTGCTTGCTCATAGTTTTTAATAAAAGTGTGATGATCCTGTATTGAAATCCGTATATTTTTGTGATTGGGGTTGTATTTTTTGACTTCTCCGCATATAATAAAAATGTGATTAAGAAACACAAAACCTCCAATAAAAGTGTGAAGGAGTGTGTCTATGGAACGATTGATTTTGAATAAGCTGCTGGCCTGGAAGAATTCTCCCTATCGCAAGCCCCTGATTTTGAAGGGTGTGCGCCAGGTGGGTAAGACTTGGATTCTGAAGGAGTTCGGCAGACGCTATTATGAAAATACCGCCTATTTCAACTTTGACGAGAACGAAGAATACAAGCAATTCTTTGAAACTACAAAAGATGTTGACCGTATTCTGCAAAATCTGATGCTGGCAAGCGGTCAGAAGATAGTACCGGAAAAGACTCTCATTATCTTTGATGAGGTGCAGGACTGCCCCAAAGTTATTAACTCCATGAAATATTTCTGCGAGAACGCACCACGGTATCATATTGCCTGCGCCGGTTCTCTGCTGGGCATTGCCTTGGCGAAGCCGTCTTCTTTCCCGGTGGGCAAAGTCAACTTCATGCAGATTGACCCTATGACCTTTACCGAGTTCCTGCTGGCAAATGGTGATGAGAATCTGGCTAAGTATCTGGAAACAGTAGATAACCTTGAGCCGATCCCCGATGCATTCTTCAATCCGCTTTACGAAAAGCTCAAGATGTACTATGTCACCGGTGGTATGCCGGAATCCGTTAAGATGTGGACGGAGGCAAGGGACGTAGTAGCTATGCAGGAAGCACTATCCGGTATTATCGGTGCTTATGAGCGTGATTTTGCAAAGCATCCTAATATCAGCGAATTCCCGAAGATTTCAATGATCTGGAAATCGATTCCTTCTCAACTTGCGAGGGAAAACAAGAAGTTCATTTACAAGGTAGTCAAGGAAGGGGCCAGAGCCCGTGAGTATGAAGATGCATTACAGTGGCTGGTGGATGCCCGACTGGTGCATAAGATCTACCGCAGCTCCGCTCCTGGCCTTCCGGTATCTGCTTACGATGACCTCTCAGCCTTTAAGATTTATTTGGTGGATGTTGGTTTGCTCCGCCGTCTGGCGCAGTTGGCACCTACAGCCTTTGGGGAAGGCAACCGCCTTTTTACTGAATTCAAAGGTGCATTAACCGAAAACTTTGTGCTGCAGACTTTAATTACTCAGTTTGAAGTCATGCCCCGTTATTGGAGCCAAAACAACCCACCTTATGAAGTGGATTTCCTCATTCAGCGGGAAAACGACATCTTCCCCGTTGAGGTCAAATCCGAAGCCAACACAACTAGCAAGAGCATGAAGAAGTTCAAGGAACTGTTCCCTGATAAGGTCAAGCTCCGCATCCGTTTCTCATTGGATAATCTGAAACTGGACGATGATGTGCTGAATATCCCGCTGTTCATGGCAGATCAGGCGGATCGATTGATAGGATTGGCGTTGGAACAAATTCAGAATTAAATGCAAACGCTATAATAATGAAGCCTCCGCTAGAATCAAAACCAACGGAGGCTTTACAAATTATTTCAGGAAAACACAGCTGGCACATCATAGATTCCAAGAAAGGAGCAAAGGCAAGTGCAATCCTGTATTCTATTGCAGAAACAGCGAAAGCCAATGGGCTGAATCCTTTTGAGTATTTTAAGTTCCTGATCGAACAACTGAAAGAGTATCCCCGAAATGATGTTCCAGAGGAAGAACTCAAAAAACTTATGCCATGGTCGGAAACGCTTCCTGATTGCTGCAAACAATTGAAGAAACAGAGTTAAAAATGCCATCTGATTTCAGGTGGCATTCATTTTTAGTTAGTGCGGGTTATTTACCTGATACCAAAAGAAAAGCACCCAACCGTTGAAGTTGGATGCTTCCTATCAATTTTACATTGAATTATTTTGTTTTTTGAAAACATACAGTTTTTATAAACGCCAAACCAAAGTCGAACAGATAATGTCCGCTTAGGAGGGAAAGGTTGCTTCCTTGTCAATTTCTCTCCAAAATTTTCGCAAAATATGCCTATGATGGTATGATTGGCGAATCGCTCATTACTTATGCAACAATGTCACAGTGACTCTAAAAGATCCGGATTCTACTTTCATAGTAAAAATCCAGGTGCTTTTTTACAGAGATATTCCCCAAAATCCGTTTCTAAACACAAACAACAATTCTGCTTTATCTTTTTCACATTATGGATGTCAAATCTCAATAACACCAATCTTCTTCAAATAATTGTAAGTTTGATCATAGTATTTAGGATTTCTCGTAGCATCTTCAACATTACCCTTCGGCACATAAATTATATAACCCTGCCGTGCACGAGTAAGCAGAACTCGATAAGAATTTTTCTGATAATTCTGAGCAATTGGATTATTAACCCTTGACCAAGAAGATCCAGCAAAATTATTGTATGTGAACTTACCATCCAAGTATCTGTAATCCGCTTCCCATGCAACAACTGCATAGTCAATTTCTAACCCCTGAATCTTAAATTCCGATGCTGCAACTTCCATAAAGTATGAAGAATTAACGTCATCTTTTCCGTTCAAAAACCATTTCTCAACCTCAATATCTTTGGGAACTATGACACCATCTGCACGCAGTCGCTTAGCACCTGAACTCGCAATAATTCCATATCGTTCTGTGCCATGGCTTATATTTCTCACCCATTCTTTAGCCGTTTGAAGATTTCTCGTTAAAAGAATTGGATATTGCATTTTGTTAGTAGCTGAGTCGATTTGTATGATTTTCGGATATAGTTCCGTTGCAGTTGCTTCATCTCCATCGATTATCGCCTTTGCAAAAGCAGACACAAACTCACTTCTAAAGCTTCTCATAGAAACTGATAAATGAAGGCCACGGTACTTATGAACTTCTGCATTGGAAAGAAGTTCATCGATCGAACTATTTCCAACATATTCATACCCTGCCATACGGTCTGAGCAAAACACCTTCCAGGAAGGAAAATGCTCATTTATTGCATTAAACCATTCTGCAATTCCTGCCTCCCCATCATGTATTTCCTGCCCTCCACCAACTAAACATACAATAACCGCCCAATCTTTGTGCCTGTTCATATACTCAATAAGACATTCGGGCTCGGACATATCAAAGTGGGACTGTCCTTTTTTTGTCCGCATGAACTTACTTAACTGCTCCTTTTTCCAAGCTCGTTGAGCTTCATCAAAAATCGCAATCTTGTCGATAGGTGCAGGATGTCCCTCCAAAAGTGAATCATCCCTAAACCAATGTATCATCTGAATAAAACTCTTTGTTTCAGAAAAGATGTCTCTTTTTGTAATATTATACTCACAATTAGTGCAGCTTCTGTTCAAATTTCTGGCCCTACAGTCTGTACAATACATTTTCTTCTTTTCTACTTGATTTCGAGTCAATGCTTCTCTCAAAACAGTAACCAAAGGTTCATTTCCAGAAAGAAATACGGCATGTTCTTCGTCGCCTTCTTGAAAATGATGTCGCCTATTTGCTATGTTCAGTCCTACCAAAGTTTTTCCGGCCCCAGGTACTCCTGTAACGAAACAAATAGATTTCCAATGATTTTTCTTGCTGTCTTCAACGATTTTATCAATCTGCGCAGTTGTAACGGCAATATCATTCTCATCGCTTTCTTTGTATGAAATTTCTCGTACATCATGCCCAGAATATAAGGCTTGTGCTGCCTCAATGATAGTTGGGGTAGGTTTATACACAGAATTGAACCATTGCACCGGATTGACAGCAGTTCCATTATCATAGTTATGAATTATATTGAGAATTTCTCCTGCAAGTGTATTTTCACAACAAAGAATAGGTGATGAAATTCCATTATCTCTACTGATTACATTGGTATTCGCAGATGCCTCTGTACATACTAAAAACGGAAATAAAGGTGCTGTGTGACTGGCTTCATGAAAGTTATGCAAATCCAACGCATAATCTGCAACTTGATCAACGGCACTTTTAGGATATGTAGTCTCAAACACTTTAAATTCCAACAAAATAACACAGCTTCGAATGATTAAAACTGCATCAATGCGTTTTCCCATTCGAGGAATAGAATATTCAAGCGCAAGATGTCCTTCCTTAAGCTGTAACATGACATTTTTTAAAATTCGAATTTCTTCGTTCCATGCCCGCTCTTGCTGTGCTGTTAGATCGAACTGGAGAGAGTTATGTACCAGTTCATGGTAGATTTCAGCTTCTCTTGCTGATAGAAATTCTTTACAGCTTCCATGATAGTACGCTCTTGGGATTATCTCTATATTTTTTCTATCTGAGTTCCACATAGCCACTCTCCTTTGATTTCTTTATTTAGATGTCCCAGTCAGTCTTCACGCACATTCTTTTTTAGTTCGCACTCCCAAATAATCAGTACCTTCCATCCCATGTCTATAAGTTTCTTGTGGTTCTGCTTATCCCGTTCAACATTCCGATTTATTTTGGGTATCCAATATTCAGTGTTAGAAGATGGCCAAACAAACCTCCCACAGTCATGTTTATGCCAAAAACAGCCATTTACAAAAATCACGGTATGATATTTAGGCAGAACAGTATCAGGGCATCCCGGCAATGTTCGAACATTTTTTCTATATCGAAAGCCTTTAGAAAACAGATACTTCCTAACAATCTCTTCTGGCTTTGAATTCGTGCTTCGAATATGTGACATATTTTTGCTGCGAACTTCTTTTGAGTGATTATCAGCCATTTTCTTGTTCTGCCTCACGAAGTTTCTTCCCTAAAGTTGACGCAAGCTGCTTAGCAATCGCCTTTGCCATAATTGGAGGTACGGCATTTCCTACCTGCTGATATTGTTTATCTTTAGACCCACAAAATACAAAGCTATCAGGGAATGTCTGCAGCCGGGCTGCTTCTCGGATACTGATTGCACGATCCAGGATAGGATGAATCCACATAGACTTTCGAACATTAAGCACGGTTCCGCTTGGTTCATTATAGTTCAACCGCAAATAAATCGTATTTTGAGTCCTTTTCGCATCGGTATAGGTATTGGTTTTGAGCGATTCTTCTAAACTATGGAAATTTTCGCCTTGATGCAACGCTTTAAATCTTGCCATTGCTACATCAGTTGTTTTCGTAATGATGTGGTTCTTCAGAATATCCGAATCTCTCAGTTGCTGTGCCAATGAACTCAACTGCTCCTTATGTTCCAAAGGGATTCCGTTCTCATCGTCTGCCAAATCATATACAGGCGGAACACCTTCCAAATCATAAATTGCATCGTGAACAGTTTTATAATGTCCATCTTTTATCTTTCTGGAAGGCAGAAATACCACAGCGGAAATACTTTTCTTAATCCCCATAACAACAAAGCGATCTCTTTTCTGGGGCGCTCCAAAATCTGCGGCACATAAAATACCGCTATTAATCGCATATCCATCTTCTCCAGATGTAAGAATACTTCTTAGATAATCAAAAACCGCAAATGATCGAATATTTGCCAGGAGACCATCTTTTTCTGTACACTCATAGAAATCTACATGGATATGGTTATCAAAAATTTCCTTTGCTTTACTAAGCATACGCTGAATCATAATCGCAGGCTCAATTAGGGTGTGAATTCTATCCTCTTCAATAATGCCATCAAAATAATCCATAATTGCCTGAAATGCTTCTCTGGATTTCTGCGCAATGTAATTGTCTGCGTTGTCTTTAATATAGACTTGAGCAATTTCGGTAAGCTTGCGCTGGTGTTTTTCCAAAGATTTCTTCATCTTTTCAGCGTTTTTTTCACCTTTATAGATGATATTTAGCTCTCGATAGTGACTTTCAGGCCAAAGTCTTTGCTGGAGCAATTCCAAGTTTTGAACTATCTCCAATGCGCCATCAAACACAAATTCTGAGTTCAGCAAATGCAACGGAGTGTTTTTATTCGGGATCTGATACGCTTCTACGATATCCAGATCTGCCTCCTCCATATAAAACCGATGAACGTCAGATCGAAGCATGCTAACATTTTCCATGACAAACGCCTTTGGTTGCAGATCTCTAATTGCTCGAATATACTGCTTTACCAGCATATTATTCTGGCTGATTGCATGGTTTTTCTGTCGATTTGCATTTGAAAACCCTTGGCAGGGAGGACCTCCAATGACGACGTCAATGGCTCCGTGTCTCCTCTGTATGTCCGTATAATCTGCGCCGCATACATCTCCTTGCAGCTCGACATTCGGATGGTTGCGATGATAAGTAGCCTGCATGTGTGGTTCTCGCTCGAAAGCAACCTTTATCTCATATTTTTTTGTCTGCACGAAACCCAAGCTCAATCCACCGGCCCCTGCAAATAGATCCACTACTGAATATGGCATTTTTCTCAATTCTCCCACTTTTCCATTTTGGCTTCATAACGGCTCTGAAGCAGTTCCCAGCAATCTTCCTTTTTACACCACTGTCCAATATTTATGCCAGGAACTGTAGGACTCTGAAAATGTTCCCATACAAAATAGGCCAATTCTTCTATGATTCTTGCCGTTTCCGCATTGATTGTCTGGTTATTCCAGATTTCCTGCGGGTTGATTAAACCTGAATGGTATTTCCCAATTAGTGCTACGGTATAATAGTCCTGCTGAGCCTTAAAACCGCCAAATTTTAAATTCTTGATGATTTCATCACAGCTATTGAACAATATCACCTTAGAAATCATGTCAAGGTAGCTCTGTTCAGATGGCTCCGGAAATTGCCCCTTGGAGACCATATCCGAGAAATAGACAAAACTGGTTTCCAAACCTTTACTGACAATATACGGATAGCCCTGATAAGCCATCACACATTTGGCTGCTACAGTTTTAGAAATGCAGCGATTCTTCGGACAACGGCTCTTGAATTCCTTTTTAGCAGCTGTAGTTGGCTGCCGATTCAATTCAACTAAATACTGTCCTCTGGCTCTTTCATAAAACCAATAGTCTGTCGATTTTCCCCTTGCCACAGGAATCGGTGTTGCCCTGGATAGACGTTCCATCTTTACATGGTACGCATCATTGGCATTGAAGTCAGACATATTGATTTTATTTTGGCTATTTGCGTACTTAGAAATATTATGAATAATATCTTCGGCTTGGTCTTTTTTCTTGATAACAGACAGCTTAATCTGTACATTTACCTGATCCAGAGGAAGTTTTGACTTATAGGCATTGTAAATCGATGCTGTGGTTTGACCACCATTAACAATCTGCCAGCCGGTGATTTCTGTAATGGTTACAACATCTCCGTTGCTATGACTTTTCTCAATGTCAATAGCATCCGCAACAGTTGAAATACCATTATTATAGGCCATAAACATTTGAGGTTCGCTGGCTAACGATGCCTTAATTCCTTTGTTGACCTTACCTGTCGCCTGCAGAAAAGAACGGACATTCTTTTGGATTAGATCTTGCCCCTCTGTTTCGTAAACACGTGCTAACAACTCACCTGAAATAACCCCAATGTAGCAGTCATAGATTTCATTATCGCCTCTAACTTTAATTAGAGGCAAAGATGCACCATACTTTTTCTTCAGTTTTACAACAAGCTGACGCTCCACTGCGGCACCACCAAGGACACTTTGATACAGTCGTTCAATATCCCAAACATCGAAGCGAACGGTTACCTTTCCATGACGAGTATCTTCCGGAATGTATTGGATCGTTTCATCGTTGGTAAGCAAAATGATATTAACTGTTTCAATATCTTCTTTATGATCTTTGATAAACTCATACGCTTGATAACCATCACTAGATTCTTCTAAGTCCTCAAACGAATCAGTACCGCAAGTTTTATAGAATTTCAGGGCTTTTTTCAAAAGCCTGTCAATTTCGGTTTTCTTCACCTTTTCCGGTTGCGACTTAGCTTGATACTTACTCACAAGCAGGGTAAGCGAACGAAAGTACTCACTAAACGCATAGCCGTCCAGTTTCATATTTTCCCCATCTTTTTTGAAGTCCACCAACATACAGTCTGAAACAAGAGTTTCTCCCGCTTCCGTTAGATAGGACAAAAACAACGTTTTGAAAGCCGTATTTATAGAAATAGGGCCGTTCTCTTTCACATACCCAAGAACTTCATCTCGAAATTCCTCGTAGAATTCGAGAATTTTCTCGTTTACCACAATGAGGACCCTCCTTTCAAAATTTCAAATACAGATTTTATATCCTTAGCATACGACATACAAAGCATGATACTAACTCGGTATGTAAGATCCGAAACGCCCAGCGGTGCTGCTTCTTTCGTGATTTTTGGGAAATTGCCATCTACTGCAAAGCAATAAATATCTCGCTGATAATAGCCAATAGTATAGCTATCTGCTACCTCATCAAAATAGCCGTACCTCTTTAGTTTTTCATCAAACTTCTGCAGAAGCGATACATCTTCACACAACCTGCTACGAATGGCAGCAACTCGTTCCGGCAATTTTTCACCCCCACTGTGACTTCTACGAAGCGCATAGAAGCGCAGGAATAATTTTCCCGGAATATCACTATTATCCAGCTGATATTCGCTGCTGATACTGGCAAAATAGGGAGCCTGCGTAGAGGTAGTCTTCACTTCAACTGCATGAGAACCAAAGTAAAAATCATGGGTTTCATCTTCACTGCCAGCCCAATGCGAAACTGCTCCTACTCCTTGTGAATCCAAGCACTCACTCAAAAACAGCAACTCGCCATAGAGTCCCTGCTGACGTTCTTCAGACATTAGCAGTTCTTTATCAGCAGCAAAAAACTCCTTCCACTTCGTTAAAACTGTGATGATGACAGATAAGGATTCTTCGATGTTTTCTGTTGTTTCCAACTGGCTTTTCAAGTCTTCAACAACAATTTCAAAAATATCACTGGCACTATTCGGCAGTTGAAAAAGACCAACAAAAGGCGTATCAATTCCATATGCTGGAAGTGTAGCTGTTTCAATTTCAACACCTTTCCAGTGCGGAAATCTGCTCTTAGGAGCTTCTGAAGTTACAGATAAAAACGCTGAACGCATTCTTGTAGCAATATTGACTGCAAACGCAACCATAATACCATTGTCAAACTTCACCAGCCGCATCGCAAAAGGGGAAGTCTGACCTGTCCCTGAAAACATGTCGGACAATATTTCGTTGTAAATATCAGCTGTAAAACTCATTATTGTCTTTCTCCAATGCAATATCATTCATCCGATAGGATTTAAGGTTTCCCTTTCCTTTTCGATCAGGAAATACCGCAGCAAATCCAAAGAGTGGCTTATGATCCCCACGTTCATCACTCAGCCTTCCCGCTTGCCCAATTGGGTACAGAATCAAAAATCCATTTGTGAATGGTCTTGTTTCTTTGCGAATAATTTCATTAATTTTTGTCTTAGAAGGATCCTTTTTATATTTTTCTTTCAACTCCAAAACTTGCTTATATGTATTGCTATCATAATCCATATACTCATGGTCTGCAGATGTCATAGTATGAATAGAGGCGGTTGTTGCAGAGAAATCCACACCTGTACCCTCTCTTCTGAGAATACCTCCTCCTACTCCCTGTAAATCAGCAATATTAAATTTTTCACCATTATCCATATTTATCAGACAAACAGTCCATGATTTGACTCCGCCAATTCCATCTGCATTCATGCTACGGATATAATCTGCCATATATTTGCTGTTTGCTCTGGTCGCAGTTTTAGATGTTTCGTAACTTTCAAAAAAGTTAGCAATATCATGAGCAGATACATTTTGATAGAAAAAATGCTCACCGGGAGCTTTTCTTCCAAGTATCTGCTGATATTGCTCGGCTGTTATGCGGCATTCCTTAATCGCATACAGCAAGTCTTCGACAGCTTCAAAGTTTCTGTCATACTGCTCACCGTCAATATCAAAAACTCGAGTTTGGCTCAACTTGCAGCTGAAATCCCGCTTAAACTCCTGACCCGTTCTCATCTTATTCCGACTGGTGATTTCCAACGTCGGATGAGATGCCACCCGCAGGCCAAAGTCCTTTGGAGTCTGAACTACACTGTTCATAAAATCAAATTGTGCAGCAAGATCTTCGGTGGCCATAGAAATGTGAGAAAAGCTTGCGTAAAGAGTAGGCGTAGTAAACAACCTACAGGCATCCAAGTATCCCGGTCGGAAACCGAACCATCGGCCCATTTGCATAAGGGTATCGTATGTATTAGAGCTACGGGTGAAATAACTTACTGTTAAGCCTTCCAACGTCAAACCTCTGGAGAGTTTGTCGCCGCCAATAGCAATGACATTGAATGGCTTTCCCTCATGGTTTTTGTAAAGAAGAACATCATCGCTCTTACCATTAATACTATATACACTGATTTCCTTGTCTGCAATCAGGCGTTTGATTTCAGGCCAGATGCAGTCCCAACTAACATCATCACACCCAGACATGTATTTGCTGAACTGTGCCCTCATTTTGCTTGTCGTAGGAATATAGTCTTCTTGCCAAATTGACTTAAGTTCACTTTCAATGATGGGATCACCATAGCGAATATGGTTCTCAATTTCTTCTTTAAAGTATTTCAGAACCTTTTGTTTAACCTTATTTTGCTGGCCAACGAAACGAACAATATGGATCAGCATCGTATTTGGTTTGTTCCTTTGTCCTCTGCAGTTTCTAAGTGCAGTAGATAAAAGAAAGTATTTCACAGCCAATTTAAGCTCATTGGGAAGCTCTCCGACTGGATCGGTAGATTTTGTACCTTTGCCAAGGTATGTTGCTCCGTCCACAATTTTCTGATAAATCGGCATTGCAGGAATGTCCTCATCGGTCCCTAATCCAAAGAACTCCCTTGCACCAATATACTGATCTGCTCTTGGTGCTCTGTATATAAAATCTCTGGGGAAAAGATCCGTTCCGTATTTTTCATCGTCGATGTTGGGAGGAATAAAAACATTTGCAAACGGTGTAGCAGTATAGCCGATATAGGAACGACATTCAAATATACCAAGCAATTCCCGGATTAAACCATTAATAGTCGTAGGATTATAATCATCCAGGACATTTCCTTGATCGTCATAGCTTTCATTCGTATTGATAGAAGCCTGATCCGCCTCATCATCAATAATAAGTGCAGGATATTTTGCTGGGATTTTCTTCTTTCCATCTATAATCTCTGCACAATGATTTTTACGAAAAAATCGCAAGATTTTGCGCAGAACGGAGGCATTCTTTTTTGTAACAATCATGAACGGAGGCATCATAGATACACCTTCCGTCTTTTTGTTAACATCACCCTTTTCGTCTCGTGTCGTAATCGACTGGACAACAGTTTCGACCTGGTTGTAAGGTCCTACTCCAACGCCGATAACATTGCGCTCCCGGGTCATATCTCCGATATTTTCCAAACTCGTTTCATATCCCAAAACTTCTTCATCAATACGAGCCTGAGTCTGGCTGCGAAGGCTGTTATGGATGCCAGACAGTATAATTACAATACGATATCCTGCATCGTATGCCTTATTGATCATTCCAATATAATGTGCCGTTTTACCAGATTGAACATAGCCGAACACCATACCCATTCGTTCGCCCGCCACACCTTTGCAAGGATTGGTCAAAGCATTCATGATTTCATCCGTAGATGAATTAATATCTTCTACTGCTGCAATGCTCCAAGAGGGCTTCCTTAACAGATAGTCATAGTAACGACTCCAATATTCCGGCTTGAATTTTGGATTTTGTTTAAGCTCATTCCACCAAGTCTTATCTTCCAAATTGGGGTCACACACGCCAATAGAAGGTTCTGTGTAAGCAGTCACTTCGCTGAACAGGAACTTCTTAAAACAATCCATATCAGAAATCATATTTAAGCCGCCAAATTTTGCTGCCGTTTTTTCAACTGCTGCTGCAATAGCCATATGTTCTTCTTTTACAAGTTTCTCGCAAAACCCATATCCGCTCTTATACAAACCGACTTCAATATCACTCAAATCTTTCGGTATATTAATCATTGTGCTTCCTCCACCAATCTGATAATATCCTCTCGGAGATGTCTATAATTAGCCATGTCCAACAGCGTAGACTGCGTTTCTTCTTTGGTAAATCCCTGCGACAAAAAAACCATAATCATATCTTTCAGTTCTTTGATTTGTATCAGATATTCCGAAGAGGTCTTATCCGGCTCTCCGCCAGCTTTTCCTTTTTGAAGAGAATCTGTTACTCCAGACTGCATAAATGGTGCGAAATTCTCAACCAGAGCGAGATATGCTGATAAAGTCGATTTACTTTGATCGTCCAACTGTTTCTTGATACTATTCAGCAGAGAATGTTTCCTATTAATATGGAACGAATATCGACCATTCTTTTTTTGTTGCTCCCATACATAATCCAGATTAGGGGTACTGACATTAACCTTCGAGTAACTGCCACGTGAATTGTACACACGAGCTGAAGTTTCAGTACAAAGATCAATCTCTCTTTCAACTGATTCCCTGACATAACTGGGCAGAGACGCTGTTGACTTCTTAATATCGATTTTCCAGTCCTTATCGCTGGCCGATGTGATATCAATTTTAATGCGGGCCAAATTGTATGCGGGTTCTTTCTTTATATAGTCAAACCATGTTCCGCAGATAATCAAACGTCTATTTCTGTAAACATAAACACCCTGATGATAGTTCCATCCTTTTGGTCCGCCTGCTGCCTGATAATCATCATCGGTTGCAAATTTAGTTTTATGCGGCAGAACATAAGGTTGAATCGTCATCTCTGCACAACCATCATCTGAGAAAATTGATTCTTCCGGCAGTTCCTGAGTTGCACTATTTTCCAAAACAAATGGATTCCATGCTTTAATTGGAGTTCCATTTAGTTCCAGAATGAGATTATCTTCTTCAATAAATCGATGGAATGTAAGTGCCAAATGTTCCTCTGTTTTGCTTGCAATCCTATAAAATTTATTCTTGGCTTTTTTTTCGTCATCGATATCAATCACTCGATCAAGGTTTTCAATAACAACAATCGTACCATGATCACCCATTTGAGATGAAAATTCAGAAATTTCGCTTTCATCTCGAATAATCAAGTTCCAGCCAATCTCTGGAATCTGATCCAGATCCCAAGATGCATTGCTTATAGCAAAATCTGACTTTGTAACAACTGTTAGTTTTTTCCCCAGGGAAAATGCTGCTGTTTTCAGGCCCATGCCAAACCGTCCCAAATCAGCTTCATCTCGGATTCTGCTGGGATCTGAGGAACCAATACGCATATTCTCAACCAATTCCGTTTCACTCATACCGAAGCCATCATCAGAAATCACAATTCGTTTCTTTTCCCAGTCAAATCGAATTTTAATTTCATGAGCTTGGGCTGAAATGCAGTTATCTATAATATCCGCAATTGCAGTTTCCTCGTTATATCCAACAGAACGCAGAGAAGACAGCAGTAGCTTTGCTTCTGGAATGGATTGAACTTTTGTTTCCATATTTTTCCTCCTCTGTCAATTGGACAACTTATCACTTTTTGTATACTCTTCGGTTTTACGCAGGCGCATGTGCATTCCGTAATATCGCCGTACTTTTGCTACACATCTTATTGAAAATTATCTTCTCTATGTAGCCGCTTTTCAATCTGATATTCTCTATTAAGGAGGTGTCTAAAATAAAGTGATTTGACGCTATTTTTCCGTCATTTCAACCATCAATCGGGCTCCAGGTATTTCGTGCTGCAGTCCAATGTTCATTAAAAGGCTTCTTGTCGATTGCTGCCACGATTGGCTTTCTCAAAAAGGATCTGATTGTACGCAGAACGGTACTATAACTATCGGTTTTTGTATCAATTTTCCGACAAAATGCCTTCCACTTTTTCTGCATAGCTTCGTCATTCTCAAAAGCCATCACTTGTTCGAACTGCTCAACATTGAATACATGTCCACGATTTTCAAAAGTTTTTTTCAATGCTTCGGTTAAGACAATACCATCAAAGTCAAATTTATTGGCAAGATAATAAATATCATAGTAATCCTTCATTCGACTGGAAAACTCCATCAGATTGAGAATAGCATCTATTTTTTCAGCAATAGTTGTTTCAAGAGAGTATGTATTTACCATAGGAGCTACAAAATCCGCCAGCTGGGTCGGAATCTTGCGCTTTTCCTGATTTGGCACAATGACATCTCCCACTCCAAAGTCAATGCTGAATGGGGTTTTTGTATTTTTAATCCTTGCGACTAAGGAAGCACCGATACCAGCATATTTTTTTGCCACTGCAATAGGTGCAATATTTGTGATTTTGAATGTCACAAAATCATTGCCCGTTGGTGTCGCAATGATCTCTTCCAGCACTTTTTTCAGTTTTTCCGGTGTATTTGGAACTTTCCTGAGAAGAAAATCTACATCTACCGTCACACGGCTGTCAAAGCCGGTAATGGAATAGATAAACAGCCCACCTTTTAGAACAAGGTTTTCTGCATATTGGGATTTTTCCAATCGGCGGAGAAATTCTTCCTGGCAGAAAAGCTGCAGACAAAGCTGGTAGCTCCTCCCGGTTTCCTTGCCTTTATTCTTTAAGCGTGCCAGTACGGACGCAGCAGTATCAGCCATTCAGCAGCACCTCCATCAACTCAGTAACCTTTTTGTGTACTCTTAACTTCTTTGCATATCCAGAAAGGTTTCTCAAGTTTTTTTTTGAATCATTCACATAGGCATTCAATGCCTTGTTGAAGATTTCATTGTCCAATCTTGAACGATATTTGAAGCAATCGCAGATTGTACGCTCTCGGTCATATATAGGAAGTACGACGCCGTTAAAATCGGCAGTTGTTTTGCCCAGTTCATATATTTCCGATTGCACATAGTAGGTTTGCAACGTCAGTGCATCTATATCCAATTTTGTTCGAGACATAGATCTCGGAACAGCAATCGACCATTTCCGAGGTGCAAAGTCACTATAGCCATAATGAAAAAGAGCCGATTCCACACAAATAATTGCCTTTGGGATCAATGTTGCAATAAGCTGTTCTTCAGAAGATGTGTACCCATCGGCAAATTGATAGTATCCGTGTCGAATGCGTTCAAGGTATCCGGTGTTACAAAGATTCACAATGTCAACAGCGGGTATGCCAGCTGCAACAAAATCTGATGTTTTTGCAATACCGCCCTTTTCTATAATTACCTGTTTTGAAAGAGTTTTCTTATCCACGTATTCACCAACTTTTCATTAAAAACCACACACACTCAATCCACTTTTGTGCTTATATTTTATTATATCATTCAAATTGAATTAATCAATAATTTCACGCACAATTTTATAATTTCTGTGTATGAAATTTTAAATCAAATGCGCTTCTCCGTCAAAGTTGCTTTTGCATGATTAATGATCATGTCAATGCAACGGAAGTGATTTGCTGTTTCAATCACATCATCAGCAAAAACATCAGCACATTTAAAGATCGGTTTCTGTTCTTTTTGCCGAAAAAGGAAATACTGCTTCTGGATATAGGAAGCCGGACTCCATCGAAAATGAAGTCCGGCAAGGCATTATCTATATACGATTTCTTTCAATACAATTTCTTCTGCTCGGTTGTGAATGCTGTTCATGGCTCCAACCCAAGCCATCTGGTCGGCTACTTTCAGTTCTTCTGTCACGCCCTCAGCGGCCTTCATCTGCTCAACAATCAGGGACAAACGCTCCTGTGCCTGCTCGTTCAAATCGGCAAGGTAAGTCCAGAGTTGCCCCTCCAGAACCAGATCGTTGAACATCATTGGATTGTGCTCTTTCAGATACTCTCGGTGCATCCGCCCATATTTTCCGATAGGGCGTTCCTCATTGGGAAGCTTCAGATCCGGGATGTAGTAATCTCCAACCAATACATATTCAATATTGTTGATATTCTTTTTGTTTTCCATAAGCTTGACCTCGATTTCAAAATTTTTGTCACATCGAGACTCACTGGTGTAGTAGTGGTGTAGTAGCACTACCTTCAAGTCTGAAAAACATTGATATTACAGGGGATTTTAGAGATTTCTGCAAATAATGCCGTGGCAGATGAATAAAACTCTAATCATAAAATTCTCCTGTTCTAAAATGCCCTGTATTGCCGAGTTTTGCAAGGTTTTATCGGCTTTTCCGAGCATTGTATTTTTCTTGTTAATTACTACACTTTTTGCAAACCACTTCAAAATAGGGCAATTCAATGCAACGTGCAGTAGTCAAATCGTAGTCAGTTAAGGGGGTTCAGACTACTCCGATTTCTTGGGTTCATTTGAACCCACCCTTTTTTCCTTGGGTTCACTTTTTAGTCAATGTGGAGTCATTTTCTCTCGGGGTGGGTGCATAACCTAACGAAAGGGTGTGCAGATACACCCCTTCTAAACATATTAATCATCATTAGGCAAGTAACGACCATGTTTTCTATGCACAGGCTTTGCATTAGGATGTTCTCTCTCATATTTTTCATTAGAGCGTCTTACCATTTCGCTATCAATTCTCCGCATCTCTGGTGTTTTGTCTCCGGCACCTTCTTTTAGCCATGCTTGTCTTCGTTTTTCATAGCCATCTGCAAGTTCTTCATACGATGCATTCTCAAGTCAAATATCAAATGTGCTTTTAAATAAATTTCCAAAGAAACCCATAGTATTCCCCCTTAACGATTATTCTACCTGCGATCCGCTCTCACCATCTTCAACAGAAACTATACCTTCTTCTGGAACATCAATTACTACAGATTCAATTGGGCTTGATACTCCAGGTAATGTATTAATTCGAACTTCTTTTTCAAGTAAATATCTCTTATTATAGAAAACATCTGCATATACCAAAACTGTATTCATTTGCGCAGTATCAAACAATGCTCCAATCACTGCACCAGCTACAGGTACCGCTTTCCCTAAAGCTTTCTTTGACAGGCTCTTTCCAATCTGCTCAAATACACCTTTAAACAAACTCTCTTCAAGTCCTTTTTGTCCTGCTTTATTAGCCAATGCACGCATCTGACAATTAAACTATTTCATACATTAATGCATTGTTTACAGAAAGATTCTGTTTTGTTTTTCCGTCTTTGTCTATGTAAGTAGATTTCTGAACATTTGCGAATGGGGCAGTTCCAATTTTACTTACAAAAGACCTACCAATTGATGCTCTAACAGTTTTAGGGGTTTTGGTCTGTCCCTTAAACTGTGCCATTTCAATATCACGATAAGTTGCTGAAGCAGTATTCAAATCAAACTTGTCACCAACTGATAAATTTTTAACATATGCTTCGACTTCATCAAGTACTGTTTTGGTAAGTGATGTTACAGATATTGACGATTTCACAGACAAACCATAATACTCATTAAGAATATCTGTAATTAAAGTACTTTCACTTACTCCTTTATGAGTTGCATCTTGACTCAGCATATCTGCAAGTTTAGCATCAGGATAAAACTGTTTTCTTAACATATAAACACTTCCTTTCTAGTGAATGACTCATTCACTATAGTTAAGTATATGCTAAAATAGTGATTGTGTCAATCACTATTTTTAAAGAACTAATAGTCCACGGATATCGTAAACACTCTCGCTTGTATCATTTCCACAACGGATTGCTCTGTCAAGTGCCATAATACAGGCTATGGCACCGTCAATCTTTTCTGTTGATTTCGACTTATCTGCCTTGATGTTTCCGGCAGGTTCAGTACGGATGAATATGTTATCCATGTTCCACCGAAGGACTGGATGACCTCCGTGTGCTATCCTCTGTTCAAGCACCAGTTATCCTTTAACTCATTATTGTGTATGTTTTTCAACTCTTAAAGTGTTTTTCTATCGCCCTTGCAACTTCACGTCCTACATTCTGCTGTAATGTTATCTTATAAATAAATCTCCTTCAACAACTCCACACCTCTATCTCTATCAAATGGCATCCCCATCTGCAAAAGTCTTATTTCCGATTCATCTACTGCACTAATTTCCTCAATGTACCTATGTATGCATTCTGTTACAAGTCCTTCTGACTCCACTTTTATTCCGGTAGTAACAATCTGAAGCAATCGGAACACATCATATTTGTGCTTCTTTAAATCCTTTTCATTGACATGCTCGCCTGCTCTCTTTCGTTCTAAAAGATTAATCCACGCATACATTTTGAACGGAATCAGATACTCTGCTCCCAGAACGCCAATGCCATCAACCACTCTGCGTCCGGACATCATAAATTTATAGAAGTCATCGTTCAGAAGAATCGCTGATAAGCTGGAAGTATCATCCTCAATATGAATCGGAATGATTCCCTCTTCTATATTAAGATGATAACCCGCTTTCTTGAGAACAACTCAATCATCGTAGGATAACCGAGTTTACCTTCTGTGAAACGGTAAAAATGCATATTATCTTCATTCTTCCATCCACACTTATAACCGCCTTCTTTTATGTATTCCCAGAATATATCTGCAAATACCGGAAAGTCATCCTCCATAATCAGGATCATATCAATATCTTTTGTCGCTCAAAACGGCAAGTCTGCCTCTGAGAGCAGAATATCACAGGCAGTTCCACCGATAATAGTGTAATAATCCGTATAATCTTTGAATTTTTCTCTAAAAGAGTCGATCCCTGGTACCATTTATAATTCCTCCAACAGT
>ERZ780177.1557-NODE-1557-length-21338-cov-4.567683_pt1 | contig 21338 bp, 17 predicted proteins | sample MGYA00510973_ERZ780177 | MGnify/ENA primary metagenome ERZ780177 (study PRJEB29588, sample SAMEA2144396) | human gut metagenome | biome: human gut; feature: human-associated habitat; material: faeces | place: Denmark | collected 2008/2010 ...
ACACAAATAATTTATGTTATAATCTTGTTAATAAATTTTTGGAGAAAAATATGGCAGAAAAATCAAAAAGAAAAAGAATTTATATGCTTGACGAACTGAGAGGCTTTGCAATTTTATGTATGATTTTGCAAAGGTAATACAAAACAACTACACGGCGATGTATCCGGAACAAAAATGATGTGTTCATTTTATCTCTGACAGGATTTTATTAACTTTGTATCGCTTTAAAACCGATTGGGTTATAAGTTTTTTTTTCGTGCCGATTAAACTTTTTCGGGGTTGATCGGTCGTATTTATTGTCTTCGCCGACGAAATGGCGGAGCGATAGAACAACTGAATTTGAAATGAGATTGAATCGAATCGGAGCCGTTGCGGCTCTTCTGCTGTCATGTTTGTGGGTGAATGCACAAGTCACGGTCACAGGCATTGTAAAAGATAAAACGGATAATCAGCCGTTGCCGATGGTCAGCGTGCGGATGCTGGCGGCAAAAGACAGTTCTTATGTTGCCGGCGTATCGAGCAATATGAACGGGGCTTTTACGCTCAATGCCTCCAAACCGGGCAATTATCTCCTTGCTTTTTCTTTCTTGGGTTATAACACCCGATATGTGCCGGTGCGTACTTCGGCGGCGACGCCCAAGCGCGATGTCGGTGTCATTCTCATGGAGTCGGGTTCTATCCTTTTGGAAGAAGCGGTCGTGATGGGCAAAAAGGCGGAGGTCGTGGTGAAAGAAGACACGATCGAGTTCAATGCCGATTCGTATAAGACCCAGCCCAGTGCGGTGGTCGAAGACCTTATCAAGAAACTTCCCGGGGTGGAAGTGGACAGCGACGGCAAGATTACAGCCGGGGGCAAAGAGGTGACGAAGATATTGATCGACGGCAAGGAGTTTTTCGGCGACGACCCGAAAGTGGCGACGAAGAATCTGCCGGTGGAGATGGTGGAGAAGTTGCAGGTGATCGACCGCAAATCCGATCTTGCCCGGCTGACGGGGGTGGACGACGGTGAGGAAGAAACCGTTATCAACCTTACGGTGAAAAAGGGAATGAAGCGGGGTTGGTTCGGCAACGTGATGGGTGGATACGGATTGCACAACCGCTACGAAGCCAGTGCGATGGTAAACAATTTTGTCGGCGACAATCAATACACGATATTGGCAGGATCGAACAATACCAACAACATGGGATTTACCGATCAGGGCGGTCAGCGCTTCCGGCGTTTCGGAGGAATGAACGGCGTGAACACTTCGCACAATTTGGGCGGAAACTTCAATGTGGGAAAGGGCGAAGAGTTCCGGGTCGGCGGCGATTTGATGTACAACTATGCCAAGCGCGACAACCGTCGGAACAGCGAACGGCAAAACCTCTTTCAGGACAGTACCTCGTATTATCATTCCAATACGAAAAGTATCGACGAGGGGCATAATGTGATGGGTAATTTCCGGCTCGAATGGAAAGTCGATTCGCTCAACACACTCGACTTCCGTCCGCGCTTCAATGTGTCGTACAACCGCTCCACACAGTCGTCTATCGACTCTACGTTGGCAGGCGATCCGAACCGTACGCCGGTGAATTACAGCCGGAACGATACATACAGCAAAGGCGTGTATTACGATCTGACGGGCGAGCTGATCTACAATCGCCGTTTCCGTTCCAAACCCGGCAGGTCGTTCAGTATCTTTGCCCGGTATAAATTCAACAATACCGACGAGGACGGGTATAGCCGTAGCTTCAACCGCATTTACGATCTGATACGTCGCGATACGACAGAGATAGATCTGGATCAGGAATCGGACGACCGGGTGTGGAACAATACCGCTTCGGCGCGTATCACGTTCACCGAGCCGTTGGGCGACGTGAAAAAAGGAAACTTCCTGACGGTTGCCTACCGTTTCAATTATACCGGAAGCAACTCCGATAAATATACCTACGATGTGCTTCCCGATATGGCGGGTGCGGATTCTCTGGCATTCAACAACGATTACAGCAACAGTTTCCGCAACACGAAATTGCAACACCGGGTACAGGTCGGTTATAAAAAAGTGCAGCCGAAATACACAGCCGATGTCGGACTGGCGTTCGAACCTTTGACCAGCGAATCGAAGAACCTGCTGAAATCGGAAGGCAGCATCCCCCGTTATACGGTATTCAATATGGCTCCGTATCTGCGTTACCGCTACAAGGTCGGAAAACAGCGTTCGATACGTATCGACTATCGCGGACGTACCGACCAGCCGACTATGGCGCAGATGCAGCCGGTTGCCGACATTTCGAATCCGTTGAAAGTGACGATCGGTAATGCCAACCTCAAACCGGCTTTCAGAAACTCGCTCCGTGCCCGTTTCAACGACTACGACGAAAAGTCGCAACGGTCGATGATGGCTTCGTTGAATGCCAACTATACCTTCAACAGCATCGTTTCCAAAACCACCTCTTCGGCGGCGGGCGACACGACCACGTATGCCAACGTGAACGGCGTGTGGAACGTTGCCGGTATGTATATGATCACTACTCCGTTCCGCGACAAACGGTGGCAGTTGAACTCGTTCACCCGGTTGAGCTACGATCATAATATCGGTTTCAACAACGGGATAGAGGTCGAGACCGGTAACTTCCGGGCAATCGAGAATCTGGGCATCGCTTTCCGCAGCACCTATTTCGATGCCGAACTCCGGGGCACATACCAGTGCATGGTGACGAACAGTTCCATTCAAAAGAGTTTGCGTACGACCCATACCTACGGCGGGACGGTGAATCTGTCGGGCTACCTGCCTTACAATATCACGATCGGCACCGATCTCAATTATCGGGGTACAGCCGGTTATTCAGCCGGTTACGACACGCAGCAATGGCTGTGGAATGCCCAGATTTCGTACCAGTTCCTGAAAGGGAAGAATGCGACGATCATGCTGAAATATTACGATATACTGCAACAGCGCAGCAATGTGCAACGTACGGTGACCGGTAACTATATTCAGGACGTGGCATACAACACCTTGCCGAGCTACGGGATGATCACATTCACCTATCGTTTCAATACGTTCGGCGGCAAGCAGCCCGAACCCAGCAATTTCTCCCGTCCTTACGGTCCGCCGCATGGAGGTCCCCGCGGCGGCGGTCGCCCGTTCTGATCGGGTGCATACGGAAAACGCGGCGTGACGCATCGGAGCGATATATCGGGTAAATCCGAATATCATTTTCTCGATGCGTCACGCCGCGTCGTTTAAAACGGCCGGTCGCGGTCCGTACCGGTTCAGTGTATCGTCACCATCGTGGCGCCGAATCCGTATTCCCGGAACGAAGCGTCCTGATAGGTATAGGATTTGTATTTGCTGCGCAGTTCGTTGATAATGGCATTACGCAAAACCCCTTCGCCCTTTCCGTGGATGAATACGATCTTCTTCCCTTTGAACCGCTTGTTCTCTTCGAGCACTTCGCGGAAACGTTTCAGTTGATAGTTCAGCATGTCCGCATTGCTGAGTCCTGTCGTGGAATCGAGAAGTTCGTGAATGTGCAGGTCTACTTCCAGCAATCCCGATGCCGGTTCGCGTTTCACTACCGGTTTCCGGTCGGGGGTATCGGCGGCTTTTTTCGCTTTCATTGCCCGTTCGAGATCCGACGCATCTACAACGAGCGGACGCACGGGGATGTCGTTCTTCACGATGTCGAGTACCATTGCCGGTTCGTCGAAATAAAGGTTTTCGCGGAAGCTGTGCAACTTGTAGAACTTGACCGGATCGATGCGGTGTTCTACCGCTACCGGACTTTTCAGTGCGAAATGCTTGTCTTTCTTGAAAGCGATGTACTGGATGCAGATGCGTTCCAGACTGTTCACTTCGTCCTGTCCGAACTCTTCGAGATGCAATTGGATATTCGGTTCCACGATACCGGCGTACCGTGTACGCCAACCCTCTTCGTCGCGGCTCAGGTAGGTAAAATAGATATAGTAATTGCTGTCGTTTACCAAATAACAGTCGAACCGCGTCGTATTCAGATGTTTTTCCTCCTCGGGAACGAATGCCAGCACGACGTTCATCCGGTCGCCGTCGGGAGTCTCCTCGGGTTTCGGTTCCGGCTGTGCCGGCGTTTCCGGTTGCGGTTTGAACGGAGTGGAAGCGATAACGTTCGATTTCGGACTCTTCTGCGCTTTTTCAACGGCGGGATTTGCCGATTCTACCACTACACATTCGCGGATAAGTACGGGCGTTTCAAAACCGTCTTCATCCACATACGCGAGATCTTTCTCTATCTTCACTACGACACCGCCGCCTACGGCATTGAGGTAGCGTACTTTATCACCTATTTGTAACATAGACACAGATTTTATTAAATATTTGTTCCGGGGCGAGCTGCGGACGATTCGTCCGTTCGTAAAATCTTTCTGCCCGACACCGGAAACAATTCGACAAAGTTGCTTATTTTTGTACAATATTCAAAACCGATTATGCAAAAAACAGAAGATATTCGTATAGAAGACTTTAATTATCCGTTGCCCGATGAACGGATTGCCAAATACCCTTTGGAGCGGCGCGATGCTTCGAAACTGTTGATCTATAAACAAGGAAATATCGGCGAGCGTCACTTCCGCGATCTGCCCGATTGCCTGCCTGCCGATTCGTTGCTGGTATTCAATAATACGAAAGTGATACAAGCCCGGTTGCATTTCAGGAAATCCACCGGAGCACAGATCGAAATCTTTTGTTTGGAACCGCTTGTACCGCACGATTACCAGCTTTCGTTCCAGTCAGCCGGTTCGTGCAGTTGGCTTTGTTTAGTCGGGAATCTGAAAAAATGGAAAGAGGGCGAGCTCTCCCGTACGGTGGACGTAGAGGGCAGACAGGTGGTGCTGACGGTACGGCGCGGTGCGGCGCACGGCAATGCGCACGAGATCATTTTCTCGTGGGATAACCGGGATGTCGCGTTTGCCGCCTTGCTTGATGCCGCAGGCGAATTGCCGATACCTCCGTATCTGAACCGGGAAACGCAGGAGAGCGATAAAGAGACCTACCAGACGGTATATTCCAAGATAGAAGGTTCGGTGGCTGCACCTACCGCCGGTTTGCATTTTACGCCGGAAGTGCTGGCAGCCCTTGCTGCACGCGGGATTCCCCGTCTGGAACTGACGTTGCATGTCGGGGCTGGTACATTCAAGCCCGTAAAGAGCGAGACGCTTGAAGGACATGAGATGCACACCGAATACATATCCGTCGATCGGAGTGTCATAGAAACGCTGGCGCATACCGACCGCCGGGTTGTTGCCGTCGGCACGACTTCGGTGCGTACGTTGGAAAGCCTTTACTATATAGGCAGGATGTTGGAGCATTGTCCCGATCCGTCGCCCGAAATGTTGCATGTAGGGCAATGGCAGCCGTATCGCGAAGCCGATGAGATTCCTACACCGAAAGCGTTGGAGAATATACTTGCTTACCTCGATCGGCAGGGTGCAGCCCGGTTGGTAGCCTCTACACAGATCATGATAGCCCCGGGATACCGCTATCGGGTGGTGCGGGGCATCGTTACGAACTTTCATCAGCCGCAAAGTACATTGCTGCTGCTCGTATCGGCGTTTGTCGATGGACGCTGGCACGAAATTTACGATTATGCGTTGGCGCACGATTTCCGCTTTTTGAGCTATGGCGACAGTTCGTTGCTGTTGCCGTAGGACAATAAAACGGCGTAAAATCCGTATTATAATCGGACGGCTGTTATTCCGAAAGCCGTCTTCCGATATATGAGACAGACGAAGTTACTGATATATGCCTTGTTGTTGCTGGCGGTTTGTTCTGCTTGTTCCGGTGCGAAACTGAGTACGGCGAACGAGCAGTATGCGCGTGGCGAATATTACGATGCGGCGCAGACTTATCGGAAGGTGTATGCCAAGACCCGCTCCAAGAAAGAACGCCCGTTGCGGGGCGTAATCGCCTATAAAATGGCTACCTGCTACCGTCGCATCAATATGAATGCACGGGCTTCGGCTTCTTATCAGAATGCGATCCGTTACCACTATCCCGACAGTATGGCATATTTTTATCTCGCCCGCAGTCTGCATGCGGAAGGGAAATATGCTCAGGCTGCCAAAAACTACCAGCTGTTTTTGGAAAAAGACCCGAACAGTTCGATAGCCCGTGCCGGATTGCGGGGCTGTGAAGCTGCGCCCGTCTGGAAGAAAAATCCGACACGGTATGTCGTGAAGAAAGCGGCGATATTCAATTCGAACCGGAGCGATTTCGCCCCGATGTATCTGGGTGCGGATTTCGACCAGCTCTATTTTACATCCTCTACCGAAAAGGCAACCGGAAAGAATAAGAACGGGATTACCGGTACGAAGAGCAGCGACATTTTCTTCTCCAAGAAAAACGAAAAAGGTCAGTGGCAGAAACCCGAACCCGCCGAAGGCGAATTGAACAGCGAGGCGGACGAGGGCGTGATCAGTTTCAGCCCCGACGGGACCACGATGTATATTACCCGTGCGAAGATCGAACCGAATAAAGATTCGTCGGTAGAGATATTGACTTCGCAACGCTCCGGTGCCAAATGGAGCGCGCCGGTAAAATATGAAATCATTGCCGATACCCTGTCGGCTTTGGGGCATCCGGCGGTATCGCCCGACGGCAAATACCTCTATTTCTGTTCCGATATGCCCGGCGGATATGGCGGCAAAGATCTGTGGCGCATTTCGTTGATCGACCGGGAAGGTTCGTTGGAGAATCTCGGGGTACAGATCAATACTCCCGGCGACGAGATGTTTCCCTATGTACGCGACAACGGCACGCTCTATTTTTCATCCGACGGTCACCCCGGTATGGGCGGACTGGATATATTCAAAGCTACGCAAAGCGAGCTGGGGGTATGGAACATCGAGAATCTGATGGCACCGATCAATTCTGCCGGCGACGATTTCGGTATTACGTTCGGCCCGGACGAAAGCGGCTTTTTCAGTTCCAACCGCAACAACGGCAAGGGGTACGACGATATATACAGTTTCGAACTGCCGATGCTGAAAATCTGGATCAGCGGCTCGGTGATCGACAAGGATGGAGAGCCTGTGCCCGATGCCGTCATACGTATTGTCGGCAACGACGGTTCGAATCAGAAAGAGATTGCCCGGAAAGACGGTTCGTTCCGTTTCCGCCTCGACAAGGGCGTACATTACGTGATGATGGCGGGGTGCCGCGGTTATCTCAACGCGAAGCAGGAATTTGTCTCCGGATCGGAAGAGGAAGATGCGGAGTATGGTGTGGATTTCACCCTTTCGTCCATCACCAAGCCGATCCTGATCGAATACATATTCTACGAATTTAACAGTGCCGTGCTCACCGAAAGTTCGAAAACAGAACTTGCCGATCTGGTGAAGATGCTCAATGACAATCCGAACGTGACGATCGAATTGCAGGCTCACACCGACATGAAAGGTTCGGAAAGCTACAACCTGAATCTTTCCGAGCGACGTGCCCGTTCGGTAGTCGATTATTTGATTTCGTGCGGTATCGCATCCGATCGTCTTACCCCGAAGGGCTATGGCAAAAGCCGTCCGAAGGTCATAACGAAGTCGGTAGCGGCACGCTATCCCCAGTTTAAGGAGGGCGATGTGCTGTCGGAGGGATACATTCTGGCATTGCCGCCTGCCGATCAGGAGATTGCCAATCAACTGAACCGGCGGACCGAGTTCCAGGTACTCTCCGTCACGTACGACATGTATTGATTCCGGACATCTTCCGTCGGTATCTGTCGCCGTTCGTTCCGGGAATATTATTTCTTCCCGAACCCTCCGATAAATTTGTTTTTGAAATCCGCTTTGGTTATCTTTGCCCGAAGAACGGACGACGTTGCGCCGGTCTTGACGCTTTGCCCGATATGATTGGGTAAGGTGTTAGGAATGAGACGATTCCCGTCCGAGGAAAACAAATCAAAACAAGACAATAATGAACCAAGTGTCCAATCGTTTAGCCGCTCTCGCACCTTCGCAGACGCTGGCTATGTCTCAGAAAAGTAATGAATTGAAGGCTCAGGGGGTCGATGTGATTAATTTGAGTGTGGGTGAACCTGATTTTACGACACCCGAACACATTAAAGAAGCGGCTAAAAAAGCGATTGACGATAATTTCTCGTTCTATTCGCCCGTGCCGGGTTACCTCGATTTGCGGAAAGCGATTTGCGGAAAGCTCCAACGGGAAAACGGATTGGAGTTCACGCCCGAACAGATCGTAGTATCGAACGGAGCGAAGCAGTCGATCTGCAATGCCGTATTGAGTCTGGTAAATCCGGGCGATGAGGTGATCATTCCCGCACCTTATTGGGTCAGCTATGTCGAGATGGTCAAGCTGGCGGAAGGCACGAATGTGATAGTACCTGCCGGCATCGAACAAAATTTCAAGATCACGCCCGAACAGCTCGAAGCTGCCATTACGCCGCGTACCAAATTGTTGATACTCTGTTCTCCGTCCAACCCGACCGGTAGCGTATATAGCCGTGAAGAGTTGCGGGGGCTTGCCGATGTCCTGCTCCGTCATCCGGAGATACTGGTGATTGCCGATGAGATATATGAACACATCAATTATGTGGGTGCTCATCAAAGTATCGCTCAATTCGAAGAACTTCGCGACCGGGTGGTTATCATCAACGGGGTTTCCAAAGGCTATGCCATGACCGGTTGGCGTATCGGTTTCATTGCCGCGCCGCTGTGGATTGCCAAAGCCTGCAACAAGTTGCAGGGACAATATACGTCCGGACCGTCATCTATCGCACAAAAAGCATCGGTCGCTGCATTCAACGGCGATCAGACATGTGTGGAAGTCATGCGCTCGGCATTCGAGCGCCGTCGCGATCTGGTGGTGAAACTGGCAAAAGAAATTCCCGGATTCGGTGTCAATGAACCCGAAGGCGCATTCTATCTTTTCCCCGAAGTAAGTGCTTATTTCGGTAAGAGCGACGGCAACCGCCGGATTGAAAATTCGTCGGACTTGGCGATGTACATATTGGAAGTAGGACATGTGGCTACCGTGGCAGGCGATGCTTTCGGTGCTCCCGAATATTTGCGCTTCTCGTATGCGACATCCGATGCCAATTTGGTAGAGGCATTACGCCGGATCAAAGAAGTATTGGCTCGCTTGAAATAACGGCGGACAAAAAATAAAACAAAGGCTGCATCCAGAATCGGTTGTAGCCTTTGTTTTGTATAAGCAGTACCCTTTTTGCGGCTTCGGGTTCCGACGAGAAGCAGCAAGAGACTGTACCCCGTATATTATTTCTTATCGGGCGAAATCTGTTTATCCTTTCCGGATGCGATGCGGTCTACTACCAATGCGATCGCACAGTCGCCGGTGACGTTGCAGGCTGTCCCGAAACTGTCCATAGCTATGTATAAGGCGATCATCAATGCTTGTGCCGTTTCGTCGAATCCTAACATTCCTTCCAACAGACCGAGGGCTGCCATGATGGCACCGCCGGGGACACCGGGCGCGGCAACCATCGTAATGCCCAGCATCAATATGAATCCGCTGTAATCGGTCAGGTCGATCGGCATACCGCCCATCAGCAACACCGCCATCGAACACGCCACGATTTTCATGGTGCTGCCCGACAGATGTATGGTAGCGCAAAGCGGAATAACGAACGTGGCGATATTTTGCGATACTCCGTTTTTGATGGTTTGAGCCAGCGTTACCGGAATGGTAGCGGCAGACGATTGCGTACCGAGTGCCGTTGCATAAGCCGGCATCATATTTTTCAACAGCCGTAACGGGTTCTTCCTGCTTACCGCACCGGCTATGGCGAATTGGATGAGCAGCAGCACGATATGCAGGATGAATATGATAACGATGATTTTCAAAAATACGGTGATGATAGAGAGAACCTGTCCCGTAACGGTCATATTCAAGAAAATGCCGAATATATGCAGGGGCAGTAGCGGTATGATCACTTTGGCGATAAGCAGGGTGATGATGTCACGGAAATCGGAAGCCGCCCGTTTCAGAGTGTCGCCATGAATAACCGACAGTCCCAATCCGACGCAGAACGAAAGCAGCAGGGCGGTCATAATATCGACCGGTGCAGGCATGGCTACCGTAAAGAATGGTGTCAGAGCCATATCGCCCGGGTGTGTAATTGCTTCTGCCGATCCGCTGACGATGATAGAGGGAAAAATCATTTCTCCGCAAAGCAATGTGAAGAAGCCCGAAGATATGGTGAAAAGATAGGCGATCAGGGCGGTAATAGCCAATAGTTTGCCTGCCCCTTTTCCCAGATCGGCGATAGCCGGTACTACCAGCCCGATAATGATAAGAGGAATGGCGAATGTCAGAAAATTACCGAACAGACCGTTGAAGGTAACGAATACCCGGGCTATTGGGGCAGGAAGGAATTGTCCGAACAGGACACCGGCTGCAACGGCGATAAGTACTTGCCAAAGCAGAGACAGTTTGATTTTTTTCATAGACAGATCGGTTAGTGAATATATTTTCAGGCACCTTTTCCCGTCGCGGCATGTCCGAACGGGAAAAGGTGCTGCATTCGGCTCGTGTTATCCTTGCACCGGATAGTTCAGGTTTTCCTCCTGAATGACATCCAATACTTCCCGTAGATATTTGTCTGCTTCCCATTTAGCCATAGGCAGGTCGTGCAGCAGATAATTCCCGCAGTCGCGCGGTGCGACACCGGGCACTTCTCCTTCGAAATCGCGGATGAAACGGAATGTTTCGCGCATCAGCTCCACAATATCGGCAGAAGTCAGGTCGCCCTGCATCAGAAAGTAGTTGCCGGTGCAGCAACCCATCGGACCCCAGAATACGATCTTGTCGCCCCATACCGGGTGGTTGCGCAGGAATGTGGCAGCCAGATGTTCGATCGTATGCAAAGCCCCGTAGCCCAAAGCCGGTTCACGGTTCGGCTCTTTCATGCGGATGTCGAACGTAGTGACGACATGGTCGCCCATATAATCTTTTCGCGAAACATAAATACCGCGCAACAAATGCAGGTGGTCGATATTGAAACTTGGAATTTTTTTCATCTTCTTGTTTTTGTTTGTTTTCTTACGGGGCTATACGGCATAGCCCGATATGCTTACTGCTTACCGAAAGGCAATCCGGTTTTTCTGTTTATCCTTAAAGCACTTCCAGCAATTGTTTCAGTATGTTGTAGGTCTTTTGCGGAGCATCGTGCCAGAAGTTGGTATATTGTGCGAAATGCTCATCCACTCCCGGCGTATCGCTGATAATGCGGAAACTGATGAATGGAATACCTTTCATGTGGCAAACTTGGGCAATCGCACCCGACTCCATATCCACAGCCATACCTTCGGGAAAATCTGCTTTGATCCGGTTCAATTCCTCACGGGCGGTGATGAATTTGTCGCCGCTGCAAATCAATCCGCTGTATATGCGTACGTCGCTTTTTATTCCGATGGCTTTCTCCACTAATTGCGTGTCGGAATGGAAGCGGGCGGGTAATCCCTGTATCTGCCCGTATTCATTGCCTTCGCCGCACCATACATCGTGATAGACAATATTGCCGCCGATTACCACATCCATTACCCGCATCGCAGGATCTATTCCTCCGGCGACACCTGTATTCAGAATATAATCGGGGCGATAGTGCATGATCATTTCCACCGTGCGTATGGCAGCGCATACCTTGCCGATTCCGCTTTGTGTCAATACGATCTCTTTATTGCCGATGTGCCCGATGTAAAACAAGGAACCGTCTATGTTTTCTTCCCGCAGATCCGATAAAGTTCCTTTCACGCAGTCCAGTTCCACGCTCATGGCGACAATGATACCGATTTTCATACGCACACTATTTTTTGAGTAAAACCTCTTGTATAGCCCGTTCGAAATCGGCTTTGCCCAGTGCTCCTTGTGCCAGTTGGGGTTGTCCGTCTTTGGGACAGAACAGCAGGGTAGGGATGCTTCTGATACCGAATGCAGCGGCAAGTTCTTTCTCTTTATCCACATCTATTTTATAGATGTCGATCTGTCCGGCATATTTCTGCGCAAGCTCTTCCAATACGGGAGCTATCTGCCGGCAGGGACCACACCATGTTGCGTAGAAGTCGATAATACACGGTTTGTCGCCCAAGAATATCCATCGGTCGGGATTCTTTTCATAGTTGGCAACCTTTTTCAAAAATTCGTCGCGGGTCAGATGCACTGTCCCGTTTTTGATTTCCTCTTTTTTCTCCTGTCCCGATTGGGCTTGGCAGGAAATCGGAAGCAACCCGCAGAGCAGGACGAACATCCATAATAGCTTTTTCATAATGAGTCGTTTTTATTTATTGTTTTTATATACTGTAATTCTATTCGTAACGAACCGCAGGGGCTGTTTGTTCAGGCATGTTGGCATTGTCCCCCCCGATATACCGCCATTTCCCGATAGGGCACAGCGGTTGATACCGTTTTTACAAAATTAGATAAAAAAAGTGGAATACGAAAAGCATAGTAATAGATTGGATTTATAGTGTGTTTTTGGAACGTTGTAGTTTCAATATGCCAAGGGCATAGCCGAATAAGTTCGGACTATGCCGAGACGAGAAAAGGTACATAATAATGAACCATTATACAGCCAATTTGCGATCATAGCCCATAGATACGAATTGCACTTTGACTGATGGATTTTTACCAATACATTGTTCTATTCAATGTCATTTTTATTGTTTATTACAAACAATTCTTTGCCTTTCTCGGTCAGGCGGTATTTCTGATTCGGATGGTTGGCTTGTTCAGGATGCGTTTGTTCTACGAGTTTATTTTGCAATGCGGGATATAGGTACGATTTAAGAAAATTATCACGTCCTTTTAAGGACAGATGTTCCATGATTTCTTTTACGGATAAAACCTGCTCACCCAGACACTTTATTAATGACGTAACTTGTCCTGTAACTTGTCCTGTAACTTGTCCTGTAACTTGTCCTGTAACTTGTCCTGCAACTTTACGTCGGAATATCAATTTTACTTCATCAGTGGCTATTTGAAATTCAGGCTCTTGTAAATCAACCTTTTGGCATTCTCTAATCATAAGGTTTATACCACGTCCCCAACTCTCCAATACCTTTCGGATATATAGAGTATCGGCTATTAAAGGATTTCGGGGCTTTGATGTGTGTTCGGATTTGATCCGTTTCATGTCCCATTCAGAGGGAAAAGAGCCGGGGTTTTCTATTTCTACACGGTCATCGTAGACGGCAATGGCAACAGATCCCCCGGTATCACGGTAACTCCTGTGGCAAAGACTGTTTATAACAGCTTCTCGTATAGCTTTATATGGAATTTCTAAATGTTCTTCTCGTTCTAATGTATCTGTTGTACTGGATAATGAAAGGTGTTTGAACAGGAAAGCCATTGCAGCATCGAGTAATTGAAATATATTGCCATATATACGTTGATTGTCTATGAATGTGGCTTTGTCTGTACCGTTAAACCGGGCAAGGCGCAGGAGGTTCTGTGGGTAATGTGCCAGTTTCCTTTTGGCAAATAATACAGCAGCGGCGTTTTTAAGTACCCCGTTTTCAGACATATTCAGTTTTTCAAGGATGGTGGAAATATCGTTTCCGGTTGTCTCTGGCAAACGTCCGCATTCAACTCCCAGACGCACCGTCTTATGGATTTCTTCTTCATCCAGATCCGTAAGTTTCAGATCTTTATTCGGATAGGTTTCCCAGCCATGACTAATTTCTTCTCTTTGTATGAGGAGCTCATTGTATTTTGATTGCGGCATTGTAGTGGTAACACTTTCTACTCGCATATATGCTCTCCCTTTATAACAGAACGGACGACTAAGTCTTGCGTCTTCTACATGTATCGCTATAATCTTTTTTTCGCTGTCAGGTAATGGGATATATGATATTTGTACCGCAGCTATTGGTTCTAACTTATTAATTGCTGCGGCTATGTCTCGTTTTGTTTTATCACTTACTTCTTGACCTGTAATTTTCCCTTGATCGGTTACACCGAACAACACAGTACCCCCTTCTCCGTTAAGAAAGGCGCAAAGTGTTTCCATACCACGCTCTAACTGTCCGGTGGTTTCTTTGAACTCTGTTTGTCCGTTTTCCTTTTCGTCGATCAGCCGTTTTACTATATCGAGGTTTTCTATAATCATATATGAATCTGTAACGTAAATGCAAATGTAGTGTTTTTCGCTGGCTTTCGGGCGAATAGATGGAGAAAAGTATCTGCATGGCATGGATAGCCTATAAAAAATCAGAGGATGACACCCCGTCACCCTCTGTCTTGTCTATGGTACAGACTATCTTCTCATCCGTTCCAGCTCCTCGTCACGCAGAATCTTTCGGTTGAGTTTCTCCTGCATCCTGTCAAGGAAATAAGTGCGGCTTTCGTTCTTCCGGCGTTTGATGTCGATGTAGAAACGGTAGCAGTCTTTGGCTTCGATGCCGAATATCCGGTACAGGAGCGGGGCAAGCTGTTTGAGCGGCATTTCACCGTTGTTGATACAGCCCATTTCATTGATGCCGTAAGTTCCACGAGGTCGATGGCGTTGCCCGTCCATTGCAGGGGCGAGGCCGGGTTTTCGGTCGTGTTATTGGTGGAGGTACGGATAGCGGATAGTGGTGGCACTTGGATGTGGTCTGCGGCAGCGTGTTTCTGCATCTTCCGTATGAAGGAGAGGGCTTTGCGGACAAACAGATTCACGCTGTTCTCTGAATCTTCATACAGTGTATGATGGTGCTGCAATTCGTTTTCGGCGTAAGCCATTGCGATTGCGGCATCTGCACTATTGCCGTTCCCGTAGCACAGTGATATGACCGATTCCACAAAGCCGTTATAGGCAGCTTCCATGTTGTTGCCGTTCCCGGCTCCGTTTATCAGGGCGAAAAACTCGGTTTCCGCCAGTATGAGGTAGTTCATTTTCTTTTCCTGTTTGAGGGTTTAACACTTGATTGTCAGTGTGCGCACATATACTGATAGTGCAAAGTGTTCACCGACAAGCAGGAAAAAAGCCGGTATGATTCGGTATCACACTGGCTTACAGTTGTATAAGGTTGAAAAATATTTTTAACCCGGATTTTTGCCTCTGAAAAATGTGTCCAGACTTTGGGCATCTGTGCATTTTTCGGGCACGCATCCCTTAAAAATGTGTCCACAGGCCGGACACATCGGTATCTCAACGGCGTTTCCTGTTTCTCCGGTATGTCAGGCGGATTATGCCGCCACCATATTTCCGGTTCTCCGCCAATGTCCAGTCAGTCGGGAACAGGCCGGACTTGAAAAAGTGGTCGCCGGTTCCGATGATGCACGGCATGATATAGATGATGATCTCATCCACCGCGTTCATCCGTATCAGCCCGTTGGCATATCCCACTGTCTTTGCATCCGCTTCCAGCAGATAGCAGGTGTCGTCCTCTTTCTCCCGCTGGTCTTGCAGTATCGAAATGGTGTAGTCGGGTGTCAGCCTGTAAAGGGCTTTGCCCCGTATCTCCTCCATACCGTAGTCTTCGGGGCTCCTGAACAACCGTTTTTTAGGGTTCAGCTCCGAAAGGCATCCGTCCATCGAAAGTATGGCAAGTATCTGTACCTTTCCCATAATGGTTTCCTTTTTATCGTTTGCGGCGAGGCAAAAAAAGTAGCGTGCAATCCACGCTACTTCTGATGGAGGCTCTGGAATGCCTTGAAAGAAAATAGGTGAATGCACGCTATGCGTAGGCATAGCATAAGCAATCACGCAATGTTTTCTTTCGATGTTAATTTTCCAGATTCCCATCAGAAACGCCTTGCGGTCTTATGTCTATATATCATCGGCGAATGGCTTCCCAGTCGCCTGCTTTTCTCTTAAATATGCCGCAAAGATAGCGAATTATCTTCATTTGCAGGCATATCCGGTCAGTTTTCTTCGTTCAATCCATATTCGTCCAGCTTGTTATACAGCGTTGATCTGCCGATGCCGAGCATCTTGGCGGCGAGTTTCTTGTTCCCTTTTGCCTGTTTCAAGGCACGCAGGATGCGTTCTTTGTCCTCCTCATCATTCCTTAATGTAAAACTGGTAGGAAAGGTCGTTTGTTCACTGCCGATTTCCAGATCATCCACGGTTATGGTATCGTTTTGGGCTTGCAGTACCGCCGTCTGAATGGTTTGCTTCAATTCACGCACGTTGCCCGGCCACGGATAGGTGAGCAGGGCGTTACGGGCGGTGACTGTGAAGCCTTTAATGTTGCGTCCCAACTCCTTGTTTGCCGTTTCACGGAAAAACTCCGCCAATGACAGTATGTCTTCTTGGCAATCACGCAATGGCGGTACTGTTATCGTGTATTCTTTCAGGCGGTAGAACAAATCTTCCCGAAACCGTTTATCGGCTACAGCTTTCTGTAAGTCCTCGTTGGTCGCCACCACTATCCGCACATTGGCGGTCTTGTCCTCCTTTGCCCCGATGGGACGGTAACGCCGTTCCTGTATGGCACGGAGCAGCATCTGCTGTGTTTCCAACGAGAGGTTGCCCACCTCGTCAAGGAACAATGTGCCGCCGTCGGCTTCCTCAAAATAGCCTGTCTTGTCGTTGTCAGCACCCGTGAAAGCCCCTTTCCTGTGACCGAAGAAAGCGGATTGAGCCAGCGTCGGGGACAATGAGCCGCAATCCACCGGGACAAACGGCTTGTCCGACAGCTTGCTTTGGGCGTGGATGTGCTGTGCGATATGCTCCTTGCCCGTTCCGTTCTCGCCCAGTATCAATACGCTCAACCGTGTGGGAGCGACAAGGCGGACACGCCTCTTGATTTCTTGGTATGCCTTGCCTTGACGTGTGAAGATGGGGACTTGGGAGTGTTTCTTCTTTTCCTGCATCTTGTGCAGTGAACGGACAAGCGGAACGAGTTTGTCCTCTACCAGCCGTTTGGGTATATAGTCGGAAGAACCGAGTTTCATACTCTCCACCGCCGTATGTACCTCGGCGTAATCGGTCATTACAATGAAAGGTTGCCGTTTGCCATTGGCACGCATCCAGCGTAGCAGGTCGATACTCTCACCGTCGAGCAAGCGTAAGTCTGCAAGCACGATGTCATCATCTTCCGCTTTTGCCAACAGTTTCCTTGCGGTTGAAAGATGGTATGCCTGCATCGTGTCGAAGCCCTCCTTTTTCAGCAGGTTGCAGACGTAATCGTTATAGACGGGATTATCCTCAATCACATACACTTTCATCTGACTTCCTCCTTCTTTTCCTTCCTCGCCAGTTCGATTATTGCCGTACCCATGCGTAACACTCCGTTTACGGAATGGCGCAATTCTTCATCGGAACATTTTTCATCACGATGCAGAAGTTCATGCAGTTTCCATAATGGTCCGTCCGCACGTATTACCGCCCATGAACTGCGCAGGCGGTGTACCTGTTCGTCCAACGCCTTGCGGTCAAGTCGTCCAAAGGCTTCCCTCATGGCTTGCATATCCTTTTCCGTTTCGGTTATCAGGCGGTCGAGCATGGCAGTTTTATTCCCATAGGCAAGCAGGGAGGACAAGTCGGGATATTCTTCCACATCTGTTTTCTGTAAAAGGCATTTTTCTGAAACATCTATCAGTTCCGCCATATCGAAAGGCTTGAACAGGCAGGCGGTGAAACCGTGTACCAACAATTCCTCTTCGGTACAACTGCCGGAAGCGGTTGCCACGATTACGGGAATGGTCTTGGAGTTGCCAATGTCGGATGAACGCAACAGTTCCAACACCTCGTAACCGTTGGTTTCCGGCATTTTCAAGTCGGTAATCAGCAAATCATAATTTCGTGTGCGTACTGCCTCCATCAAGTCACCCGTGTTGTCACACGCATCGCAACGGATGCCACAGTGGGCGTACATATCCCTTACCATCGAAAGAAGAATGTCGTTGTCGTCCAGCACAATGACCGAGAATGACCGTTCAAAACGGCGTTCCGGCTTGTACTTTTCTTCATCGGAAATGCCATCCGCCGTATTCATGGGGACTTCCACCGTGAAACGGCTGCCCCTGCCTTTTTCGCTTTCCAAACGGATTTTGCCGTGCATCATATCCACGATGCGTTTGACGATTGACAGCCCCAGCCCGAAGCCGTCCTGCGTGGCGGCATTGGAGAGCCGTTCAAACTCACCGAATACCCGTTGCTGTTCTTCCTCGCTCATGCCGCTGCCCGTGTCCTCCACGATAAGGGCAAGCGTCTTTCCGTCATAACCCGAATGGAAAGATACGCTTCCGGCTTGTGTGTACTTTATGGCATTGGAAAGCAGGTTGTCGCCTATCTGCATGATGCGCTCTTTGTCACCCATAAGAATAACATCGGTACTGTTCTCCACGATAAGTTTCAAATCCTTGCTTTCTGCCATAGGTCGGAACTCTGCTTCAAGTACGTCCGTTATGCTTTGCAGGCGGAACGGGGAAATGTTCATTCTCTCTTTTCCGTTTTCCAACCGAAAGAAACTCAACAGGGAGTTGAGCATGGCTATCATCCGCTTGGAGGCTTGCAGCACGCTTCCCGCATGGTGTTGGATTTCTGCCGTACCGCTTTTCCGTATCAGTTCCGCATAGCCGTGTATGGCGGTCAGCGGTGTACGCAGCTCATGGGTGATAGTGTACATCGTCTTCTGTCGGGTGGCGGTCAGCTTCCCGTTCATACTATTCGATTCGCTCAGTTGCGCTATCAGCGAGGTCGTCTCACGCCTGTAGCGGCTTATCCGTCTGGCGTAGCGGTGGATGATTATGTATGACATTATCAGCAGTAGGAGTATAAATCCTGTCAGACCGCCTATCTGCATGAACGAGCGTTCACGCATGAAGGTTATCTCCGCTTCCCTCCTCAAAAGGTCGGTCTGCACTTTTTTGTCCATCTGCTTGATTAAGGTTTGCAGTTGGTGGTTCAGTTCCGCGTTCCGTGCGGCGAGGCTGTCGGCGTGATCGGAAAGGCGGCGGCTCTGCGCCTTCTGCTGCGTTATCATGTCACGGTTGAGCGTGTAGAGCATGGTGGTTGTGGCGGTCGGTTCCGGCTTTTCCCTCTTGCCGAATATCCCGAACAGTCCCTTGCGCTTCGTTTTCTTCGGCTCTTCCTGCGTACTCTTCCATGCGATGACAGGCACACGCTCGGCAATCCTTTCATTGATGTCCTCCTGCTCGTCAAGCACACGCATGATGCCGCACAGTTGCTTCTCCTTGTCTTCCAACAGCCGCCGCACGCTGTCGATACGCTCCGCAGGGTAGATGTTTTTGAAGCGGCAGAGTAGGCTGTCCACCGCCTGCCGCTTGTCCCGGTATTCCTCCACGTCCGCCACCTCCCATTCCAGTACGGTCTCGCCGAGCAGGGAGAGTTCCACCACACGTACATACACGTCATGCACCTCCATACGCAGGGCGTTTATCCGATGATTCTCCGTCTCGAATGTCTCCAGCTTCCGCCACTCGTCGACCCATAAATGCACGATACCGCCCACCAGCAGGAATATCAATATATATCCTGCGGCTATCTTCGTGCGGAGATGTTCAGTATGCCTCCCTTGCCTCTTGTCTGTCATTCCCGTTTCCATATCCTGTTTTCCTTATTGTCCGTCACCTTCTTTCTGCATCACTCCATCCTGCCGCAGCCTCGCCTTGCAGGGCAAGCCCGGTGACGTGGCGATGGGTGGTGTATATGTCCTCGTACATCCTCCACAGCCGTGCCACGCCGCCTTCAACTTCCCGCATCTGCCGCCACTCATATATCAAAATGGCGATCATACTGCCTATGACCGCCACTAAGATGATATATCCGAAAATGATTTTATGCTGCAATGGCATTCGTTTCTTTTCCATACGTATCACTTCTTATCCTTTAAAAAAGCAAATTCTCACCACGGCAGACCTTGCAAGCTCGACCTGCAACAAAACTCAACAATATCTTTCTATTCTTCTTATCCCAACAGAAAGAAGAGCATACAATGATGTGCACCCCAAAGTTTGGACTGATTAATAATTCAGATAGCATGAGTTCGGTATTGTACCGGGCTCATGTTGTTTAAAGCGGTCTTTATTCGCTTGTTATTGTAGTAATTTATGTATTCCTCCAGTTCCTTGCGGAAATGATCGACAGACTCGAACTTCTGCAAATATAATAATTCTGATTTTAACAGTCCGAAAAAGTTTTCCATGACCGCATTATCCAAACAGTTTCCCTTACGAGACATGCTCTGACTAATACCTTTTTCACGCAGCCGATATTGATAGCGTTTCATCTGGTACTGCCAACCCTGATCCGAGTGAAGTATAAGTTCCGGAGTATCGGGCAGATCCTTTATGGCATCTTCAAGCATTTTCATTGTTTGGTAAAAGGTCGGATGTTCAGCTATATTATAACTTATTATTTCCCTGTTATATAAGTCCATAATAGGCGACAGATAAAGCTTCTTGCCGAACAGAGAAAATTCAGTAAGGTCTGTAACCCACTTTTGATTAGGACGTTCCGCCATAAAATTACGTTTCAGCAAGTCGGGCACCACGGCACCAACCTCTCCTTTGTATGAACGATATTTTTTTAGGCGCACCTGGCATTTAACTCCACATTCGTTCATTAACCTCAGTACCGTTTTATGGTTTATAGAATATCCGCGATTGTGCATCTCTACTGTGATACGGCGGTAACCATAACGTCCCTTATGATCGTGGTATATACTTACAATCTCGTTTTTCTCTTGTTTGTATTTATCGGGGAACTTTAACTGCTTCAGATGATAATAGAACGTACTACGCGCCATCCCCGTAACTTCCAATAGCGTGGGAAGGGTATGTTCCGGTCTTAGTTCTTCGATGGCTTTTGCCCGTTCCCGTTCTCGCGGACGATGCGTTCCTCGACTAAGACCCTCAATTTTTTTAAGTAAGCAACCTCGGCGCGAAGACGTTGGTTTTCGACTCGCAAGTCATTTTCTTCCTGTGGTTGTAGTTCCTGTTTATTAGGTTTGGTTCTCATCTTACCCCGATTATCACGGTAAAGACCGGATTCACCTTCTTCATAATAGATACGCTCCCATTTGCTCAGCGTACTCTCATTGTAAATACCGAACTTTGCCGTTGTTTCCGTTAAAGATAAGTGATTCTCGTGCATGTGCCTGATAGCTGACAACTTAAAATCGCCGCTGTAAGTATATTGCCGTATACGAAGACCTGCTTCGCCGAACTCTTTATAACGCGCAATCCAACGCGACAAAGGCGTATAGCTTATTCCAAAATGCTTGGAGGCGGACGATACGGAATGTTGCCCTCTGACAACAGACAAAACTGCCGCTAATTTCTCCTCATAACTGTACTTCATAAAACACCCCAAAAGTTATGTCCAACTTTTGGGGTGCAGTTCATGATGATCTTCCCCTTTTCACAGACCGCATCAGCGCTGCGCTTTCATATAATGCTGTT
>ERZ780177.1575-NODE-1575-length-21173-cov-2.552467_pt1 | contig 21173 bp, 15 predicted proteins | sample MGYA00510973_ERZ780177 | MGnify/ENA primary metagenome ERZ780177 (study PRJEB29588, sample SAMEA2144396) | human gut metagenome | biome: human gut; feature: human-associated habitat; material: faeces | place: Denmark | collected 2008/2010 ...
ATAAGCCGAGGGCAGAGCCGAACAAGGTTCGGGGCTATGCCGAGGCGAGAAAAGGTGCATGAAAAATGAACGCTTATTTAAAAATTTAATATTTAACGTATGAGAAAATTAACTCTGTTCCTGTATGTACTTTGTCTCGGAGTGCTCTCGGCTATGGCTCAGACTCGGATCTCCGGTACAGTACTCTCTGCTGAGGATGATTCTCCCGTCATGGGCGCGTCCGTCTTGGTAAAAGGCGGTAACGCTACGGCTTTGACCGACATCGACGGTAAGTTTACGATCGTAATCCCTCAGGGCGCATCAAAAACATTGGTCATTTCATTTATCGGAATGGAAAAAGCCGAGGTGTTCGCCCGCGACGGCATGGTCGTACGCATGAACTCCGCCTCGCATTCGCTCGACGAAGTGTTGGTGGTAGGTTACGGTACGCAACGTCGTGAAGCGAAGACAGGTTCTATCACGCAAGTTTCCGGCGACGAGCTCGATGCTATTCCGGCGACTTCGGTCGATAAAATGCTTTCCGGTAAATTGGCGGGTGTGCAGATTGCAAGCACGAGCGGTCAGCCCGGTTCGGCTACCTCGATCCGTATCCGCGGTACATCTTCTATCAATGCCGGTAACGAACCGCTTTATGTAGTCGATGGTATTCCTATCACTTCGGGTTCTACCAGCATCGCTTCCGAATCGATGAATGCGATTGCATTGATCAACCCCAGCGATATCGCTTCGGTAACGGTATTGAAAGATGCCGCTGCCGCATCTATCTACGGTTCGCGTGCTGCCAACGGTGTGATCTTGATCACGACCAAGACCGGTAGCAAAGACAACGGTAAGGCAAGCGTTACCTTGCGTGCCCGTTACGGTGGTACGATGTTGGCGAACGACAACGACTTCGGTATGATGAACCTGCAACAATATGTACAATATTATCGCGACGCAGCCACGAATGCCGGTTACGATCCCGATATGCCCGGTACGGAATACTACATGCCGCTTTCGGCTGCCAACGGTAAAGGTACCGACTGGATGGACCTTATGACCCGCACCGGTCAGTTGCAGGAATATGAAGCAATCGTTTCGGGCGGTAACTCCAAAACGAACTACTATACTTCGCTTTCGTACAGCAACCACGAAAGTATCATCGTCGGCAACGGCTTCGAGAAAATGCAGGTGCGTGCCAACATGGACAGCGAAATCAACAAATGGTTGAAATTCGGTACCCGTATACAAGGCGGTTATATGAAAACGGTCGATACCGCAGGCGGTGAACTCGCTCCGGGTAACCCCTTCTGGTCGGGTATGGCTGGTGCTCCGACGCTGGGCATGTACAATGCCGACGGAACTTTTATCGACTATGCAAAAGAAGCCGAAAACTTCCGCAACGGTCAAAGTTCTTTCCGTCAGGACCAGATCAACGCCATGTCGCTCTTCTTCAACATCAACCCGTTGATGGCGATCCGCGATATGGACAAATGGGACAAACAATATAAGGCCTACGGTACGGCATATCTGGAATGGAAGCCGATCAAACAATTGACTTTCAAAACCAATAACTCGGTAGAATTTGCCGCTACCGAAGCGCATATTTACTATCCGCACTACATCTTGGAGTCGGCTTCGGGCAACGCTTTGAATACGGCAACGCAGTTCAATAGCATGTTCACCACCTCCAATACCATTACATACAACGATGTATTCGCCGACGACCATTATCTGAACGTGATGGTGGGTCAGGAGGCATACGCTCTGAAATACTGGTGGTTGATGGGATCCTCGCAACAAGTGGATGCCGATTACAAATACCACTCTTCTGTGCCGAGCAAGGAATACTCGTCGGTAAGCGACGGTTTGTCGAATGCCACGATGGTTTCGTTCTTCGCGATGGCTGACTATAACTACGCTTCCAGATACTATTTGCAACTCGCTCTCCGTACCGACGGTAGCTCGAAATTCGGTGCCGACAACCGTTGGGGTACATTCTGGGCAGTAGGTGCATCGTGGAACATGCACAACGAAAACTTCCTGAAAGACGTTTCGTGGCTGAACCAGTTGAAACTCCGTTACAGCTACGGTGTGAACGGTAACGACGATATCGGTTTCTACCAGCACTACGGTCTGTATGGCGTAGGCAACTACAACGGTGTGCCTATCTCCGTTCCCGGACAGTTGCCTAACAAAGACCTGACTTGGGAGTTGAACAAAACCCACAATGTCGGTATCGACCTCCGTATCTTCGATCGCTTGAATGTTACTGTCGAATGGTACACACGTAAAACGGAAGATATGTTGCTGGCAACCGCTATCCCGACGACAACCGGTTTCGGCTCGATCATGAAAAATGCCGGTTCGATCCGCAACAACGGTGTGGAAGTTCAGTTGGATGCTACGATCTTCGATACGAACGACTTCCAGTGGACTGCCGGCTTGAACTTCGCTGCCAACCGCTCGAAAGTGTTGGATCTGAACGGTCAGGAATATCTCGGCAGCTCGATCCGTTACGTAGTAGGCAAATCGTTGATGACCTATTATCTCTACGACTATGCCGGTGTGAACCCGATGAACGGTAACGCCCTGTGGCGCGACGAACAAGGACAATTGACCGAAGACGCAGCTTCTGCCCGTCGTGTCTATGCCGGTTCGCCCGAGCCCAAATGGTTCGGCGGTTTCAACACCAACCTCACGTGGAAAGGTCTTTCGCTCGATATCCAGTTGGAAGCCAAATACGGTAATAAAGTATATAACAACGACCGTGGCGTTTACGAAAGCGACGGCTCTATCGCTATCCAGAACCTTTGGAAAGGGGCTGCCAACTATTGGAAGAAACCCGGCGATACCAACTGCTTGCCGAAGCCGATCATGAACAACTCGACCAACTCGTCGCAGCTCTCTACCCGTTATCTCGAAGACGGTAGCTACCTGCGTATCAAGGATGTGACTTTGGCATACACCTTGCCCCAGAAATGGACGAAGAAAGCGTTGATGAACAATGTACGCTTCTATGTCAGTGCATTGAACCTCTACACCTTCCACAATATGAACTATTGGGATCCCGAACACGGTATGACCGGTGCTACATTGGTTACTTACCCGATGACACGTTCGGTAATAGGTGGTATCGATATTACGTTCTAATCTTTTAACGACAGAAAATGATGAAAAAGTTATTTATAATATCAGCGGTCGCTTTGGGACTTTGCTCCTGCGACGACTTTTTGACGAAAGAGCCGGTATTGGCATCTACACCCGAAAAGGAACTTTCCAATTTCGAAGGGGTCGATGGCGCTACTTATGGAGCTTTTGCTTACCTCACCACCGGCGCATGGTACGGGACGACCCTGCCTTTGACTTTCGATATCATGTGCGGAAACGGTACTTGCGGTCCGATCAACACCGGCCGTAACCGTACGGAATGGCAATGGAACTTCGCTCCCAACGCTACGTTGGGAACGTGGACGGCAGGTTATTCTGCCATTGCCGCTGCCAATGCCGTGCTGAATGTGATTATCCCCGAAATCGGTACGGACATCCTGCCGAACGAACACCGCAGCAAACTGGGCAACACTTCGTCGTCGGTTAAATACGACATCTTTACCGACGAAAGCGACAATGTCGAAACAGCTGCCGCTGCCGACAAGATGAAAGTACGCCAGCAAAATCTGGCGAACCTCGCTGCCGAATGCCTCTGGTTGCGTGCCCTCGCTTATTTCGATATGGTGCGTATCTATGCCCAGCCTTACGGTTATGCAAAGAGCCGCCCCGAACTCAATGCGCTCGGACTTCCGTTGGTTTACAACGGCGACATTACCTATCCGCACCGTAGCTCCGTATCGGCTGTTTACGACCGTATCATCGCCGACTTGGAAGCAGCGGAAGTGATGATGTCCGATTCGTACCAGCGTGCAGGCGTAAAAGATCAGAAAACGACGGTCACCAAGCCGGTGATACAAGCCTTGATGGCACGTGTATTCCTCTATCATGAAGATTACCAGAAAGCTGCCGATTATGCAACGAAAGTGATTTCGAACCGTAAATATACATTGGCGAATGCTACTGCCTATGCCAACATGTGGAGCGGTTCGTCCGACGTATCGGCTGCCACCGGCAACGAAATCATCTTCGAGGTTTACTTCTCGCAAGCCGACGGAACTTCTACCAATGTGTCATTGCCGTTGGTCGCTCCGGTATCCTCTGCCGATAAAGGATATGGCGACGTGCGTGTATCGAACGACTTGTTGAGCCTGTTTACATCTGCAAACGATGTCCGTCTTTCGTTGATGTCTACAACCAATGCCGGTTACGATTCGCAATACAAATGGTTCTCGAAATATTTGGGTAAATCCACTTCGGGACGTCGCGATATTCTCTACAACAACATTCCGGTACTCCGTCTCTCCGAGATGTACCTGATCCGTTCGGAAGCACAGGCTCGCGGTAATTTCTCTTACGAAGGAACTACTGCCTGGACCGATCTGAACCGTATCGCCACGATGCGCGGAGCTTCGGCTTATCCCGAAACCGGCGCTCTGTTGGATGCCATCTTCGAAGAAAACCGGAAAGAGTTCTTCTTGGAAGGTCATATTTTCTTCGACTTCGCCCGCTTCGAAAGAAGCATCTATCGCGAAGATTACGATGCCACGAACAACAAAGACATCCTTTTCCCCGGCGATCAATGGGCATTCCCCATTATGCTCTCGGAAATGGACGTAAACAAGAACTTGGAACAAAATCCCGGTTACAGCAGCAAATAATAGCCGAAGAGAGATTTAATTTTTTAAACAGAAAGAAGTATGAAAGTAAGAAATGCAATTTATATCGTTGCGGGAATTATCGGACTCTCTTCGTGCGAAGATGTTTCCACTCCGCAATTCGATCCGGTGAAAGACGCTTTCGTTCAATCTACGGTCGCTTCGCGTGTGATGGTGGGTACGGACAATTCCGTCGCTTCCATCCCGTTGGAACTGGTAGCCCTGCCCTCTGCGCAGGCTACCGTAAAATTCGAGTTCGACGATTCGGAGTATGCGCATAAAGCCGAATTGGGCAAACATTTTCAGATAGTGGATCAGGATGGTAATCCGATCGATTCGAAATCCGTTACATTCGGTTCGGCAGACAACAAAGCGGCGATCTATCTGAAACCGCTCAATGCAGCCGACAACAACGGTGAAACCTATCAGACCGATCTGGTTCTCTCCGAGACGGAAGGCTGCAACTTGGGTGCGAAACATTCGGTGAGCATTGTGGTGGTCTACAATCAGGATCTGGCTCCGCTTTTGGGCTCGTTCACTTGTACGGCTTCCGGTAATCCTTATCAGGGAGATGGATATACGCAGACTTGGACGGTACAGATTTTGCCGAGCGGCGACGATTTGAATACCTTGTTGATCCAGAACTTGCTGGGAACGGGATCGGCTGAAAAAGCCGTAGTGGGCCGTATCACGAACGGTAACTACAATCAGATTTCGGTCGATTTCGGTCAAGAGTTGCTTCCGGGTTATAAATTCGCTACCGCTACTTACGACAATACTACTCCGTGGACATTCTCTACGGTCGGACGTATGGTATTGTCGAAGAGCGGCAACAAACTGAATACATCGTTGAGCGGTATGAATTTCTATTGCGGAGCAGCTTTGGACGACGACAACAAGCCGGCATCCTCTAATCCGTGGATGAGCGGTCAGACTTGGGTTTGGCAATCACTCTCCTTATCGAAACAATAATTGATTTTTACAACTAAATAATTATAAGTTATGAAAAAGTATCTATTTGGTCTGTTGGCGGTTGTAGGTCTTGTAGGCTTCTCCGCTTGTAATGACGAACCGGATGGTCCGACTCCGGGTCCCGAAGGTGGAGCCTCCGTAGAAATGGAAGTGGCTATGAACGAAGCCAAAACAGCCATCGAAATGACTTTGACGGTTTCTGAAAATGCTTCCTATTGCGGCTATGTGATGTCTTCGACCGAAATCAATCCGACAGCTTCGGCTTTGATCAACAACAAGGTAGAAGGTCAATCGTTGGTAAAAGTTGCCGACGTGGCTGAAAACGGTGTCATTAAAGTCGTTTTCGATAAAATCGTAGCCGGAAATATCTATTATTTCTATGCCGTAGTAAACGACGTGAATGGTAATATTTCGGAGGTAGCAAGCGAGTCGCTCCAAACAACAGACGAGGTAGCTCCTACGTTGCTCCATCGCGAAGGTAATGTGTACGAAGCGGCAAAAAACGGACGTTCGGCTACATTCCCCTTCTCCGAAAACGTGGTATATAACGGTAAATCCGTTTCGTACAAAGTGATCGAAACGAAATACACCGACGGTACGTTGGAAAGTTCTGCCGAAAAATTCTCCGGCGAATTTGCCGAAACGTCTATCGCCGTGTCCGGTTCGCGTGTTACCTTGACCTTGCCCGAAAGCGTAGTGTTCGATACGGAAAATTATAGCTATACCGTATTGGTGAACTTCGCGGCAGGTGCGTTTGCCGACAATGCCGGCAATGAAATGGCTGCTGTAACTTCTCTCTTCGACGAAGGTCTGGTAGAAGGTGCTTGTTGGGTAGTTCCCCAGAATAATAATAGCAACCAGGGTGGTGAACTGAAAGAAGGGGACTACGTATGGCTTTATGACTCGGCATTTGCCGAAGAGCAATTGGGGCAGCAACCCGGTTATCCGGGATACATCGGTGGTGAAGTGGTACTTCGCGCTTGTACTCCGGAACCGTTCGAAGGTGTAGATGAAGTAACGTATTCGGTAGATTATCTGTTGGATGGACTGCTTTCGATTGCATTTGACCTTCCGCAGGAAAACCTCTATGCTACACCGGTAGCTTCGAATGCCGACGGCACGTTCTCTGTTTTGTCCGGTACCTTGATGGCATCAGGTCTGGAACTTAACGATGGTGGTACCGGTTCGATCGGTCTTTTCGTTTGCAGACTTGAAGGCGAGGATTTGTATCTCGAAAGTAAAAATATGGTATTCAATCCGGATGCAGCATCTTCTGGAATCTATCTGTACTATCCGGAGGCAGAAAATATCCTTTTCGTTTACTTCTTGGTCAACGAGGCTACTAATAAAATGTTAGGATACATGGATATGGGTTCTTGGGTAGAATTCGGAGAAGCTTCGAACTATCAGACTTCGGCAGCCTATGGCGTGAAGACCCCGTCTGCCTTGAAACGTAAACTTACCCTTTCGGACTTCAAGACCGATGGATTGGATCGTTTCCCCAAACAATTACCTGCGTTGAAAAAATTCACACCTTCTCGGTAAATCGAGGGCAGAGACAATCTTTTTAAGGGAGACGATATTTACGGGTTATCGTGTTTTCTGTCGAAAGACGGATTTCTTCGATGAAAGTCTGGACGATCGTTTCCGCACGGTTGATGATTGGTAATAATATAAATATGGATTGTATGACACATTTTTATAGACGAGGCTTGTTCTTGTGCGTGATGTCTTTCATTGCGTTGGGGTCACAAGCCGGAGAACCGGAATACCTTTATGTGGGAAATTCCGTAGACGGGCAGGCGCAAAAATACGCTATCGAACGATTCCGGAAAATTACGTTTACCGATACCGCGATGTTGCTGTATCAGGTCGGGACAGAGCAGCCTGACACCTATCCTTTTACCGATTTTCTCGTTCTGACTTTTTCCGATGCGGGCGGAGGTGCATTTGCCGAAGCTCCGGAGGAGGGGGCTTTCTCTGTGGTTTACGACCGGACAGCCGATGCGGTAAGAGTCACGAGCCTGCCGGGGACGGCACGGCTGTTCGATTTGCAGGGCAGGTTGTTGCAGACGGTCGTCTTGTACGATGCGGAGAACTTTGTTCCGATGCAGGAGTATCCGTCGGGCGTATATGTGGTGCGTGTCGAGACCGGAAGTTCTGTGCAAATTCAAAAAATTGTAAAACCTTAAATATTAAAAGACAATGAAACAGATCAGATATATTTTCGTATGGCTTTGCTTGGCGATGACTTTACCTCTTTTCGCACAACAGAAGCAGGTAAGGGTCATGGGAATCCATTATTCTAATGGCAGTTATTCAACGGCGATTCCGTCAGAAATCGACAGCATCAAGATGAATTTTTATTCCGTCGAGCCTTCGACGTTGTTATCGAAAGAAGGACGGGTGGAGTTTTCCGGTTATACGGGAGTTTTTTCGTTTAGTCCCTTAAAGGTGTATGATTTAAATGAAGTGTATATAGGATTCAGTACTGATTTCGACCCTATCTCTGCTTTCCCCTCTTATAATGTCATTCAGACGGAATACGATGAGGCTGGACAGTTGCTGAGAGCGTCGGAGGTGGCATCCGGACTTTTTTCGGATAACGGTATTCAAATTTATTGGGGAGAGGATAACAACAATTATTTTTTCCAAGTTTGGCTGTCGTTACCGGACGATGTTGTTCTCGACCGAACGAATTATAGTTATACCGTAATGGTTTCTTTCCCGCAAGGTTTTTTGAAAGATGGTTTCTCTGGGGTGGAATCGGAAGCGGTGATTTCTTCTTTCAACGGCGGAGCGGTGGAAGGTGCATATTGGCGGGTAGAGCAAGTCAAGCCCGTCGAGCCGGTCGGTGAACTGAAAGAAGGCAATTATGTATGGTCTTATGACTCGGCATTAGCCGAAGAAAAATCGGGAGAGCAACCTGATTATCCGGGATATATCTGTGGAGAGGTTACTCTTGATTCTTGTACACCGACATTGTTCGAAAATATGGATGGAAAATTTTATATGTTCAATTATTTTTTGCATGGAGTGTTGTCTGGCGTACTTCCGATTGTTTCTGATATTCCGCCGGAACAGTTATATGCACTGCCGGTACAATCGACAGCCGAAGGTTTTCGCCTTTTTTCGGGTTCTTTAATGGCAGATGGGCTGAAACTCACAACCGGCAATACCGGCTCGATTGTTCTTTTTGTTATGAATGCCGAGAAAACAGCTTATCTACCGTACATGACATTCAATCGAGATTCGCAGACGGAAGGACTTTATTTATGCAGTGATATGGCGGAACCGACTTTGGCATTTTTATATATGCTTATTGACAATGTAACAGGAAAGATACAAGGTTGGATAGATATGGGAACATGGGCAGAACTCGGCGAAGCATCGATTTACGAGACCCAGGCTGCCCGGAAAGGTCGGTCGGCAATAAAACGTAAACTATCCCTTTCGGATTTTAGAACCGATGGATTGGACCGATTCCCGGAACTACCGCCATTGAAAAAATTTGCACCATCCCGATCGGTCGAGGGCGGAACCGCCCCTGTTAGGGGAATACCGATCCAAGAAACGCCGTATGGTAATGAATTGAAAGTATTCCGTCGATAGGTGTATCTGAACAGAGAAGCGTAGCCGCTGCATGGATTGTTCCCTATAAATTGTCCATCTTGGGGAGCATCCGGCATGCGGCTTTTCTTTTGTCTGTCGGTTTTATAAATGCAGGCAAGAACATCTTGACTGGGATTTGTACCGACGCGACGAATCTGTAAAAGAGAATAAGGCGATTTGCCTCGGTTTATTATCGGGATTGTAATTTTATACTTATCTTTGCAATGCGAATGATTCGCATTTCTAAGTATCTAATTCGGAATTTCCGGTACTATTATTTACATGATAGAACGCGTCATCTTTTTGGACAATATCGATCCCGTAATTTTCTATGGGGTAAACAATTGCAATATCCAGTTAATCAAAAATCTGTTTCCGAAAATCCGCTTGACGGCACGCGGTATCGTTTTTCGTGTGATGGGCGATGAAGCGGAGACCGCACTTTTTGAAAAGAAGTTGAAGCAGTTGGAGAAATATTGTGCCGAATACAACATGCTCACCGAGGAGGCTATTATCGATATCGTAAAAGGCGATGCTCCGGTGGAGGTGAAGCAGAAAGATCATCTGATTATTTACGGTACGAACGGGAAACCGATTGTGGCACGGACGGAGAACCAGCAAAAACTGGTGAAGGAGTTCGAGGCTTCCGATTTGGTATTTGCTCTCGGTCCGGCGGGTTCGGGCAAAACTTATGTGGCGATAGCGTTGGCGGTCAGAGCATTGAAAAACAAAGAGGTAAAGAAGATCATTTTGAGCCGTCCGGCTGTGGAGGCGGGTGAGAAACTGGGGTTTCTTCCGGGGGATATGAAAGACAAGATAGATCCCTATCTGCAACCGCTTTACGATGCGTTGCAGGATATGATTCCGGCTGCCAAACTCAAAGAGTATATGGAGAGCAATGTGATACAGATTGCCCCGTTGGCGTTTATGCGCGGACGAACGTTGAGCGATGCTGTGATCATTCTCGATGAGGCGCAGAATACGACTACGCACCAGATTAAAATGTTCCTTACCCGTTTGGGATTGAACGGAAAAATGATCGTGACCGGTGATATGACGCAGATAGATTTGCCTGCGGCACAGACTTCGGGGCTGGTACAGGCTATCCGTATTTTGAAGGATGTGCCGGGGATAGGTAAAGTGGAGTTCACGAAGAAAGACATTGTGCGACACAAATTGGTGCAGCGCATAGTAGAAGCGTACGAGAAGTTCGACGAACGGGAGAAAGCGAAGAAAGCGGGACAGCCCGATGTGAAGCCTGCCGAAAAATAGGCGCATCGGGAATCGGCGGTTTCGATAAGCCGGGAGCAGAGTCGGACTTGTTCGGGCTATGCCGGGCAGAGAAAAGGTGCATGAATATAGAATCAACACAAATAGTATTACAGAAATGAAAAATGCTTTGGTAAGAACAGATTTTAATTTCCCCGGACAAAAGGGAGTGTATCATGGTAAAGTGCGCGATGTGTACGACATCGACGACGAGCTGTTGGTAATGGTAGCCAGCGACCGTATTTCGGCATTCGATGTGATTCTGCCGAAAGGGATACCCTACAAAGGACAGGTGCTGAACCAGATCGCTTCGAAGTTTTTGGATGCGACAGCCGATATTGTGCCGAACTGGAAACTGGCTACGCCCGATCCGATGGTGACAGTCGGTATCAAGTGCGAAGGTTTCAGGGTGGAAATGATTATCCGCGGTTATCTGACCGGAAGTGCATGGCGCGATTATAAGGCGGGGGTGCGCTCTCTTTGCGGCGTGACTTTGCCCGAAGGAATGAAAGAGAATCAGAAATTCCCCGAACCGATAATTACGCCGACTACGAAAGCGGAAGCCGGACATGACGAAAATATATCGAAAGAGGAGATCATTGCACAGGGCATCGTATCGAAGGAAGACTACGAGCAGATGGAAGCTTATACCCGTGCACTCTTCCAACGCGGATCGGAGATGGCTGCGGCTATGGGATTGATACTGGTCGATACGAAATATGAATTCGGTAAGAAGGATGGCAAGGTCTATCTGATCGACGAGATACATACACCCGATTCGTCGCGCTATTTCTATGCCGAAGGTTTCGAAGATCGTTTTGCCAAGGGCGAACCGCAAAAACAGCTTTCGAAAGAGTTTGTCCGTCAATGGTTGATCGAACACGATTTTATGGGCAAAGCCGGACAGACATTGCCCGAAATGACCGATGAATATTGCGAGAGCGTAAGCGAACGCTATATCGAGTTGTATGAGCATATCGTGGGCGAGAAGTTTGTGAAAGCTGATACGACCGATGTCGCAGCCCGTATCGAAAAGAATGTGACGGAATATCTGAAATCCCGTAAGTAAGATCGTAAAGGCATGACCGATTATAAGGCGGAAAGTATAAAACCTTACAACGATAAGGAGGGTAAAGCCGAGCAGGTGGAACAGATGTTCGACAATATAGCTCCGGCTTACGATACAATGAACCGGACGATGACTGCCGGTATCGATCGCCGGTGGCGTAAGATCGCGGTGAAGATGCTTTCGTCATATAACCCCCGCCGGATTCTCGATGTGGCTACCGGAACGGGCGATCTGGCTTTGTTGTTGCAACGCAAGCTGCAACCCGATGTGTTGGTGGGTATCGACCTCTCCGAAAATATGTTGGAGATAGCCGCACGGAAAGCGGAACGGGCGGGCGTATCGGACAGGCTTGTTTTTGAAAAGCAGGATTGCCTTTCGATGTCGTTCGCCGATAACAGTTTCGATGCGGTCACGGTGGCTTACGGTGTACGGAACTTCGAGCACCTCGACAAAGGTTTTGCGGAGATGTTCCGTGTGTTGAAGCCGGGTGGCGTACTGTGCGTGATCGAACTTTCCACACCCGACCGGACGCCTTATAAACAGGGATATCGCTTTTATACCTCGACGCTTATTCCGTGGATAGGGAGACTGGTTTCGAAAGATGGCAGTGCCTATACTTACCTGCCCCGTTCGATCATGGCAGTACCTCAGGGCGAAGCGATGCTGGATATTTTCCGTTCGGTAGGTTTTCAGGATTGTTTTTATCGGAAACTGACCTTCGGGGTGTGTACGATTTATTTCGGGAAGAAAATCGAATAGAGATTTATTGAAACTATAAAACAAACAGCCGCATCGGAACATTCCGATGCGGCTGTTTGTTTATCGTGTATTCTGAATTTTTGTTTCCGCTGTTGGTGTGGGGTGTGTCAAGACATAAGTTTTGATGCATCCCTTTTCGGTGCGTTAGAGTGGTTAAGGTTTTAGATTATTCCAGAAAAACAACCGTCGGCGATACTCCTTCGTATTGGTCGGGCAACCAACCGGCGGGAGCGTATCCCGAACAGGTGGGCTCGCAATAGGTGTATCGTTTTCCATTGACGGTAAGCGTTGCGCCCGGAGACTCTTGGGTGAACCGTACTCCGGATGCCAAGTGACCGGGGTAATAGAGCAGAACTGCTTCGAGTCCGGTCAAGTCGCGAACCAGACGGGAGAACAGGATGGCTCGGTCTTCGCAATCGCTGTAAGGATAGAATATCGTTTCGTCCGGGAAAAACGGACGATCTCCACCCCAGATCTCGTCGTCATATCCGTAGACAAATGCGGTTTGCAGGAAGTTCAACAGCACGTTTACGGCATCGACTTCGTTCAATCCCTGTATGGCTTTCTTCAACGACGGATACAATACTTCCCGAATGTTGGCGGACAATGGCGTATTGGCATAGAACTGCCATTTGGTAGTAGGATCGTTGTTGATGTACGATTGCGGATAGGTATCGAAAAAGTCGATGAGATTCTTGTTGCAGGACAGATTCACCGTTATTCCTTTGGGTCCGGTCGATTCCCGTTTCTCCACAGGGGAAGGTCGGAATGCAAAATGCTGTTCTTTCCCGATGTTCAGCGACAGGCGTTGTTCGTTCGGGAATTTCCGGTTGAAGATAAACATATCTTCATCGGTAGGTTGCATGATGAAGAACTTCTCGTTGTCGAGTACGAAATAGTTTCTTCCGAACATCACTTGGTCGGATGCTACCAACAGATATAATTTCTCCTGCTGGGTGCGTGCCAGACGTACCTTGTAACCCGATTGGTTGAACAGATAAGCCTGTAATACGGTCGCCTCGTTAGTGCCTTTTCCCAAGAAGTCGGAGGCAAGTTGTTCCAGTAGTTGAAAATAAGCCCAATCGCAGAGATTCAATTCTTCCCGCAAATCCAAGCAGTCGATAATCAAATTGTTGTATCGGGGAGAAGCCAGTTTCTGCCACGTGTCGGCAACTGCGTCTTCCCGGGCATTGGACAATTTGAACCGGTCTTTGTCGTCTAACCGTACCCGACATTCCGTCCCGAACACAGAAAATGAGAATCCGCTTTTTACGGCAGGGGCTACCGGGGCAGGCTCCGGTTGGGGAGCAGGTGTAGGCGCAGGAGCTGGGGTAGGGGTAGGAGTAGGAACCGGAGCCGGCAGAGCGTCTTCTTCCGGAATATCTTCCTCCTCCTCGTCATCTTCCGCTATTTCGGGTATCGGTGTGACCGGTACGGGCTGTACGACGACCGGCGGAGCCGGATATACGTCTCCATGCAGAATCGTGATCGTAGGAGGTATTTTGTTTAGATCCAGATCTTTCGGAACATCTACCGGAGGTACGGGCGGATCGGGAACCGGCGTTGCCTCCTCGGCAGGCTGGGGAGAGAATCGTTCCCAAGCCTCTCGCATGAACTGGATGTACGCTTGGTTGGCTTCGTTCCGGAAATCGGAATATTCTTTTTGAGCCTGTTTTTTGAACGCTTCGTATCTTTTGAACATCTCATCGCCCGGGCTTTGTGCGTAAAGAGCGAGAACAGATAATGCAAACAGAGAAGAAATTATCCGTTTCATAGTGCATCTTTTTATTTCGGTTATTATCTGTGTCGAGAGCCGTGTACTCTCTGCCGTATGTTGCGAATATAAAGTACGCCTAAAACAGAGGTAAGTTTACTTGATCTATGTTGAGGCGTAGCTTATCTTCTACAAAGATAAGAAATTTCTGGTATAAAAGAATTGAAATGTAAAAAATGTTGAACCCTTTATGGCAATCGTATTATGTCGGTTGGAGGATGCTGTGCTGTAAAAAAAAAGAGACACCGGAAATTCCGGTATCTCTTCTCTGTTATCTGTTGTTCGAACCGATTAGTTCAAAGCCAAGTTTACATATTTAACAACGTCTTGGTATGCCATAACGCCGGCTTCGGACAATTCAACGATCATGTCACCGTTCGGAGTGATCATTTTAGCGTGATTGTCGTCTACGAAAGTCATGAACGTAGTGGATTCGCCGTTAGAAACAACCGACCAAGATTTTTCGTTTTGATCGAAAACGAAGTTGATAGTTGCGTTAGCTGTTTCGTTTGTGATAGTATAGCCGTTTTCGGTCGTTTCAACCAGATATTGACCGTTTTCGCCTTGGATGTGTTTTGTAGATTTGGCAATAGGATTGCTGCCAGACCAGAATTCAACACTGTTGATAATGATACCGTCGATGAACAAGCTGATTTCATAAACCGGCAGGATGCAGAAACATGCAAATACCAATTCGTTTACCCATTTTTCACCAATGTTGTTGTTCCAATCGAAAACTTTGTTCGTCAGAGAGAATGAACCGATGCAGGAAGAAAACATCAAGCTGGTGCTCAGGGCGATAGCTACTACTAAATTCAATTTACTTCTTTTCATAATACTTTTTTTTGAGTTGTTTATAATGTTTAATTATTTTAATCCGAAAACAAAGGTAGTATTTTATCGGATAAAATAATCATATATCGCTGTTCTTTTTTCGAGCGAATTTATTCCGGGTTATATAGGAGCGGTAATATAACATTTAGTGAGTGGATAACGTTCATTATCATGCACCTTTTCTTCGCTCGGCATAGTCCCGAATGGATTTCTCCGTATTCTGTTTGTCGATATGCGGACTTTTTAACGGGGGATAACAGCCTGATAAATTCGATAGATGCGTAAGACTTCGTCCACGTAAGCGATCGTTTGCCATGCCTTGAAGTTCCCGTGCCGGCACACCTCGTCGTTGTAGTATGTCGGGTCGTTTTTCAGCCGGAGCATCTCTTTTACATTGTTTTCCCAGACATACGGATCTTTATCGTATTTTCGTGCCAAAGCCATGGCGTCGTGTATGTGTCCGCTCCCGCCGTTGTATGCAGCCAATATGAACTTGGTTCGTTCTTTTTTGTCGGGAACACTGGCGAAACTTTTATCTAACGTACGGATGTAGCGTACGGCTGCGGCGATATTTACTTCCGGGTTGCTTAACCGGGTGGTGTCGGCACCGACACTGGCGGCTGTACGGGGCATCAGTTGCATCAGTCCTTGCGCTCCGATGCCCGATGTCGCCAATGTATCGAAACGCGATTCGTTGTAAGCCTGAGATGCCAACATGCGCCAATCCCATCCGATTTGTCGGGCGTAACGTTTGAAATGGCGGTCGTATTCCGATAGGATGCCGCGTTCGGGCGACAGGATCGTATGGGGTTCTATGTCGCGGCTGTATTCGAAATATCGTTTACTGATTTCGCTATATTTCGTCTGGGGGTGTTTTTTTGCCCATTCGTCGAGGGCATTTGCCAAGTTCGGAGCCAGAGTATTTACAGCCCAGGCTGTTTCCTCTTCTTCGGCGATAGCCAGATGCGTATCGATATTGTGGTAGAACTTTTTCAGAATATCAGTCAAGTAGCTGTCGGCTATGGTGTACGAAATCTCTCCGCAGGCGACTTTGTCGATTTGTTCTTCGAGCGTAATATTATCGTTTTCGAAGTATCGTATTTGGATTTTGTCTTCGAAGTTTCTGTTGAGCCGTTTTAATAGCTGGGTATATTGCGATCCGGAATTGATGTAGATCTCTTTTCCTGCCAATTCCGAAATCTCTTTCAACGGCGGGGTGTCTTTGTGCTTGCGTTGCACGAGTACCGGATGTGACGATGATGCGGGGCCGCACAGCAGTACCGGCGTTCTGGTTATGGAGCTTTGGGGTATTCCGTAGAGAGCGATATCGCATGCCCCGTCGTGAACCCAATGTAACATCCGATCGAAGTCGGGAGCTACGAATACATTCAGTTTCAGTCGGTGGCTGTCGGCAAAGCGTTTTACCGACATATATTCAAGCCCCATCTCTTGATTGTCGAATTGAAAATAAGTGGTAGTTCCGTAGAGTGTAGCCACGTTCAATTCGCCCCGTACCAAAATGGAATCGAGGTCGTCGATTTTTGCCGATTGCATTCTCGATTGGCACGAAACCGTGAGAATCAGGCAGAAAAACAATAGAAACCCGTGTATCCGCATAGGCGAGGTATTTGGGTTATTTCCCTTGCAGATTCAGTTTATGGGAAATAAAGTTTGTCATAATATCTATGGCTACCGTGTTGTTGCCTCCTTGCGGAATGATAAGGTCGGCACAACGTTTGGTCGGTTCGATGTGTTGCAGGTGCATGGGTTTTAGAACCTTTTCATAGCGGTCTATTACCATTTCCACCGTTCGCCCGCGCTCTACGATGTCGCGGCTGATTACCCGGATCAATCGGTCGTCGCTGTCGGCATCTACGAATACTTTCATATCCATCATATTCCGGAGCTCCTCGTTGCAAAGAATCAGAATACCTTCGACGATAACTACGTCGCGAGGCTCTATCCGGATGGTTTCTTCCGAGCGTGTGCAAGTGAGGTAGGAATAGATCGGCTGTTCGACGGTGTGTCCGGCTTTCAGTTCTTTCAGATGTTGTACCAACAATTCGAATTCGATGGCAGCCGGTTCGTCGAAATTAAGTTTTAACCGTTCTTCCAGCGGGAGTTCGCTATGGTCGCGATAATAAGAATCCTGAGGAATTACCGTTACTTCTCCTTTGGGGAGGCTTTCGATGATTTTTCGTACGACAGTTGTTTTTCCCGAACCGGTACCTCCGGCGATTCCGATAATAATCATATTCTGAAATCTTTATTGTGTTTCTGTTTTTGAGAGAGGTTTGTCTCCCGGTATTAGTATTCGAACCGTCCTTTTTCCGATTCTATGATGAGTTCGTTTCGGGATGCGGCTTCGGTATAGCCTACGATCTGGGCGTCGATGCCGAACGATCGTGAAATTCCGATAACAGCCTCGGCGTCTTCCGGAGCGACGTATACTTCCATCCGGTGTCCCATATTGAACACTTTGTACATCTCTTTCCAGTCTGTGCCCGATTGTTCCTGAATTGTACGGAAGAGCGGCGGGATAGGGAAGAGGTTGTTTTTGACGACGCGCATATTTTCGACGAAGTGCATGACTTTGGTTTGTGCACCGCCTGAGCAGTGTACCATACCGTGTATCTTCGGACGCATCGCATCCAATATCTTTTTGATTACGGGCGCATAGGTACGGGTCGGCGACAATACTAATTTACCGGCATCGAGACCAACGCCTTCGATTGCATCGGTCAGTTTCAGACCGCCCGAGTAGACCAGTTCTTCGGGTACGGCGGCATCGTAACTTTCGGGATATTTAGCCGCTAAATATTTGGAGAATACATCGTGACGTGCAGAAGTCAGCCCGTTGCTGCCCATGCCGCCATTGTACGATTTTTCATAAGTCGCTTGCCCGTAAGACGACAATCCGACAATCACGTCGCCGGGGCGGATATTGTGATTGGAGATGACGTCATCGCGGCGCATACGGCAGGTTACGGTGCTGTCTACGATAATCGTACGAACCAAATCGCCGACATCGGCGGTTTCGCCACCGGTCGCATAGGCATTTACGCCCAGTTCGCGGAGCTCGGCAAGAAGTTCTTCCGTGCCGTTGATGATCGCGGAGATAACTTCGCCCGGTATCAGCAGTTTGTTACGTCCGATGGTCGATGATACCAGAATGTTGTCTGTCGCACCGACGCACAACAGGTCGTCGATATTCATGATCAAGGCATCCTGTGCGATGCCTTTCCATACCGACAGATCGCCGGTTTCTTTCCAATACATGTAAGCCAACGACGATTTCGTTCCGGCTCCGTCGGCATGCATGATGTTGCAGTAGGCAGGGTCACCGCCTAAAATATCCGGAATGATTTTGCAGAAAGCCCGGGGGAAAATGCCTTTGTCGATGTTTTTAATGGCATTATGCACATCCTCTTTCGATGCGGAAACGCCGCGCAGATTGTATCGTTGATCGCTCATATATAGAAAATAGGTTGGTTCGAAGCATTGAAATAGAGCGGTGGGATACTTTGCAAAACAGGCTGTTCGGGGTATCGGGTTCGCACTATTTTGCATGCAAAAATAATGTAAAAACAAATGCTGTGCAATAAAAACACACGATTTCGATAAACCGGACGCAGAGCCGAAGTTACTGGGGTTATGCGAGGCAGGAAAAAAGCAGATGAAAAGTACGGATGCCTTTTATATTTTCAAGAGTGAGTGTGTTTTGGTCACGCTACGAAAAACAGATAAATGACTACGGCGGGCGAAGCCATCAGTACGCTGTCGATACGGTCCAATATGCCACCGTGTCCGGGCAGTATTTTCCCGGAATCTTTAACGTTCAAGGTGCGTTTTATCATCGACTCGCAGAGATCTCCCCATGTGGAGAATACCGAGATCAGAATGCCTAATGCGATCCATTGCCACAGATTGAGGGAAAACGACAGGGTGGAGTATTGTTCTAACGGCAGGTAGAGGGCAAACAATACGGCAGAAATAATGCAGAATGCGAGACCTCCGAAGAATCCCTCCCACGATTTTTTGGGGGAGATGCGTTCGAACAGGCGATGCTTCCCGAAAGTACATCCGACCAGGAATGCTCCGGTATCGTTCAGCCAAATGAAAATAAAGAACAACAACAGGAATACGTACGATCCGGTCTGATAGACGATTATGTTGAGCAGGGAGAGCGGAAGTGCGATGTATAATTGTCCTAAGAAACTATTTGCCCAGCTTTGTATCGGATTCGGGTTTTTCAGATATAGCTCCGAAATACCTCTTGCCATCAGATAAAGCAGATACGGAGCTAAATATATCATCTTCCATTCCGGAGCCGTGCAACCGTAATATAAACCGGAAAACAGGAAGATGCCCCCTGCTATATCGAGTTCTCGGTTCAAATTTTTATTGACCGTAGTCCGGTTCATGAGATTGGTAAATTCGGATAATGCGAGGCAGATAAGAGCAAGGAATGTAAAAAAGAAGTAGTTGCCTCCTAACAGGATAGCGGTTACTAATATGGCTACGAATAAAACGCCGGTGATAGTGCGTATGGAAAAGGTTTTCAAAGCGTTTGAGGTTTGGAGGTCAATACTATGTTTATCGAAGCGATTTGCCTGTTGGCCTTTTTCTTTGCTTTGACGTGCTCAAAAACAAGTCATTCAGCCTTGTCGCTTTTAGAATGCCGGAGCCGGGAACGATCGTTGAGAATAATCCCCTTTCTCGAACAGTGGCAAATATAATAAAAAAATTGTACTTTGTTTGCTCTCGTTGCGTTTTTTGTGCGTTATAATATCACAGAAGCCATTCTTGGTAGAATGGCTTCCGGTTATTTTTTTATTGGGGGGCTTTCGTTTCATCCGATTCCGATTCGGATGCGTCGCTTGCTGATTCTTTTTCGTCCGGTTTCGATTCGGTTATCGTCGCACCTGTTTCTTCTATCGGGTCGGCTTCGTCCCGTAGAATCTCTTCCGTGCGTGAAGCCCATTGGCGTTTGCCGAAAATCTGTTCCACGTCTTCGGTGAAGATCACTTCGCGCGAGAGCAATACTTCGGTCAGTCGGGCGTGTCCGTCCGCTTTCTCTTTCAATATCTGTTTGGCGCGTTCATATTGTTCGTTTACGATCCGGCTCACTTCCGTGTCGATCAGTTTGGCTGTGTCGTCGCTATACGGTTTGGTAAATCCGTAATCCTGACCGGTAGAGTCGTAGTACGACAAGTTGGGCAGGCGTTCGCTCATACCGAAGTAAACCACCATTGCATAGGCTTGTTTGGTGACACGTTCAAGGTCATTGGCAGCACCGGTAGATATGCGTCCGATGAACAACTCTTCGGCTGCACGACCGCCCAGTGTCGCACACATCTCATCGAGCAATTGCTCTTTGGTGGTGATCTGTCTCTCTTCGGGCAGATACCATGCGGCACCCAATGCCTTGCCTCGGGGTACGATCGTGACCTTCACCAACGGGTTGGCATATTGCAGGAACCAGCTTAACGAAGCGTGGCCTGCTTCGTGAATAGCGATAGAACGTTTTTCTTCGTTGGTCGTGATTTTCGAGCGTTTTTCCAGTCCTCCGACAATCCGGTCTACGGCATCCATGAAGTCCTGTTTTTGTACCGACGATTTTTTCTTGCGGGCTGCGATCAGGGCTGCCTCGTTACATACGTTGGCAATATCTGCCCCCGAGAAGCCCGGAGTCTGTCGTGCCAGCAGATCCACATCCACACTGTCGTCGATCTTTACATTTTTCAGATGTACTTTGAATATTGCTTTCCGGTCGTTCAAGTCGGGCAATTCTACATAGATCTGGCGATCGAAACGTCCGGCACGCAATAACGCTTTGTCCAGAATATCTGCACGGTTGGTTGCAGCCAGGATGATGACACCGCTGTTGGATCCGAATCCGTCCATTTCGGTCAGTAATTGGTTGAGCGTATTCTCCCGTTCGTCATTTGTATTCATGTTCGGGTTTTTCCCTCTGGCTCGACCTACGGCATCGATTTCGTCGATGAACACGATACACGGGGCTTTTTCTTTGGCTTGACGGAACAGGTCGCGGACGCGCGATGCGCCTACGCCGACGAACATTTCGACGAAGTCCGATCCCGACAACGAGAAGAACGGAACATTGGCTTCGCCTGCC
>ERZ780177.1585-NODE-1585-length-21129-cov-2.817832_pt1 | contig 21129 bp, 17 predicted proteins | sample MGYA00510973_ERZ780177 | MGnify/ENA primary metagenome ERZ780177 (study PRJEB29588, sample SAMEA2144396) | human gut metagenome | biome: human gut; feature: human-associated habitat; material: faeces | place: Denmark | collected 2008/2010 ...
ACAAAATGCTGAAAGAAAAAGCAACCAACGTAGAGCGCCGCCAACTTGCTGAAACGGGTATTCTGCGTTGCGCCTTCCTATTGCGAGATGACATAGAAACCATCCATGCAGCTACCGACCTGCTTGCAGAAGCCAAACTTAGTCCGGAGCTAAGAAATGAAGCTCTTTATTACCGTGCTAAAGCCTATACCAAGCAAAAGGCTGACAAGAAAGCAATGGAGGACTATCGTGAACTGGCCAAAGACACACGTAACCCTTACGGTGCCGAAGCTAAATATCAGGTTGCACAATCCCTCTACGACGCAAAAGAATATGCCGCTGCAGAGAAAGAGTTGCTCAACTATATAGAACAGAGTACGCCACATGCTTATTGGCTAGCGCGCAGTTTTGTCCTTCTATCCGACGTTTATCACGCTACAGGTAAAGACCTGGACGCACGCCAATATCTGCTAAGTCTGCAACAAAATTATCAAGGGAATGACGATATTGAAAGCATGATTGAAAGCAGACTTAGTAAATTGAAAGTTGAGAATTGAGAATAAAAAAATAGAAAAGTATGAAACGATCTCATTATATAATAGGAGGACTCGCATTGGCTATGTCAATGCCATCCAGCCTTCAAGCCCAAACCACCCAACCGAAGGATACCACAATGACCCGCACGGTCGTTGTGGAACAAGAATATAACCCGGACATTATGGACGCCTCGAAAGTAAACGTCCTGCCTAAAGTAGAAGAACCGACAGTGAGCAAGAAAGAAGTAGAATATGCTACAACATTCTTTCCGGCCACTTCCGTTCCGGCAGGCCTGATGCGCCCCTATACCGGAAAAGAAGTTCAACCCGGCACTACCCCGGGATATGTACGTGCCGGATATGGTAATTATGGCAATTTGGATATTCTTGCCAATTATCTATTCCGTCTGTCAAAAAAAGATAGGCTGAATGTTCGTTTCCAAATGGATGGAATGGATGGTAAACTAACGCTTCCTTTCACAGACTCCAAAAAATGGAATGCATTTTATTATCGCACACGCGCTAATGTGGATTACACGCATCAATTTGATAAGTTGGATTTAAATATTGCCGGAAATTTCGGATTGAGCAACTTCAACTTCCAACCGGAAAGCGTAAACAGCAAGCAGAAATTCACATCCGGTGACTTCCATGCGGGCATTCATTTCACTGATGAGACTGCACCACTGCGTTTCAATGCAGAAACAAATCTGTTGATGTATGAACGTCAGCATAACATGTTCAATGAATCTGAAGCCAATACAGGTATCAAGGAAACAATCATACGCACCAAAGGCGATGTCACGGGAGCTATCGGCGACCAACAATTAATAACTATCGCTTTGGAGATGAACAATCTTCTCTACAACGGATATACAAAGAATGTTTCCACCGGAGATGAATACTTCAAAAACTACACAACGCTTCTTTTAAATCCATATTACGAACTGGATAATGATGACTGGAAATTGCATATCGGAGCCAATGTAGATTTATCTTTCGGATTTGACAAGTCTTTCCGTATCTCACCCGATATCACTGCACAGTATATTTTTTCTGATAGCTACATTGTTTATGCAAAAGCAACTGGCGGTAAGCAACTGAATGATTTCCGCAGATTAGAAAATATCTGTCCTTACGGTGAACTGCCGGAGGCAAATACCACTGCCACTTTGGGATACGTACAACGTCCTTATGATACTTACGAGCAAATCAACGGTAGTATCGGATTCAAAGCAAGCCCTTATCCGGGACTTTGGTTCAACGTGTTCGGTGGTTATCAGAATCTAAAGAACGACTTATCTTATTTAGGTTTTGACCCAAGTAATATTCATTCAGGTTCTTATCTTTCTTTTGCTCAAGATAATACAGATAATCTCTACCTTGGCGGTGAAATCAGTTACGATTACAAAGATATCCTCGGAATATCAGCTAAATATACTTACCGTAATTGGGACAGCAAAACAGAGGAATATCTGTTGGCTGTGAAACCAGTCAGTGAAATGTCTTTCAATGTACGTATTCATCCGATCTCTGCTCTTAACATAAATCTAGGTTATGATTACATCAACCGGAAAGAAGTGAAAGAGTATGCAAAAATGACTGCAGTGAATGATTTGCATATCGGAGCCAGCTACAATGTGTTTAAAGGCGTATCTGTCTATGCCCAAGTACATAACCTGCTGAACAAGAAATATCAATATTATTTAGGTTATCCTACGGAAGGATTCAATTTCTTAGGAGGATTGAGTTTCCGATTCTAAATTAATGAAAGGGGCGTTTCCATTTTCGGATAACGCCCCTTCTCAAAAACTTAAACTTCAATTATTTTGTTGTCTTCACTACAAATCCGTCACCAATAGATTTACAAACCTTGTATTTCTTCTGCCGACAGACCTGTTATCTGTGAAATAGTATTAATAGGAATATTCAAAGCCTTCATATTACGTGCTGTTTCTCTTTTTTCTTCCGCACGTCCTTCTGCACGACCTTCCGCGCGACCCTCTGCACGTTCTGTCAATATATTATCTTTCAATATTACAATATTATCCAAATGACGATAATATGCTTCAAGTTCAGTTTTCGTCATTTTATCGAGTTTCAATCGTTCACGAGCCTCCGTCAAACCGGGAGCAGTAGCACTATCTGGTATATCACCTGTATTCAGATAACAAATCCATTCTTCCAACGGACTCTTGGCAACCTGATTAAAGTCATTCACCTTTAATATATAATATTCAGGATAAAGCTGACTGACAGCATCGACCTTAAACGTCTGTTTCTGAAATGGAGTTAACTCCAGCACATCATTCTGATGAATCCCTCTGAACTCCGTTTTACCATGATATACTATATCCTTTCCATTGCCTAATGAAAAATAGACAATATTAACGCTATACACTTTACGTACTTTATCATAACCTTCTCCACGATTAATGTACTCGGTCACCAATTTAGAAGTACCAAACAACATACGTTGGAAATAAGCATACTCATTGTTATTCTGAACTTCAATCAAAATAAGTTCTCCTTTAGAGTTCTCCGCAAGCATATCAACACGATTATACTTATCAAACTCATCTTCTTGATTTCCTTCACTTTCCAACAATTTCTGAATGACAATCTTTTCATTGAGAAGAGTAGTCAGAAAGCCTTCAAGAACTGCAAAATTGGCTTTATTACGCAATAAGCGTTTCATAGCCCAATCGAAACGAATATAATTACTAGCCATAGGTTCGTCTCCTTTCCCATTTTCTTTTTTCATGCAAACAAAGGTAAGCAGAAAATGTTTAATATCAAGTATATATATCCGAAAAATGACTCATCCTACCTTTATATAGACTACCGATCGTCCTGCTCCATACTTTTTTAAAATCCCTTTTTCAATAAATGCATTAATATCCTGCAATGCCTGTGTTTTTGTCTTTCCAACAAGTAAGGCATAATCCTGCCGATTAATACATGGATTCTTTTCTAAGAATTTATTTAATCGCTGCAAGCACTTTTCTTCTGCTAATGGATTCTTCACACGAAAAGGCGAATGATAACGTTGTAATACCAATTCAGTCTCAATATCCTTCTTAAACTGACGGTTGATTCTCAAATTAATATCTTTAAGAGATACTGACGGTGAACGCAAGTCTTTTGAATCAGTCACTTCTTTGTTCACATTCAAAGAAAGAGTAAAATAACCAATATCACCCAATTCAACGGAAAATCCTTTCAAAAGCAAATGCTGTAATTCTTTCGAGATAGCTTCTATGATACCCACCACTTGCGCATGAGGCATATGCTGAAATGCTACAACTTGATCTGCAAATTCTTCGGCAGTATAACTACCCTTCAATAGCACACGTACATGTAAAGGCAACACTTCCCCTTCCTTGTCAGGATTAGGTGTTTCGTAAAGGTCATAATTAACACTCATTACTCATTTGTTTTTCATTGGGGAAGATTATTCTTTTCATCCTCATATACTATTCAGTTCATTGGTTAGCCAGTTTTCGTTCAACAACTGTCAAACGAAAACTCATTAGTCAATCGAAAAAATAATATAGGTAAGAGAAAGAAATAAAAGCTACATAGTAATGAGTTGTTGCCAATGATAGCATCTTCAACTCATTTATGCTTCCTTTACCGGCAAAGCCACAATCTCCTGCAACACACTGACCGCCGTTTCCACATTAGTAACATCCTTAATCAGCATACTCCGTCTGCCGTTCTGTTCACGCAAATCACAACGACGAGTATATTTCATCATATAGTCTATCACTTTACCAAAAGCCTTACTTTGATAGAACGGACTATCCGGATTGGAAACAAAAAACAAGGTCATCCGCCCACCTTTCAGGAAGATTTTCTCTGCACCCAAACGGGCTGCAAGACGGCGTAGAGGCACAATACGGAGTAGTTCTTCCGTTTCCCGGGGAACCGGTCCGAAGCGGTCTTCCAGACGAGCACGGAAAGCTTCCACATCTTTGTCCAATGTCAGTCCATCCAGTTCGCGATAGAGCAACATACGTTCGCTGCTGCCTGTTACGTAGTTGGCAGGCAACAATAGTTCGAGGTCGCTTTCTACCTGACACTCGTCTACAAACTCTTCTCCACTAATTTGTCCTTCGCCCTTGATTTCATCCGCATACAGTTCTGCAAACTCGTCTGTCTTTAACTCATGGACAGCTTCAGTAAGAATTTTCTGATATGTCTCATATCCCAAATCGGCAACAAATCCGCTTTGTTCGGCTCCAAGCAGATTTCCGGCTCCACGAATATCCAAATCCTGCATGGCGATATGAATGCCACTCCCCAAATCACTAAAGTTTTCAATTGCTTGAAGACGTCGCCTTCCTTCGGCTGTCAAACTACCTAACGGAGGAGCCAGCAGATAACAAAAAGCTTTTTTATTACTACGTCCTACCCGTCCACGCATCTGATGGAGATCACTCAATCCAAAGTTTTGCGCCTGATTGATAATGATAGTGTTGGCATTCGGAATATCAATACCACTTTCGATGATTGTAGTTGCCAAGAGTACATCATAGTCGTAGTTGACAAAATCCAGAATAATCTTCTCCAGCTCTGTCGGTTCCATCTGTCCATGTCCAATCGCTACACGGCAATCCGGGATATGACGTTCGATCATCGCTTTCAATTCCGGCAAGTTCGCAATCCGGTTATTGACAAAGAAAACCTGCCCGTTACGGCTCATCTCAAAATTAATCGCATCTGTAATCACTTCCTCATTGAAGGTATGTACCTCCGTTTGAATCGGATAGCGATTAGGCGGAGGCGTAGAAATGACACTCAAGTCACGGGCTCCCATCAATGAGAACTGAAGTGTACGGGGAATTGGAGTAGCCGTCATAGTCAATGTATCAACATTCACCTTTAATTGCCGTAGTTTCTCCTTAACGGAAACGCCGAATTTCTGCTCTTCATCAATAATCAGTAAGCCTAAATCCTTAAACTGAACATCTTTCCCCAGAATACGATGAGTTCCGATAAGAATATTGACTTCTCCTTCCCTCAGTCCTTTCAATACGGCTTTGGATTGAGCTGCCGTACGGGCACGACTCAAATATTCCACCCTACAGGGCAAATTCTTCAAACGTTCGCGGAATGTCTGGAAATGCTGATAGGCAAGAACGGTTGTCGGCACTAAAACAGCTACCTGCTTATTATCGGCTACGGCTTTGAAAGCTGCACGAATAGCTACTTCCGTCTTCCCAAAGCCAACATCTCCGCATACCAGACGATCCATCGGACGTTCACTTTCCATATCTGCCTTTACATCCATAGTTGCCTTGCTTTGATCGGGAGTGTCTTCATAAATGAAAGAGGCTTCCAGCTCACGCTGCAAAAAACTGTCGGGACTATAAGAAAAGCCTTTTTCCTGACGGCGCTGCGAATACAATTTAATAAGGTCACGGGCAATATCCTTAATTTTAGCCTTTGTACGGTCTTTCAGTTTCTCCCATGCACCCGTACCCAGTTTGTTCAATCGCGGAACTTCCCCGTCCTTTCCTTTATATTTCGAAACTTTGTGCAAAGAATGAATGGAAACGAATACGACATCCTCATTCTGAAAGACAAGCTTCAACACTTCTTGCGTAGTATCTCCATTCGGAATGCGTACCAAACCGGAAAACCGACCGATACCATGATCTGTATGAACCACATAGTCACCCGGAGTAAACTGATTCAACTCTTTGAGAGACAGAGCTACTTTGCCCGAACGAGCCTTATCACTTTTCAAGTTATACTTATGAAAACGGTCGAACAGCTGATGGTCCGTAAAAACACAAAGATGCAGCGTATGATCCACAAAACCTTCATGTATCGTACGTTCTACCGGAGTAAACTGAATCTTATCTCCCCTATCTTCAAAGATTGCCTTGATACGGTCGGTCTGTTTAGTGCTGTCACTACAGATATAAAGCGAATATCCCTGCTCCAGATAGTCTTTGAAAGAACCGGCTACCAAATCAAAGTTTTTATGAAAAATAGGCTGTACGGCGGTGCTGAAAGTAATGCTGGCATCCGGTGTACCGGTTGGCTTATTTCCAAACTCCATCCGACGAAAATCAAGGGCGCGCACTGTAAATTCACTGCCGTCTATCAGTTTACCTTCCAACGTGATACCACCATTTTCCTCAGCTTCCTGCACGGCAATAGCCTGTGGAGTCAAAGCCTCATCATGTACTACTTGAATGCGCTCGCGCAACCAAAGGAAATCACGCATAGCCAAAATAGTTTCCTTTGGAATAAAATCAAGAAAAGAGGTTGTTACCTCTCCGGTCACTGCCAGATCAGGAACAATAGCCACTCCCGCCTTTTTCTCACGGGACAACTGCGACTCTACTTCAAATGTACGGATACTCTCTACTTCATCTCCGAAAAAGTCAATACGGTAAGGATATTCCGAGGCAAAAGAAAAGACATCAATAATACTGCCCCGAACAGCATATTGTCCGGGCTCGTACACATAATCTACATATTCAAAACCGTAACTATGCAATACGTCTGTGATAAAAGTCGTATCCAGCTTCTCGCCAACATTCAGTTTCAATGTTTTGTCACTCAACTCTTTGCGTGATACCACTTTTTCTGCCAACGCATCCGGATAGGTAACAATACACAAACCTTCTTCTCCTTTCTGCAAACGGCTCAGCACCTCTGTACGCAATATTTCGTTAGCTGCATCCTTTTGGCCGTATTTAATGGAACGGCGGAATGAAGAAGGAAAGAAAAGCACTTTCTCGGTTCCCAGTATCTGCGTCAGGTCATGATAGAAATATCCCGCTTCCTCCAGATCGCCAAGCACAAAGACAAATGGACACACATCCTGTTTCACCAATACGGAAGAAAATAAGGAAGCGGAAGAAGCACACAGCCCCCCGCAAAAAATAGTTTGAACAGACACATCCTTCAACAGTCGCTCCATGACTGCAGTATTAGGATGAGCGGCATATCGTTGTTGTAGCTCGGTTATCGTCATAAATATCCACATTAATTCACCACCAATTGCACGGATTCACACAAAACAGAAACTGCTTGTGTCAACCAGTGTAATAATGGTGTAAATTCCGCCACAAAAGTACTAAATAATCCTTAGTTTTATTCATAACTAAAGGAAAAGCGCTACATTTGTCTTAAAAATAGGACTTCTATGCAATTATCAGATAGCATCGTTATTATCCCGACCTATAATGAACGGGAGAATATAGAAAATATTATCCGTGCCGTTTTCGGATTAGACAAGGTATTCCATATTCTGGTAATAGAAGATGGATCTCCGGACGGCACCGCAAGCATCGTGAAAACGTTGCAACAGGAATTTCCCGAACGTCTCTTTATGATCGAACGTAAAGGAAAATTAGGACTGGGCACTGCCTACATTGCAGGATTCAAATGGGCATTGGAGCACGCCTACGAATATATCTTCGAGATGGATGCCGATTTCAGCCACAATCCGAATGATTTGCCCCGTTTGTATGCAGCTTGCGCAGAAGAAGGAGGGGATGTATCCGTCGGCTCCCGTTATGTAAGTGGTGTGAATGTGGTCAACTGGCCGATGGGCCGGGTGTTGATGTCCTATTTTGCATCCAAGTATGTCCGCTTCATTACCGGCATTCCGGTACATGATACGACTGCCGGATTTGTATGTTATCGCCGTCAGGTACTGGAAACGATAGATTTGGATCATGTCCGTTTCAAAGGATATGCTTTTCAGATCGAAATGAAATTCACAGCATATAAATGCGGATTCAAGATCATAGAAGTTCCCGTCATCTTTATTAATCGCGAACTGGGGACCTCCAAGATGAATAGCAGCATCTTCGGGGAAGCCATATTCGGAGTGATCAAGTTAAAAATAAATAGTTGGTTCCATAAATTCCCGCAAAAGAAATGAAACGTATACTGATAGAAAACGCCGTAATTGTCAACGAAGGAAGAAAAGTTCCCGGAAGTGTTGTTATTGAAGGTGAAAAGATTGCCGAAATCTTAGTTAACGGCCAAACAGTTGCTATGCCTTGTGACGAAACGATTGACGCGTCCGGCTGCTATCTTCTGCCGGGAGCTATTGACGAACACGTGCATTTCCGTGATCCGGGATTGACCCATAAAGCAGATATCACTACGGAAAGTCATGCTGCGGCAGCCGGAGGAGTTACTTCGATAATGGACATGCCGAACACGAATCCACAGACCACAACTCTGGAAGCACTGGACGAAAAGCTGGCTTTATTGGCAGAAAAATCATCAGTCAATTTCTCCTGCTACTTCGGAGCGACCAACAATAACTATCCATTATTCAGCCAATTGAATAAAAGCCGGGTATGTGGTGTGAAGTTATTTATGGGTTCCAGCACAGGAAATATGCTGGTAGACCGGATGGCAAGTCTGCGAAATATCTTCGGAGGTACAGACTTACTGATTGCAGCGCATTGCGAGGATCAGGGAATCATTAAAGAAAATACGGATAAATATAAAAAAGAATATGGTGATGATGTCCCTCTGGCACTTCATCCGATCATCCGTTCGGAAGAAGCATGTTATCGTTCTTCTGCACTAGCAGTGCAACTGGCACGCGAGACCAACGCACGTCTGCATATCATGCACATCTCTACTGCCAAAGAACTGAGTTTATTTTCTAAGGCTCCTTTGGCAGAAAAGCGTATTACCGCTGAAGCCTGTGTTTCTCATTTAATCTTTACCGAAGAGGACTATCAGACTCTGGGCGCACGAATCAAATGTAATCCCGCCATCAAAACAGCAGAAGACCGGAAGGCTTTGCAGGAAGCAGTCAATAGCGGTCTGATTGACGCTATTGCAACCGACCACGCCCCACATTTACTAAGCGAGAAAGAAGGAGGAGCATTAAAGGCCATGTCCGGAATGCCAACTATACAATTCTCCTTAGTCAGCATGCTCGAATTGGTAGATAAGGGTGCTTTTAGTATCGAAAAGGTAGTAGAAAAAATGTCGCATGCCCCCGCACAAATGTATGAGATACAAAATCGTGGATTTATCCGGAAAGGGTATCAGGCAGATTTGGTTCTAGTCCGTCCCGACAGTGAGTGGACTGTTACTACAGACTGCATCCTGAGCAAATGTAAATGGAGCCCGCTGGAAGGCCATACATTCAACTGGAAAGTAGAAAAAACATTTGCGAACGGTCACCTGTTATATGATAACGGAACCATTGACGAGAATTACCGTGGACAAGAATTGTTTTTCAAACGGTAAATAACAAGTCAACGTTATATATGTAATTTCAGGCACGGATGACACGGATCAACGCGTTTTTTAATAGCCTAATTTCTTCAAACCGTGAAATCCGTGTCATCCGTGCCTAGTTTTTATTCATCACATACTTATGATATGATTTTATCTTATAAGATACATAATGTTGCTCCCTATATTAATTGGATTTACTTTTTCCATGCATGGGGATTCCAACCTCGTTTTGCAGCCATCGCCAATATTCACGGATGTGACGTTTGCCGCGCCTCATGGCTGACCACTTTCCCGGAAGAAGACCGCAGCAAAGCTTCTGAGGCTATGCAACTGTTTAAAGAGGCCAACCGGATGCTGGATTCGCTTGACAAGGATTATGAAGTAAAAACGATCTTCAAGCTCTGCAAGGCAAATTCGGACGGAGATAATCTGGTGATTGAGAAAGGGACCAATCAATCCATTATTTTCCCTTTGCTCCGCCAGCAGACACCCAAACGGGACGGTAGTCCGTTCCTTTGCCTGAGCGACTTTATCCGCCCACTCTCTTCCGGTATTCCGGACACAATAGGCGCCTTTGCCTCTTCCATTGATGCAGATATGGAAGGTCTGTATCAGCAGGACCCTTACAAGCATTTACTTGTCCAAACCCTTTCCGACCGTTTGGCAGAAGCCGCTACGGAGAAAATGCATGAGTATGTACGCAAAGAAGCATGGGGATATGCCAAAGATGAAAGCCTGTCTATGTCCGATTTATTGGTTGAAAAATACCAAGGAATTCGCCCTGCAGTAGGCTACCCATCCCTCCCCGACCAATCCATCAATTTCTTGTTGGATGAACTGCTGGATATGAAACAGATAGGAATCACGCTGACTGAAAACGGCGCCATGTACCCACATGCTTCCGTTTGCGGGCTTATGTTCGCCCATCCGGCTTCCGAATACTTTTCTGTCGGAAAGATAGGTGAAGATCAACTGGAAGATTATGCCCGTCGCCGGGGAAAAAGTATGGAGGAAATGCGAAAATTCCTGGCTGCCAATCTGCAATAAATTTCGTTTACTTGTGATTTTTCTCCTTTTCACACGACTAACTAACCAGAAAAGTAACCCATTTAATTCATGAGAGAACGAACAACAGAGGCAACTAATCCCATTGAGCAGGAGTTCTTATCGGTCATCCGCGAATATGAGCGGGTGATTTACAAGGTATGCTACTTATACACTAACCCTAACGCCCCGCTCAATGATCTTTACCAGGATGTGATACTTAACCTCTGGAAAGCCTACCCCAAGTTCAGGAAAGAATGCAAAATATCCACATGGATTTACCGTATTGCCCTGAATACGTGTATCAGCTTTTTCCGCAAAGAAAAGAATGTACCGGAAATCGTTACTCTCACCTACGAAACTGACTGGGTAATAGAAGAACATGATCCGATCCACGAAATGCTGAGGCAACTTTATCAAATGATTAATCAGCTGGGACAACTCGACAAATCAATCATTCTGCTTTATCTTGAAGACAAAAGTTATGAAGACATTGCAGAAATCACCGGACTAACGGTAACAAATGTAGCTACCAAACTGAGCCGTATCAAAGACAAACTAAAAAAAATGAAAAAGGAGTAATCATATATGGAACTGGAAGAACTGAAAAAATCATGGAATGCCTTGGATGAGCACTTAAAAGACAAAGAGCTGATCAAAGAGGAAGAACTTGGCAAACTGATAGGACATGCAGACAAAAGTATCCATGCCATTGCCCGGCTGAATATCAAACTGATTTTGATTTCTTTACCGGTTTTGGTCTTATTCCTGCTGGAAGTCCTGTTGCATGGCAGACTGAACCCAATCTATATTATCATCATTCTGTCGTGGATTCCCGCACTCTACTGGGACATCATTACTACACGTTTTCTACAACAAACGAAAGTAGATGAGATGCCGCTGATAGAAGTGATCAGCCGTGTCAACCGCATTCACCGATGGATGATCCGGGAACGTTTAATCGCAACAGCTTTCCTCCTTATATTGGCAGTACTTTCATTTATCTATTGGCAGATATGGCAATATGGAATAGGAATAATACTGTTTTTTATTTTGCTATGGGGAGCTGGTCTTGGTCTGATCTTATGGATTTATCGCAAGAAATTCCTAAATCGTATTCAGGAAATCAAGAAGAATCTGGACGAACTTAAAATCATTGACAATTAAATGACTCATCAAAGCTCTTCGCCTGCTTTAATTAAGAATTTTTGATCCGTGCTGTTATGTTACAACGCTTATTTATATTTTTACTGATTTTCCTTATTTTACCGGACATTTATCTGTATCTCAGATTTATCGTCCATCTTACAGCGAGACGATGGTTGAAAATCCTCTACTGGCTGCCTACTTTCCTGCTATCCACAGGATTGCTTTACCTGGTTTATTTCTCCAACAATGCCTTTGCCGAACGCCATACACAGGATATCGGATGGGTTTCCATCTTTTTCTTCCTGTTCACAGCTCCCAAATTACTGCTTTTTCTCTGTACGGTCATCGGAATCCCTTTTCATAAATGGTTGCGCTGGCCGCGAACTCCTTTTATATGTACCGGACTGACACTGGCCGTAGTTTCTATCGTAATGATTATCTACGGGTCTTTTATCGGGCGTACGCAGTTTGACGTCAAAGAAGTAACCTACTCCTCGTCTAAACTCCCATCATCTTTCGATGGTTACCGCATCGTTCAATTGTCAGACATCCATATCGGAAGCTGGCAGGGAAATGCCTCGGCTATCCAGAATTTAGTAAATCTGGTCAACGAACAACACCCTGATCTTATTGTCTTTACCGGAGATCTGGTTAATCATCGTGCAATCGAACTCAATGATTTTCAACATATACTGGCTGGTCTGAAAGCAAAAGACGGGGTATACTCCATTTTGGGGAATCATGATTACGGTCCTTATTTCCGCTGGAAAAATAAACAAGAGCAAGATGATAACCTGAGCGACCTTCAACAAAGACAAGCCGCTATGGGCTGGAAATTATTGAATAATTCTCATACCATTCTGATTCAAGGTAACGACAGTATCGCCCTTATCGGGGTTGAAAACGAAGGAGAGCCTCCTTTCTCACAATATGCTGACCTGCCCAAAGCGATGCAAGGTACTGAAGGAATGTTTCAGATACTTTTAAGTCATAATCCTACCCACTGGAGACGGGAGGTACTTCCGGAATCAGACATAGACTTAATGCTGGCAGGGCATACCCACGCCATGCAGTTAAAGCTAGGGAATTATTCTCCTTCTTCCTATATCTATCCCGAATGGAGCGGGATGTACCTAGAAGGAACACGTGGATTATACGTAAATGTAGGCATCGGTTATGTCGGATTACCATTCCGCTTCGGTGCATGGCCGGAAATAACAGTGCTTACCCTACGACGGTAAGCACGCTTTTTCCATTGATTTTCTTATGTACCTGTACCTGAACAGAAATACGTTCACTCATCTCCTGTACATGAGAGATAACTCCGATTTTTCGCCCTTGCATCTGTAATTGTTCCAAAGCTTCCATAGCTGTTCGCAGACTATCAGCATCCAACGATCCAAATCCTTCGTCAATAAACAAAGATTCTACTTTCAGGTTATTGCTGGAAAGTGATGATAACCCCAGTGCAAGCGCCAGTGAAATCAGAAAAGATTCGCCGCCCGAAAGCGAGTATACCGTACGTATCTCATCGCACATATCACAATCAATCACCTGAAGCGCCAGCGTATCGGGAACTTGCTGCAATTTATATCGCTTGGACAAGTAAGACAAATGTTTGTTGGCATGAAGCAATAGCAGATTCAAAGTGTAACTTTGAGCTATTACTTTAAATTTTGTACCGTCGGCACTCCCTATCAATTTATTCAATTTAGCCCAACGTCCGGCAACCTCCTGTTTTTCGGTTAGTTCCTTAGTTATCTGATCAACGATGGTTTTATTCTTTGTCTGCTGTAACAAACGAGCCTCTACAGTCGACAGAGCACGTTCCGTATTCAAATTATCTTCCTGCTGTTTGGCTATGGTCTGAGGAAGCAGATCCGGATATTCGATATTTTTCTGTTGTTCTCGTAGTTCTTCTATAGTAACAGCCAACTGCTTCATCTCTCCCTGCAAGCCGGAAAGACGGTTTTTCACTCCTTCCACTTGTTTGCGGGCCGTTTCCAAAGCGTCATTCAACTCTTTTTCTTTTCGGGCTACAGCAACCTCAGCTTCATCCGCACTCTTTCCTTTTAATAATAAAGAACGTTCCTGACGAAGTGTATCCAACGCTTTAGCAATCACATCAAATCTTTGTTGTTCACCAGCAACCGCTTTCTGTAAAATAGTTAATTGCTCCTTAACAGCTGCTACCTTTTGCGCAGCCAAACGGCACTGAGCGACATTTTCACGCAAGGCATCACAATGTGCACGTAACTTTTTTATTTTCTCATCACTTTGCTGCCATTCCGCATACAGGTTCCGATAGGCTAAAATACGCTCTGCCAACTCATTCAACCGGCTCCGTATCTGCTCTTCATTTCCTACAGAATCTTCCTCTTGCTGCAAAGCAGACAATTGTTCTTTTATCTGTGCCTCCGTTGTCTTTTGATGAGTCAAATCACGTTGCAAGGTGATATTGCGATTATTTATCTGCTGATAAGCGGACAATGCTGTATTATATTCCTGTTCCATCCTCCGATAAAGAGTATCTACTATTTCTTGTTCCCGATGATAAGGATGCATCGTACTTCCACAAACCGGACAAGCCTCACCTTCCTGCAACTGCTGACGCAATGCTTTCACATCCTTCCCTACTGCCATACGAGCACTCTCATAAAGTCGATGGAGAGCTTTAACGACAGAATCCTGTTCTGCCAATTGCCGCGTACAAACAACCACCTCCTTTTCCAGTTTCTCTATCTCCTGCTTTGCCTTCAATTGTCCTTCGGTCAATTGCTTCATATTTTGTAGCCGCACCAGTTCCTTCTGGATTTTACTTTGCTCATCTACCAAAGAAGGATAACTAAAAGAATTCAACCGGATAAGGCGTTCTTCATTCGCCTTTGTCCATGTTTCCAATCTCTCTTTTTCCTCGTTGAGGATTAATTCAATCTGTTCCGGTTGAAGTGCCTCCACATCCGTACGATTCAGCAAATGGTTCAGAGAGTGATAGGATATCTGCAACTGCCCCATAGCAGATGTCAATTTCTTCTCCTGATCTGCCACCTGCTGACGGGCAGCCTGCAAAATCTGCTGAGACTGCATATATCCTGCCTGTTGCGATTGTATTTGCACGTCCAACTGACGTGCCTTTTTCAAATCCGGCTGTATCGCTTCCCATTGTGCTCTAAAATGAAGCAATCCCTCTTCCTGAACAACCAAAGCATTCTGCAAATTCTTTTGATTGACCAGTTCTCCCTGCTCTTCCTGCTGTTTTTTCATCCAGAGAGTTTCCTGCATCTTTAATGAACGGACAACATTCAATTGTGCATTCAGCTCTGCCAGTAACTTAATTCCTGCAGCACGTTTCTCAGTCAGCAGTTCTTTCTCTTTCTGCAAACTAAGAAGTTCGTCCTCCGGCAACAATTCAATCACGCTCATTTTATTGTGTATCATCACTACCTCTTCTTGTACAGCCTTATTTCGGGCAAAAATTTCCTGAGAAATACGAGAATAAACACCTGTTCCTGTCAGCTTTTCCAATAATTCCGCTTTCACCGCTCCCCTGGACTTCAAGAAAGTAGCAAAATCGTTTTGCGCCAACAATACGGTACGAGTAAATTGTTCGTATGTCAAACCGACCAAATCCACCAACTGCGCCAACAGTTCTTTCTTCGTCCCCTGAAATTCTTTTTCCGTATCTAAATCTTTCACCTCTAACACTTGAGGTTGTAAAGAACCACTCGCCTTATTTCTTGTCCTTCTGACCGACCATCGGGAACGATATCTATGTCCGTCAACTCCTTGAAAATCTACTTCCGCATACCCATCACTTGTTCCACGGCGAAGCAGATTCCTTACATCCGACTGATTTATCTGATTATCTCCCACATCTGCCAGATTGATACTCTCTACCGAGGTCGCAAAACGGGGAGCTTTATCATATAATGCAAGACACAGAGCATCCAGCAGAGTCGACTTGCCAGCTCCTGTAGCCCCGGAAATTGCGAATATACCAGCCGAACATAACGGTTCCACTGTAAAATCAATTTCAACACTGCCTTCTATCGAAGTCAGATTCTTTAATCTTATAGCGATAATTTTCATTCTCCTTCCTCCTCTTCTTTACGAGTTGCAGAAATATATGCTTCCTGAAACAAGTCTGTCAACTCAGCAGACATCTCCGTCTGGTAAACCTTCTCAAAAGCAGATTGCGCGATCTGTAACGGAGACATTTCCTGCAATCCCCTTTTCCAGTCATCAACTTCTTTTTCTACCCTTCCTTCCTGACGATAGGCAGAAATAATTCGTGCCAAACGATATTTTTTACCTACCAATGCATTTTCTATCTCCTGACGAAGCATCGGTTCCGGTTCTTCAAGCAACACCTTGATTTCCAAATACGGTGCTTCTCCCTCCACCTCGGGTAAATCTCTTAACATTTCTATTATTTTTTCCGGTGAGGCAGGGTCTCCGACCGGTACACTGACAAGAGAAATCAGTTGTGGACACTCTATTCTTCTGATATCAACAGCACAACCTTCATCTAAAGTCACCATTACCACTCCATGATGATAATGCTTTTCAGCAAAAGACATAGGAATCGGGCTTCCGGCATATCTTACGTTCTCCCTGCCGGATACTCGTTGCGCTTTATGAATATGCCCCAAAGCCGTATACGCAATCTTCTCTGAAAAAGTATCAGGTGATACACACTCCAGACCACCAATTACAGTCCGCTCACTATAATCTTTTTCTGCAATTTCTGATCCGGTAGCCTGCAAATGTCCAATAGCAAGAATAGCCTGATTCGTTTTCCGGCGTGCCCATAATCTTTGCAGAAGTTGCGTATAAAGTTCGCGAACCCCTTCCATATAGGGATTGCCTTCTGTCTCAACTACCGGATAATCTCCCTGACGTAAAAAAGGAACAGCCATACAAAGTACTTCTACTTCCCCTTCCCGGTTTTTCAGCTCTACCGCCAAATGATCATAATCAATCTCTCCCTCGTTCAATTTACGCACTACCCCTCTGACTTCCGTCCGCATAGCTTGCAGCAAAGGCAGGGGAGCCTCCAAACGTGCAGCAGAATCATGATTACCGGCAACAATCACAATTTGCAGTCCCGGGTTTTCTGCAGTCACCCGATAAATAAATTCATAGTACATGCGCTGGGACGCGGCTGAAGGATTGGAGACATCGAACACATCTCCAGCTATAATCAATGCGTCAATCTCATTTTTCCGGATTTCTCTCAATAGCCAATCAAGAAAGGCTTCATGTTCTTTGGTACGGTCATAACCAAAAAATGTCTGTCCTAAATGCCAATCAGCGGTATGTAGTATACGTATCATATCATTATCTCTATATAACAGCAGACAAAAATAGCACAAACGCAAAGATTATGTTGTATCTTACTGCTTTTTTTACCAATAATCATGTATCTTTGCATATATATAAAAAATAAATTCCTAATGAAGATACTATATTATATTTATCAAATTTGCATTGCTTTACCTATCCTATTGGTATTGACTATTCTAACAGCAATTGTGACCATTATAGGCTCTTTACTTGGAGGAGCTCATTTTTGGGGATATTATCCAGGCAAAATATGGTCGCAGCTAATCTGTCTGTTCCTGTTGATTCCTGTCAAGATTCACGGTCGTGAGAAATTACACGGAAAAACCTCTTATATCTTTGTGCCGAATCATCAAGGTTCATTCGATATTTTCCTTATTTACGGATTCATCGGAAGAAACTTCAAATGGATGATGAAGAAAAGCCTGCGTAAGCTACCATTTGTGGGTAAGGCATGTGAAAGCGCAGGACATATTTTTGTAGACCGTTCTGGTCCGAAAAAAGTACTGGAGACCATTCGGCAAGCAAAAGATTCTCTGAAAGACGGAGTGTCTTTGGTGGTCTTTCCCGAAGGGGCACGTACCTTCACTGGACATATGGGATATTTTAAAAAAGGAGCGTTTCAATTGGCAGATGACCTACAGCTAGCAGTTGTTCCCGTAACGATTGATGGTTCTTTTGAAATCCTTCCACGTACAGGCAAATGGATACATCGCCATCGTATGATTCTGACTATTCATGATCCTATTCCTCCTAAAGGGAAAGGTATGGAAAATATAAAAGCTACTATGGCAGAAGCTTATGCTGCTGTCGAGAGTGCACTTCCTGAAAAGTATAAAGGAATGATCAAAAATGAAGATCAGGATCGATAAGAACGAAATACGGGGATACTCACGTACCCCCGTATACCTAACCAGTCTTTATGCATTAATCTATTAAATCAAAAAGTCTATATATTATGTAGAAATCTTATTGTCTGGTTAGACATCATCTGCAATTCTTGGAATGTCAAAGTAAATCCTCTCTTTATTTCCTCTTCTAATCGTTCTAAAGAGAAGTACTCTTCTTTTATCCCATTGATTTTGCCTTTAAAATAATTACTGCATTGTTCGTGCAATGTATCCGGAGTAACCAAGCCTCCAAATCCATATTCCCCCACTACAATAACCGGTTTTCGTTGCAATATCCCTTCATGGGCCATCCCCCTTGCTCCGATGATAAGACCAGCTTTATTAACAGCTTCACTTATCTCTTCATCAGAAGAGATATATCTCACCTGATACTCTTGTATCGTATCTAATAGAATACTCACTCTCAATTTTGCACGGGGACAATCTATCCCTACTGCAATACAAGAATTATATTCTATAAGTTGCTGTTTGTCACCTCCCCAAGTGCCAATAGCAACTGTATGATGACTTTTCATGATTATATAATAGCTAAGGTTTAGTTCCTTGTTATTCTATCACCAGTTCTCCGTATACGTATCCGCCTCCGGCTACTTTAAATTCTAGTTTATAAATGCCCGGAGCCCATCCTTCTATAGAGAAGGAAGTTGTCTGTCCAGGAGTTGTTACCTGACATACTTCCTGTACTTGTTCATCCACTAATATTTTCACTTCACCAAGAGAAGCAGTGAAAACAATTTCTACAAGATTATTATCTGTAGAAATAGATGCATCAATAGGAATCACAGGAAGAGAACGACTAGTTGTAGTTGGAACTTCACCTTTTAACACGATAGGTAATTTTCTCTCTACCCGATCTGTACTCTCAATAGCGATCATATTCCCTGCAATAAATAATGCAGCCAGAAAAGATAAAATAAAACGTACTTTCATAACTATATTGCTTTTTTGTTTCGCCAAAAGTACAGCATGTATTCGAAAAAACAAAAAAAACGACCCAGACAAATTACGAGGGATAAGTAATGGATATTCCACTATATATCAACATGTTATCAATTTCAGAATTAACATTTACCCGGACAATTCATTTTTTATTTCTTAGAATTCTTTTAAAAAAGCATCTAAATCATCCTGTGTAGAAATACCTAATCGACCTTTCAACCTACTTTTTGCTCGAGTTACAGAATCAGGAGTCGTGTGAAAAATACAACTCAGCTCTTCATGAGTCAAACCAAATTTAAGAAAACAACAAATCTCAAGATCATGTTTAGTAAGAGTTGGGGCTCTATCCAACAGACGACTAACATAATTCCAGTAAATTAGATCAAATAAGCTAAATAATCTCTGTCGCTCTTCATTTGAGAGTTTTCCTCTTAACGTTCCCTCTTTTATAGCCAATAAAAGCCGAAATGCATGAATAAATGGACCTGAAGATATACCAACATTCAATTCACCTCCCCGTTCTTTAAGGTGTTCTGACAAAATTTTATTCTGCATAGTCAAGAGAACAATCTTTCCATTAAGCTCTCCTACTTTAGTACGATTTTCTTCTAACATCAGATTCTCCTTTACCACCTGATCTTTTGAAATTTGAATATCCTCAATCTCCTGTCGATATCGTTCTATTTCTTCCTCATTATCTCTAATCTGCAACTCTATTTCAGCTATTTTCTTCTTATTATTTCTATTTTTATAATAATAATAGCACATACAGGCAACGACAGATAAAAAGGCAATCGTACCCCATAAAATAAAATTCGTATATCGTACTTTCATTTGCAAGTTATCATTCTGAAGTTTTTCATTCTCATATTTCTTCTGTAAACTTGCTATTAACTCGCGGGAATTAAGCTCCTCCATAGAATTAGTTATGGAATCAGCTAATTCATGATAAACTATTGCTTCTTCAAAATTATCAATATCTTTTTCAAGAAAGTATAAATTGTTATATGCATCAATACGGGTATATTCTTTAGAAGAATTGATACTCATCTTAAAATATTTCCGGGCATTCTCTACATCGCCCATCTGTATATACAAATAGCCGAGAGACATACACTCCACGTATTTCCTTTCTTCATCCGTTTCTTTTTCATAAGCAGCAAGAAAATAGCGTTCTGACTTTTTCAGTTCTCCCATGGAACGGTACAGTATCCCCAACTCATGTAAAATGGAAACTTCAGACGGATATTGCTTTTCCCTGGCTAGTTCTAAAGCGTAAGTATAATAGAAATAGCAGCTATCCCATTTATTCTGAAACAAATAAGCCCGGCCTATATTTTGCCCGGCTCTGACAAGACTCAAAGAATCTTTCAACTCTTCATAGATCGTATATGACTCCCGAAAATTCTTCAACGACTCCTGATACAATTTCTTTTTCCGGTTAATCATCCCCATCTCATCAGTAGCCATTGCAAACATCTTACAACATTGAATATTCCCGAACATTTCCTTTTGCCGAAGATAAAAACGTCAAAGCCTCTTCATCTTTGCCCAATTCACGCAGCACTCTTCCATAATAATACTGTGCTTTAGCACGCGTAACTGAGTCACCATGCTCTACAGTATAGTAATTCAGCGCCAGTGCAATCAATGAGTCAGAAGTAAACTTCACATAGTTCTGATCCATCGCCTGCGTCAATAAAAGTGCATAATCCGCCTGCAACTTTCCACGCAATTTTTCAGTATGAGGTATTGACTTTAATAGATACAGAGCTGTATCCGGAAGAGATTCCATGCACATTTCAATCCTCTGGAATGCCGCATCGGGGGCCTCCGAATCTCTATGACAAGAAACCGATAAGACTAAAATAAAAAAGAAAGCGGCGTATACCGAAACAGTAGTCGTTTTCACTTTACTTGAGTTTTGTGCAAAAATACACAAAAAACTCAAGTATTACTTATTTGTTGAAGCATTTTGTTCCAATCGT
>ERZ780177.1600-NODE-1600-length-20995-cov-33.293219_pt1 | contig 20995 bp, 13 predicted proteins | sample MGYA00510973_ERZ780177 | MGnify/ENA primary metagenome ERZ780177 (study PRJEB29588, sample SAMEA2144396) | human gut metagenome | biome: human gut; feature: human-associated habitat; material: faeces | place: Denmark | collected 2008/2010 ...
AGACCGCTGTCTACTACTGTACGACCTGCGTTCTTGATAGCAACGTCAACTGTTTCTTCTACATCTTCAGATGTACCGGGTGTTACATCATCAGAAGCAACGGGAAGCTTTTCGCCATCCTTGTTGAGGAAGTCGACGCTTGAGTAAGCGATATCGCCGCCCCACCACTCTGAAAGAGCGATCTGACCGTATGTGCCCTCAGCACCTGAGATATCCTCAGCTGTGAAGAAAGGCTTTTCTTCCATTCTTGTGATAGAGTTTGTTTTAGTATCCAACAGAATGTCGTGCTCCTCAGGCTTCTCGGATGTGTCACAGCCGTTGCACCACTGGAGCTGGTTCCAGTTGTTAGATGCTGTGCTGAAGATGAATCCTCCGCCTGCACCCTGTGATAATACATCAGCTGATGCGTCTGTAAAGTTGATTCTTACACCGTATACATCGTTGATGTCTACGCCTTCGGGAAGGATGTCGGCTACGTTAAGTATGAGGTTACCGTTGCTGTCAGCACCGTCCCAAGCTGCGAATGCGCTTACTGCAAGTGAAGAAACTGCAACTGCAGCTGCAGCAACACTTGCTAAAGTTCTTGTAAACTTCATTGGTTTTGTCCTCCATAAAAATATATTAGCTCATTAGCTACTTATAATCATACTATATTGCCGGATGTTTTGCAATTGGCAATTTTCACAAAAAACTTTTTTCGATTTGGTGAAACAATATAATAAATGCCGCTTTTCTTCGCTTTCTGCACCATAAAACATAATTGCAAGCTGTTTTTACTACAAAAATCCCCTCCGTTTCCGGAGGGGATAGTGTACTTAATTTAAGTAAATACTCACTTAACAGTGATTACTTTCTCTTCTTAAGAACGATACCTGCTGCTGCAACTGCTGCTGCTGCGAGAGCTGTAGGAACAACTGCAACTGCAACACCTGTGTCAGGGCTTACAGGCTTGTCAGGATCTTCAGGTGTTTTGCCTGAAGACTCACCGGGTTTAACGGGCTCGGGAACGTCGCCTGAAGATTCACCGGGGTTAACGGGCTCGGGAACGTCGCCTGAAGATTCACCGGGGTTAACGGGCTCGTCAGGAGTGCTGTTATCTACAACGATCTTAACGCTGTCGATAGCGATTGTAGGAATGTCTGTTGCATCTTCTTCAGCTGCGAGGTCTGTGCAAACTGCGATGAACTCAGCTGCATCGATCTTGTTAGCAAAAGAAAGCTCAACTTCGTATGTACCGTTGCCTGTTACTTCAACAACTGTACCTTTTGCATTAGCGTTATCCTTGTTGCCTTCGCCCCAGTACTGAACGCCCCAGTTCTTATCTGCAAATGAGAGCCAAGCCTTGAAAGGAGTTGTGAAGTTAGAAACTGTGAACTGTACCTTAACCTTTGTTGCGCCTGCGAAATCAGCCTTTTCAGCGATTACGTCAGCTTCGTCGCCTGTCCATGCATTGATGATGTTTGTACGAACAAGACCGCTGTCTACTACTGTACGACCTGCGTTCTTGATAGCAACGTCAACTGTTTTGCCTAAATCTTCTCCGGGAGTTTCATCATCACCTGTTGAGGGAACATCAGGAGTTGAGGGAACATCAGGATCTGAGGGATCGTCAGGATCTGAGGGATCGTCAGGTTTTGCGGGACTAGATTCGCCGGGCATAGGATCATCTGAGGGATCGTCAGGTTCAGCAGGGTTTTCTGTATCACCGGGCTGTACAGGATCAGCGGGATCGTCAGGAGTTGTAGCCTTTTCTTCAATTGTAACAGACTTTAATACGATAGGAAGGTGACCTGCCTGTACCTGGAAGTTAACACCGCCATATTCGTTCTTTCCGAGTTCGCTTAAATCAAACTTGTACTCGATATCAGTCATGCCTGCTGTACCTTCATACAAGAACTCACCATCATTGCCGCTCATACCGTAAATCTTTAAAGCGATATTGTTGTCAGCGTCATAATTACCCGATGATGTAGCCTCAACAACTACTTCATACTTGCTGAAATCATCGTTAAGAATGGTTTCATCGTATGACTGGCACCACTGGCTGCCCCATGCAGCTAATTCTTTGCCTTCGCCGAGATCAGCGCATGAAGAGCCTGTAGCAAATGCACTGACTGCAAGTGATGAAACTGCAACAGCAGCAGCGCAAACACTTGCTAAAGTTTTTCTGAACTTCATTTTTTTGTCCTCCGTTTAAAATTTTATCAGCTTTTAAGCTATTTTTAATGTTACTATATTTCGAAATGCTTTGCAATTGGCAAATTGTACAAAATATGCATCGTCATTTGTTGTTTTTTGCCAAAGCAATAACAATGCAGCTAATACAGTCGCATTTTTCGTTCAATATTTACTGTGTCCTTAAAGTGCATTTGCACACATTTAAACTGTTTTTCTTGACTAACAGCCCCCGATAATGTACAATATAATAGTAAAACTTGCTGTGGTCGGCTTTAACGCTTAAACACAGCCGAATTTCCGTCAGATATCCGATGACATCCGATATGTTGTGATACTGCACAAAAACCGTATGAAAAATTTTACTTATCCGATACACAGAATTTTCATCAGAAGTGAAACTTTTTCGGAAAATCCGCCTACTACAAAGTAGGTGACGTAAGCGAGGTGAGCCAATGGGCAACAGCGGTCACGAAGAATATTTCAACCGTATATATGACGAAACCTGCAAGTCGGTTTCAAGGTTCGTAGTCAGCAAATGCGGAAATATGGACGATGCGGAAGATATTATTCAGAATGTATACACCCGCTTCTTCAAGCGTATAAGCGAGAAGGGTCACGAAGATATCGAAAGCCCGGAGGCTTTCCTTATAAATATTGCAAAGTTTGAATGCCGCACATACTTCTCCGGCAGAAAGAAAAATGATAAGGTTTCATCTTTTTCCGATTATACCGAAGAAGAGATGGTGGCAATAGAGAGCGAAATGTCAAAGCCTCAGCCAAGGCTTGAGGACGTTATAAGCAACAAGATAGTTGCAAAACAGATATTTGATGACATAATGAAGACCGATGAACTGACAGGTCAGATATTCTATCTTCATTTTGCGTGCGATATGAAGCTTGAAGATGTTGCTAAGGCGCTTGATGTAAAGCTTTCAACAGTCAAGAACAAGCTTTACCGCACAATAGAAAAACAAAAGAAAAAATTTAAACTGTGACTTACGGAAGGGGGCTTTCAAATGAATACAAACGAGTTCTATAAAGAGCTTATGAGCGAGTATTCTTTTGATCATGATAAAATAAAAAAAGCCGCTATGGGTAAGTCGGTAAGCAGAAAAACAAGCAGACTTAAAGCGGCATGGATTTCGGCGGCAGGTGCCGCTGCGGCAATTGCCATTACATTCGGCAGTGTTGCGCTTCTCAATACAGGTAGTCCTGTGAGCGTTGCTCCCACGACCTCGATCAGTGCGGAAGATCGCTTTAAAATGGCAATGGAAGCTTATAACAAGGCTGATGAAAATACCGAGGACGTTTTCCTCTATGTTACATTCAAGGAAAACGAAACGCCTGAGGATATGCAGAAGATACTTGCAAAGGCTGATAACAAGGGTAATATCCGTGTTACGAAAGTTTACCTTTCTGACGGCTCGGCAGTGAGCGGAAGTGAAAACATTGCTTCTCTTTTTGACGCCAATGAGAAAAGCATAACAGCCGTAAAGGTTTACTGTCCCGGAAACTTTCTGAAACGTCTTACCGCACTTGACGGTGTTTACCTTGTGGAAACAGAAGACACATTCAAGGAAAATGATTTCTCTGCTATCGATACAAGTAGCGATTACGACTACTATCCCGATTACAGCACAGGCGATAACACAGTAACGCCTGCGCCCGGAGATTCAACAAACCCTCAGGAATAATCTCTTTATATATTTAAATAGTATACCGCCTTCAGGAGCGACAGTTCCGGAAGGCGGTTTTTAATATGCCGCTCTATCTTTGAAATAGCTGTGTAATCGTTTTAACAAAATTTCGTGACAGTCCCAAAATGCTATTGACTTTTCTTGTGAAAACCATTACAATATGATTAAAACAACAAAAAACAGCTTTTTGTTTCCCCAAAAACGAAAAAGCTGAGGAAAGAAAGGTATCTATGAAGAAGAGAATACTTGCCGCTCTTATCAGCGGCATAATGGTTGTTACCGGTATTTCTGCGTGCTCAGGCGGGGCAAACTCGTCTGTTGACAGCAGTACTGCAACTACAACGACCTCCGTGTCAGCCACAACCAAGGCAGAAACCACGACTGTAACTACAACCAAGGCAGAAACAACGACCGTGACCACAACCACAACTACAACGACAACAACGAAGCCGGAAACCGTTGCAACCACAACGACCACAACAAAGAAGCCGGAAACCACCACCGCAAAACCGGCAACAACCACAACAAAGAAGACCGAACCCGCACCTGCCGAAACAAAAGGCGACTCTGTCAAGTTCTCACAGAACTTAATGCCTGGCTGGAACCTCGGCAACCAGCTGGAAGCAAATTCAGGCGGCACTCCGAGCGAAACCGCATGGGGCAACCCGACTATAACAGAAAAGCTCATCAAGCAGGTAAAGGCACAGGGCTTCAAGTCTATCCGTATCCCTGTATCATATCTTTCTAAGATAGGTGCAGGTCCCAACTACACGATCGACTCAAAGTGGCTCGACAGAGTACAGAAAGTAGTAGATATGTGCATTGACAACGGACTTTACGCTATAATCAACATTCACGGCGACGGCTACTATAGCGTAAATGGCGGCTGGCTTCTTTGCGGCGAATCCGCTTCCGAGCAGAAGACTATAAAAGCAAAGTATGAAAAGGTCTGGGAGCAGATAGCAAAGCGCTTCAAGAACTATGACGAACATCTCGTGTTCGAGTCAATGAACGAAGAATTTGACGGATCATATGGCAATCCCAATCCCGAATACTACAACAACATAAATGCATACAATCAGATTTTCGTTGATACGGTAAGAAAAGCAGGCGGCAAGAACAACAGCCGTTATCTGCTTATCCCGGGCTGGAACACCGATATAAACTTTACAACCGGCGACTGCGATTCATATACAATGGAAGCAAAGTTCGTTATCCCGAATGACAGCAGGATAATGATTTCCGTACACTATTACAGCCCGTGGGAATTCTGCGGAGAAGAAGGCTATGATACCTTCTATAGATGGGGCGACTCGGTCAAGAAATTCGTAAAGCCCAGACAGAGTGAATCGCTTGTAAACAGACAGTTCGATAAGCTCTACAATGCGTTTATCAAGAACGGTTACGGCGTTGTAATAGGCGAGTACGGCTCAATTGACAGGACCTCAAAGGATAAGAGCAATACAATATATCGTGCTTATTTTGCAGAGTATGTGAATTATGCTGCTCATCAGAGAAATATAGTTACTGTTTACTGGGATAACGGCTATAACGGTAAACACGGCTTCGGATTATTCGACCGCACAAAGTGCACAGTAACACAGCCCGAGATAATCAAGGGCATTATAAACGGCGCAAAGGCTACCAAAGCCCCGAAAACGCCTACGGAATAAAACCGCATTTGGTGCAATAACTTTGTATATTTTTCCACTTGCTTTTTCGGTGGAAATGTAGTATATTAATCCTTACAGAAAGGAATGATATTTTATGATGAAAAAAATTACTTCTGCGCTGACAGCTGCAGCAATGTCGATATTACTCGGTATAACCTGCTTTGCCGAAACTACAGTAGGCGCAAGCAGCGGTAACACAAACACAGGCGTTACATTCGATATGACTGCCATCATCATCTGCATAGTAGCTCTTGCAGTTGTAGTTGCAGTCGGCGTTATCACAGCTGTTGTAAGCAAGAAGAAAAAGAACGGCGATAACAAGTAATTATCACTGAAGCCCCGCCCACGCGGGGCTTCAGACTGTTGATAAACCTCTTAATTATATAAAAATGGGGTGTCGCTTATTGCTTGCTCTGTTGGTTTTGCATCGTGCAAAACTTTTGGCAAGCAACCAAAGCATCCTTGCTTTGGGGCGTAGCCCCCGACAGGGTCTAGGGGCGGTAGCCCCAGTAATATAGCCCCTTTCCCGGGGAAAGGGGTTTGGGGATAGGGATTGAGAACAAGCACTTCTTTTGAAAAAACATACTTTTTCTACAAGCTGAAGCCCCGCCCACGCGGGGCTTCTTTTTCATTTTCACATTATCACCACAATCTTTCAGCAAAGATACACTATATTTTACTGTTCAACAGCATAAAATGGTAAAAATTCACTTGACTTTTCGGACCTGATGGGATATACTATTAATGTACAGGAAAATATCAGATTGTACATCTCAGACGACAGTAAGAGGCATATAACGACTGTCGCACGGAGGGAAAAATGAAAAAAAGCTTAGTCACATTGCTTATTGCGGCGTTGGCTGTTACTACGGCCGCCTTGATGAGCGGATGCGGCTCAGATACAACATCTTCGGACAACACGACCCCTGACACGCCACCAACGACTCAAGAGAGCAAAGATTCAGATCCTTCGTCGCAGCAGACAACGGTATCGGATATTATATCCGTTCCTGACAGCTCAAGCGATACCGGTAGCAGTGATAACAGCGATAATACGGCGACAGACCTGCGCAGGCAGATAGTTGCTACCGCTGAAGCGCTCGTAGGCATCGATTATGTCAGCGGTATGGCTTCTCCCGAACAGGGCTTTGACAATTCAGGACTTATCTATTATGTTCTCCGCGAAAACGGATTTATAAATTGTCCGAGAGGTACAGCCGCACAAAAAGAAATGGGTACATCGATTGATTTTGATGATATCAGGGAGGGTGACCTGCTCTTCTTTACCGACACCGACAGCGAAACAGGCGAAAAGATTGATTTCGGCGGTATTTACATCGGCAACGGAAAACTGATATACAGTCCCTATCCCGGTGAAAAAGTAAAGTTCGCCGATATCAACAGTGCTTATTGGCAAAACAGTTTCAGTGTTGCGATAAGTGTTGCTTAAATTCCGATTATGACATTGTCCTTCATATAAAACTACAAGAATACCGTCTGCGTTATGCAGGCGGTGTTTTTGTATTTGCAACACTTGTTACCGAATTGTAACCGTTGTTACCGTTTTGTAACCATTTGTAACCGAATTGTTACCGTATTGTAACCGAATTTTAATTGCATTTTGCTTATTTTGTGATATACTTAAGGCAAGGACAGGGAAATGTCAGATAAAAGGTTGGTGATAATATGAAAAAGAAATTATCATTGATATCAGTGATATTGACCGTTGTTGCCCTAGCATCGCTTACGGCTTGCTCCGGTAATTCTCAAACCGCACAAAGCGATGGATCATCTCAGAGCACATCTGAAAGCTCAACTGCCGGCAGTTCTGACAGCTCAGAAACGTCTTATGAGGATAATTCATCACAGGACAGTTCGACCGATAATACATCGTCAGACAACAGCTCGACCGATGATACATCGTCAGACAACAGCTCGACCGATGATACATCGTCAGACAACAGCTCGACCGATGATACATCGTCAGATAACAGCTCGAACGACAACACTTCAAACGATACAGAACCTGTCGCACCTTCCCAAAAAGGCGATGTTATCGCCAAGGCGGCATATGATATGCTTGACAAGCCGTTTACGGACGGCGGATACAAGCCCGAAACGGGTTTTGACAATTCAGGCCTTATCTACTATGCGCTGACAAATGCCGGTCTTGAGTGTCCGAGAGGACTTACCGCGCAGAAAGATATGGGCAAAGAGGTTCAGCTTTCTGACCTTCAGAAAGGTGACATTGTATTCATAAAAGACGGCGACTCTTTCTTCGGAGGTATATATACAGGCGATGACACAATGGTGTTCAGCCCGTATCCGGGACAGAAGGTACGCACCGCAAATCTCAAGTCGATATACTATATCGACAACTTCCTTAAGGCTGTAAGAGTGGGTTAACGCTTTTATTGCACAATCATCACAAAGTTTTTTCAGTGCCTTGTAACGCCTCGCAATAACTTCATAATGTTTTACAACATTGCAACAGCTTTTCAGACTACATCGCAGTAACATTCAGACAGCATTTTTATAACACCTGCAAATATTTACACAGCATTTTCGCATCGTTTCAACATAATTCTTAATTTCCGCTGCATTGCAGCAATTCTCCTCTCTTATATATTTGCCCCTCCGCTTTTGCGGAGGGGCAAAATCTTTTTTTGATAGTCGGATTTATCTTGATTTTCATCATTCAAACTGTTACAATATAATTGTACATATTCAGCTATAAAGCCGAAAGGAAAAAATAAAATGGAAAAACGTACAGTTTTATTTAATGACAACTGGAAATTTGCACTTACCGAGCCCGACAGCGATGAAACGGCTCTTCAGAATATACATTGGTATAATGTTGAAATTCCGCACGACTGGCTTATCGGAGATACCGCAAACCTTTACAAATCGGGTTGCGGCTGGTATGAAAAGCATTTCCGCATAGACAAGCTTGACGAGCGGGACTGCTATATTCTGATATTTGACGGTGTGTATATGGATACGACTGTTTATGTCAACGGAAAAACTGTCGGAGAGTGGAAATACGGTTATACCTCATTCAGCTTTGACATAACAGACAGCCTTGTCGAGGGTGACAACCGCATCCTGGTAAGAGTAAATCACAAGGCGCCAAATACCCGTTGGTACAGCGGTGCCGGCATATACCGCAACGTATGGCTGAGAAAGACCTCGCGTAATCATATCATACAGGACGGAATATATATAAGCGCAAGACCCAACGACAGCGACCGCAGAGAGCAGGGCAAGTGGAAAGTGACTGTACAGACAGAGCTGTCGGTGCAGACCTGCGGAACGCTTTCGTTTGATGTGATCGATCCTATAGGACGTGAAACCTACAGCTGTGAGCGCAGAGTGTGCGGAAAAAGCGACAAACTGGTGTTCTATACAGACTGTCCGAAGCTGTGGGATACTATTACGCCGAATCTTTATTCTTTGTCTGTAAAGCTCTGCGGCGAGGACGGAACACAGTATGACTATGTTCAGACAAAATTCGGCTTCAGAACTACAAGGTTCAGCCCGGACGAAGGTTTTCTGCTCAACGGCATACGTCTGAAACTCAACGGAGTTTGTATGCACCACGATCTCGGTGCGCTTGGTGCGGCTGTCAATTACGATGCTACATACCGCCAGCTTTCAAAGATGAAAGAAATGGGCGTCAACGCTATCCGCACAAGCCATAACCCGCCTTCAAGAGAGCTTATGGATATATGCGATGAAATGGGTCTTTTGGTCGACAGCGAAATATTTGATATGTGGGAGCTTGCAAAGAACGAGAACGACTATCACCGTTTCTTTCCCGAATGGTACAAGACAGATGTTGCCGCTTGGATACGCCGTGACCGCAACCGCCCATCGGTTATTATGTGGAGCATAGGCAATGAGATATACGATACGCATAAAAGTCCGAGAGGACTTGAGGTAGCACAGATGCTGAGCGCCGAGGTCGAAAAGAACGATCCTATGCACAACGCTCTGCCTACTATTGCGTCAAACTATATGCAGTGGGAAAATGCGCAGAATGTAGCGGACTTTCTTAAGCTTGCCGGCTACAACTATGCCGAAAAACTGTATGACGAACACCACGAAAAGCATCCCGACTGGGTCATATACGGCAGTGAAACAGCGTCTACTGTACGATCAAGAGGAATTTATCATTTCCCTTACGATACCTCGCTTCTTGTCTATGACGATCTGCAGTGCTCGGATCTTGGCAACAGCGTTGTAAACTGGGGCGCTTCTCCGCTCAGATCCTATGCTATGGATACAGCCGCAGACTATTCTATGGGACAGTTTGTATGGACAGGCTTTGACTATATCGGCGAGCCGACCCCCTACAGCACCAAGAACTCATATTTCGGCATAGTGGATACCGCAGGATTTGAAAAGGATTCGTTCTGGTTCTATAAATCGGTATGGGATATTGCCTGTGAAAAGCCCTTTATCCACATATCGCCCTGCTACTGGGATTTCAATGAGGGACAGATGATAGATATCATAGCATATTCAAATCTGCCTGTTCTGAAACTCCGCTATTGCGGAAAAATATATGACAGCGAAACGCTTGATCATAAGAGCGAGGATAAGCTCTGCGCACATTTCCGTGTGCCTTATCATAAAAATTCGCCTGTAGCGGTAAGAGGATATTATAACGAAAACTGTACGATCAACGATTATGCGGTCGAAAAAGTACTCTTTACCTCTCTCGATCCGTATAAGATCCGTATGCACAGCGACAGGAGCGAGATAACCGCAGACGGCAGATCGCTTGCGTTCGTAACGGTTACGGTTGAGGACAGATCCGGTCAGGAAGTGCAGAATGCCGTCAACAGAATTAAATTCACCGTAAGCGGCGCCGGCAGACTGCTGGGTCTTGATAATGGCGACAGCACCGATTATGACAGCTACAAGGGCATTCATCGCAAGCTGTTCTCGGGTAAGCTTCTTGCAATTATCGGCTCTACATTTGAAACGGGCAATATAACGATAACTGCCGAAAGCGAGGGCTTACAGCCGGAAACGATCATTCTCAATTCTGTTGTCCCGAAGACTGCGCCGGAAGGCGTAAGCATAGTGACGGAAAATGCATTCCCGGCAGTCACAACGCCGTATACAAACGAAATACCCGTCCGCAGGATCGGGCTTGAGGATAACAGCTCACATAAGCTTAGCAAGGACAATGATACTACAGAAATAAGCGTTAAGATATATCCCGAAAATGCAACGTTCCGTGATATAGAGTTCAGATGCTGCGCCGATAACGGAGTTGAGATAAGCTTTGCCAAGGTAGTTTCGTTTGACGGAAAGACAGCAACTCTTAAAGCTTTCGGCGACGGAAATTTCCGCCTGCGTGCATATTCAAAGAACGGTACCGATATCCCGAAGATAATTTCAGAGCTTGAATATACGGCAGAAGGACTCGGAAAAGCAGAAAAGGATCCGTATATCTTTACTGCAGCCTGCCTTTGCGATTTCTCAAATGTACCCGTTACAACGATAGACAGAGGTTCGCTCGGCGGATTCAACGGCAGAACCGTTGTCGGATTCAGTTCTATGGATTTCGGCGGCGGCACTAAACGTATGACGTTAAGCGTCGGAAACTGCGGCGGCGGTGAGGATTACCCGGTAGAACTCTACCTTGGTGATGCTGATAACGCCGGAGAATACATCGGCACATTCAATATAAAGAATAACGGCGGCTGGGACAGGGCGTATCCTCAGGAATTTGACCTGCCGCACAGAATAAGCGGAATACACGACATCAGCTTTGTCATCAATAATTCCTGCATATTCGGCGGCTTTGAGTTTGCGAAATACGACCGTACCTATGCGGAAAACTCTGCGGCAGACAACGATAATCTGTACGGTGATGATTACAAGGTAAACGGCTCGTGCGTTGAGGAAATAGGCAACAACGTTGTTATCGAATTCAACGGCCTTGATTTCGCAGGCGGTACGGATAAGATAACCGTTACAGGCAGAACACCGCTCGATAACTGCACGATTCAGCTCAGAGTAAATGATGAGAACGGCAGCCAGACTACCCGCCTGCTCGAATTCCCCCACGCAGACGAGTACACGCCGGTAACGTTTGACATCGAGCATATCGCAGGCAAGAACAACATAGCATTCGTATTCCTGCCCGGCACACAGTTCGATATGAAATCGTTCAGATTCACAAAAACCGAAGATTAAACTAAAGCCACGGCAACTGCCGTGGCTTCAGACTGTTGATAAACCTCTTAATTATATAAAAATGGGGTGTCGCTTATTGCTTGCTCTGTTGGTTTTGCATCGTGCAAAACTTTTGGCAAGCAACCAAAGCATCCTTGCTTTGGGGCGTAGCCCCCGTACAGGTCGTCAGCCATTTGTGCCACCGCATCGTGCAGTGGCTTTGTGCGGCTGACTGCAAGCATCCTTGCTTGGTCTAGGGGCGGTAGCCCCAGTAATATAGCCCCTTTCCCGGGGAAAGGGGTTTGGGGATAGGGATTGAGAACAAGCACTTCTTTTGAAAAAACATACTTTTTCTACAAGCTGAAGCCACGGCAACTGCCGTGGCTTTTTCCCACACCCACCATCTAAAAACCACCTCTTTTTTCCAGCCCCACAATCATTTACACTCCTCCGCTATAGACTTTTAGTGAAAAATGTGCTATAATATAAACAATTATAAATAACTGCGCCATATAAACGAAGGGCAGACACAAGGAGGTGTCCGTAGCAGATGACTTATGAAAAGTCCTGCGGAGGAATAGTTTACAGAAAATTTCACGGCAATACCGAAATATTGCTGATAAAGCACGTTAAATCAGGTTACTGGTCATTCCCGAAAGGACACGTTGAAAACGGCGAAACCGAAGAAGAAACCGCAAAACGTGAAATCAAAGAGGAAACCGGCATAGACGTTTATATTGACTCGGGCTTCAGAGAAACAGTTACATATTCGCCACGCAAGGACGCAAAAAAGGAAGTTGTATATTTTGTCGCTCGTGCAAGAAATTATGATTACACCCCTCAGCTTGAAGAAATTTCGGATATTCGCTGGGTAGGTATAGGACAGGCGCATAACCTGCTTGTCTATGATAATGATAAATTGATAGTCAATAAGGCAAAGAGCTTTATCGCACTTATGAAATGAAGAAATTGTGTTTTGAGTAAAAGAAGAAAATACGAAAGGAAACCCATATGACATACGAACAGGCATTTGAATACGTCGGTTCTTTCACAAAATCCGGTACGCCTGTAAAGGACCTTATAAGATTTGTTATTCTTATGAGGCTTCTCGGCAATCCGCAAAACGAACTTAAAATAGTTCACGTTGCAGGCACAAACGGAAAAGGTAGCGTATGCGAATATATAAGCAACGCTGTAAAAGCCGACAACAAGAGCGTAGGAAAATTCACATCGCCCTATATTGATTGCATCGAGGAACGCATACAGGTGAACGGCAAATATATTTCCCGTCCGGCATTTGCACTGTTGTGCGAGCAGGTGAAAAAGGCAATCGAACAGACAGGCTTTGACGGCTTTTCACAGTTTGAGATACTGTGCGCTATCGCTCTGCTTTATTTCTACAAAGAGCAGGTAAACGTTGCCGTTATAGAAACAGGTATAGGCGGACTTCTCGACTGCACAAATATCGTAAATCCCGTTGTAAGTGTGATCACAACGGTAGATTACGACCATACCGATATTCTCGGTGAAACGCTTACTGATATCGCTCGTCACAAGGCAGGTATAATAAAACCGTCAATTCCGTGTGTTGTAGCTCCCGGACAGGAAAACGAGGTAATGCGTGTCATTGACGACAAATGCCGTGAGTATAACTGTGAAGAAATTATCCCCGATATGTCAAGAGTACAGACGCTCCATATGGATATCACCGATGTGTTCTTTTCGTACAAGGGTATGAATTATCACCTCATTATGTCCGGCGAATATCAGATAAAGAACGCTCTGTGCGCCATAGAGGCCTGCCGTATACTGAATATAGAGTACAGCAGTGTGTTCACAGGGCTTGAAAGATCCGCCCTCAGAGCAAGAATGGAGGAGGTAAGCGTGAACGGCGCTACCTGCATTATAGACGGTTCGCACAACCCTTCTGCAATGAGAGCCGCCGAAAAGCTGCTGAGCTGCGACAAAAGAAAGATACACGCCGTAGTCGGAATGATGGCAAACAAGGACTGGCAGACCGCCCTTAAAATAATTCTTCCCCGCTTTGAAGACGCCATATTTGTTGACGGCTTTATGCCGGGCTGTGTTCCCGCTTCTCAGCTTACACGCTTTGCAATTGAGCAGGGAGTACGCTGTACATCGTGCGCCGACCTTGACAGCGCAATATCGCAGGCAACGCTCAAGGCAGGAACGAAGGATATAGCGATGATAACAGGCTCGCTATACCTTGCCTCCGCCGCCGAAAAGATAATCAGCAAGTAAATACGATTAAAGCCGCCCGATAACAGAGCGGCTTTATGTAAACAAAAAACCTCTTGTTTATTGAAAAATGGGGTCGCAGGGGCGAAGCCCCCGACAGGGGCTAGGGGCGGTAGCCCCAGTAATATAGCCCCTTCCCATGGGGAAGGGGCTTGGGGTTAGGGATAATAAATCAGAAGTTTATTTCAAAAACACACTTTTTCTATAAACTAAAGCCGACCCTTTCGAGCCGGCATAATATCCATATAGCAACTTTACCTGTAAGCCGAGTTTTGTCGTGTGCGATCATCTATCTACGCCCTGCGTCGCCGCAGACCTCAAGCCACCTTAAATCGGGACCGCCGAGCAGACGGTTCACCCCCGAAACCAATCGGTGTTGCATCGGATAGGGTTTACAGACAGGAACAGTCGCCTGCCCCGTGGTGAGCTCTTACCTCGCCTTTCCACCCTTACACTGTAAAAACAATGCGGTATATTTCTGTTGCACTCGCCCTGGAGTCGCCTCCGGCTGCCGTTAACAGCTACCCTGCTCTGTGATGCTCGGACTTTCCTCACGGTTTTCACCCCGCGACCGCACAGTAAAGTTGCGATTGTTATTGTATCATTTTGTGTTGCATTTGTCAATACAAACCCCCGATTATTGCCTTATTTCAAGGAGTAAAAGCATATTATGACCGTAAAGCCGAATATAAAAAAGAACTTCAATATAACGTGGCTGCTCTTGTACGGCGCAGGACTTATCACTGTCGGTATACTTGTACTTGTAAACGGAAGAATAGTGGTAGAGCCTGCCGCAAGGCTGGGTGGTATCTTTATCGTTGCAAACGGTATCCACCGCCTTATCCGTGCCTACGCAAGACATCAGCGACTGCCCGTGTTCAGCGGTGTCGGAAACATTATTATAGGACTAATATCCGTTTTCTTTCCAGCCGCTACTCTTGCGCTTCTGTCGTTTATATTCTCACTTTACGTTTTTCTTAATGCCCTTGTAAAATTCATCGACTTCGGCACAGCCCTAAAAAATGCCGTTCCCGATGCGTTCTATGACTTTTTTTCGGGAATATTCTTCACCGTTTTCGGCATTATTATGCTTTTCGGCACCCTTATGGGAAGTCAGGGTATGCTTGTTGTCATCGGACTATATTGCATAATTTACGGCGCAGGCGAGCTGAGGCTGTTTATCCGTGAGGCCGCTCCGAATAAAGCCAAAGGCATCATCCGCCGCAGGATACGCTTTTCGCTTCCGCAGGTCATAACCACGTTCATACCGCTGAAAACCTTGCGTAGCTATACCGAGCGGCTTGATTCCCGTGAGATAGATATTGAAAAACTGCAAAACGAGGAGCGTTACGAAAAAAGCGCCGACACCCCCGATATACACGTTCTTATCCACGTCAGCGCCGACGGAGTAGGCTCTATAGGACATTGCGACCTTGTGCTGAACGGCACGGTAATATCCTACGGAAATTATGATAAAGCGTCGGAAAGGCTTTTCGGCGGTATCGGTGACGGCGTACTTTTCAAAGCGGATTTTGACAAGTATATAAATTTCTGCGTTTATCACGATCTGCAGATGGTGTTTGATTTTGGCATAAAGCTGTCGGAAAAACAGCTTGCAAAAGTCAGAAAAGGCATAGCAAAGCTCGAACGAAACATCACACGCTGGAAACCGCCCTATCAGCTTGCAGCCGAAAACAGCCCCACCGCCGATATTGCGGATTTTGACGATTATTGCAGTTCGCTGTGGAATGGTACACACGCACGGTTCTATAAGTTTAAAAGCGGCAGATTCAAGACCTATTTCGTTATGAGTACAAACTGCGTTTTCCTTGCGGATTATATACTCAGCAAGGCAGGAACCGACATAGTAAAGACCGCAGGCATAATAACCCCCGGCGACTATTACGACTATATGCAGAGCGAATATGCCCTCCCCGGCGGAATAGTCATAACCCGTGATATTTACAGTAAATATAATGTTTCGCCGGCTGAAACTTAAGTGAAAATCCTTGAACTTGACACGATAGTGTGATATACTACAATAGGACAAGAATTTACATTTACGGGCAATATAAAAATACCCCCCCGCATAAAGAAAGGACATACTATGAAGCTAAATATCAGGTTAACAGCGGCAATACTTGCCTGTGCGTCAATTCTGACGTCGGCTTCCGCCTGCTCATCACAGAATACAAGCTCCGCTACGGACAGCAAAAACGAAAGCAGTATAACGGAAAGCTCCGTTACAGAAAGCAAGGATAATACAAAAAGCGATACGACAAGCGATAATTCATCCGCAACTTCAGAAAGCACAGCTTCCTCCGATGAATCATCGTCCGAAAACAAGAAGCCTGTCGGCGTTGACGGCGTTCAGACAAACGGCCAGCTTGTCGTTGACATAGACGGTCATACATGGGGCATCTCCCTTTACGGCGGCGGCGACGGCGCAAACTATGCGTCATACCTTAACGAGTTCAAGGAAAAGGTAGGCTCATCGGTAAACGTATTCAATATGGTAGTGCCTACAGCAGGTGCATACTACCTCCCCGAAGGCTACGAAAAATACAACGCAAGCCACAGGGATTCGATAAACAGCATTGCAAACAAACTGGTGAACGTGATAAACGTTGACGGATATGCCGCACTTGAGGCGCACACAAACGAGTACATCTATACCCGTACCGATCACCACTGGGAACCTCTCGGCGCATATTATGCGGCAAAGGCTTTCTGTGAAATGGCACAGGTACCCGTAAAGGAGCTTTCGACCTACAAGACGGAAACGATAGAAGGCTTTGTCGGAACAATGTACGCATTTACCGAGTATAACGAGCGTATCAAAAACGACCCCGATACCTTCACCTACTATATCCCCTCTACAGAGTACACCGCCACCTATTATACCACCGACTTCAAGGCTGACGAGCAGTTCACACAGTTCCACAGCATATTTGTAGATCAGCCCGCAAGCGGCGCATATTCGACCTTTATGGGCGGCGATCAGAAGATAGTAAAGATAGAAACCGCAAACAAGAACGGCAGAAAGCTCTGCATCTTCAAGGACAGCTACGGCAATGCCGAAGTTCCCTTCTTTATAGATTCCTTTGAGGAAATCTACGTTTGCGACATCCGCTACTTTGACCTTTACGCACCTGACTTTATTAAGGATAACGGCATTACCGACGTTCTGTTCACAATGTGTACATTCTCCGCTGTCGGTGAAAATGCAGAGGGTATAAAGAACAACCTGCTTTCAAAGTAAATCTCTGACAGGTTTTCTGAAAGGAGGAGCAATATGAAAAAGCTCCCGAAGATAACAGCGCTTATATTGGCATTATCGCTCGCCTGCGGATGCTCGGAGGTTTTCCCTGACAGCAACGCAAGCGGCAAGGACACATCGGCATACACCCTACCACCCGACCCCGTATCATCGGAACCTCCTTCGGACACCGAAAGCGAAGAAACCGGACAGCCCGATACCTCCGCTCCCAAAACGTTACCACCGGATACTTCTGCCGAAGAAACCTCCGCTTTAAATATCGAAACCACCGCCGCTCCCTCAGATGCAACATCATCGCCCGAAAGTTCTGCGCCTGCGGAAAACAGCGATATAAACAGCTACAGGGCGATAGGCGACAACGGTATATTAGTCGCAGGAATGGATAATCACTACCGTGGAATTATGTTCTACGGCGGTACATACGGCTACTGCGACCAATATATGACCGATGTAAAGGCGTTCCAGTCGGCGCTTCCCGAAGTAACGGTATATTCTATGGTAATACCGACATCTGTCGATTTCTACAATCCGACCGAATACAAGGGCTACACCGAGCTTCAGAAGGATAAGATAGATTATATCGAAAGCGGACTTAAAAGCACAGGCGTTACAAACGTCAGCGTGTACGATACCTTGTCAAAGCACACCTCAGAGGAGATATACTCGAGGACGGACCACCACTGGATGCCGCTCGGCGCATATTATGCCGCACAGGTATTCTGCAAAACGGCAGGAGTAAAGGTACCCGATATAAAAAAATACCGCAAGGAAACCTGCGGCGGTTATGTCGGCTCGATGTATTATTACTCTTCCGACGAACACCTTAACAATGACCCCGAAACCTATGCGGTCTACTATTCTCCGAACGAGGATAAGCTGAAAACCACATATTATGACCGCTATTTCAGCAACGGCTATGACAGCAGCCTTTTTCTTTGCGACAACGCAAGCTATTACTACCTGTCGTTTTTAGGCAGTGACGATCTCATCGCCCATATAAAGACCAATGCAAAGACAGGCAGAAATCTGGTCGTTATCAAGGAAAGCTACGGCAACGGGCTTATCCCGTTCTTCACCGAGAGCTTTGATAATATCTATGTGCTTGACCTGCGCTACTGCGAGGTAAACGCAATAAAATTCTGCAAGCAGGTCGATGCGACCGATCTGCTGTTTGCAAACTGCGCCTATACCGTTGCAGGCGGCAACTGCGACTACTTCTCATATATAAGAAACATTTAAGGAAGATTACATGAAAGAACTTGAATACCCCTTCGACAGCGGTTATCTGCTGAAAAAGAAACGCTCTATAAAAAGACAGCTCCTGTCAGACGGCAGTGTGCGCATAAAGAAAAAAATCGCCGTTCTCGGCGGCTCAACCACGAATGATATAATTAATATGCTCGAATTATTCCTGCTGAACTACGGTATCGAGCCGACCTTCTACGAGTCGGAGTACAACCGCTACTGGCAGGATGCGGTATTCGGAAATGAGGAGCTTGACGGCTTCTCACCCGACCTTATTTTCGTTCACACGTCCAACCGCAATATTCTGAAATATCCTGCGATAACCGACAGCAAGGAGCAGACAGACGCTCTTTTTGCCGAGCAGATGAAATATTTTGAAACAATGTGGGAAAAGATAGCCGAGCGCTACCACTGCCCCGTTATACAGAATAACTTTGAACAGCCGTATTTCAGGCTTATGGGCAACCGTGATGCGTTTGACTGCCGAGGCAGAGTGAACTTCATAAACAGGCTGAACACGGCATTTGCCGATTATGCCGCATCGCACGAGAGTTTTTATATCAATGATATAAACTATGTCAGCGCCTGCTACGGTCTTGACAAGTGGAGCGAGCCGTCCTACTGGCACCTGTACAAGTACGCAATGTGCGTTCCTGCGATTCCCGACTTTGCTTTCAACTTAGCGGCAATAATAAAGTCGGTATTCGGCAAGAACAAGAAAGCGCTTGTACTTGACCTTGATAATACATTATGGGGCGGAGTTGTCGGAGATGACGGTGTTGACGGTATCGAAATCGGACAGGAAACCCATATGGGACAGGTCTATGCCGAATTTCAGAAGTATCTCGGACTTGTGAAGGATACAGGCGTAATGCTGACCGTCTGCTCTAAGAACGATGAAGAAAACGCCCTTGCAGGCCTTAATCACCCCGAGGGCAGTTTAAAACCCGATGATTTCATAATGATAAAGGCAAACTGGGATAACAAGGACAGAAATATCGAGGCAATAGCGACAGGACTCAACATCGGACAGGATGCGCTTGTATTCCTTGATGATAACCCTGCCGAGCGTGCGATAGTTTCCGCACAGTTGCCTACAGTAGCCGTTCCCGAAATGGAGCGGCCGGAGGATTATATAAGAGTGGTCGACCGCTCACGCTTCTTTGAGATAACCGCTTTTTCAAGCGATGATTTAAAGCGTAACGAAATGTACAAGGAGAATGCGGTAAGAGCCGCACAGCAGGCACAGTTCACCGACTACGGCGAGTATCTTCACAGTCTTGAGATGGTGGCTGTGATAGATGACTTCCTGCCCGTCTATCTCCCTCGCATAACACAGCTTACAAACAAGAGCAACCAGTTCAACCTCACCACAAAGCGTTTTACGACCGCAGAAATGGAGCAGGTATTTGCAGATGACAGCTATATCAGGCTGTACGGCAGGCTTGCCGATAAGTTCGGTGACAACGGCATAGTATCGGTAGTTATCGGAAAGGTGAACGGCGATACGCTCGACATAGATTTATGGCTTATGAGTTGCCGTGTGCTTAAGCGTGATATGGAATACGCAATGCTCGACAATCTCTGCGACAGAGCAAAACAGCGTGGACTTAAGACGGTAAAGGGATATTATTACCCCACCGCAAAGAATAAAATGGTGAAAGAGCTGTACGGCGACTTCGGCTTTACGAAGGTCAGCGAGGACGCAGACGGCAACACCGTATGGGAGCTTTCGCTTTCGGGCTACGAGCCTAAAAACAAGTATATTACTGTAGAAAGGAACAAGTAAAATGAGCGAGCAGGAAATTTACGAAAGATTAAACGAGGTTTTCAGAAACGTATTCGACGATGACGATATCGAGGTCGAAGCAGGCACAACAGCAGATGATATAGAGGACTGGGACAGCCTCGAGCATATCAACCTCATCTCCGCTGTAGAAGACGAATTCGGCATCCGTTTCAAGATGGGCGAGGTTTCTTCGATGAAGAACGTCGGCGAAATGGTCGACATAATAAAATCCAGAGCCTGAGCGTGCGGGCGGGCGGCTGTGAGCCGCTTCAGATTCCGCCTTTGGAATTGTCGGCGGTCAGCTAAGATTAGCAGAACGGCGGACGGCAATGTGCCGTTTCAAATTCCGCCGTTCCGAAAATCGGCAATTTGCGTAATATCCGTTACCGGCGGTAGCAATATGATAATGCAAATTCAGAATTTGTGCGATTTGGCAAAACCGAATATAAAGAAATCCACTGCTTTCGGGCGGTGGATTTTTTTGCTTATTACGCAATATTCATTTCATCCCCTACCCTGTTTTTCTTGTAAATTTGATTCAAAAAAGGACACCGACCGTTTCCGACCGATGCCCTTTGCTATTAATTTATAATGCTTTTACTTCTTCGTCCTGACTGTCAGCGTACCGCTCCACGAGCCATACTGCTTAGTATTTCCGTAAGTCTTATACGCTCTTATTCTG
>ERZ780177.1620-NODE-1620-length-20818-cov-4.117035_pt1 | contig 20818 bp, 18 predicted proteins | sample MGYA00510973_ERZ780177 | MGnify/ENA primary metagenome ERZ780177 (study PRJEB29588, sample SAMEA2144396) | human gut metagenome | biome: human gut; feature: human-associated habitat; material: faeces | place: Denmark | collected 2008/2010 ...
CTGCTTATGTGTTACTTTAAGACGTGTCATCGCTCTCGCAAGAGCCATCTGGTTCATATGATACTCCTGAATGCTCTGCTTCTGGCGGAGCTGCTCCTTGGCACGTTCCATTGCCGCCTTGGCACGAACCTCGTCAATATCCTCCGGACGCTCAGCAGTATCGACAATCATGGTTACACGATTATTTGCAATATAGACAAATCCGATACCGACAACCGCATCAACATACTCTTCACTGCCCTCCGGCTTGAAGCGGACATCTCCGATTGTTGTGGCAATCGCCATGTTCTGGTGATGTGCCATGATTGCTATCTCGCCGTCTAAGCCCGGAACTACAAGGATATCTGCCTTACCGGAAAAGAACACCTTGTTGGAGGCTAATATTTTAAGATAAAATGAGCTCATCTTACCCCGCCTCCTTTACTGCTGCTCCATCATTTTCTTTGCCTTCTCAACAGCCTCATCTATTGTTCCGACATTGAAGAAAGCAGCCTCCGGATACTCGTCCATATCACCGTCTATGATTGCCTTGAAGCCTCTGATTGTCTCCTTTACAGGAACGTACTTACCCGGAACTCCGGTGAAGTTCTCAGCAACATGGAACGGCTGTGATAAGAAACGCTGAATCTTTCTTGCACGGTATACGGTAATCTTATCCTCGTCGGAGAGCTCCTCCATACCAAGAATAGCGATAATATCCTGTAACTCCTTATACTTCTGAAGCATAGCCTGAACCTTACGGGCTACCTCGTAATGCTCCTCGCCTACAACGTCTGCCTCAAGGATTCTTGAGGTTGACTCAAGCGGGTCAACAGCCGGGTAGATACCCTGCTCAACAATCTTACGGGAAAGAACCGTAGTCGCATCAAGATGTGCGAATGTAGTCGCAGGCGCAGGGTCTGTAAGGTCATCGGCAGGAACGTATACAGCCTGTACCGATGTAACGGAGCCCTTCGTTGTGGAGGCGATTCTCTCCTGAAGCTCACCTACCTCTGTTGCAAGTGTAGGCTGATAACCTACGGCTGAAGGCATACGTCCGAGAAGTGCGGATACCTCTGAACCTGCCTGTACGAAACGGAAAATATTATCAATGAAGAGAAGCACGTTCTGGTGTTCCTCATCACGGAAATACTCAGCCATTGTAAGTCCTGTCTCAGCAACTCTCATACGCGCTCCAGGTGGTTCGTTCATCTGACCGAATACCAAGGCAGTCTTCTCGAGTACGCCTGATTCTTTCATTTCTGACCAGAGGTCATTACCCTCTCTTGAACGCTCTCCTACTCCTGTGAATATGGAATATCCGCCATGCTCTGTGGCTATATTCCTGATAAGCTCCTGAATGAGGACTGTCTTACCAACTCCGGCTCCACCGAAGAGACCGATCTTACCACCCTTCGCATAAGGAGCCAAAAGGTCGATTACCTTGATACCTGTCTCGAGCATCTCGACAACAGGACTCTGCTCCTCGAACGTAGGCGGCTCTCTGTGAATTACCCAGTGCTCACCGTCATCAAGTGACTCACCACCATCTATAGTTTCACCTAATACATTGAACAATCTTCCCAAGGTCTGCTTGCCGACAGGAACCTTGATACCTGCTCCTGTAGCCCTTACTTCCATATCCCTGCACAGACCCTCGCTGGCTGCGAGCATGATACAGCGGACTGTGTTGTCACCTATGTGCTGTGCAACCTCCATAACGAGGTTCTTTCCCTCACAGGTGACCTCTAAGGCATCCTTTATGCATGGAAGGTCGCCGTTTTCAAATACAACGTCGACAACAGGTCCCATAACCTGAACAATCTTTCCTGTATTAACAACACTTGTATTCATTTATTACATGACCTCCTTTCTGGCCTTTTTCTTCTTTTTCTGAGCCTTGGCACCGGCGATTACCTCTGTTATCTCCTGGGTAATCATCGACTGTCTGGCTCTGTTATACTCTATGGACAGATTACGAATCATCTCCGCTGCACTGTCATTAGCTACCTGCATGGCACTCATTCTGGCATTCTGCTCACTGCAGAAGGATTCCATGAGTGCTCCGTATATATAGCCCATGATTACATCCGGTACAATATTGTTAAGAAGCGCATTCGGGGATGGCTGAAGCTCTATCTCCTCGTTGAATACTCCCTGTCTCTCCATCTCATGTTGCATAGCCATATCTCTCGTTATAGGCAGAAGATTAATCATATCAACCTCAGTCGTTATGCTTGATTTCATGTATGTATAGATAACATATACCTCATCAAGCTCTCCTTCCTTGAACTGCTCTACAACCTCCTCACAGATAATTCTGGCTCTGTGAAGTGAAGGATTCTGTGCGGTATAATGGAACTGCTCCGAAACCGGAATATTTTTCTTCTTAAAATACTGTCTTCCTAACTCGCCAACCACGAAGAGCTTGTAGTTCTTACACTGCTCAATCTCTTCCATCGCCTTTTTAAGGACATTATGGTTGTATGCTCCCGCAAGACCTTTATCAGCCGTAACAACGATGAAGCCCTTTATACGGTCTTCCGGTGCTTTATTCGGTCTGACATCCATATACTGGTTCTCGACATCAGGAAGATGCCTTACAACACGGGATACCATGTTGCGCAGAGCGTTAAAGTAAGGCTCCGTCTCTTCAAGACTCTTCTTCGCCTTGCGCAGCTTCGTGGAGGATATCATGTACATAGCGTTAGTGATTTTCATGGTGTCCTGAATACTTTTCATTCGGCTTTGAATTTCACGAGCATTTGCCATGACTTATCCCTCCTTAGCCATATATTCGTCCCTGAAGCTCTTAGCAGCCTCAACGATAGCCTTGTTGAGCTCATCGTCAAGCTTACCGCCGTTTTCTATCTGAGTGATAATCTCCGGGTGGTCTGTCCTTATATGCTCAAGAAGCTTCATCTGGAAATCCTTTACATTTTTAAGCGGAAGAGGAAGCATAACCTTGCCGTTGGCAGCGCAGAGTGTGATTACCTGCTCCGCTGTGCTAAGCGGTCTGCAAAGAGGCTGCTTTAACAGCTCCATGAGCGCATGACCATGCTGTAACTGCTCCTTAGTTGCGTTGTCAAGGTCAGAAGCGAACTGTGTGAATACCTCCATCTCCCTGAACTGTGCGAGGTCGATACGGATACTTCCCGCTGCCTTCTTCATAGCCTTAGTCTGGGCGGCACCACCAACTCGGGATACTGAAAGACCTACGTTAACCGCCGGTCTCATACCTGAGAAGAAGAGGTCACTCTCAAGGAATATCTGTCCATCGGTGATGGAAATAACATTCGTAGGAATGTATGCAGATACATCGCCCGCCTGAGTCTCAATGATAGGAAGTGCAGTGATCGAACCGCCGCCCTGCTCATCGGAGAGTCTTGCCGAACGCTCAAGAAGTCTTGAGTGTAAGTAGAATACATCACCCGGATAAGCCTCACGTCCCGGTGAACGCTCAAGCAAAAGCGAAAGTGCTCTGTAAGCTACCGCATGCTTGCTGAGGTCATCATATACGATAAGAACATCCTTGCCCTCATGCATGAAGTACTCTGCCATCGCAGTTCCCGAGTAAGGTGCTATGTACTGAAGCGGTGCCGGGTCGGATGCTGTGGCTGATACGATAATTGTATAATCCATGGCGTCATGCTGCTTTAAGGTATTTACCAGCTTGGCGATTGTCGATGCCTTCTGTCCGATAGCGACATATACGCACACAACATCCTTGCCCTTCTGGTTTAAGATGGTATCGATGGCGATAGATGTCTTACCTGTCTGACGGTCGCCGATGATGAGCTCTCTCTGTCCACGTCCGATAGGGAACATGGAGTCAATAGCGAGAATACCTGTCTCCATAGGAACCGATACCGACTTACGGTCAACAATTGATGGTGCCGGCTGCTCGATAGGGCGATAGCCATTATCCTTTACCGGACCTGCTCCGTCGATAGGTGCTCCGAGTGCATCGATAATTCTTCCGAGGAAGCCCTCGCCAACCGGAATACCTGCTCTCTTTCCCGTACGCGCTACTCTTGAGCCTTCCTTAATCTCTGTATCACGTCCGAAGAGGATACAGCCTATCTCGTCTTTTCTTACATCCTGAACCATACCCTTAACGCCGCAGTCAAATATGACTATCTCACCGTAGGCCGCATGGTCAATTCCGTTGATATTGGCAATTCCGTCACCGACATAGCTTACCACGCCGACTTCCTTGTCCTGAGCCTCAAGCTCGAAATTGTCAATCTCACTCTTTAATATGGAAATAATATTCTCTGTGCTGGCTGTCGCTCCGATATCCGCCTTGGCAAGCTGTTCCCTGAACTGCTTCATTCTGCCGTTGGTGCTCCAATCGAATACGTCGTTGCCTGCCTGAATGACAAAGCCACCGCCGAGGGTCTTATCCTCCTCAAGCTCAAATGTAAACTCTGTTGTGTTATACTGCTTTGCCACGAAGTCCTTGATACCCTGAAGCTGCTCATCATCAGGTGCTGTCACATACTTGAGAGTAACAACGAACTCTCCCTTGCGCTCAGGAGCTGCCTCCCTGTACGCCTTAACTATGTCCTTCCACAGACCTGTGTCAGAATTGTCACACAGAAGCTTTAAAAAGTCTCTTATCTGTAACGGAAAGACCTTCTCAATCACATTGTGCTTGGATGCAAGCGATATTGAAGGATTGGCAAATTCCTCTGCAATCTGCGGTACAGCAGTAAAGATGTCATCTGCCTGTCCCACTATGTTCGCTGCAATATTCAGTTCGCGCAATGTCTTAGCATAATCTTTTGCTGTACTAATCACTTGTTCTCACCCGTCTTTGTCAAAAATTGGTTATAGAGTTCCCTGTCAGCAGCCTCACCCTGTCCTGAAGCCACAACCTTAGCTGTAGCTGCAACAACGAGCTCCTCAATCTGATCCTTGGCCTGCTTGATGGTCTTCTCCTGTTCCTTAACTGCTTCTTTTCTCGCATCGTCCATAAGCTTATCTGCTGCTGTCTTAGCATCCGTAACGATTCTGTCGTACTCTGCTCCTGCCTTGACTCTCGCATCGCTTATAACTGCTGCCTTCTCTTCCTGTGCTCCGCTCAATGCCTGCTCATACTGTACCTTAAGTGCAGCCGCATTGTCCTGAGTCGCCTTTGCATCCTCGTACTGCTTATTTATCTCAGCCTCACGCTGTGCGATAATCTTCTTAACAGGCTTAAATAAAAGCTTACGAATGATTACATAGATGATAATCAGGTTGATAACGGTAAATAACAGATTAATATCTATTCTTAACATGCTATCCTCTCCTTATCTTATATTTTTCTAACCTGATTAACCAAGTAAGATGATAATAAGGATAGCTACAACGAAACCGTAAATAGCAGTTGCCTCTGCAAGCGCACCACCTAAAAGTAAAAGCTTTGTTATCTTGCTCTCTGCCTCAGGCTGTCTAGCGACTGCCTCTGTTGCCTTACCTGCTGCGATACCGATACCGATACCGGCTCCTATACATGCTAATGCTGCAATTCCTGCTCCTAATGCAATTCCCATATTTTCCTCCGTTCTGCCGTCTGGCGGCATGTCAATAGATTATTAAATTTACCTTGTCCTGCCTGCCGCAGTGACAGGCTTACATGTGCAGCCGCTTACTCTTCGACTGCTTCCTTAATATAAAGTGATGTCAAAAATACAAATACATATGCCTGGATTAAACCATCAAAAATATCAAAGTAAAAACTGAATGGTACCGGCAGTACAACCGGAATTAACGACTTAAGCAGCTCCATAATAACGAACGCACCTAATACGTTACCAAAAAGTCGCATACAAAGTGACAACGGCTTGATGAATAACTCAAGAATGTTAATCGGCGTTACAATAGCCATCGGCTGAGTAAAGCTCTTAAGCCAGCCCTTAAAGCCCTTCCTGTGTATTCCCGCGTACTGGACGAGCACAATACTCATAACGGCAAGTGCTGCTGTTACATTGAGATCCTTCGTCGGCGGCTTAACTCCGCACAGACCAATCAGGTTAGCAAAGCCTATGTACAGAAGCACCGAACACAGATATGGCACGAAGGCTTTTCCTTCTTCCCCGGTCATTCCGATGACAAACTTCTCAAGCCAGCCTACAATGGATTCGGCAACAAGCTGTCTCTTGCTCACATTCTTAACCTTCAGCCCTCTTGTGAGGAAAATACACAGTACCAAAAGAATAGCCATGATAACCCATGTAATCACCGTCGACTCGGCAATCGGAATATTAAAATTTCCGATATGAATGGTAAATACAGTCTCGCAGTTGAGCTCTTCCATTATTTTTTCCTTTAAATCTCCCATGAACTCACTCCTTTCTCTATATTTAGTTTTAGTGTAATATGTGGGTGCCTTCTGCGCTCACTGATACATTCACATATTTTACTCACAAAATTTAAAAAAGCAAGTATTAATTTTTTTATCAATGGTACTTTAAGACCATTTAAGTAGGTCATGCCACCCAACAAAAATGCCATTATAAATAAATTTTATAAAAAATTTAGAAAGTGACTACTGGTCATTTATCCAATATGTGATATTATAAGGTTCGTTGACACAAAAATGTCATTGCTCAGGCACTCCTTTGAAAATACTTAGTATTTTGTCGGTGTGCACATTGACTGTGAGCATATAAACTATATAATACCATATATAAGGAAGTCATAAGAAAAGAAAGGGAATTAACTATGAAAAATACATTGACCATCTTCGTGCGGGACTTAAAAAGACTGATAAGAAGTCCTTTCGCTCTGGCTATTGCACTTGGTCTGTGCATTCTGCCATCGCTGTATGCCTGGTTTAACATCTACTCTAACCATGACCCCTACGGCAGCACATCTAACATTAAAATTGCCATAGCCTCCGAGGATGCGGGCTATACTCTTGAGGACGGCACCTACAAGAACATGGGCGCCGATGTCTTGGAAGAACTCAAGACCAATGACAGCATAGACTGGGTTGCATGTGATACCGCAGACGATGTAATTGCCGGAGTTGAAGCCGGAGATTACTATGCAGGAGTCACAATCGGTTCCGACTTTACGGAAAGCATGTACACCGTATTCGACACCAGCTTTAAGAATCCTGTTATTACATATTATGACAACGAAAAGAAGAATGCCATAGCAACCAAGATAACCGATACCGCTGTCGGTTCCCTCCAGCAGACTATCAACACTAAGTTCATTGAGGTTGTTGTAAGCACCATATTCACAGAGACAAACACAATCTCCTCAGATATTGAGGAAAAAGATCGTGCCACCACTCTGAATGATAAGCTTGTCCGTCTTCGTGACAATCTTTCTTCCTATAATAAGACACTCGACATGCTGATAAACGGCAACAGCAATCTTAGCAGCACGCTTAGCGACACCGGTTCCCAGATAAGCACTCTTGCCTCCGGTATAAGCAGTGCGACCGCCAGCCTTAAAAACGCACAGGCCTCCTTTTCTAACAGCCGCACTGCGCTTAGCACATTCAGCACACAGCTTAAAACTACAATCACTGATATGTCTACGTCTCTTGATAACATTGCCACCTTGCTTGACAATACCACTCTTGCACAGGACTCACAGACCCTTGCAGACAGTATTTCCAGGCTTAACGCTGATGTCACCCAGCTCAGCACGCAGATGAAGAGTCTTAAGCTCCTTATTGCGGAATATTATGTTACCAACGCTGATATATCAACCCCACCTGAACTCGGTGTATTAGATACAATTGTAAACCAGATAATAAATACAATCGGTTCTCTTGCCTCACAGGCAGGCGGCAACGGAGTGCTCACACAGGCGGCTGTGGACAGTATGGTGTCCGGAATAAAGTCCTCCCTTACATCCTGTAAAAAGCAGCTTGATGACCTGTATTCCAACTATGTAAACAGTGTTGAGCCACAGCTTAACAGCCTTAATGACTCAATATCCCAGACCTTGTCAAGTGTCAACTCCATCATGACAAGCCTTACAAGCGCTCTTAATGATGCAAATGAAATCCTTGACGGCGTCAGCACCACTGTTGATAAATCAAACGAGAGCCTCTCCCAGATTAAGGAGGTTATAGAAAGTGTCATTGAAGAGCTTGACAGTGTTATTGACTGGATAGAAAACACATCTGAGAGTGACAAGATTGATATGGTTACACAATTCCTCGGCGGTGACTCTGAACTGTATGGTGAATTTTTCGCCGAGCCTGTAAATATGGTTACCGAGGAAATCTACCCTGTTGAGAATTATGGTTCCGGAATGACACCTTTCTACACCATTCTGGCACTCTGGGTAGGTGGAACGCTCCTCGTATCACTTGTCAAGGTTCACGCAGACCCTGCAGGACTTGTGAACGTAAAACCACGCCACCTGTTCTTCGGAAGGTACCTCACCTTCTTCCTTCTAGGACAGATTCAGGCAGCTATAGTAGTAATAGGCGATATTCATCTGCTTCACAGCCAGGTGTTAGAACCCGGATTATTCTATCTGGTGGCTGTGCTTGCAAGCTTTACATTCACACTGCTGATATATTCACTTGCAATCTCATTTGGTGACCTCGGCAAAGCTCTCGCAGTCGTTGTCATGGTACTTCAGATTGCAGGTTCAAGCGGAACCTTCCCTATCGAGATGCTTCCGCAGGTATACCAGAACATATACATTTTCTTCCCATTCCCTTACGCAATCAACGCGATGCGTGAGACTGTTGCAGGAATGTATGGTTCAGCTTATATCACCAATCTTGCCCAGCTTATGATATTCGTTGTGGCAGCTCTTGTAATCGGACTTGTAATACGAATACCGTTTATGAAGATTAACCACTTCGTGGAGGAGCGGATGGAAGATACGGGAATGATGTAAATAAAATAAAAGGAGATTGTATATGTCTAGGAAAAAGATAAATCAGAACAATTCGGATATATATGGTGAGCTTGTCGATTTTCAGGACAGGCTTCATGCACAGAATCTGAAGCGTATTCATATAGGTCTGTTATGTGTGCTCATCATCCCGATGATATTCCTTGCACTCATGTTCATAACGGACAGCAACAAGGTTATATGGCTTATTCTGTGGATTGTATCGCTTTTTGCAATATCCTCCTATTTGATAGTTGTCGAATACGGAGATTATAATCTGCAGCACCGCATTAACTCTATCACAGGAAATGATGCCGAACCGGTTCCTCTCCTTGAATCCGGAATGAATGATATGAGCGGAAAGCTTGCCTCCGTCAAGGCTGAGGCGCGTGATATTATAGCTTCTGCCAAGGCATCGATGAATATTGACGAGGATTCCGATAATCCCGATGACAGCGTGGATGAATATACCTGCGATATCGACACGGACATGATAAAGGAAAGCCTGAATGAGCCGCAGGATGACATCGGAGATGGATTATCCGAAAAAATAAAAAATAAGGATAAGAAAAAGAAAGACAAGTCCAAAAAGGGCGATAAAAAGAAAGACAAGAACAAAAAGAAAAAGGATAAGAAATCCGATAAAAAAGACGGTTCAAAAAAGAAAAAGAAGAAAAAAGATAAATCCAAAAAAGCTGATAAAGACAAGCTTTCAAAAAATATAGCAAAGGAGGAAGCATTCGATGAATAAAATACTCAAAGTATTCACCAACGATATGAAAAAGATATCCACCAACGTAATCGCAGTTGTGATTATTCTTGGTCTTTCAATTCTTCCTTCGCTGTATGCATGGTTTAACATTTTTTCCAACTGGGATCCATATGGTCCAGGCTCAACCGGAAATATTAAGGTAGCTGTCATTTCCAACGATGAGGGCGCAGAAATCTCAGGACTTGAAATCAACATAGGAGCCACCGTTGTCGATGCCCTCAAGTCCAACAACACTATCGGATGGGTATTTACCGATAACACCGAAGCTACCATCGAAGGTGTCAAGGCAGGAGATTACTACGCCGCACTTGTCATCCCGGCAACATTTTCCGAGGATATGGTGAGCTTTCTCGGCGGTGACCTCGAGCATCCGCAGATTATATACTATGAGAACGGAAAGAAGAACGCAATTGCTCCTAAGATTACCCAGAAGGCACAGAAATCCGTCCGTCAGCAGGTCAATGCCACATTCATAAGCACACTTGCGGAATCGGCAATGAAGGCAGGCAATGTCATATCCTCAACAGACAGTGATGGTGTAAGCATAGCCGGTACCATGACAAAGAAGCTCACCGCTCTCTCCGATGACATGGACACATATATAAGCATACTCTCATCCTTTAAGGGTATTATGGATTCCGCACAGAGCATAATTGCGACAACTAAGATTATGCTTCCAAGCCTTGAGACTGTACTTGACAGCAGCAAAACCTCCCTTTCAAGCATGCAGACAATGGTCAACAGCTCCACAAGCACTGTAAACACCGTATCTGATATGATGCTTACAAGCCTTGACATGATTGACAATACCCTTACCATGATATCCAATGTGGTAAACAGCGACCTTTCATCTGCCCAGGCAATATCCAAGGCAGTATTAAATGGAATAGGTGCTGTGAATAATATGATTCCTTACGCAAAGGATATATTCAACAGCTCAGTATCCGGAATAGAGTCCAAGGGCGATGAAAAAATAAATGCACAGATAAACGTCATCCGTGCACAGTTCGACACAATCAAATCAGATGCAGACCGTGTAGGCTCATCGGCAGCAGTCGCTGTCGCTAACTCCAATGACCTGATTGCCAAGGTTCAGGCAGAGATTAAAGTCTGCTCCGATGACATAGCAGCATTGAAGAGCACATACAGCAATTCGGTCAAGCCCCAGCTCAGCTCCACAATAACAAATGCACAGGCAGCGCTTAACACTACCGTAAACGCACTTTCCGGCTTCAACTTAAATCTTAACAGCACGGACAACGTACTCACCAATTACTCGGACACACTCGCGGACGGCAATACCAACCTTGACACAACCCTTGAACTTGCGCAGGAGCTTTCAGATTATATTAAGACACTCACTGACAATATGAATGAGCTGTCAGACAACGAGAACTATAACAAGCTTGTGGATATCATTGATACCAACCCTGAGCTTCTCGGAGAATTCGCCGCCTCCCCTGTCGCACTCGATACGGTGCATGTCTACCCTATTGAAAACTACGGTTCGGCGATGGCTCCATTCTATACCGTGCTTGCCCTGTGGGTAGGAGCGCTCATACTTGTTGCCATCGTACATGTAAATGTTCATCCGATACCGGGTGTAACAGGAATCGCCCCACGCCATGCCTACTTTGGAAGATATATTCTCTTCTTCCTCGTAGGACAGCTGCAGACGCTCATAACCGTCCTCGGCGACCTTCATTTCATAGGAATACAGTGTGAACACCCTGTGATGTTCTGGTTCGCCGGTGCAATGTGCAGCTTCGTATTCACATTGTTCATATACTCACTGACAGTCGCTCTCGGCAACATAGGAGAGGCTCTCGCGGTAGTTGTAATGGTTGTCCAGGTTGCGGGTGCCGGATGTACCTTCCCTATAGAGACGCTCCCTAAGGTCTTTCATTCGCTGTACAATTACCTTCCCTTCCAGTTCGGCATGAACGCCATGAAGGAAGCAATCGCGGGACTGTATGAGGATGACTATTGGAGATATATCGCAAAGCTTTCGGTATATATTCTCGTCTCACTCTTTATCGGACTTGTCGGTGCAATACCATTCCGCAGACTCAATAAGATTATCGACAAGAATAAGGAAAAATCGGGGATTATGATATAATCGGAAAAAACCACAAGAAATGCGTATTTTCCCCAAAACAATAAGTACAATTGCTTATTGTTTTGGGGAATAATTTGTTTTATAATAATTATAAATCAGGATTGGACATGGAGGAAATATATGGATTACAAGGTAATAGACAGGTACATTGATGAGCTTCTCACCAAGAGCACACCGGACAGACCTATCTGGAATATAGAAAAGATATTGCAGGGACTTAAGTCCACATGGAATTACATAGACGGGTGCATGATTAAGGCACTTCTTGAAATGTACTCCATCACCAGAAAGCAGGAATACTTTGATTTTGCGGATGCGTTTATCGACTACCGCGTTCACGATGACGGAACAATCGACGGCTACGATGTATCAGAACTTAATATCGACAATGTCAATGCCGGAAAGACTCTTTTTGAGCTTTATGACCTCACAGGCAAGGAGAAATACCGCAAGGCTATCGACCTTATCTACAGCCAGATTAAGCTCATGCCTCGTACTGCGGAGGGAAGCTTCTGGCACAAGAATATCTACCCTAATCAGGTATGGCTTGACGGTCTTTATATGTGCCAGCCATTCTATATGGAATATGAGACACGTTTTAACGATAAGAAGAACTATGATGATATATTTCTTCAGTTCAAGAACGTCATAAAGAATATGAAAGACCCTGTTACAGGTCTTTACAAGCATGCCTATGACCACTCACGCGAAATGTTCTGGTGCGACCCTGTCACAGGTCTTTCACAGAACTTCTGGCTCCGTGCCCTCGGCTGGTACTCTATGGCACTTCTCGACACCATAGATAAGGCAGACCCTGACTGCAAGGATACACAGCTTTTAAAGGACACATTCACAGACCTCATGGAAGCTATGTTAAAGTATCAGGATGAGAGCGGCATGTGGTATCAGGTTGTCAACTATGGCAAGCTTGAGCCTAACTATCTTGAGACAAGCGGAAGCTCCATCATGGCTTACGCACTTTTAAAGGGTGTCCGTCTCGGCTATCTCCCTGAGAGCTACCGTGAGTACGGTGTAAAGGCATTCAACGGTGTATGTAACAAATATCTCTCCGAAGATGAGAATGGTGAAATGCACCTTGGCGGTATCTGCCTCGTAGCAGGTCTTGGCGGCAAGCAGATGCGTTCGGGAACCTTCGACTACTATATGTCGGAGCCTGTTGTAAAGGATGACGCTAAGGGCGTTGGACCGTTCCTTCTCGCTTATACTGAAATGTTGAGATTGAATAAATAATCAAAAAAGGAGCCTTGAGGCTCCTTTTTAATTGGCTGGGACAGGGGGTCTGACACCGGTGTCCCAATGTTGGGACGCCGGTGTCAGACCCCTGTCCCAGATTTACATTACCACGGTTATTCCAAGCGATTTACCATCGTCCGTGCGTGCACTTATCCTCCCCCCGTGCGCCTCAACAACCGCCTTAGCCACAGAAAGTCCTATGCCGTAACCTCCGGTCTGGGAGTTGTGCGACTGTTCTGCCCTGTAGAAGCGGTCAAAAAGATGCTTCACACTCTCCGCATCGATGTGTACGCAGGTGTTGTATACCTCAAGCTTTATCGTCCTTGATACAGCGGGCTGCTTTATTAGCGCTGCCTGCCTCGGTTCAACAGAGGATTTTTTATTTGAAATCGAATTTTGACATTTTGACTTTGAAGCTGTGTTCTGCTTCCCTGCAATGCTTGATAGTTTCACCCTGATATTTCCTTCGCTATCAGCGTATTTAACTGCATTATCCACAAGTATTGAGACAAGCTGCCTTACCGCCTTCTCATCCCCGATATAGGATATTCCGGGTTGTATGTCAAGCTCAAGCTTCTTATTCTCATTGATGGCACGAGCCCTGAAAGCTTCTGCCGTCTCCTCCACCACATCGGACAATGGAAACTCTATTTTTACGGTATTTCTCTGTCCTTCCTCCAGCTTTGCAAGGTATATGAGGTCATTTGTCAATGCTGTGAGCCTCTTTGTCTGCTTCCTGATATCGTCAAGCCACTCGCTTTCACCACATTCCAGCTCTACCAGCTCCGCATCAGCGTCAATTATGGTCAGCGGTGTCTTAAGCTCATGCCCTGCATCTGTTATAAACCGCTTCTGTTTATCATAGCTCTCACTCACAGGCTTCACAATTCTTCCAGAGAAAAATACAAGAAGCAGAAACACTGCAAGCATACCGGCAATCGATATGGCGGTGCTTATAAATAATACCGAATGGAAATTTGAGAGTCCCCTGCCACAATACAGAAATATGATAAGGCTTCCGCTATCGGCTTCCTTTAAAGTGAATCTATACTGTCCCATAAAGCCTTCCGTTTTGCCGCTGGCTAAGGCTTTCACCGCATATTCTGCCGCTTCATCCGTATCCGTCCCGGCAATCTTTCCCGTATCTATGGTGCTCACATTTCCATTGCTATCCATCATAACCGAAAAATATCTGCTCTCATACGGTGCCTCCGGCGACATTCCCTTAAACATCTCACCCCCATGCCCATGCGACATATCCGGTCTTGGAAAGCTTCCGTTATTTTCCTTTAAAATATTCAAGGTTCTGTCAGCATCATCCACCATCCTGGTGTAATTTAGCACATTAACTGTACCTATTATAATAAAAAGTACAATAAACAGTGACAGCATGGCAACCGCCACCAGCTTTTTGCGAAGTTTTTTTATCATGGTATCCTCATTCTCATTAAAGATAGTTGCAGAATTCGCGTTTCTCAGTTATCCAGACATATCAATCCTAATGCCTGCCTGCTTTCTCCTCCAGCGAATACCCCGCATTCCGAGTTGCCTTTATCTGTATATCGGCATTCAGGGCTTCTAACTTCTTTCTGAGATAAGAAATATACACCCAAACCACGTTTATCTCCGCCTCACTGTCATAGCCCCAGATTTTCTCCATGAAGCGCTCCGTGGATATGAGCTGCTTGGGATTCGCCATCATCATCTCCATCATCTGATACTCCTTGTTCGCAAGCTTATATGAACCGGAAGGTGATGACAGCTCATAGCTTGCAGTATCAAGCGTTATATTCCCGACATGCATTGAGGAATCCGCATGTATATTGGCATTCGCACTTCTTGTCATCGCCCTGATTCGCGCAAGCAGCTCCTTCGTGTCAAACGGCTTGGTAAGATAATCATTGGCACCACTGTCAAGTCCCTCCACCTTATCGTCTATCTCAGACTTCGCTGTCAGCATCAGCACCGGAACCATATTCCCTGCCGCTCGCAGCTTCTTAAGCGCCGTAATTCCATCCATCTTAGGCATCATCACGTCCATTATCACTCCGTCATAATTGCCGCTCTCAAGATATTCCAGCGCCTCCGCACCGTCATATACGGCATCCACGGAAAAATTATTTTTTTCAAGTATAGCTTTCACCGCTCTGGAAAGCGATTTCTCGTCCTCCGCAAGAAGAAGTCTCATATAAAACATCCTCCAATCACATTATTTTTTCACGGATTATACAATTTATAATAGATATAAAATTCCCAGATTGCAAGCCGGATTTGAAATTTGAACATTCTGTGAAATTACACCCACTTTACAAAAACATTAAATTATTTTTAAGTTGATTTAGGGTTCGCGGCTTAAACTCATCTCATACAAAGAACAAAACACATAAAGAGGTGGTTAATATGGCAGTTCAGACAGTATTCAAACGATATGAGCTAAAGTACCTTATGACCAGGGAGCAGCAAAAGCTTCTGTTAAAAATCATGGATGGACATATGGCGCTTGACAAATACGGACATACGACTATAAGAAATATCTATTTTGATACCGACAATTACAGACTTGTAAGACATTCAATCGAAGGTCCGCCATACAAGGAAAAGCTGAGAATACGAAGCTACAGCCACGTATCCGGAAATGACAATGTTTTCGTGGAATTAAAGAAAAAGTATAAATCCGTAGTTTACAAGAGGAGACTTGTTCTCCCACTGGATGAGACGATGGAAGCGCTCACCATGCACCGCCCACTTCCGTCCAGCTCACAGATTTCTGATGAGATAAATTATTTTTGCAGCTACTACAGAACATTAAGACCTGCAGTGTTCCTAAGCTACGAGCGCGAGGCATTCTACTCAACGGACGGCAGCGATTTCCGCGTAACCTTTGATGAGAACATTCTCTACCGCGATGAAGACATATCATTATCCGGTGAAATATACGGAACACCTATAATCGAAAAAAATCAGGTGCTCATGGAAATCAAAACTCCGGGCGGCATTCCTATGTGGATGACCGATTTTCTCACCGGACAGAGAATATACAAGACATCCTTTTCCAAGTACGGAGCTGCATACAAGGACATGGTTCTAAACAACAAATGCATGTACGGCTTCAACCATGACACCATTTTAAACAGTCCGCTATTCCCTGCATACTGCACCGCAAATGCTGTTAACTAAATGCTTATAACCGATGCAAATATCCTACGCCACCGCAGCTTTAGTCAATCAGACTATGAATATACAGATAAACTCAGCTTTCGGAATAATTATTACATATTAAAGAATGGAGATTAAACACAATGACAAATAATATTTTTAGAGGAATTTTTGATTCAGATTTGACGAATGTTATATCCGTCACAGATTTTTTCCTATGTATCGGAACAGCACTTTTAATCGGCTTGATTTTCGCAGGAATGTATATTTATCGCACAAGAAGTTCTAAGAGCTTCGTTGTCACGCTGGCACTCCTGCCTGCCACCGTATGTATGGTAATCATGATGGTAAACGGAAATGTCGGTGCAGGTGTTGCCGTAGCCGGAGCCTTCTCGCTGGTACGCTTCCGTTCCGCTCCCGGTTCAGCCAAGGAAATCGGTGCTATCTTCCTTGCAATGGCAGCCGGACTTATAACAGGAATGGGCTACCTTGCTTACGCTATTCTCTTCAGTGTGATTATGGCGGTTATCTATATTATATATACAGAGCTTGAAAGAAAAAGCAAGGACAGGGGTGCGCTCTACAAGACACTACACATTACAATTCCTGAGGACTTAGACTATGATGAGGTATTCGAAGAAATTTTCAAGGAATACACATCCGAGTTCGAGCTTACACAGGTAAAAACAACCAACATGGGAAGCATGTTCAGACTGACATACAACATTACCCTTCTTGGCAGCGCTTCCGTAAAGGAAATGCTCAACAAGCTGCGCTGCCGCAATGGAAACCTTGAAATTACGGTTTCTAAGCAGGATAATCAGGCTATAATGTTATAAACACATAGGCAATTTCGAAGCCCAAATTTTACGGTAAACCGTTGTACAATTTTACTAGTACACCGCCGGACCTTTTGAAACCAGTAATAGTTTGCGTAGTAAACTAATGTCTTTAGCGGCTGTATTTTAGCCGCTTATGTACCGCTACTGATTTCAAGGAGTGTAATAGTCCGACTATGTCGAACTAATGTGTCCGGAAGGGTACTAGTAAAGTTGCACAACGTACGGCTGATACAAACAGAGTTTTGCAATCATCTAATAAACACGCTCAGAAAGGAGACACAATATGATTAAATATAAATATATTAAAACAATATCTGCCGCCCTCATATCTGCAATGCTGATTACAGGATGCAGTGCACACAATTCCGGTTCAACCGCAAATGACAGTTCACACGGTGTCTTGGCAAGCTCAACAGACACCTCCGCTGCAGCAGAAAAAAATACCGATGGAGACTCATCGGATAACTCGACAAATGAAAGCTCAGGCTCAGCCTCCAACAGCTCATCTTCCGCAGCCACCGTATCCAATGCCACATCCATCAATACATCGGATATGTTCACGAATCGTGACAAGGAAATCGGCTATGACGAGAGCACAAGTGTAAAACTTACCTTAAACGGTGACAGTATAAGCAGCTCCTCCAGCTCAGTCGCAATATCCGGCTCAACAGCCACGATATCGGAGGAGGGAACCTACATTATATCCGGCACATTAGATGACGGAATGATAATTATAGATGCGGACAAAAATGCCAAAATCCAGCTTGTGCTTGACAATGCCAGCATAAACAGCAGCACATCCGCAGCAATCTATGTATGCAAAGCAGATAAGGTATTCATAACTCTTGCTGCCGGTTCCGAAAACACACTTTCAAACGGCGGTGAATATATCGCAATAGATGACAACAATATTGACGCCGTCATTTTTTCCAAGGATGACCTTACACTCAACGGAAGCGGAATTCTCACCATAAACGCCGGCACCGGTCATGGAATTGTCTCAAAGGATGATCTTGTAATCACAGGCGGGACATACAATATCACCGCAGCAGGCCATGGTCTTTCCGCAAAGGACAGCATAAGGATAGCCGATGGAGGCTTCACAATAGTATCGGGCAAGGATGGTATCCATGCCGAAAACAGCGATGATGAAGCTCTTGGCTTCGTCTATATTGCCGGTGGAGACTTCGATATAACGGCACAGGGAGATGGCATAAGCGCAGGATATTATCTTATGATAGACAACGGAAGCTATAACATAACAACCAAAGGCACTGGAAGTGATGACAGTGCAAAGGGACTCAAGGCAGCCGGTAACCTCATTGTAAATGACGGTACCTTCACAATCAGCACCACCGATGATGGTCTGCACAGCAACTCTGATATGTCCATCAACGGGGGCAGCTTCACGATTGCGACAGGCGATGACGGTCTGCATGCCGACAATGATCTGATAATCAACAGTGGTATCATTGACATCACCGATTGCTACGAGGGACTGGAAGGACTTACCATAACAGTTAACGATGGCACAATAAACATTAACGCCTCGGATGATGGTATAAATGCAGCCGGCGGCACCGATTCAAGCGGCTTTGGCGGTTTTGGACATGATGCTTTCTCTGCTGATTCCGATGCAAACATCTACATCAATGGTGGAACAATAACCATCAATGCCGATGGCGATGGTATCGATTCCAACGGAAACCTATACGTTACAGGTGGTGGAATCTATGTATCCGGTCCTGAATCAAGTGCCGATGGTGCCCTCGACTATAACGGCGAAGCAACAATCACAGGCGGAACCTTGATTGCGGCAGGAGCATCGGGAATGGCTGAGAATTTCGGTTCGGATTCCACCCAGGGAAGTATTCTTGTCACCTTCACCACTCAATCAGCAGGAACAACAATCAGTCTTCTCGATGAGTCCGGAAGTACGCTGCTTTCATGGCAGTCCTGCAAGACCTACGGCAGCATTGTCATAAGCTCACCCGATATCGTAGTCGGAAATACCTACACCATCAAGGCGGGCGATTATGAAACCACAGTAACCATGGACAGCACCATATATGGAAGCGGCATGGGAATGGGCGGCTTCCCTGGTGGCGGCGGCTTCCATGACGGTGGCTTTTCCGGTAACAATGGTAACAATAACGGCGACACTAACAACATGGGTGGTCAAAGACCCGACAGAAACAATGGAAATACGGATGAACAGCGACCTGATAGGGAAAACAACGGCTCTGATGGTCAAAGACCTGATGGAAACAATGACATGACTCCTCCGGATGGCAGTTCTGATATGATGCCTCCGGATGGTATGACGCCCCCTGATGGCAGCTCTGATATGATGCCTCCTACTGGTGACGGCAGCATGACTCCTCCAGGGCAGGAGACAGGGAATCAGGGAGCCTGATATTAGTCATGTAGATACAAATAATATAAATCCCCTCCGAACCATCAGGAACGGAGGGGACAAAAAATTACTTCTTTAACCTATCATTTGTTTTAAATCTTTACATGCCGAACTTCTCCGGCATGTAAGCCCTGGTTTTACAATAATATTTCTAGGGAGACGTTTCTTAATACATAGTCATCAAGTACCTTTTTAATATATTGATTCAGTCACATACAACTAATCCCCTATCAGATATACTCATTTCTGCAACTGATTAAATATCTGTTCTCTATCCTTGCCCTGTATACCCAAGGCATTAAGTGCCTGCTCCAGCGTAAGCTTCATATTATTCATAAGATTTTTTACAGACGTTATCTTCTCCCTTATCGCGTATTCTTTCACACATTCCTCTGCGTATTCCCTTGCATATTTTTCAACAGCCTCACTCATATTCCCACGCCCTTTCTCCGTCTCCTTGTAATGTTCCACTCCGTCTGCCAGCTCACTATAATACATCTTCTCCGAATCGGTCTGATGAAAGTCGCTCACCAGCTTGCCGATTGCGTCATCGCCATTATAGCTGCCATTCACATAAATGATATGTGAACCGTCACCAAATGTTTCTTCTGTCTCTTTTATATATCGGTCTACATGGTATAACGGTAAACCCTTTCCAAACTTATCACGCTTATAGATAAATATCACATAGGAATCCTTCAATTCCTTGAGCGGCTGGCTCTCCTTTAACATCCCTGTGTCCAGCATACTACTGTGATAACGCGCCCTACGGACGTGCGCACCTTCAGAGCCTCCTGTACCTCAATGTTCATCTCTTCGCCAGCCACATCAATTGCGTGTACATCCAGTATGATATTGCGCCCTCCAACCTTGGCATTGCGGATTTCTTCCTGACCATTCACACTTATGACCTTGATATTTCTGCCAAGTATAAGCCTAAGTACAAGCTCCGTTGCCTGAGTATTCTTGTCAAATACCCTGCCCATCAGTTCATCGTCAAACAGTGTCAATGTATCTACAAGCGAATTGACCCTCTCCCATTCCTGCTTAACATATTCTTTGTGTTCTGTATCCATTTTACCTCCTGTAGTTGTGGTGCAGGAGATATTTAATACATAACCGATTGTGCTTATTATATAAGCATTGCACTTGGCTTAGTGTATAATGCATCGCACCTGTGCTTACCATATAAGCATTTCACATTGCTTAATGTATAGGCATTACGCTTGTGCTTACTATATAAGCATTGCACACGGCTTAATGTATATTCATCAAGCCTGTGCTTACCATATAAGCATTGCACATTGCTTAATATATATTCATCAAACCTGTGCTAGTAATTCTGCTCATATAACATCAGCCTGCGGTATCAGCTGTCCCCTGCTAAGTTAATTGGATTTCAAGCATAGACCTCTGAA
>ERZ780177.1633-NODE-1633-length-20658-cov-3.434645_pt1 | contig 20658 bp, 17 predicted proteins | sample MGYA00510973_ERZ780177 | MGnify/ENA primary metagenome ERZ780177 (study PRJEB29588, sample SAMEA2144396) | human gut metagenome | biome: human gut; feature: human-associated habitat; material: faeces | place: Denmark | collected 2008/2010 ...
TTTATATACCGGAAGATGGCTTATAGAACCGGAAAATAGAAATGTGGATGTTGCAGCACTGTTTGTTGACAATATTTCGATTTTGCAAGGAACTGTAAAGGCTTATTACAGTGCACAGAAAAATAATAGGGGAGCACTGTCAGTGGTAAGCTTACATCAGATTTCTGATCTTTTAACCATGATATCATAATTTATTATTGAAGGAGAACAGGATATGAAAAAACGAGTAAATACTATTTTTGTTATTATTTGCATAGTAGATATTATTGTAAGTCTTATACTGATTGATGCTCCAGGGATAAACATCGCGGTAATTATAATAAGTTTGTTTTTTTTAGGAATCTTATATTATATTGTAAGAAAGCTTTTGTATTTGGAGGAACTGCTTTTAGCGATAAATCGACGTGAGGATAATAAGGAAATACATGAAAAAATTATGTGATTTTAAAAAAATCGAGGCGTTGAATATGAATAAGAAAATCAGGGGTAAGCTTTTGGTGCTGTTGTCGGCGGTTGTGCTTTGCACAGGCTGCAATTCTGGGAAGAACAAGCCGGAGGACGTTACTGTGGTGACGGGAAGTGAGGAGAATATTGTATATCAGCCGTCTTTTGTGCAGCTTTCCTGTGAGATGGGCAAGGAGGATGCTGTTCCACCAAGAGCGTTCTCGCATATATTCGTTAATGAGAAGGCGGTGTATGGGGTTGCAGAGCATAGTGACGATATGACGCATACAAGAAGCAATTATGTTGTGATTAAGGATATTGAAGGGGATGGATATACTAAGAAGCAGCTTGGAACATTGGGAGATTATTTTAGGACTTCTCAGGGTTTTGCAGGTTCTGCCAATAAGAAACTGATGCTGTATGATGATAATTTTGACCTTCTAAAGGAGATTGACCTTAAGAATGTTGAGAAAGCATTGTCCGACAGGAATGAGAGACTTTCGGTTGGAGATGTGGATATTGATGAGCAGGGAAATATAGGCATAGTCGGTGAGAAAACACTTGTGTACATTGACAGCGATGGAACAGTGTCGGGGATGATGGATAAGCCGGCTAATATGGGAGGCATTGGTTATTTAGCTTTAGGGCGTATTTTGGCTGCGCCGTCCGGTAAATGGTATTTTGTGTGTGTCAATAATGAGTATAAGGTCGATATATATAACATCGACAGGGAATCCGGAAGATTAGGAGACAGATTGGAAAATGTTCCTGACATCTATGAGGGCAATATAAGAGAGCTGGGTGTTTCCGAAAATGGTGTGCTATATATTATAACAGAGACTTATATATATGAATATAATGTTGATAATTCGGATTACACTACACTTGTCTGCCTTCAGGATTATGGAATCAACAGCTCGGAGGATTCCGGGGAATCAGGCTTTGGCAGGGCACAGTCGGGCACTTTTTATATAGCTTCTGTGGAAGATATTGATTTGTCGGGACAGGCGGCGGATGTGGCAATTGAGCTTGCGGTGCTGGAGGGAAAGCAGGCAGCAGATGTCACTGAGAGAAAACAGCTTGTGCTCTCAGCGTTTACTGCTCCTTCATGGATATATGCGGAGCCGATAAATAAGTTCAACAGATATAATACTGAATATTATGTCACGGTTAAACCATACTTTAATTATGATTATGATGAGTATGATACAGCACTCACAAGGTTTTACAATGACCTGATAACAGGAAATGGCGCTGATTTGTTCTGGTTTAATATTGATGACAATTTAGATATAGACAATCTTGCAGACAAGGGAATTTTAACCGACCTGTACACCTGCATTGATAAGGATGGCGATATTGGCAGGGCAGATTTTATACCGAGTGTTCTTTCGTCATTGGAAGATGACGGCAGGCTTTATGTTATGGCACCTGAGTTTAAGCTGGTGACGATTGTCGGAAGCGAGGGGCTTCTTAATGCTGATGAGGATTGGAATTTCACAACAATGTATGAACTGCTTGAAAAATATAGCGGTGCACAGCTATTTGCCAGAGAAAAGAACAGCTTCGAGCTTGAGAGATTTTTAAAATATTCAATGGATTTATTCTACGATAAGGATACCGGGGAGTGCAGCTTTGAGTCGGATGATTTTATAAATATGCTGAAGCTTGTCCAGACACTTCCGGATACATACACCTCTGTCCCTGATGATGAGATAAATGACAAGCTTAAGAAAAAAGAGGTATTGCTTGAGGAGTTGGACAGCATGGATATCATAAACATTAAAATGCTGGACATGCATTTTGACAATATTGAGAAGGTATACTTGGGCTATCCATCAAAATCACATGCAAGTGCACAGCTGGTGTTTGATAATAATATGGCGATGAGTGCCGTGAGTGAAAATCAGGCTGCAGCATGGGAATTTATGAAGTATTATCTAACGAATTTTGAACCGTCCGGTATGTCGGTATTTGAAGATAAATTCGAGGCACAGCTATATGCTGCCATGCATGAATATGAGGATGGCGTAAAGGGGCATAACCCTCTTAGCAGCAATCTTACATCACAACAGGCTGATACCCTTCGCGAGCTTGCTTACACAGCATCGGGCTATAAGCAATACGATATGGCAGTTTACAATATAGTCTATGAGGAGGCTATGAGCTTCATTTCAGGTCAGAGTAGTGCTGCTGAGGCTGCTGCGATAATACAGAACAGGGTACAGTTGTACCTTGATGAAAAAAATAGAGGAAAGCTTGACAAACATGGTTGGCGGTTGCAGACTATAAACAGGTCGATAACTGCCAACCATGTTTACGTAAATACTTTTAATTTCCGAGGCCGGCTCTGAACAATTATTTTTATAAGGACATTTCTCGAACAAATGTAGTAGACTACTATATGTGGATTTGATACAATAAAAGAGGCAGAAAAAAATGCAGGAATGTCACAGAGAGCGTTTTCGGAGCGCACGGACATTACTGTTTGTGCGTTGAAGGTACATTGGAATAGAGTATGGATTGTGGAGGAGCAGATACAATGAAAAAGAGGCTGAATTATAAGGATATTGCAAAGGAGACTGTGATTTTGACTGTGGCGGTGGCAATCATTGCGGCGGCGGTATACTTCTTTCTGGTGCCGAGCCATACGTCCGTCAGCAGCATTTCAGGTCTTGGAATCGTGCTGTCCAACTTTGTGCCACTTCCGTTGTCGGCAATCACTATGCTTCTGAATGTGGTGCTTCTGATAATCGGGTTTTTCACCTGTGGAAGAGAATTTGGTGTAAAGACGGTCTATACGAGCGTTATGCTGCCTCTGTTTCTGGGATTTTTCGAGCTGGTGTTCCCGGATTTTGGCTCAATGACGGACAGTCAGGAGCTTGATGTGCTCTGCTATATTCTGGTGGTGAGCATAGGATTAAGCATTCTTTTTAACCGTAATGCCTCATCCGGCGGGCTTGATATTGTGGCAAAGATTATGAACAAGTATCTGCACATAGAGCTTGGAAAGGCAATGTCACTGTCGGGAATGTGCGTGGCACTTTCGGCGGCGCTTGCCTACGACAAAAAGACGGTGGTTCTGAGTATTCTTGGCACTTATTTTAACGGAATAATTCTTGATCATTTTATTTTTGATAATAACAAAAAACGCCGTGTCTGCATTATCACCCGGAAGGAGGAAGAGCTTCGTCGGTTTATCGTCGAGGATCTGCATAGTGGAGCAACGATATATGAGGCGACCGGCGCATACAATTTTGATAAACATAATGAAATCATCACCATTGTTGACAAAAGCGAATATCAGAAGCTTATGAATTTTATAAATAAAGAAGATCCGAGAGCATTCGTTACTGTGTACAATGTATCTGATATGAGATATCAGCCGAAGGTGTGGAACAAGGATGGCTTCCAATAAGCTGTCATGATTTCAGGTAAAAACATGCTCTATAATCTTAGCGTGTTTTGACCAAACATTATGTCATTATAAAAAGGACAAAGGGGTATCCATTATGAACATTTTGGTTATAGATGCTCAGGGAGGCGGAATAGGACGCCAGCTTGTCACGGCAATCAGGGAGAAGATGCCGGAGGCTGATATTACGGCAGTAGGAACGAACACGGTAGCAACAGCTGCAATGCTTAAGGCGGGAGCAGATAATGCGGCTACAGGCGAGAATGCGGTTGTGGTGAACACCAGGCGCGCCGATGTAATAGTCGGACCTATTGGTATTGTGATTGCGGACGCAATGTTTGGAGAGATTACGCCACGCATGGCGAATGCGGTTGCACAGAGCAGCGCAAAGAGAATATTGATTCCGATAAACCACTGCGATAATATTGTGGTGGGAGTTGCGGATTTAAATATAGGCAGATTGATACAGTGCGTTATTGAGGAATTATGTAGATTATGTGACAGGTAGGACTGGCAAATATTGTATTTGGGCTGTCTTTGCTGTATAATATAACAGTTAATGAGGCAGCAGGAAGCTGTCAATGGGGACGCAGAAGCGTCTGGTATTTTAAAGCTAAGCTTTATAACCAGCATTTTAATAATGCGGGGTAAACTATTTTTTATCTAAAGACAATTGAAAATTGTGAGAAACAATTGCTAGGAAAGCACACATATCCTCTGTAGAGGATTTGTGCGCTTTTTTTGAGATTACGGTTGAGTGTCAAAACATGAAAATTCAATCTTAGAGTGTATATAACATGTTTTGAAATGGGAACTAAATTATATATTAAACACGGAGGAAAGTGTGTTATGAGAACATTATATATTGACTGCGGCATGGGTGCGGCCGGAGATATGTTGACGGCGGCGATGCTTGAACTGATTCAGGATAAGGAAGAATTTCTAAAGGAGCTTAATGGGATGGGGCTTCCGGGTGTTGTATTTAAAGCGGAACCATCGGTGAAATGCGGTATAACAGGAACACATGTTACAGTGACAGTGGACGGAGCGGAGGAGGAGAGCCATGACCATCACCACGGCGATGAGCACAGCCACAGCTATGAGCACACTCACAGCGATGAGCACACTCATAGCCATGACCACAGCCACCACCATCACCACAGCAGCCTGCATGATATTGAACACATTGTAAGGGGACATTTGAAGCTTTCTATGAAAGTGCAGGATGATGTGATGGCAGTATATGGTCTGATTGCTGAGGCTGAGAGCTATGTGCATGGTGTGCCGGTGACGGAAATTCATTTCCACGAGGTCGGAGCAATGGATGCAATTGCCGACATAACGGCGGTGTGCATGCTTATGGAACGTCTGTCAGTGGATGAGGTGGTTGTATCACCTGTTCATGTCGGAAGCGGGCAGGTGAGGTGCGCCCATGGAATACTCCCGGTTCCGGCTCCTGCCACGGCATATATACTGAGGGATGTTCCGGTTTACGGTGGCTCTGTGCGCGGGGAGCTATGCACACCTACAGGGGCTGCACTTCTTAAGCACTTTGCGGCGCGCTTTGGAAATATGCCCATGATGAAGGTGCAGGGTATCGGCTACGGGATGGGAAAAAAGGATTTCGATGCCGCTAACTGTGTGCGAGTGATGCTTGGCGAGACAGGGGACAAGGCTGATGAGATATGCGAGCTTGGGTGCAATGTGGACGATATGACAGGCGAAGCTGTTGGTTTTGCGATGGACAGACTGTTTGAGGCAGGAGCGCTTGATGTGTACACCGTGCCGATAGGAATGAAGAAGTCGCGTCCGGGGACACTTATCAAGGTTATGTGCCGTGAAAGTGACAAGGAGAAAATCATAGAGACTGTCTTTAAGTATACCACAACCATAGGAATACGCGAGAACATGATGAAGAGGTATGTGCTGGACAGGCATATTGAGACTGTCGAGACGGAGTATGGTCCGGTTCACTGTAAGCTTTCAACAGGATATGGTGTAACGCGGAAAAAATATGAGTATGATGATATTGCGCGTATTGCGAAGGAGAAAGGCATTTCCCTTGAAACGGCGCGTGGGATATTAGAAAAATAATACGTAATTGAGAAATTAAGTGCCTGAATGCTTTACACTCTGCGGACTGTAAAATAGAGAGCTTTTGTTTCACAATTATTTAGTGGTAAAAGAGAAAAAATCAGGAATGGAGAAAATATAAAGAACATGAGATATATCAACAATATGAGAAACAAGAACAAGGAAAAAACGGAGAAACTGGAGAACAGGAAGGATTCGCATAACAATTTTAAGAAAAATATGAAAAAAATCCTGTCGGTAGCGCTGGCAGTGCTTGTCATATCAGGAGTTACGGCATGTCGGAATCAGTCATACGGTGACGTCACTTTGAACGGAGGCGGAGGCAGCTCCGGCAGCATGGGTAATATCGGGGGCAATACGGATGATGGTAACAAAAATGATACAAATACGACAAATACGGTCAAGGACAGCGTCATAATCGCCATCGGCTCAGAGCCGGAGACGCTTGACCCTACTAAGGGCTGGGGACATGGAAATTCGCCGATTATACAGAGTACGCTTGTAAAGTACAATGCGGAGCTGAACTTTGAGAATGACCTTGCGACAGGATATGAGCTGTCGGAGGATGGGCTTACATGGACCTTTACAATCCGCGATGACGCATTCTTTACGGATGGGGAGAAGGTGACGGCGGAGGATGTTGCCTTTACGCTTGAGACTGCAAAGGCGGCAAACGGTTCCTTCGACCTCACATATATGGAAAGCGCCGTGGCACAGGATGACACAACAGTGGTTATCACATTATCTAAGCCGACTTCGATTTTTCTCAATACGCTTGCGTCTGTCGGCATAGTGCCTGAGCATGCCTACGGCGATGATTATGGTACGAAGCCTATAGGTTCGGGACCGTATAAGCTGGTCGAGTGGAGACCGCAGGAGCAGCTTATGTTTACGGCAAATGAGAATTATTATGGCGGTGTGCCGGAGATAAAGAATGTGACAGTTGTATTTATGTCCGAGGATGCGGCACTTGCGGCAGTTCAGGCAGGGCAGGTTGATGGCGCGTACACCGTGGCAACGCTTGCAACCACTAAGGTTAAGGGCTATAGTGTGGAATCAATCACATCCGCCGATAACCGGGGCTTTACACTTCCTGTTCTTCCCAATGAAGGAAAAACAACCGAAACCGGTGCACCGATAGGCAATAATGTCACCTGCAACCGAGAGATACGGCAGGCAATTGCTTATGCGATTGACAGGCAGCAGATTGCTGATACAGTGCTGAATGGCTTTGGCAGACCTGCCTATTCTGAGAATGACGGCATGCCGTGGAACAATCCGGATGTGAAGCTTGAGACGGATGTTGAATACGCGAAGAAGCTCCTTGCAGATAATGGCTGGGAGGATACGGACTGTGACGGCATTGTGGAGAAGGACGGACTTAAGGCTGAGTTTAAGTGTGTCTACCCTTCGGGAGATTCAGTGCGTCAGGCTGTAGGCATGGCTGCGGCAGAACAGCTGCGTGCCATTGGCATAAAAGTCGATATCGAGGGTATGAGCTGGGATGAGATTATGAAGGTCATGTTCTCAGAGGCTGTTCTTATGGGTTGGGGTTCATCAAGCCCGAATGAGACATACTACCTGTACCGCTCAGAGGGAGCGTTATTGGACGATTTTTACAATCCTGAAGGGTACATGAGTGATGTGACGGATGGGTATCTCAATGCGGCAATGTCGGCGCTTACTGTGGAGGATGCCAACGAAAACTGGAAGAGGGTCCAGTGGGACGGCACAACCGGAACAGCTATGCAGGGAGAATGTCCTTGGGTGTGGATTGTGAATCTTGACCATGTCACCTATGTCCGCGAAGGACTTTCTATCGGAAATCAGCCGATTCACGGTCACGGACATGGGCTTCCGCTTATACAGAATCTTAATGAATGGTCATGGGAAAAATAATTTATACAGATGAATTATTGAGTTATGAGGTAGCTTTATGAAGGATACCATTGTGCGGCTTTTGCGTATTTTTGTTAAAAACAGTATAAAAATAATAACACTTCTGCTTGCGGTGAGCATAGTTTCATTTACGCTGGTGAGCATATCGCCGATTGACCCGGTGCAGCAGTATCTTTTAGGGCTTGGGACGGCAGTTTCACCGGAGAAAAGGGTGGAGCTTGAGCAGTACTGGGGAGTGGACAAGCCGCCGGTAGAAAGGTACATGATATGGCTCAATGAGCTGCTGCACGGCAATATGGGAGAGTCATCGATTTACCGCAGACCGGTTGCGCAGATAATCGCAGAGCGCTTCGTAAATTCCTTTGCGTTGATGTTATGCGCATGGATACTGGCAGGGCTTATCGGTTTTGCGCTGGGCTGTGTGATGGGGATGAACCATGACCGTATGCCGGATAAAAGCTTGAAAAAATTATGTTATGTGCTGAGCTCAGTCCCGACCTTCTGGCTCGGGCTGCTATTGCTGCTCATTTTTTCGGTGTGGCTTGGCTGGTTTCCAATCGGCTTTTCCTCGCCAATCGGGGTCACAAGTGTGAAGGTGACCATCCGGCAGAAGCTTCATCACCTGATTTTACCTGCTTTTACTCTCAGTCTTATGTCCTTTTCAAATATAGCACTGCATACCAGACAGAAGCTGATTGATGTCTTAAACAGCGAATATGTACTGTTTGCCAGAGCGCGTGGGGAGGGAAAATGGACAATCCTTCGCAGACATGGTCTGCGCAACATACTTCTTCCGGCATTGACCCTGCAGTTCGCCTCGTTTGCTGAGCTGTTCGGCGGTTCTGTTCTGGCAGAGAATGTGTTCAGCTATCCGGGACTCGGAAGTGCTGTCTCTGCGGCGGGACTTCAGGGGGATGTTCCGCTACTGCTTGGAATCACTTTGTTTTCCGCACTGTTTGTGTGTGTCGGAAATATGATTGCAGATGTGCTCTATTGTGTCATTGACCCACGGCTACGGGAGGTGGGCGAATGAGCAGACAAAATACTGACAGAAGAATAATAGGTGGCAGACTGTCAAAGAAAAGCGAAGGCTTAAATAATAGAAAACACATAGTCATTCTTACAATAATATTGGCACTTATCTTAATAGTTGTCTATGCGTCGGGTATTTTTATTACGGAGGAAGCGGTAAAGGGCAGCTTCCTGAATGCAAAATGTCCACCGGGAATGAAGCATATATTCGGAACGGATGCTCTTGGGCGCGATGTGTTCCTTCGCACACTGAAGGGCATGTCGGTAAGCCTGACGGTCGGCATAGCAGCCTCACTAATCAGTGCGGTCATAGCCGCGTTTGCCGGGGTTGCGGCGGCTGCGGGGGCTAAGTGGATTGACATGATAGTGAACTGGGTTATAGATTTGGTGATGAGTGTGCCGCACACAATTTTGATTATTCTTATCTCTTTTGCATTAGGACGCGGGCTTAAGGGTATGCTTGTCGGGATTGCGGCGACACATTGGTGCAGCCTTGCGCGTCTTATACGCGCTGAGGTATTACAGCTTCGTTCGCAGCAGTATATAGAGGTATCGCGCAGGCTTGGAAAATCAGGCGGCTGGATTTTGATAAATCATCTGCTTCCCCATCTCGTACCGCAGTTCTTCGTTGGTCTGGTGCTGATGCTGCCACATGCGATACTGCATGAGGCCTCCATATCGTTTCTGGGGTTTGGTCTGCCTCCGGAGCAGTCAGCAATAGGAATCATACTTGCGGAGAGTATGCGCTACTTGTCAACAGGAATGTGGTGGACTGCTGTACTTCCGGGGATAACACTTGTGCTTATCGTGCTGCTTGTGGATAAATTGGGAGATAATCTGCGTATGATACTTGACCCTTACAGTGCGCAGAAATGATTGGATAAGCCGATATATATAGTTGAACGATAATTTATTTATGGCGGTCATATTCTAATATTGAAGAATGAATGTCCGGTAAAATATATTCAATGATGATAGAGGAAAAATGGAACAGAAAAAAGAAACATTGCTTGAAATACATAATTTGTCCGTGTCCTTCCGTATGTATGACCATGGGTTAGAGCAGACGGACTTAAAGGTTATTTCGGATTTACATTTGACTGTGCGTCCGGGCGAGATTGTGGCAATAGCTGGCTCATCCGGTTCGGGCAAGAGCCTGCTTGCCTCGGCAGTTCTTGGAATACTTCCTGATAACGCCACCGTTAAGGGGCATATACATTACAAGGGGCAGGAGCTTACCGCAAGGCAGCAGGAGAAGCTTAGAGGACGAAAAATAGCTCTTGTGCCGCAGTCCGTGGCATATCTTGACCCGCTTATGAGGGTGGGCGCCCAGGTGGATGGTGATATTAAGCCGAAGCCTGTGGACAGAAGAAGCCGCCTTTTCGAGCGCTTCGGACTTCCACAGTATACCGGGAAGCTGTATCCGTTTCAGTTATCGGGCGGAATGGCAAGACGTGTGCTTGTCTCCACAGCACTGATAACGGAGGCGGAGCTTATCATTGCCGATGAACCGACACCGGGTATGAGTCTTGAACAGGCACTTGAGGCGCTTAGGATGTTCCGGGAGCTTGCCGATGAGGGCAGGGCGGTCATTCTGATAACACATGACATAGATTTAGCCTTTGAGTTTGCGGACAGGGTAGCGGTATTCTATGCGGGAACCACAGTTGAGACGGCACCTGCCGCGGATTTTAAGACAGGACCGGAGGCACTTCGCCACCCTTATTCCAAGGCATTGTGGAGAGCACTGCCGCAGAATGGGTTTGAGCCTGTTCCTGGCTTTCAGCCGTATGCGGGAAATCTGCCGGAGGGCTGTCTTTTTGCTCCGCGCTGTCCATATAGGACGCAGGAGTGCGTAAGGCAGGTTCCATCTGTGCGCGAGATAAGAGGTGGGGAGGTGAGGTGCTGTCATGCCACTTGAGGCAAAAAATATTTATTTTAGATATGACAGAAAGCAGCCGTGGATTCTGGAGGACTGCAGTGTCAGGGTGGATAGGGGAGAGTGTCTTGCGATTTCTGCCCCAAGCGGTTACGGCAAGACAACACTTGCCATGCTGTTATCAGGTTATATAAAGCCTGTCAAGGGTGAGATTCTGATTGATGGCAAAGTACTTCCTGAAAAGGGGGTCTGTCCGGTGCAGCTCATCCACCAGCACCCGGAAAGGGCGATAAATCCGCGTTGGAGACTCAAGCGTGTTCTTGAGGAGAGCGGGAAGATAGACGCGGATGTGCTCCACGCTTTTGGCATAGAGCATGAGTGGCTTGACAGGTTTCCGCGTGAGCTGTCGGGCGGAGAGCTTCAGAGGTTCTGCGTGGCGCGCGCGCTTATGAGCGGAGCGGATTATCTTATATGCGATGAGATAAGCACAATGCTTGATGTCATCACGCAGGCGCAGATATGGAATGTGGTCTTAGAGGAGGCAAAAAAAAGAAATATCGGGCTTATTGCGGTGACGCACAATATGCATCTTGCTAAGAAGATTGCGACGAGAATAGTTGATCTGCAAAATCGGAATTAGACAGGTTGTATCCGCCTTGCATATGAAACAATCATTCGGCATCAATGTACCAGGAACTTATTTTTCGGTGTAATAGTTTATGAAAAATGTATAAAGATAAACCGGATGGAAGCACTCAGCATCTATTTGAGTGCTTCCACCTTTTTGCAGCATTGTAAATGAGAATCAGATTAGAGCTTAAAGTTCATTAGAGCCGGTTGTCTGCTTGGAAATGCTGATTTCCAGATTACCATTTCTGCAGCGAAGAGCGTCTATGAACTCTTTTTCATTTGCAGGATCTTTTAATGTAATATTATATGTAAGCTTGAACATGCTTCCCATATTTGACGTTTTTACGCTTATAGTGTCAGAATGTGTTGTATATTTTTCAAAAAGGTCATCAAACAGTTCGTTGTAGTCTAGGTCCTCCGGAATTGTGATTCGGAGAATTTTTTCACGGCAAGGCTTCATGCGGACAAGTCCTAAGCGGGTAAAAAGTATAAATGCCAATCCAAGAATCAATGCAAAAAGAAATGAATAGCCGATGTATCCCATTCCGGTGATAAGCCCGGTTCCCATTGCGAGGAATAACATTGATATTTCCTTTGCGGTTCCAGGAATTGAACGGAATCGGACAAGACTGAACGCGCCTGCTACAGCAACTCCTGTTCCGACATTGCCGTTTACCAGCATGATGACTGTGCAGACAATTGCCGGGAGTAGCGCAAGCGTGATGACAAAGCTCTGTGAACTGCTGTTTTTATATGAATATATGAATGTATAAAACAGACCAATTACCAGAGAAACCAGCAGACAGATTAAAAAATGTGATACAGGGATTGAGATAGTGTATTTGTCAAATAATCCCTGAAATAATACGTCAGGCATATTTATAGGAACCTCCTTTGTCGATAATTGCATTATTTTTCTGTGTTAAAGCTCTGTATGCAGAACCGTATTTTGAAAATGAAACAGGTGCAAGCTGATACTTGCTGAAAAAGTGCACAAGCCAGAGTGGCATGGCTCCGGCTGTTTTTACTTCCAGTAAAACATGCCCGGATTCAAGGATGGGAGTTCCGTATACAGGGCTGTTCAGTGCAGGCGCCTCTGTACGCCACAATATATTTTCGTCAAAAGTCATGCGAAAATCATAATCGTATTTATCATAGAATGCCTCGCGTTCGTATGAGAGAAGGACTGCCGGAGCTATGCCGGCATAACGCTTCATTGCAAAATCAATCTCACGCATAATCTGGGTGTCTTTTGGCATGATACCGGTCTTTAAGTAGTTTTCCAGCTCAAAGAGCTTCATCGCCTCACGGCGTTTGTATACAACAGAGTCATATTTCTTTTTCAACTCAATGAATACATCAGTGTCCGGTTGCGCCGTACCATAGCTTCTGAGCCGAAGCTTTTCCTTGTATATTGGCTTGTCAAGCGAGCGGCGCACCAGAAGAAAATCAGGGGTATCAAGGTAAAGGCTGAGAATAGTGCTTTTTCCGTGAATATCAGCATCCATGAATGGCTTCATTTCATTGAGAAGCAAAGCCTTTTGTTCAGTAGTGATCAGGTATTTTATCTCATATCTTTTAAAGGTCATTTGGTTGTTCAAGTAAAACCAGTCCTTTCATAATTCACATTTGCAGATAATTAACTATTTATATTGAACTTCAATCGTGCATTTATCGTGGGGTGTCAATGTTATTGTATCATCTGTGAATTCATCGCCACCGACAATCCACTTAACGAATGTATGACCTTCCTTAGGTGCTGCAGTTAATGTTATCTCATATTCCTCAAAGTAATCGCCTGTAAATTCAGCGTTTGGCAAATTGGAAAAATCTATATCCGTGCGATTAAGCAGGACATCACCATATTCAGGGTCGGATACAGTAATTTTTATAGTGCAAGGGTCCTTAAGTGAAAAGGTCTTTTTCATCAGGTTAGGGAATGCCATATATCTGCCGTTCATATACTGCTTAAATTCCTTTATTTTAGTGTCATAATACACTGTAGGACCATCATACATTACAACCCAGTCAGGACCATAGCGGTAGAAAGAATCATCTGCAAGCTTTTTGTAGGAGACAGCGAGATTATCAATTGCTTTTCCTGCTCTCTTTTTTTCGTAGTTATAGTTTCTGAGGTCGCACAGGGTTACAATCAACTCTTTTCTGAAGCTTCCGTTTTCATATAAGGAACGGAAAATGTCAAGTGCAGGGTAGTCACTTGAATATTCTTTATCTGCATCGAGGGAGGCATCTAAATCTTTTTTGATGGTATTTTCTTCAAAGCCTTTGCCGCCGGAATATACACCGGTAGAAAATTCGGTATCGTACAGAAGGATTCGCCACTTGCCGTCGGACCATTCGGTTGCCTTGTCTGCTTCCCTTGTCCGCCACATACTCCAGTTGTTGTCATCGAAGATGGAATCATTGTTGTCAATGTATAGCTGGACTGCACAGAAGTCGATAAAACCGGGAATATCAAGCATTTCCTGAGCTTTAGCATAATTTTTTTCATCAGTCATATCGTTTTGTGTTATAAAATTATACATATCCTCATACAGCGTTATATCCTCAGCCGTGCCTTCATCAATCCTGCCACACTTTACAATTACAACATTTTTGTTATCAATGCCGTAGTTAGTTTCTATATACTTGTCGTTGTAGTCCTCTGTGATGGCATAGAGTCCCCAGTATTCTCCATCGACAAATACAACGCATGGAGCTGACGCTTGTGTATCAAAGGCTCTGTCTGCGACAAGGCTCTGAAGAACAGGGTCTCTCATCTTGGAAAATCCATTGTCATTCCCGCCGTTTCTCAGTACAAATGACTTGTAGCTGGTTATAGGTCCGGAATTATCACTTTTCATATTGCCAGGAATGAGGTCGGCTTTAATAGATTTGGTGCCGTATTCAGCCCTTGCAATGAGGCGCATGCTCTTTTGCAGGTATGTTCTGGTGGAAGCACCTTTCATGCGAAGTCCCATGTCTGCAGATACGTTCTTTCCGTTTGAAGGCATGTATTCAAATGAAACAGGTCTTTCCCAATCCCTTCCTTTGTTAGAAAAGTTGCCATGAACTCTGTAGGATGGCTCATCCGCGTTGGCAGGGTCTTCGGCAAGCCAGTCGGTATATGTCTGTCCAAGGACAAATATTCCTTTTTCATTGTCGAAAAGATTGTCAGGCTCGGTGATAAGGGAAATAACAGGGGAGTCACCATATAATTCTTCGCGGTCAATACCTACAAAATATGTACCATTTGTTGTAACAGAGCTTGTGCCATCTTCAAAATAAGCGACAGCCCTTATAATGTTGGCTTTAGTTACAGGGTCCATAGGCACATACTGTGAATCTGTGCAGTAATCCGTCCGTGCCGCATAAACATCCGGGTTTAATGATACATTCGTAAGGGAAATGGGTTCTTCATATTTCCGGCTGTCCTGAGTGGGAATGGTGCCATCTGTTGTATAGTAGATAACCGCATTCTCTACAGGACAGCGAAGTTCAAGAGTAAATCCGTTGTCATAGAAACCGCTCTTAGAAGAAAAATAGACAATTGGTTCGGTCTCCGCGACAACCTCCTCAATGGCCTCCTCAGTGGTAATTTCTTCAGGTGTAGTTTCAGTGTCATTATCCCGGAGAGCTGAATTTTCGGAAATCTCAGGTATGCTTGCCTCATTAGGTTCACCTGTGGTTTCGGAGGAAACGATAGGTGTTTCATCCATGCTTGAAGGTGCGTCTGAATTCCTGCCCGCACAAGATACAGTCAAAAAAGTGGTTGCGGTGAAAATAGATGCACACAGTACATAACGAGTAAATTTTCTGTTATTCATTTTAATCCTCCCATATTAGCATTTCTTAGTATCATTAATAGCTTATTTATCGGCAAACCATCTTATGAGGAAATTGAACAAGCCGCTCCTGATAGCATTGGAATCGTGGTCAGCGTCAGGAACCTCATACCATAGATGCGATACGCCGTTTCTGTCAAAAATCTCATGGTAGCTTAGAGGATACTTACCTACAACGCTGTCCTTGGTTCCGCAGCATATCATAAGAAGCTCCGGCATATAGTCGGTGTTCTTTACAACGGCTTCATCCTCAGCTAATTGTCCTGCATGCTCCATAGCCCAGTCCTTGGCAGGTGTGAGTCCCGGAGCCGGAGCTATAGCACCGATATACGCAAATAAATCTGAGCGCGACAGACCGATAAACAGAGTCTCCCTTCCGCCCATTGAGAAGCCGATGATACCGCGGTGTTCCCTGTCCGTCATTGCAGAATAGTTCGATTCAATGTAGGGGATAAGGTCATTTGTGAGGTCATTTATGAAATTGTCATAGGGTGCAGTCTGTTCGGGTGAAAAGCCCGGTGTAAGGTCCGGGTCTGAGCTTGCGTACATATTAGGGAATACCACGATGATGTCATCAATAAGTCCCTCCGCTTTAAGATTGCCTACAATCTCCTTAATCTTGTTGTTTCCATCATTTATCATGCTGTTTTCATCGCCGAATATTCCGTGAAGAAAATATAATACAGGGTACGATTTCCCGGTATCATAGTCCGCCGGTAACAGAATGTTGGCACCTCTTTTGCAGCCGGTGGTTGTAGAATCGTATTCAATATGGGTTACATTGCCATAGGCTGCGTCGTTTCTTTTCCGGCTTATTTCGGCAGGGCATAGTGCATTAAGCACCTCATCCATGCTTGTGCAGTAGGTTGCCTCTTCGGCTGTTTCTGCAGAAGATATACCTTCTGATAAATTCTCTGTGTTTTTTAATAATTCTCCGGACATTGCTGACTCTCCTTCCGTTTCGGTTTCAGATTGTGATGTGGCGGCTGCTTCGGATTCAGCTGAAGCTGAGGTAACTGCTTCGTATGAGCTTTCATCATATTCAGATGCGCTGTCTGAAGCTGCTTTGCCACAGCCTGAACATAGTATCAGCACAGTGCCGATGGCACATACAGTAAGTAATTTCAATTTCACTTTTTGATATGTCCTCCCCTCATATAGCAGGTTATGCCTGCAGTGCCGACGATAAGCAGTATGGTAAAAAAATACAGTATAGAAAATTATAGAAATTTTCCATACTGTAAAAATATCATGTTGCAGGTATATTTTCTTATCAGAACTTGCTTTTATATTATCAATTGTTGGGATGTTTATATAAGAAAGATGTTGGGGGCAAAACATGCTCCATAAATTTAGCGTGTATAACGTATTATATTTATGCATATCACGACTTTTGGGAGAAGCTTAGATGTTCTTAGAACTCTGTTCACACCCTAGCCAGAACCGGCACGGATGCCGGTTCAGAAGCAATGCATACAAGGATGTATGCTTTGCTTCGGTGGCGAACGTATAGAATACCTTTATCAGAGTTCTTAGAACATCTTGCTTCGGACAATGGAGCTGATATGCATAAATATAATACGTTATACACACAGACATTAAATTGGCATGTTTTGCCTCCAACATCATAAGAAATTCATTATTTTAACAATTCAACCAGAAAGACGGATGCACATGCGGCGATTGCAACGGTGGTCAATCCCTTGCCTTTTAAGGAAAGAATGACTGCGATTACAAGCCCTGCGGCTGCGCCGACCCACCAGCTGGTCGCATAGAATATGGCGGGTATCGTCATTGCAGTGAGCACCGCGTAGGGAACGTAATACAGGAACGAACGGATGAAACGGTTGTTAATCTTGTGCTTTATGGCTACAAATGGTATTACGCGGATTAAGTAGGTTGAACATGCAAGGATAATGAGGTAAATAAAAAAAAGCTTATTGTCCATGGTCAAAGACTCCCTTTTTACAATATATAATTTAGTGCGATTAAGTAAATTTCGCATTTGACGGTTATTTTTCTTCATCGACAGGAAACAGAATTGCGCCCACAACTGCGGCGCTTATTGCAACGATTGTGATGGTTATTCCGCTTGAGATTGAAGAAAGAAACGGGATGTAGTGGAACGCACAGCTAAGCAGCATTGCCAGAACAACCACAATAAGAACCGGGCGTGTTTTTTTCATTTCGGGGACAACGATTGCCACGAACATTCCGTATATGGCAAGGCTTAAGGCACTCATAAGCCGGTCGGGGAGAATACTTCCGAGAATTGCGCCGAGAAGCGTTCCGACAGACCAGCCCAGATATGGCAGGGTGGCGAGCCCGGCAAAGAAGCTGCGGCTTACCGACTCCTCCTGTGCTGCCACGGCGAATATTTCATCGGTCATCATAAAGCCTAAAATCCATCGCGATAATCCGGTGAAGCGTTCGTCTGCCTTCTGTCCAACGGAAATGGACATGAAGGAGTAGCGTATGTTTATTGTAATCTGGGATATGAGCATCTGAAAATATTGTCCGGGGTGAAGCATTATTCCGATACCGGCGAACTGCCCGGCGGAGGTTACGGTTGTCATGGAGATTATAAGCGCCTGCCACCATGATGGTCCGTAAGATATTGCTATTATTCCGAATGTAAATGAGACTGAAAGGTAGCCAAGTGCTATGGGAATTCCTGCTTTCAGTCCGCGGGTGTAATTGCTCATTGTAAACCTCTTGAATTTAAGTCGTGATTCTGCGGCTTAAATCTTAAAAATATAATTTATTTGTCTGCATTGCCTTTTATTTTGCCACTTGATGAGAGGGATGTCAATGTTGCATATATAAAGCTATAGCGTAAAAAATATTAGAGGGAGTTTTGGAGTTGTTGAAATATTTTTTGACATAGTATATACTATGTATATACAAAGTGAAGGAGGGATTGCATGCAGGCACAGATAAGAGAATGGGGGAATAGTCAGGGAATCAGACTTCCAAAAGAGATTTTGAAAAGTGCAGGTATGGCTCTGAACGAAATCATAGATATAACGGTTTCGGAGGGTGTAATTACCATTAAGAAGAATTTTTCACATAAGACCTTGGAGGAGCGTGCGGCACAATACGGTGGAGAGCTTAAGTTGGATGGAGAATTTAATTGGGGCGAGCCGGTAGGAAGAGAGGTGTGGTGATGAAACTTCTGCACCAGGGAGATATTGTGAGGATAGAGAAGATTAACTATCCGGTGTTGGTGGTGAGCAAGGATTTTTTCAATTCCAGCGGTGAGATTATAGGGTGTCCGATTATAAATAATTCCAATCCCGGACCACTTCATATATGGACCTCTGTAGATAATATAGAAGGTTATATACAGTGTGAAAAGCTGGCTTTGCTGGATATGTCTGTCCGCGGTTATAAAAAGACAGGCTGTCTACCGATTGATGAATTGATAAATATCTCCGACGCGATTCAGGGAATATTTGAATACATTTAGATTCAGATGGGTTTTGCAAGGTTAAAAATTATATAGTGATTGTATGGGAGGAAAAACGATGACACAGAAGGAACTTAATGAACTGCTTGGCGATATGTCGCTTGAGGAGAAGATAGGACAGCTTGTGCAGGTTCCGGGAAGCTGTTACGAGGAGAGTGCGGTAATCACCGGAGGGATGAACAACGGCTGGCGCGAGGAGACGTGCAGGCTTGCCGGGAGCACGCTTGGAATATACGGTGCCAAGAAGCTTAAGAAGATTCAGGACGAATATATGAGGACACAGCCGCACCACATACCGCTTCTGTTTATGCTGGATGTTATTCATGGACATAGGACGGTATTTCCGTGTCCGCTTGGACAGGGTGCCACATTTTCGCCTGAGACCTCCGAGGAGTGCGCTAAGGTGGCTGCAAAGGAGTCGGGTGCCGATGGCGTGCAGGTGACATTTGCACCTATGGCTGATTTGGTGAGGGATTCAAGGTGGGGAAGGGTAATGGAGTCGACAGGTGAGGACCCGTATCTCAACAGCCTGATGGCAGCAGCCATGGTGAAGGGCTTTCAGGGCGATGATGTAGGTGAGAAGGGCAGAATTGCCTCCTGTATCAAGCATGTGGCAGCCTACGGCGGAGCAGTGGCAGGACTCGACTACCAGAATGTTGAGCTTTCGGAGCACACCTTGAGGGAGTTCTACCTTCCGGCATACAAGGCGGCAGTCGATGCCGGCTGTGAGCTTGCAATGACATCCTTCAACCTGTTAAACGGTGTTCCATCATCGGGCAACAAATGGCTTATGAGGGATGTCCTGCGCGGTGAATGGGGCTTTGACGGAGTGCTCATATCAGACTGGGGAGCTGTCTGTGAGATGGTTGCGCATGGCTGCTGCGAGGACAACACGGACGCCGCGATAAAGGCGATGGAGACCGGTGTTGATATTGAAATGTGCACACCTGCGTACGCGGACAACCTGGAGAGACTTGTGAATGAGGGAAAGATTTCACAGGAGCTGGTTGACGAGGCTGTTATGAGAGTGCTGCAGCTTAAGAACAAGCTTGGCTTGTTTGAGAATCCGTATAAGGATGCAGATGAGCAGGTTGAACAGACCATAAGCCTGTGCGCTGAGCACAGGGCGCTTGCCAGAAGGGCAGTATGTGAGTCTATTGTTCTTCTGAAAAACGAGGCAGCAGATGGAGTACAGCATGAAACAACAGATGAAGCCGGCAAGGGTTACGGAAAAATACTGCCGCTTGACCTGGGGTGCGATAGAAAGCTTGCATTCATAGGACCGTATATTGAGGGGCAGGATATGAGAAGCTCATGGTCGATATCGGGTGATGAGAAGGACAATGTCACGCTTAAGGAGGCGGCAAAGGAGGCTTTCTGTGGTGAGGCTTCTTTGGAATCCAAAGTTTCTTCGAAATCTGGAGCTTCTTTGGAATCCCAAACTGCTGAAAAAACATCTGCGGTTGAGCTAAGATTCGCCGCCGGCTGTACGCTTCTTGACAACCACACGATTGTAAATCTTGGACAGTTTGACATGGCGGACGATGAGTGGAAGTCAGTTAATGAAAAAATGCTTTCCGAGGCTGTGGAGTGCGCAAGATGGGCGGACAAGGTAGTTCTTGCACTTGGCGAACACCGTTTTCAGTCGGGGGAGGCTACAAGTAAGACGGATATAACGCTTCCAAAGATTCAGATGGAGCTTCTAAGACGTGTCGCAGCCGTGAATAAGAATGTAATCACTGTTCTTTTTAACGGAAGACCACTAGATTTGAGGGAGGTCTCAGAGTATTCCAAGGCTATTGTCGAGGCATGGATGCCGGGAACTGAGGGCGGACACGGTATCATGGATGTGCTCACAGGGGCGTACAATCCTACAGGAAAGCTGCCAATGAGCTTCCCTTACAGCGTAGGACAGCTTCCGATGAGCTACAACCACTATAGCTGCGGCCGA
>ERZ780177.1645-NODE-1645-length-20496-cov-5.413629_pt1 | contig 20496 bp, 17 predicted proteins | sample MGYA00510973_ERZ780177 | MGnify/ENA primary metagenome ERZ780177 (study PRJEB29588, sample SAMEA2144396) | human gut metagenome | biome: human gut; feature: human-associated habitat; material: faeces | place: Denmark | collected 2008/2010 ...
CTGATTTGGGGAAAGAGTCAACTATTAATGAAACTACAAATTTTTCTGTCTACCATTAATGGAACCATATTTATTTTTGTCACATCTTAAGAAACATAAAAAAACACCCCGGAAATCCGGGGTGCGGCCTCTAATTTTGTTCAATCGGCAGATAGATGGTAAAAGTCGTGCCGCTGTAGGATGTAGACGTAACGGTCAGGTTTCCTTTGTGACGCAGGATAATATGTTTGGCAATTGAAAGCCCCAGTCCTGTTCCTTTTATGTTAAGGTCCTTATGTTCCTGCAATCGGTAAAATCTTTCGGTCAGCCGCGCCAGATTCTCGGGCGTAATCTTTGGGCCTTTGTTGTTGACCGAAATTGCCACGGCGCGGCCTTTGGCAACCTTGAAACTCTTGGACGGCGGAATGCCGTCGACGACGGAAGCCCTGACGGTAACTTCGCTTTTGCTCAGGCCGTACTTTACGGCGTTGTCGGTCAGATTCTGAATAACCTGTTTAACCTGTCGGCTGTCGGCCGTAATTTCATCCGGAAAATCTTTGCCGATTTCGGTTTTAATGCTGATTTCGCGTTCTTTGGCCTTAAGCGAGAGCGCCTGCGCCACTTCTTCAATCAGCCGTCTGACGTCGGTCGGTTCGTCCGGCTTCTGATCCTGGCTCATTTCGATTTTGGAAAGCGACAGCAGGTTCTCAATCAGCGAGGACATGTATTCGGCCTGTTCGCTCATGATTTTCAAAAATTTTTCGCGGGCTTCTTCATCGTCTTTGGCCGAGGTCTGCAATGTTTCGATAAAGCCGGAAATGATTGACAGCGGTGTGCGCAGTTCGTGGCTGGCGTTGGCGACAAAATCAGACTGCATTTTTTCGATTTTGACGGCCTTGGTCAGGTCATAAAGCGAAATAACCGCTACGGCGCGGCCTTTGGAAAGCCAGGGCAGTTGCTTGATATGCGCGTAAAGTTTTTGCGGTTCTGCGTTTTTTTTGCCGCCGCGCACATAAAATATAAGGTTTTCGGACTTGCTCTGCTTTTTCAAAACTTTGGAAACGGCTTCGATAAAATTGTTTGAATTGAAAAGGCCGTCGATATTCTTTTCTGTAATGTCGTTGCCCATCAGGCTGCGGGCCGAAAGGTTGGCGCCGAGAATGTTTCCCGAGCGGTCGATCATCAAAATCGGATCCGGCAGGGAATCCAGAACGGCCGTGTCCGACATGGTTTGCGCTTCCAACACGTCGGTTTTGTGCGCCCAAAACTGGTGCATCGCGTTTACCGCGTCGACAATTTCCTTGGCTTCCTTTTCGGAAAGGGTCATCAGCTTTTCGTCAAAATCTTCTCCGCGCGAAAGCGTGGTAATGTAGCGCTTCAGCTGCTGCAGTTCAAAAGTAATCGGAAACAGAAAGACGATATTGAAGAAAATGATGGTCGCATAGGATATAATCGCCAGCGTCGGCGTAATCAGCCGCAGCGCCACCAGCATGATAAACACCAGTGCCGAAGGCAGGGACAGAAACAGGACGCGGTCGACAAACTGGGTGTTCTTTTCAATGTTAAAAATCTTATTGCGGTTTCCGAACATGGCATGAGGTTCCATAAGTTGCAAAAAAAGATGGACGTGGGCCGAAAATATACTATTATACATGCTAACGCAAAGAGGTTTAAATAGACTTAAAATTTTAAAATGACTGAAAATAAGACGACTCCCCTGACGCCGATGATGGCGCAGTATCTTGAAATCAAAAGCGCGCACAAGGACTACCTTCTGTTTTACCGCATGGGCGATTTTTATGAATTGTTTTTCGACGATGCGGTCATCGCTTCCAAAGCTCTGGACATCGCCTTAACCAAACGCGGAAAGCTTGACAATCAGGACGTTCCGATGTGCGGCGTGCCTTTTCATGCTTATGAAAGCTATCTGGCCAAACTGATTCGCCAGGGCTTCAAGGTTGCCATTTGCGAACAGACCGAAGACCCCAAGGAAGCCAAAAAGCGCGGTTCCAAATCCTGCGTCCGGCGCGAGGTTATCCGGCTGGTAACGCCCGGTACGTTGACCGAAGAAAATCTGCTCGATTCGCGAAAGAACAACTATCTTTTGAGCATTGCCAAAATCGGCGACAGTCTGGGTTTGTCTTGGCTCGACCTCTCGACCGGAGATTTTTATACGCAGGAACAGGCTGTTAAGCCTAAGACCGAAGCCATGTTGTTAAGCTCTTCGCTGGCGCGGCTGATGCCGGTTGAGATCGTTGTTGCCGACAGTTTTCTGCAAACGCCCGAGATTTTTCCGGTTTTGAACGAATACCGCGAGAAGCTGACCGTTCTGCCGCAGGCGCGGTTTAATTCCGCCAATGCCGAAAAACGTCTGCTCGATGTTTTCAAGGTCAACACGCTGGACGCGTTCGGCAGTTTCAGCCGTTCCGAAACGACGGCGGCCGGCATTTTGCTCGATTATGTCGAAAATACGCAGAAAGGCCGTATTCCGCGCGTTGAAAAACCGGTTAAAATCTATGTCCACAAGGTTATGGAAATCGACGGCGCCACCCGCCGCAATCTGGAACTTCTGGAGTCCATGATCGGCGACAAGGGGGCTTCGCTGCTTTCGGTTGTCGACCGTACGGTAACCGGCGCCGGTGCGCGCCTGCTTGCCAACCGAATTGCCAATCCGCTGCTGGATATTGAAGAAATCAACAAGCGTTTGGACATTATCGAGTTTTTTAACGACAATTCAAACATTCGTCAGGATTTGCGCGCGCTGCTCAAGTCCTGTCCTGATGTCGAGCGCGCCGTTTCGCGTCTGACGCTCGGCCGCGGCGGTCCGCGCGACCTGGCCAATATCAAGACGACGCTGGCGGCTATCCCGAAAATCAAAAATCTGCTTTTGGCGGCCGGGGCGGAAGCTTTGCTGGAAAAACTTCCCGAAGCCCTGAAGGCCGTCGCCGACCGGCTCGGCTATCACGACCATCTGGTTTCGGCTTTGGACGGCGCGCTGGAAGAAGAGCTGCCGCTGCTGGCGCGTGACGGCGGTTTTGTCAGAAAGGGCTATTATCCGCCGCTGGACGAGATTAAGGAGATAAAGGACGACAGCCATAAGCTGATTGTGGAACTGCAAAACAAATATGCCGAAAGCACCGGTATTTCGAACCTTAAAATCAAATACAACAACGTTATCGGCTATTTTATTGAAGTGCAGAGCAAGTTTGCCGCCGAAATGCTGGAAAACAAAGAGTTCATTCACCGTCAGTCGGTTTTGAACGCTTCGCGTTTTACCACGGTTGAACTGGCCGATTTGGAAAACAAAATCCGCGGCGCGGCCGACAAGGCGCTGGCTATGGAAATTGAAATATTCAACAATCTGGTTCAGGATGTCACGATTGCTTCCGATGACATTTCGCGCACGGCCAAGGCGCTGGCGGAGCTTGACGTCGGCGCGGCTCTGTCCGATTTGGCCGTCGAAAAAAACTACTGCCGTCCGGTTCTGGACAATTCTCTGGTCTTTGACGTGGCCGACGGGCGCCATCCGGTTGTCGAAGAGGCGATAGAACGCGACCATGCCGGTGCTTTTGTCGGCAACGACTGCACCCTGAGCGACGACGATTCGCTGATTTGGCTGCTGACCGGTCCGAACATGGCCGGTAAGTCGACTTTCCTGCGGCAGAACGCCATCATTGCCGTTATGGCGCAGATGGGCTCCTTTGTTCCCTGCAAAAGCGCGCATATCGGCGTTATCGACAAGATTTTTTCCCGCGTCGGCGCTTCGGACGATTTGGCGCGCGGCCGTTCGACCTTTATGGTTGAAATGGTCGAAACCGCCAGCATTCTGAATCAGGCGGATGAACGCTCGTTTGTCATTCTTGATGAAATCGGCCGTGGCACGGCGACTTTTGACGGCCTGTCGATAGCTTGGGCCGTCATTGAACATCTGCATGAGAAAAACCGCTGCCGGGCATTGTTTGCCACGCATTACCACGAGCTGACCTCGCTGACTTCCAAACTGAACCGCATGTCGCTGCATTGTATGAAAATCAAAGAGTTCAACGATGAAGTCGTTTTTCTGCATGAGGTTATTCCCGGCGCCGCCGACCGTTCTTACGGCATTCACGTTGCCAAGCTGGCCGGCCTGCCGCCGGTGGTCATCAAACGCGCCGAACAGGTTTTGGACGCCCTTGAACACGACAAGAAAAACCAGAAGATAAACGATCTGGCCGACGATTTGCCGCTTTTTGCCTCTGTGCAGAAAAAGGTCGCGGAAGAGGAGGTCGAACGCTTTTCGCCGGTGGAGGAGGCTTTGGAAGCCGTTAATCCCGATGAGCTGACGCCGCGCGAAGCGCTGGAAAAACTTTATGAAATCAAGGCTCTGCTTTAGATAAATATTGACAGAACAGCGAAATTGCGGCACTCTGCCGGCAGAGTGAATAAGAATTTTATTGTATAATTTTAAAATTTATTTTGTATGGAAACGAAAAATAAAATCGTACGCTATTCGGAAAGTTTCAGAACGGATAGTGAGATTAAAGAACTATGGCATTATAAAAGCATGGAAAGAACCATTGACGGTGTTTATGTTGTGCCTAAAGTCTACATCCCATTTCATCGGTCTTTCGGTCAACGGATTACCAAAAAGGAGGCAGAAGCAGTCTGCGCGGAGTATGGTCTGAATTTTCCGAGCAGCGAAGAGATAGATATGCTTGAAGTTGCTTATGACGCGGTGCAATCACGGCTACCTGAGATTGCGGAATATACGGATTGTTGGACTTCGGATGTTTCCTCAACGGATGAGGCGGCAAGAAAATTCCTGATTTTATTCTGCTATGAGGCAGGAAGCGTAAAACAAATTAAGCATCACTATGTGCTGATAGATGAAAAACAGCTGTATCAGTATCTATTGGGTGTTTGGCTGAGACCGTCTCCGGAGCTGCTGTTAGGAGATAAATTTTCCAATCTTTTTCAAACCCGAGACCATGACTTGTTTTTGCAAAAGGAACAAAAACTCAGTTATATCGGCAGGTGTAAAGAGATTTGGTATGATGAAATCATTTTAAGCAGTACGGGGCTTTACCAGTATACAGACGGTGAAATGCGTTGTCTGGTAAAAGTAAACGAAAGTCGAGAAGAGTATAATAACTCAAATTACGGTTATCAGGAATGGGTCATTTTGGAAGGAATAATGCCGGACGGCGAGATTGTTTGTACGTTCAAAACCTACAACTGGTGCGATGATGGCGAACAAACAAGCGAAAGTGCGATTGAAAAGCGTTTCCGCAAAGATGAACAAGGGTTATACCAGCCTTGCAAATGAGAAAAAACTGGTTTTAAGGAAAGCTCCCGAAATTTTTTTCGCGGAGCTTTTTCTTGTAATGAACATAAAGAAAGCAAAAACAACAGGTTAATAAACGGTATTATAGTACCGTTGAATAGTTTGTTGAAAAAAAACGATTTTTTATTGTTGACATTCATGTTTATTCCTGTATATTCGTTTCGAATTCAATAACCATCTTTATAAGAGAGATAAATATGAACACTTACGCAACAAAACCGTCTGACATTGAAAGAAAATGGTATGTCGTTGACGCCGAAGGTGTTGTTCTGGGCCGCATGGCAGCTCAGATTGCCAAAATTCTGCAGGGCAAAAACAAGCCTTCCTATGTTCCGAACCTGGACTGCGGCGACTATGTCGTTGTTATCAATGCCGACAAAGTAAAGCTGACCGGCAAGAAATTGACCGCGAAGAAATATTTCAAACATACCGGCTGGATCGGCGGTATCAAAGAAACCACAGCCGGCAAGGTATTGTCCGGCCGTTTTCCGGAAAGAGTTGTCGAGAAAGCTGTTGAACGCATGATTTCCCGCAACCCGATGGGCCGTCAGCAGATGACCAAGTTGAAAGTTTATGCAGGCAGCGAGCATCCGCATACCGCTCAGAACCCTGAGGTTTTGGACATCGCTTCTTGGAACGAAAAGAATAAAAGGAGCGCATTATAATGGCTGAGAAATTAGAATCTTTGAACGAAATTAAAGCTGCGACCGCCGAAGTTAAAGCTGCCAGAAAGCCCAGCCGTGACAAACAGGGCCGTTCTTATGCCACGGGTAAGAGAAAAGACGCTGTTGCCCGCGTATGGGTTAAACCCGGCAAAGGCAACATCATCATCAATGACAAGTCCATTGACCAGTATTTTGCCCGCCCGGTTCTGAAAATGATTATCAACCAGCCTTTCGAGGTAACTAACCGCGTTAATGAATTTGACGTTGTCTGCACCGTAAAAGGCGGCGGTTTGTCCGGTCAGGCCGGCGCTATCAAACACGGTATCGCCAAAGCCCTGAACGAATACGAGCCGGAACTCCGCGCTGTCCTGAAAAAAGCCGGATTCCTGACCCGCGACGACAGAACCGTTGAGCGTAAGAAATACGGTAAGGCCAAAGCCCGCCGTTCTTACCAGTTCTCGAAGCGTTAATTGGTACCAAGAAAATATCTTGTATTTTCAATGGGTTGCAAGAAATTGCAACCCATTTTTCGTCTTCACATAATATTCACATAACCCTTGACAATCCTAACTTACCAATTTACCATTTTCACAAATTCTTCACAGTTTTAAACAATTTTGAGGGTAAAATGGACGGTAATTTTTATACAGAAACCTGTACTTATAGAGAAGGGCGGATTCAAATATACAAACGTCCCAATTCTAAAAATTTCCAATGCCGATTGAGGGTAAAAGGAATTAAAGGTTATACGATAAAATCCTGTGGTACTTCAAATTTAGGAGAAGCTGTTCAATTTGCCGAGGATTTATATGATAATTTACGTTTTAAGAAATTGAACAACCTTCCATTAAAAACAAAAACGTTCAAACAGATTTTTGATGAATGGCTTCAAAAAGCTGATAAATCAGGAGACCGTCAAGAATTTTATCAAGGAAGAGCCAAATTATATTGGTTCCCTTATTTTGGTGATTATAAAATTGAGGATATTACAGAATCCATCATAGATGATTATTGGCCTTGGCGAAAAAATTATTACAAGGATAATCCAGAGAAATTAAATGGTAATGTGGCAGAAAACCCATCAGCACAATCATTAAAAATGGAAAAAACAGCGATTCAAGAAGTTATGAATTATGCATATCGCAGAGGTTATATTCGTACCGCTATGAAAGTTAATTTTAGAGCTGGTAAGGGAGGAAATAGAGAGGCATTTACCAAAGAGGAATATAACATTTTGATAGAAGGTTTTAAGATGTTGTATTTGACTCCAGCTAAAAAAAGTGATGTTTATCAAAGAAGAATGATTTATAATTTAATTATTTTTCTTGCTAATACGGGTATTAGACCCAGTGAATACTATAAAATAAAGTGGAAAGATATACAGATTCATAATCAAGATGGTGTAAAAATTCTATATATAACAGTTCCCGAAAATACAAAAACAGGACATAGAGTTGTGGTAAGTTTGCCAGAGGCATATACATCTTATAATGATATTCAAAATTTTTCTAAATATACCAAGGATAGTGATTGGGTTTTCACAAATTATGATGGTAGCCGTATGAAGAATTGGAGTAAAACATTTACGAAGAAATTAGAAGAATTAAATTTATATATTACAGAGGAGGGAAAAAAACGTCCTCCTTATTCGCTACGTCACTATTATGCGACACAGAGATTGTTGGAAGGCGTTCATATTTATGATTTAGCAAAGAATATGGGGTCATCAGTTAAACAAATTGAGAATCATTATGGACACGTTTTAACCACACAAAAATCAAAAGAGCTTATTCAAGGTACATCTAAATCAGGTTATCAGCAAAATGAAGAATTTAAAGATGAATTTGGAGTTGATAAACCAGAATATAGTTCAATGGTTTTAAAACAGAAAAAAAGGACTATAAAAGATTTTTCTTCAATAATAAAAGAAGCACAGGAGTATGCAGATAAAGTTATAAAAACAGATGAAGATAAGAAAAAATGGCAAAAATATGTGAAAGATAATTTTAAATAATTACATTTTTTAATCATTTTAGATAAATAATTTTTGAATGTAAGAACATAGTTGTGTTATTATGTTTTTGTTGTTGATGATGACAGGAATATCCATCATCGGCAGATGTTCCAAAATCTATATAGATATAAAAATAATAGTGGTGGCGTAGTGATTCTCCCACCGCTATATGAACTTATTATTTAAGAGGATTATACAATTATGCTTATTACATTTACTTTTCAACCGAATAAAACCAACTGTTCAAAAAGAAAACTCATAGAAGATTTTGCTTATACATTAAAGAAATTTTACAGAAAAACATTTGGTTCAAGGTATTACAAACACAAAGATAAACAATTTAAATTCACAATATTTTATTCCATAGGAAAAAGAAATCAAAAGCATCCGCATCTTCATATTATTGCAGATGTGGAGGAAAAATACATCGCATCGTTACATTTTTTCTTATACAGAAATATGAAAAAAATATATCCATCGCTAACCGTAGATTTGCAGAATTTGCCAACAGCCAAAGATTTTGAATATATTTGCAAGTACTATACTGAACAAGCTGAGACAATCTTAAATGAAAACGATTTATATGAAATAATTACAGATTTTAATTGATAAATACCTATGTAAGCAAAGGTAAAAATATGAATTATCAAATGAAATTTGTAAAAGATAAAATAAAATCATTAGTTAATAAAAATAAGCAATTGGATAATGAGATACAAAATACAACATCAGCAGATATTAAGGCTGTAAAGAAGAAACAAAAGGCAGATAACAATAACGAATTAAGAAAATCCCGAACAGAAAAATATGAAATAGAACAGATGCAGGAAGATGTAAGGTTTATGAAAAAATCTTGTATGTTGTTGCAAAAATTAGGGCTTATAAAATCACAATATCAATTTTGTAATGAATATCTAAAACGCACAAAACATTACTTATCAATGCTTTTAACAGAAAATCGCCATCCATCGGTTGATTCTATTAGTTGCTTGGTTAAAAAATTGATGGATATTCGCCAGCAATATGATGATTATGAAGATAAAGAGGCTATAAGTCGCCATTTAGATAATATTATTGCTGAAGGGCAACAACTGATTACCAAACGTTTAATCCGCTACTGGTAGGGCTTAAAATGAGAATACAGCAAGCATATAATCAGTTGATGAGATATAATCTAAAATTTAATTATATTCCCAGAGATGGTAAAACGGTTTTTGATAATGGTTATTGCTGGATTGTGGTATTTCAGGCAATGAATTGCTATAATTATGCTGTGGTTAAATTTTATAATGGAGAATATAAAATTGCTGAAATTTAAAAGGAAGGCTATACAATTTCTTGTATAGCCCTTTAAGTTTTAATTTGCTATTGAAATAGTTCCCCATCTTCCAGCACTATCTCTAAATACTTCTTCATTAGTATTTTTATCACGAATTGAAACTGTTAAAATAAAAGTATCGTGAGAATTTCTTGTTACCAAAGCAAAATGTTGAGGTAAGGATATTTGTCCCCGTGCATTAAGTAAATCAAGCCCAGTGTAAACATTGGAGAAATTTCCACTACGAACTTTTATATCTGTTCTTTCAAGGCAAGGTAATAAAGAGCCATTGTTGCCATTAAAGGAACAAGTAACTGTTGCAATAAATCCATTTTTTCCAATAACACGGGGTTCTGGTTGAGATGGAACAGGTTGAGCAGGAAGTGATTGGGAATCCGTTTCAATTTTTATGCTTGATAATTCTCTTTCGCCTAATAAAATTAAATCATCAGGGCCTACATTAGTTATTTTATTTCCTAATGTAAGCACTTTCTCACATTTTTGTTGGATTGAATCTCTATCTAAATGGAAATAAGCATATTTTCCGTCATTGAATAGTGTTATATCACTATTATTTGCGTGCCTATTATACAAAATGCTTGCTTGCCCAAAGCTCATTGCCGTAGTTTTTACTTTAATCAATTGATAACGAATGTCTTCATTTAATTTGTTGCCTAAATGCTCAAATCTTCCGTAAAGGAAGCCTGAACAAAAATAAAATTGTTCATATTCGGGGCGTTTGCTGAATAGCTCATTAACACTATATTTTAGATGATATGATGATGTACAACATTTAAGAATTCCACCAAATATTATAGTGAAAATGAAAATACCAATCATTGCTTTTTTATTGCCCAAAGCAATATCCTTTAATACATTAAAGTTTATTTTTTTCATAAATTTTAAATTTTCAAAAATGGGAAATTTGAAATTATATTTTTTGTATATTTTTATAGCAAAAGTACTGATAACTGGGAGTAAAAATAATAATGAAATATATGAAACAGTAATAAAACCGTCACTCATACTTTTCGTAAAAAATTTTTCATCAAAAAGTTTTATGATAAATGGAATGATTCCGAAAATTGTAAATAACGATATGCCGAGAACAGTACATAAACCGATTAATGTTATTGTTTCAGCTTCATCATTTTGTTGTTTATTAGTCATTTTTAAACTTCCTTTAATTCTGTTATAACAAAAAAGCCACCTTGATGAGAGGTGACTGGAAGTTCATACCTATTAAAAGTAATAGTGCAGTATATTCAACATATTCTACTGCCTTCCAGTCATTAGACCAAAAGGCAGTTTTTACATCTGCATAAACAGAAAACTTTTAGAGGGTATGAAACCTCACAACGGTAATCAGCCGTTGCACCTTTAAGTTATTTCATAAAAAAATGAGAGTCAAACAAAATTCATCAATGAATAAAAATAGGTAAAAATATTCATTATTTTGCTAATACATTGAAAATAAACAAAACTTATTTTAAAAAGAGACTTGGCACCAGTAATTTTATATGTTAATGTATAACTATAATATAAATTTAAATAAAGTTATTCATTAAAGGATAGAGAAAATGATAAACCGAGCCGTTGTTGATGATAAAAAAATTAAAGCCATTTTCAAATATATTGATGCTCTTAACAATGCTAAACAAATTAAAATGATGTTCCGTTTTAATTTTCTCTGTGGTATGCGATGCATCAATTTTGCATATTTGCAAGTTAAAGATGTTTTGAATGATGATAATTCGGTTAAAGATATTATTGAATTATCGCCAGATAAGAATAAGGGAAGTAAAAAGGCAAAATATTATGTAAATGATGAGATGAAAAAACACATTAAAGAATATTTGAACGGTTTTAATTTGGAAAATCGTGATAAATTCTTATTTGTGAGCAAGAAAACCAATAAACCGTATAACAGGAACAGCATCAGCCGCATTTTTACAGCAATTTACAAAACATTCAATGTTCAATGCTCAACTCACTATGGGAGAAGAAATTATATCACTTCACTTCTAACCAATGGTATTGATATTACAACAGTTAAAACTCTTGTTAATCATTCTAATATTCAAACCACCGCAATTTATTATAATGAAAACGAAAATATGCTGAAAAATGTTGTTAATCAGTTGCATATTTAACATTCACATTTTATTCACATAAGAAATTTTTATTACATAACAAATTGATAAAACAATATAAAAATCTTCTACTATTTAACCAAACGTTAATCGTCGGGTATGTTTTCAAAAAGCCTCCGTTGTTACGGAGGCTTTTTTTGCGGGAATAAACCTTATGTTTTGCTCGGGTGAAATATTGGTCGTCATTTATGTATAATCTATTATACATATGATTCTTAATGTATAGTATAGTGGGTAATCAGCCGCTCTCGATGTATAATATATTTTACATCGAAGAGGAAAAAGGCAATGGTGTTACCAAATAAAAATATTTTCAAGATAGGCTACAAAATCAAGGCTTTTCGCAAGGCCAACAATCTGACGCAGGAGCAGCTCGCCGACAAGATGAACTGCAATTTCAAAACCATCGGCAATCTTGAAAATGACCGGACGATGCCGGATCTGAAACAGGTTATCAACCTGTGCGACGTTTTGAACGTAAGCATGGATGAGCTCTTTGCCGGAACCTTGTCCAAAACCGATAATTTTATTGAACCGTCCGAAGATGACGAAGGTTATCCGAAACTTGTCAGTCGGCAGATATCCGCTTTTCCCTCCAATCATCTGCAACGTCTTGAGTCGATGTCGATAAAAATGCGCTCCATGAGCGAAAAAGAGTTGAATATTGTCGAAGCCGTAATCGATTCTGTCATCGGCAACCGCTGATTCTGTTTACTTTATCCAATCTGTTATCTTTAGTCGAAACCCCGGCAAAATCAGGGCTTGTACTGTTTTTGCAATATGCCGGGTTATATCGTTAAATATTTAATTGTATAATCTATTGCTATTTAAAATTTAGCTTGTATAATCTGTTATACTTTTAGAGCGATGTCTGAAAGTTATTTTCCTTTTAAACCACATTAGTTGGGAGAAAATTGTAATGAAAAAAACACTCTTAGCCGGAGCGTCTATGGCAGTCCTGCTGACTGCCGCCAATGCTTTGGCTGCAGAATATACCGGCAATGTAGAAACAACTGCCGGTAAGACTTTTACGGTAGAAGCCGGTTCAACCATAAAAGACGCTACTTTCGACCTGAAGGCGGAAGGTACCAATGAAGCGGATGCAAGTCGTGTCGGTTTTGTTGATGCCGGCGAAATTTCCGTCTCCGGCGAAAATACTTTCCGTGATTTTGTAACTTTTGAAGGAAATACAAAATTCAACGCCAATGAAGGCGAAGCCGCAAAAATGAATGTTGAAGGCTATCTGACTTCCACGCGCAACGCCGAGGTTGATTTAAGCGCTGTTGATTTGACCGTCAAAAAAGGTGACGGTGAATCTGATATTGTCGGAAGCGACGGCGCTTTGGTTCTTGATAACGACACGACGGCTTTCAAGGTCGGCAACACGACTTTTGAAGACGGAACCCGCATCAGCCTGTATAAGGCGGCGGCCGGTGAAAACGGAGATGCTGCTTCCGGCGATGCTTCAAATCTGGCAATTGCGGCCGACAAAACCGTAACTTTCAAAGGCAATAATAAAATTGCGGCGAGCAACGGAGACCATGCCAAATCGCAGTTTAACATCTCGGGAGAAGCGGGCAGTTCTATCAATGTTGAAGGTACGGTTGATGTTGCAATTGATACTACAATAGACGGTGCCGATGTCAATATCGCCAACAGCGGAAATGTTCCCGCGCGTTTGGAACTTGGTGCAGACAAAACGTTGAGCATTACCAACAGCAATGTTTCGATGAACGGCGCGCCGGACGGAAAGTTTAACGGTATTGGCAATGCTAATGGTGAAGGGATGGTTGTCCTCGGCGAAAATGCAAACGTTAATATTACGGACGGCGCCGGTATTGCCGTTACCGACCTGACGATTGGCAAAGATGCGGTTGTTAATGCTTCCGGTCAAATGGAAGTTTCCAATCCGGAAAACCCGAAATGGCAGTCGGGCAGCATTCTGCAAGGCTTGAACAAAGTAGACATTACAGAAGGCGCAACGGTTAATATCGCTGACGGTGCTCAGATTGTTGCCGGTTATCCGAATGGCGAAATCAATGTTGGCGGCACGGTTAACATGAGCGGCAAAGACGCCCTGATTCGTGCGGCTTCCTCTAAAAACGGCACTAATAAGTCGACTTTAAACATCAGCGGCATTGTCAATGTTCTGAAAGATGCCGTCGGTATTATCGCTTCGCGTGAGACAAACGTCGAGCAGGGCGGTTCGGTTGTTGTTGCCGACAATGCAACCTTGAATCTGATTCAGGATATGAACCGCGGTGCGGCAGCTGACGAAGCGCCGGAAGGCAGCAATGCCAAATTTAATGTTGCCGGTTCGCTGGTTAACAACGGTACCGTCAATGCCGAAAAGACCGATATCACGATTTCAGGCGCTACATTGGCTGCAGCCGGAGAGGATGAAAGCTATGACGCACAAACGGCTGGCGGCAGCTATGTCTCCAACGGCGGCACCTTAAACGGCAATCTGAAATTAGACGGCAAAAATACACCGACAAAAGAAGACAGCGAAGAAAAACTCGCCGTCATACTGAAGGCCGCGCCGAAAGCCGAATTCAACAGCAACAGCACGGTTAACGGTAATATTAATAACAATCTCGGCCTGTTGACCGTCAATCAGGGCGCAACGCTGAACATTGAGGGTGAAGGCAATAAGGTAACCAATGACGGTTATATCGATTTGGCCGGTATTCTGAACGGCGAAATCGATAATAACGGCAACATTACGGTTCTTGATTCCGCCGCGCACATGACCAGTTTTGAGGGCGGTGAACTCAACATCAGTGCCGATGTCGCCGCTTCGTCTTTGGTCGCGGAGGAATCTGAAGCTGATGAAATTTATGTCAGTGCCGGTTCTTCTCTGGATTTGGACAGCGAAAAACTGAAAACCGGACAGTTGACCACTTACGGCAACACCAAACTGGGCGTCGACTATACAGCCAATGCCAAAGTCGGCAACGGCGGCACGTTGGATTTGGCTTCCAATACCCTGACCGGCGACGTAACGCTTGCGGATAATTCGACTTTGTCGTTTAATGTCGATAATGTTGAAGATGCCGCCGGCGGTAAAGTTAACGGTTCCGTTAAAACCTTCCTGAGCGAAGACGGTTCGGCTGTCATCAATCCGGTTATCGGCATTGATGCCGGCGAGGGAACCTATTCTTTTGCTGAGAGTGTTTCTGTAGAAGCGGATTCTGTGGATCGCGGCGAAGAAGGCCTGAAACTTTCCAACAGCAATACGCTGTACAATGTTGAGTTCGGAGATACGCAGAATACCCTGAATGTTTCCAAAAAAGATTCGGGCGAAGTTGCTTCCGCGGTTGTTAACGCAGGCGGTACGGTTTCCAACGCCAATACCGTCAATGCCTGGGTCGGCGGCAATTCTGACGCGTCGTCCCTGACCGGAACTTCCCGTGCGATGGCCGAGCATCTGAATACGCTGGCTCAAACCGATCAGGGCGCTTTGGTCAACGCCGTTACGGCTCTTGCGCCTGAAACCGCGGCGATGGTTCAGTCCAATGCCACCGAAACCGCCAATCAGGTCTTTGCCGCCGTCGGCAGCCGTTTAAGCGGCGGTTCGATTGTAACCGGCAATGAAGGCATGTCCTCCGGCGACAGCATTTTCAAACGCGGCGCCATGTGGGTTCAGGGGCTGTTCAACCACTCCAAGGCTGACGATACCCGCAAGGCCAGAGGCTTTGATGCCGATAGCGAAGGTATTGCTTTCGGTGCCGAAAAATACGTTAATGACGACGTAAAATTGGGTATCGGTTATGCCTATACGTCTTCGGACATCGACGGTTTCATGAGAAAGACCGACGTTGACACGCATACGGCAATCGCTTACGGCGAATACAAACCCTCCAATTGGTTCGTAAACGGAATTGCGACTTACGGCTGGTCTGACTACAGCGAGAAGAAGAATGTCGCCGGTATGCCGGTAAGCGCCGATTATGATGTTGACAGCATCGGCCTGCAGGCAATGACCGGATATGACATTGACCTTTGCGGCGCCATGTTGACTCCGGAAGCCGGCCTGCGCTATGTCAACATTCGTCAGGACGGTTATCGTGACAGCGCCGGACAGAAGGTTGGCGAAAACACCTCCGACATCCTGACCGGTGTCGTCGGCGCCAGCCTCAAGAAGGACTTCGCTTTGGACAACGGCATGAATCTGCGGCCGGAAGCCCGCTTGGCGATGACCTACGACATGTTCAACGACGACAGCAGCTCGGTTGTAACGCTGGCAAACGGTTCGGCCTATACCGTAAACGGACAGGCTCTTGACCGCTTCGGCGTTGAAGCCGGCGTCGGACTGACGGCTGACGTCAATGACAACGTCGAACTGTCTCTCGGTTACGAGGGCAGATTCCGTGATCACTACGAGGATCACACCGGATTATTCAACGCTAAATATAAATTCTGATAGTTAGCTGAAAGTAATCTTCTTCATATGGGAAAACAGGTTCTCAGAAATGAGAACCTGTTTTTTTATACCTTCGGATATTTTGTTTGCAGAGCAGGTGTCCATTGAACGGAACAATTCGGTTGTTGTCATTTTCCGGCACCTTCTTCCGTTACTTCCAAACTTATATTTTATATCATGTTTAAGCTTGATTTTTCTTTATGTCATGTTCAGCTTACTTTTTCTTTATGTCATGTTCAGCTTACTTTTTTTTTATGTCATGTTCGGGCTTGTTTTTTTATGTCATGTTCGGGCTTGACCCGGACATCTCTCTCATGGATCCCCGGGTCACACTGCGCTTGCCCGAGGATGACAGAAGAAAAAATAATACTGTTATTGCCGGCCTTGTTTTTCTTTTTGTCATTGCCGGACTTGATCCGGCAATCCAGGGATTCCCCGGTCAAACCGTGGAATGACAGGAAAGAATAAAAGTACGGGGAATGACAAAATAATACAGTTACCCTCGGGCGCCGCCGGCGAGCACTCAAGGGCGTCCCCTTGTCAAGCCGGCTACAGCTTGTCATGTTTTTGCACGTTTTTTGGAGAAATGGACAAAAAATTAATTATGGACACCCCTGTTAAAATATGTTATTCTAACACCCTGATTTGATGATTATTGTGGGCTGATTTCTTATTGTGAAATTTAAAAATTTAAATATATGAAAGCAAAAAAGTTTTGGGTGTTGATGATGCTTTGCGCGTTGGCATCCTGTGCTCTGGCACAAACGAAAATGGACAAGTTCCTCGGCAATCTCAACGGAGCAGTCCAGATTTACGAGCGCTATGAGAGCCTGTATAACCGAGTGCGCCGTATGCGTCCGACCAAGGTCAGCGATTACGGTACCGTTGTACACCAGCCTTATGCGCGCCCGCTCAAAAGTCTGACTTGGTCAAACATGCAGATTGAGCGTCAGGGACCGTATTTGTATGTTTGGGAAGTAAGAGACGGCAAATTCGTCGCTCGCGGCAAGCACGCGCTTACCGTAAACAGTCGGGGCAAGGTATATGATTGCTATATCCTTCGCGGCAGCCGGTTATGCCATTATACGGTTACTGTGGTTGTTCTGGCAAGAAAAGGATATGTTTATCTTAAGGACGACAACAATCGCACCCTTGAGAGTTATACTTTTGCAGACAGATAGAGAAGGGAGCTTCGGCTCCCTTTTTTTAATGTGTCGTGTTTGCTATATTTTAAGAATTTCCGGCTTATATTATAGCCATTGTCAACAGGAACAATGCCGATGAAATGTCAGGAATTTGATTTGAACCACGCCCTCGGGGTCAAAATTTTTGAAGAAATCCGCTTAGACGGAATGGTCTTGGAAAAAGGCCGCACCCTGAATGAGGAAGATATAATCCAGCTCAAGCTCAGCGGCATAGCCACGGTTTATGGCGCGGTTATGGATGAAAACGACCTGACGCTGGAAGCGGCGCTCGGCGTCGTCGCGGCCAAACTCTGCGGCAAAAATACCGCTTATGCCGTCAGCGGCGACGGTATTTGCAAGATAACCGCTTCGGTTGACGGTGTTTTTCTTTGCGCCGACGACCGGGTTGCCAAATTTAACCGCCAGTCGCATAACCTGATTTTAAACACCGTGCCGCCTTACGGCTATGTTGCTGCCGGCGAAGTTATTGCCCTGCTGGAACTTACGACGCCGCTGGCCGAGCAGGCCGCGGTGGACAATATTTTGTTCAGCCTGTCCGGAAACGTCGATTTGTTGCAGGTGGCCGAACAAAGCCCGCGCAAAACCGCTCTGATTTATACCAATTTTTATAATGACGCGGCCGAAACCGCTCATTTTACCGGGGTTGTACGCAAGTTGGTTGAAAATTTTCCCGACCTTCAGCTTGATTATCATGCCGAATATTACGCGCCGCATACAGTTGAAGCCGTGGCCGATGCCGTCGAGAAGGCTGTTGCCGATAAAAACGACGTGATTTTCATTTTGCCCGGGCTGAAAAGCAATTATAAAGATGACGTTATTCCCTCTGCCGTTCGCAGTTTTGCGGACGAAATCGTCAATCTGACGATTCCCCAGGTGGGAGCTTCCGATTTGATTATCGCGCATAAACGCGGACAGAAAATCATCAGCCTGCCATTTCGTTTTGACGTGACGGAGTCGCCCTTGGCCGTTCATTATATTAAACTGGCGGTTGTCAATGACAAGATAAACGAATACGACTTCGCTCGTCCGCAGAATGTTCTGCTTCCTTCGGGAGGTACTTTGACGCCTGCCGAAAGGGAAAATCTGGTTGCTGCCGGTCAAAACCAGTCTAAGGGCAAAGCGGGCATTGCCGCCGTTATCCTTGCCGCCGGCGTTGGCAGCCGGGCTGGACGCAACAAGCTTATGGCTGAAACCAAAGACGGCAAGCCGCTGTTTCTCAAGGCGGTGGAGGCCGCTATTAAATCAAAGGCCAACCCTGTCTTTGTCGTTACCGGCAATCAGGCCGCGGCAATGGAAGAATTTCTGGAAGACATTGACGTCAACGTCATTTACAACCCAGCTTACCGTGCCGGTGTTAAAACATCGCTGAATCTGGGGCTTAAATCGGTTCCGGCTTTCTGTGACGGCGCTTTGCTGCTGCCTGCGGATATGCCGAACGTCGATGCCAAATTTATCGATAAAATGATTGCCGCTTATAACAAGGGACAGGAAAAACAGCTTTGCATCGCTTCCTGGAAAGGCGTTAAGCATAACCCGGTCATCTGGAGCAAAGCTTTGTACGGCGTTGCTGACCTTGTGCCGGAAAACGCCGATCTCCGTCCGGTTTTCATGGAACATGAGGATTATACCACGTTGGTCGAAGCGCCTTCCGCCGAAACCCTCTGGGACGTTACCTATGTCAGCGACATTGAAAAGCTGGTTGGAGATTAAAATTTTTTCTAACAGCTGCGCCAGTAGCGGCCGTTATACATACAGCGGCCACCAGTTACGTTAACGCAATAACCGCCCATTGACCTGAAAATATAGTGGGTTGTACTGGTAGCTCCCAATTGCTCATGGTACAGGTTTTGTATTTTAGTCTGAGCGTGGTGCCTCTTGAATCTTCCTCGCAGTCGGAAACGCAGTAAGACAAGTCGCAGCTGCAATTGTAGCAGCTGCTGCCGCGGTAAAACATCCATACCTGTAGATTAGCATAACCTGATTTGGGAAAAGATTCAACTATTAATGAAACTACAAATTTTTCTGTCTATCAATGATAGAACTACATAATTTTTTTTGGGCTAAAAAAAGCCCCGCTGTTGCGGGGCTTTCAAAATATTAAAGTCCATTGACGTTTGTACAGGTTGCTCTCCTGCCGCAAAGATAGTCATAACCGGAACCGGATTGGTAGAACATGCAGGCGAATACCATGATGCCGCTGGCGTCGTCGCCTAAAGTGATGGATGCCTGCTGAGACGTGTTCTTGGCGGAAAATTTTGTTTCGGCGCCGGAACAGGTGCTTGTTTTGCCAAGCATTTGAATCGATGACTTGGAACCGGCATCAAGTATAAAACTCAACCCTTTTCCGCCCCAGCAGGTCAAACCGCCCATGTTGGTCATGGTACTTCCGTTTTGCAGCCGGAAAACCAGTTTCTTGCTGTCATTTGTGCCTTCGTTGTATTCAAGCTCGCCGCTGCCCAAATCCAGAACGCTTCCCGAAAGGGTAATTTCCACCTGTGATTTGCCGGTCGAATAAGATGCGTTGATAACACCGTTGTAATAAGGTGTTGTTGACGCTTGTTTGCCTTTGTTCAGATAGACGTTGGCTCCGGTAATTTTGACGGCATTTTTGGTTGCCGAAGCTCCGGATATGAACTTCATAACGTTAATGTTATGCGTTCCGTTCGTTATGTTGAGGTTTGAGGTCGGATTCATATCCAGCCTTTCATAAATTTCGGTTGTCCCGGTTCCCGATATTGTCAGAGTTTTGCCTTCGGCAACCGACAGAATGTTGGCATAAAGTTTTCCGCCGGCTGAACCGTAACCGAAATTAAAATCGGAGTTGATATTCATATTGCCGTTGGCAATCAGGCTGCCGTTGGCAAAATAATTGTTTCCCGAGCTGATTGTTACGGTATCGGCCGTAAGTTTGTTTCCGCCGACATTGACTGTTGCGCCGCCGAAGACAAATTCCTTTGCCGTGATATCAGCCTGAATGGTTGAGCTGCCGGCCAGCTGAATGACATTGGCGCTCAGAGAGGTTTTGCTGCACAGCGAACGTCCTGTCTTATCGGCCGAATAGATGGTTGTTCCGTTGCCGATATATAAAGAAACGGAAGTGTCGGAAATATTGCTCATCAGCACAACCTGCTTGCCACTCATGCTGTAGCTGGAAACTTCTCCGATATTGTTGACAAAAACCGCATTCGGAAAATCTTTCTTCAGATCGCTTTCGCAGGAAGCCGTTTCGGCGGTTTTGCATTTAGACTGGCAGTCTGACCAATATTCGGCACAGCCGTATGGATGAGAAACGTCGTCCCTGTTTCTGCAGTTGTCGTTGTATTTGGTTTTGCATTTGCTTGAACAGTCGGCCCAGTATTCGGCGCAGCCGTAAGGCGTCGATACGGCCGTGCGGTTGCGGCAGTTGTCGGCAT
>ERZ780177.1681-NODE-1681-length-20225-cov-8.257015_pt1 | contig 20225 bp, 20 predicted proteins | sample MGYA00510973_ERZ780177 | MGnify/ENA primary metagenome ERZ780177 (study PRJEB29588, sample SAMEA2144396) | human gut metagenome | biome: human gut; feature: human-associated habitat; material: faeces | place: Denmark | collected 2008/2010 ...
CCAGAAAAGCATCACCCACCGGGATACCGGCGCGCTTGCCGCTGCGGGTGACCATGGTGCCGACGCCGACGGTCTCAGCGCCGTCGAAGAGCATGATGCCCAGACGGCCCGGCTCGACGCTCTCCACCATGCCCTTGGCGCCATTCTCGAAGGTGACGATCTCGCCGTAGACGGCGCGGTCCATGCCTTCCACTTCCACGATGCCGTCGGCGGAGGAGATGACCACGCCGCCCTCTTCGCTGGTAGCGGCGGGCTTGTAGTCCTCGATGCGGGTCTTGAGGGTGGCCAGAGAAGGCTTGTCGGCCATCATCTGGTCGATGGCGTGGCGGCCGGAGTTATCGAAGACGCGGTCGCCGATCTGCAGCACATAGCCGGAGAGGAGGCTGTCGTCCACCGTGACGTTCAGGATGACCTCGGTGGCGTCGTACAGCTTCGCGACCTCTTTCTTGATGCGCTCCAGGTCCTCCTCGCGGGGGGTGCGGGCGGCACGGAGGTCCGCTTTGACGATGCGGTTGGCCGAGAAGAACTCGGTGCTGAATTCACTTGCCATTTTCAGCCCCCGCTTTCTCCAACAGGTCGTCCAGCAGGCGGGCGTCGTCCTGCTCGTTCAGGTTGCGGGCCAGCAGCTTCTCGCACATGGCGCGGGCCAGTGCAGTGGTCTGGGCGTCAGCCTGACGCAGCTTGTGCTGGCGCTCGGCCTCGGCGGCAGTTTTGCCCTCGGCCAGGATGGCGTCAGCCTGCTTCTGGGCGTCAGCCAGCAGCTGCTGCTTGTCCTTTTCGGCCTGCTGCTCGTAGGCAGTGCGGCGGGCAGCAGCCTCGGCGTCCACATTGCGCAGCTTTGCCTGCGCATCGTTCAGGGCCGCAGCGGCCTCCTGCTTGGAGGTCTCGGCGGCGTTCAGTGCGTCATCCACCTGCTTCTGGCGCTGTGCGATGATGTTCATGACAGGCTTGTACAGGAACTTGCGCAGCAGCAAAAACAGAACCAGAATGTTGACGACTGTATACAGAAGGTTCAGATTCAGAGTCAGCATTCGTCATGCCTCCGTTATCAACCCAGGAACAGGATGATGAGCAGAGCAACGACGAAGCCGAAAATTGCAGTACCTTCGGCCAGAGCTGCACCCAGCAGCAGGTTGGTCTGGATCTTACCGGAAGCTTCCGGCTGGCGGCTGATGGCCTCCGTTGCCTTGCCGGTGGCAATGCCAATGCCGATGCCGCCGCCGATACCAGTCAGCGCTGCGATACCAGCGCCCAGAGCTACGAGTCCGTTCATAATTATTTCTCCTTTTAATCGATCAATTTACTCTTCTCCACCAATACTCTCTTTCATGAACAGCGAGGTGAGGAAGACAAAGACATAGGTCTGGATGAGACCATCGAACAAATCAAAGTACAGGCTGAAGATGGCCGGCACGAACACCGGGACCACCAGCTTGATGAGCTCCATGATGACGAAAGCGCCCAGCACGTTGCCGAACAGTCGCATACACAGGCTGGTGGGGCGGATGGCGATCTCGAGGATGTTCATGGGGGTCATGATGGGGGTGGGGGCGGCGAGGCTCTTGAGGAAGCCCTTGCCGCCCCGGGCATGGATGCCGGAATACTCGATGAGGCAGATACTCATGAGCGCCAGCGCAGCGGTGACATTCAGATCCTTCGTGGGGGGCTTGATGCCGAATACACCGATGAGGTTCGCACAGGCGATGTAGAGAGCCACCGTCATGAGGTAAGGCACATACCGTCTGCCCTGCTCGCCCAGCAGGCCCGTGAAGAAGTTGTCGATCGTGGTGACGACCAGCTCAAGGATGGCCTGCCGCCTGGAGATGTGGTCCACCTTGAGGTTCCGGGTGAGCAGGATGGAGACGATGACCAGAAACAGCATGATGCCCCAGCTGACCACCACGGATTCCGGCACCTGCAGGCCGCCGAGGGAGATCATCTCCACATTCAGCTCTTCTTTCAGGGCCGCAGTCAATGCGTTCATTTCTTTGCCTCCTTTCTGAGCAGAGTCTTATCCTGAAGCGTAAAGGTATCGTTCGTTTTCACTCTATCTCCTTTCGTTTCTTTTATTAAAGCAGCTGTGCTAAAAATCAAAAAAGGTGCGTTTGTTTTTATGGAAACACACCCTCTTTCTGCGCTCAGCGCAGCCCTTTTGCGTCTGGTATCATAGCACGATTGGTGCAGTTTGATAAGACCTTTGGCCGATATTCTACTTTTTGTTATATCTTATTTCACGCCTCGGCCGGGAATGTTGTGCATCTTGCTTAATAATGCGCAGTTAAACTGTCCATTTTGACCAAATCCTTAGTCATTCTTTAGTGGTTCGTTTCATTTTTGAGGTAAAACGAAACCCTTTCGGCAGAATTATGCACTCCATGTATATCTGATATATAAAATTCATATGGCTGTCAAGTGTGTGATACATGAAATTTTCTTATCGCAATCTTCAAAAATAGTGCCGGTCAAAACGGCATCTTTGCGATATGCAGTTTGCGGCTGTTGCTCGTGCATTAAAAACGCAAACTGCTATAATCAGAAGCTTATCTTTATTAAGTAATATTACCTGTTTATAATATAGGATATAGGCTCACTGGGCGTTCTGTCCACCGCGGCGGAAGATAGCACGGAAGATGAAGCGGGACAGCGGGCCGCAGTAGAACATCTGCCAGCACAGAGCCATCGGGAAATTGCAGCCGAACGTATGCACCCACGTACCGAAGCTGGGCTCCTTGAACAGCACCGTTGCCACAAGGCTCATGACAGGACACATGATGCAGACGATCATCAGAGAGATGGCATAGGTGATGAACTGCGGCCGGTCGGTGGGGCGCATGAAGGTGAAGGCCAGTGCAGTCGCCAGCTTTTCCACCACGAAGAACTCCAGCACGAAGGCCACCGGCACCATAATGGGCATCTCATGCAGGGCCATGCCGAAGGTGGCGTTGGTCACGCCGCCGGTGGCAAGGGCGACATTGTAGACGATTATTCCATAGACCATGATAGCGGCCATAACGACAGTAAAGACGATTTTTTCAAGCAGAGTCTTAGGCATTTTTGATTTTCTCCTCATTTGTGTTGTGGGGTAAAGTCTTTCGGAACTTTCGCCGCACAAAAAAAGACAGACGAGGGCGGAACCTTCGTCTGTCTTTGCACGACTACCATTCATTGCCCGCTATGATAGCACAAACTCCCGCCTCGCGTAAGAGTTTTCTGCCGTTTTCTCCCGTTTTGCGCAAACCCTTCCACGAACGACCCGAAATTTTCGGGCAGTTTATCGCATTCCCGCCGTCCCGTCAATCACCCGGAGCGAAGTTTGGCAGTTCTTGCGCAGCGGTTTTCCACAAAAGGCCCTGCGGGCCGTCCAGACTGCGCAGGGAGGCTGTTTCAGTCGTGCGTTTGTATGAACAATACAGTTTTTTGTCATTTCTTGAAAAAATATATCTAATTCATTGTGCATTCTGCGAATGGACAAACCGCGCCTGCGCGTGTATAATAAAGCCAGAAACCAGAGAAGTACAGCAGAAGCTCAAGTGAGAGCTAACCCCGCTGACTTTAAGCAGAAAGGAGCGAAGACCGATGGTCGATATGGAACCCGCACAGTACGCACAGACTGTCGGGGTTCGCTGAGAAGCAAAACAGAGGCTCACCACAAACGGGATGTTTCCCCCGTATAAAAACACAACAACAAGAGCCGTTCTTGAGCATCAATAAAGCGAATAACAGAACAGTCTGTGAAATAAAATCCCTCGCGTTCAAATAGATCCGCCGAAGGTGATCCCAATGAAGAAAGCTTTTGTACGGAATGTCTTATTTGAATAACTCTAAAGGAGAAACTCCGATGTACTAAGTAATGACACTCCCTTCGCAAATCTAACTCGAAAGAATGTGGTAATATGAAATTCATCTCTGTGATTCGTATCCCGCACTCCAACGGTTAAGAAAAGGGTCATTCCAATGTACTAAGAAATTCATTCCCCTGCCAATCGTTCTTCACCGTTTCAAAGGAGAATCTTCTATGAAACGTCCGGTACAGACCGAAAAATGAAGAAATCGAGGTCAAGAGGCTATGACTCCGAAGAAGTAAGCATCCTGCCGACTGAGGGCTTGCAACCGCCTCAAGTCGGCAGGTTTTTTGTCTGATGTTTTCCAATGAAGCCTGCATCCTCCCGTTTTCCTGCCGGGAGGATGCGGGTTTTATTTTGTCCCGGACATTTTGCGGCGGCAGGCGCGGGGCGTGTAGACTTTCGAATCTATTTCGTGTATACTTTTGCTCAGAAAGCAGCACTTACAAGGAGGCAAACCACTATGGCAAGCAATTTCGAGTTCTACTCCCCCACCCGGGTCATCTTCGGCAAAGGCACCGAACAGCGCGTGGGCGCGCTGGTACGCGAATACGGCGGCACCCGCGTCCTCATCGTCTACGGCGGCAAGAGCGCCGTCCGCTCCGGTGTGCTGGACCGAGCTGAAAAGTCGCTGGCCGAGGCCGGCATTTCCAGCTGGACGCTGGGCGGCGTCGTGCCGAACCCCCACCTCGACAAGGTCTACGAGGGCATCCGCATCGGCAAAGAGAACAGCATCGACTTCCTGCTGGCCGTGGGCGGCGGCAGCGTCATCGACACGGCCAAGGCCATCGCCTACGGCCTGGCCGAGCCGGAAAAGGACGTCTGGGAGCTGTACGAGCACACCCGCACGGCCAGGAAGTGCCTGCCGGTGGCCAGCATCCTGACCATCGCGGCGGCGGGCAGCGAAACATCCAACAGCAGCGTCATCACCCGGGTGGACACCCACCAGAAGCGGGCCTACAACGACGACATCAGCCGCCCGAAGTTCGCCCTCATGGACCCTGAGCTCACCAAGACCCTGCCCGACTATCAGACCGAGTCCGGCTGCGCCGACATCATGATGCACACCATGGAGCGCTATTTCACCAATGGCGGCAACATGGAGCTGACCGACGCGCTGGCCGAGGGCCTGCTGCGCACCGTGATGAAGAACGCGGTCATCCTCCACACCGACCCGGCCAACTACGAGGCCCGGGCCGAGGTGATGTGGGCGGGCAGCCTGTCCCACAACGGCCTGACCGGCTGCGGCATCGCCAGCGGCGACTTTATGTCCCACAAACTCGAGCATGAGATGGGCGGTATGTTCGACGTGACCCATGGCGCGGGCCTCGCCGCCCTCTGGCCCAGCTGGGCGCGGTATGTCTATAAGGACTGCCTGCCCCGCTTCGTCCGCTTTGCCCGGAACGTCATGGGCGTGACCACCGACGGCACCGACGAGGAGATCGCCCTGAAAGGCATCGAGGCCATGGTGGACTTCTACCACAGCATCGGGATGCCCGCCAGCTTCCATGAGCTGGGCATCGACCCCACCGACGCGCAGATCGACGAGATGGCCCGCCGCTGCCTCGAAGCTTGCGGCTCCGCCCTCGGCTCGGCCAAAAAACTCAGCCTCGACGACATGATCGCCATCTACCGCGCCGCCAACCACTAAGAAAACTTTTTCCCCTCCGCCCGGCACAGGGTATTTTGCTTACTCTGTGCCGGGCATTTCGTTGTCTTTTGTGTGCTTCATCTCACTTTTTTGGCAAAGAAGTGGAAAAGAGATGGGAAAATAAGAGCATTCGCCTGAACTCGAAGTATAAACGAAGCGCACCCCTTCTCCACACAGAAGCAGAAGGGGTGCGCTTTTCTATGTCCGTCGAAAGTTTTCAACAGCACAAAACTTCATTCTCCTATCACAAATTTTCATCTCCCTTTTGGGATGAGCTGTCTGCGAAGCAGACTGAGAGGGCTATCCATCCTTATAAAGAATAGATGTCTATAAAATTTCTATATTTTACAAAGGTTTCGTTTTGTGGTTTGATGGAGCCCGAACGATTTGTTTTGCTGCATCGGGGCTGTCAAACCTGCGTGAATGGGGTCGTTTCCTGCGTGAATCGCTGTGTCTAAGCCCCGATGGTTATGTTATAATATGGTCATAAGGGAGGAACTTGAGGATGGAGCTTCGATTTGCGGTCGTAGAAGACCGCCTGCCCGACGCTCAGCGGTTGGAGAGCCTTTTGCGGCTGGCTTTCGGCGGCGGGCATACATTGGTCTGTGACCATTATGAGAGCGGTGACGCCTTTCTGCAGGCGTTTCCCTCAAAAAATCATCAGGTCGTTTTTCTCGACATCTGCATGGAAGGCACCAATGGCATCGAGACGGCGCGCATCCTGCGCCGGACCGACCCCGACCTGCTGCTGGTGTTCGTGACCTCGTCCCCGGAATACGTATGGGACGCATTCCCCGTCCACCCCTTCGACTATCTGCTCAAGCCCTACCGGGAAGAAAAGCTCTTCCAGCTGGCCGACGAGCTGCGGCGGGTGCTCTTCCGGGCCGAACCGGAGCTGGAAGTCCGCATCGCACGGCAGCAAGTACATCTCCCCCTGCGGAAGATACAGTACGCCATGGCCCAGAACCACTACGTCCGCATCGTCAGCGACGACGGCGAGTGCCGGGCCGTCTCCACCTTCTCCCAAGTGGAGCAGCTGCTGCGGGCGCAGGAGAACTTCATCGTCTGCAACCGGGGCGTCATCCTGAACATGGACAAGGTGCTCCGGCTGGACAGCGACTGCTTCGAGATGCTGGACGGCACCCGCCTGCCCGTGCGCCAGAAGGACAAGAATACCCTGTTCGCCCAGTTCACACAATATCAGTTCCGCCATATGCGGCGGGAGCTATGACGCCGAGAGGAGGCCCGACCTTGGACTTTTCTTTATTTGGACGCTATTTTCTGGACCTCGCCGTCTTCTACCCAGGGGCATTCCTCTGTCTCGCGCCCCTGTGGGAGCATGTGAAGGCCCCCCGGCGCACCGCTGTGCTGACAGCCGCTCTCGTCACGGTCATCTGCCTTGCGGCGGCGGCCCTCTGCGCCATCTTCGAACTCGACAGCAACATCCTGCTTCTGCCCACCCTGCTGGCGGCGTTCTGGCTGCTGCGCTGGCGGGTGGGTCCGGAAGTTTCCGTGAGCCAGACTGCCTTTCTCTTCGCCGTCTCCTGCGTCATGATGGCAGTCTGCACCCTGCTTTCTGCGGTGCTCAATGCCCGGGCTGAGGTGGGCAACGACGCCCCGGCCTGTCTCGTCTCCACCTCTCTGATCAAGCTAGGACTCTCGGCAGTGCTCTGCATCATCTTCTGGTTCACCGCTGTCCAGTGGAGCCGCTGGCTGCTGCAGGAGTACCGGGGCGAAGCCTTCTGGCAGTCGGCCTGGCCGCTGCCCACCATCTACGCGGCTTTCCTCGTCTTCTGTATGCCGCTGGACCCGGCCGTCGTGCTCATCAACCGTCTGATGATCATTTCTGTTCTGGCCGTCTCCATCTCGCTGCTGGGCATCTTTTTGCTGCTGTACGAGATGTATCAGGTGGCCCGGGAATACACCCGCAGCGCCCAGCTCGACCGGGAAAACCAGCTTCTGGCCGTGGAATCCCGCCGCTACACCGAGCTGCGGGCCTATATGGAGCAGACCCGGCATCTCCGCCACGACTTCCGCCAGCATCTCCACGTCATTGCCGGACTCACCGAGGCCGGGCAGGTGGATGAGCTGAAAAACTACCTGCACCAGTACGAATCCGAGCTGAGCGAGGAGCGCCCCACCCTCTGCGCGAATCCTGCCGTGGATGCTCTGGCCGGTCACTACGACCACGAGGCCCACAGCCTCGGCGTGCCGGTGGACTGGCGGCTGGAACTGCCCCGCCAGCTGGCCATCCCGGAGGCCGACTTCTGCATGATGCTGGGCAATCTGTTGGAAAATGCTTTCCACGCCAGCCAGAAGCTGCCGCCCGAACAGCGGCAGGTGAAGGTGATGGCCCGGATGCTGAGCCCCGCCATGCTGGGCCTGCTGGTGGAGAACCGCTATGACGGCGTGCTCAAGCGCCAGCAGGGCACCCTCCACTCCACGAAACACGACGGAATGGGCATCGGCCTCGTCTCCATCCAGACGGCTGTTTCCAGATATGGCGGTTCTATGACCGTCGAGACCGAGAACTGTTTGTTCCGGGTGAATATTTTATTAAACCTTTAACCTCTCAGTCTCGCATTCGCTCGATAGCTCCCCTACCGAGGGGAGATGGCATTGCGAAGAAATGACGGAGAGGTTGACACAGCTAATTAAAGGAGGACTCCACCATGAAAATGACCCGACGCAGCTTCCTCAGCGCTTCCGCTCTCACACTGCTGTCCTGCCAGCTGGCCCCCGCCGCCAGGGCAGACTGCCTTCTGTCCGACCTTTTCCACGGCGCAGACACCGCCCTGCCGCCGAAGCCTCTGACGGCAAAAGTTATGGACGCCAACCCCTTTATGGGCCGCAGCGAGTCAAACATCCACCACGACTGCTACAACACTGACTCCACCGACGCCATCCTCCCCGTGGGCATCTGCCCCGAGGTCAACGTGGCAATGGAAAAGACGAACCCCAACGCCTCCCCGGCCATCTTCTTCGACAACTTCGATAACCCCGTCAGCCCGTTCCTGGGCGGTCTGGCCATCCGTGACCTCGACGCAGAAGAAGTCCGCACCATCGGCTTTTTCTCTCCCGCCAAGCACGACGGCGGCGGCTATCTCATCCAAAGCTCCTATTCCTTTGTGGACGGGCGCAACCTCATCGTCTGCCCCACCAGCCACAACCATGTGCTGATGCTTCGCGCCACCGACGAGAACGGTACGCCTCTGCCGGTTTTCGAAAAGGTACTGGACATCAACATCAAAGAGGCCGCCGAGCGGGTGCTTGGCCGCAGCCTCGAGCAGAACCTGCTCTCCATCGTCTTTGACTACGACGGCAACCTCTGGTTCGTCACCGGCGGCTTCCGCATCTACCCCAGCCGCGGCCAGCAGGGCGCGATGGGCTACATCTCCCACAATGCCATCGAAACCATCCTTGCCGGCGGCACTGCCGACCTCGACCACGAAGTCCATGTCTACGCTCCCGCTCCGGGCGAGGGTGCTGAAAACGGCATTGCCTCCTGCCGGGAGGGTGCGGTCATCCTGACGAACCTTGCCTGCTACCTGCTGCGCGCCAACGGCGGCGTTGAAGTCGTCTGGCGCACCCCCTACGACAGCGTGGGCGCAAAAGACAGCCGCGAAGGCGCTGCCACCACCGGCGGCGGTCTGGCATGGGGCGGCGGCTGCTCGCCCTCTCTGAGCAAAGAGCTGGTCTTCTTCACCGACAACCTCGAGACTGTCAGTCTGATGGCTGTGGACATCCACACCGGCGAAGTCGCCGCCAGCCACCCGGTCATCGACGAGCTGCCCGCCAACATGCCGGTGTCGGTGGAAAATTCGGCCATCGTCTACGACCACGGCAATGGCCGGGTCAGCACCATCGTCTGCAACTGGTTCGGCGCAGGCAGCCCCAACCTCGCAAAGCCCGACAGTGACTCGTCCATCCAGAGCTACGAGAACATCTACGACCGCAACTGGCTGCTCAAGGGCAACTGCATGATCATGCCCGGCGTCGAACGGGTGGACACCATCCGCACCGCCGACGGCTGGACCATGAAGAGCATCTGGTGCCGCGACGACCTCAGCGACACTTCCATGATGAAGCTCTCCACCGCCACCGGCTATATCTACGGCTTCGTACAGGACGTGGACAGCGGCATGTGGCAGTACATCGTGCTGGACTTCGACACCGGAAAGACCGTTCTCACCGTGGACGTTGCCTCCCTCTACGGCTACAACAACATGGCCATCGGCATGTACGCGGGCCGTGACGGCAACAAGCTCTACTGCCCCACCGGCTACAAAGAGCTGCTCCGCCTGCAGGACCGCTTCGTCTTCCTGCCCGAGATGCCCTACCGGAAGGTCGATCTGGACAAGACCTCCCGCCGGGTGCTCTCGGCGGCAGAGTTCCAGGCCGCAGGCGGCGCCGGCACCCCCGCAAGCTGGCTCCACACCGCCACCCTCGACAACCTCCACCCCGCGACTACTGTTTCTTTCCGCATCAACGGCTTGACCGGAAATGCCGCCGACTATAAGCTCTTCGCCCTCGGCACGGATGGCCGCTACCACGAGGTGTCCGACTGGCACTTTGACGATGCCCCGGCCCGTCTCAGCGCGAAGAAGGTCTACACTATCTGCCTCACCGCACAGGACGGCGGCAGCTTCGACCTCTCGCCCGACGCCAAGGAAGTCACCCTTTCCATCGTTCTGGCCCGCTGAATCTGACAAAGCAGGAGGACTCCCGCCATGAAAATGACCCGCCGCGATTTCCTCAAGCTCTCCTCTGCCGCTGCCGCCGCCTGCGGCGTCACGCTGCTGCCGGCCCAGAAAGCCGATGCGGCTTCTGCCATCCAGACCCTGCTGGAAGAAGCTTATCTCTACGCCTTCCCGCTGGTGCTCGTGGACGCCACCAAGACCGTCTCCACCAACACGAAGACCGCTTCCGCCAGCCGCGCCCCCGTCAACCAGTTCATCCACGCCCGGAAGCTGCTGGACGCTTCCAGCCGCACGGTCGTCAGCCCCAATGTGGACACCATCTACACGCAGGCGTGGCTGGACGTCAGCGCCGAGCCTCAAATCTACGTCGTGCCGGAGGCCGACCGCTTTTTCAACGTGCAGGTACTGGACGCATGGACGAACACCGCCGCCGTGCTGGAAGCACCCGGGGCCTACGCCATCGCCTACTCGAGCTGGGAGGGCACGCTGCCCGAGGGCGTCCGGCGCATCGACATTCCCACCCGGACGGTCTGGACCATCGCCCGCATCATGCTCTCCGGGCCGGACGACCTGCCGAACGTGGCGGCGCTTCAGGGCCGGATGCAGCTGATGCCCCTCTCGGCCTACCCCGCCGGGCTGGCCGCTGCGCCGGAAGGGAGCTATTCTCCGGAGAACGATTTCGTCCCGGTGCAGAAGGTACTCGCCATGACGCCGCAGGAGTTTTTCGACACCGCCAACCGGCTGATGGAGACAGACCCGCCCGCCGAGGCGGACGCGCCTCTTCTCCGCAGCCTCGCGGCCCTTTCCGTCGGCCCGGGCCAGCAGTTCGACGCCTCCGCCCTCGGCCCTCTCGGCGGGCTGCGCTGGAAGCGGCTGCTCCTTCAGCTCAAGAGCAGCCTCCGGGCACAGGCAGCACGCTATTCCCGCCAGATGGGCCAGTGGATCTACTATGGCGACCCCATCGGCAATTTCGGCACCGCCTACGACTACCGGACGATGGTCGCCCTGATGGGCCTCGGGGCCAACACCACCGACATCGCCATCTACCCGCGCACCTCCACCGACAGCGCCGGGGCCGACCTTACGGGCCAAAAGACCTACACGCTCCACTTCGACGCCCTCCCGCCCACAGTGGGCAACGGCTTCTGGTCGGTGACGGCCTACGGCGAGGACAACTTCCTCATCGACAACCCCATCAGCCGCTACTGCGTGAACGATCGTTCCGGCCTCCATCGGAACGCCGACGGCTCGGTGGACGTTACCCTCTCCAAGGACGCGCCCGAGGACACTACCAACTGGCTCCCCGTCTCGGACGAAAAATTCCACCTTTTCCTCCGCATCTATAAGCCCGACTGGACGGCGCTGGACAGCTTCCCGCCGCCGGTCATCTCTGTGAAGTAGCAAAAACGCCATCTGCGTCTCGGCGCAGATGGCGTTTTCATCGTTACAGCGTTTTACAGGGTGCTCAGCAGGCGGTGGCCGCCGTTCTGGTCGGCGGCATAGCGGGTGGTGCGGTTGACCTGATTGTCCAGCGGCAGGCCCTCAGCGTAGCGCTTGAGGTTGTGGATGAAGATGTCCACGATGTTGTCCAGCGTCTTGGACAGGCTGAACTTGCCGGAGTTGTGGGGCGTGATGATAGCGCCCGGCTCACCCCACAGCGGGTGGTCGGCAGGCAGAGGCTCCGGGTCGGTGACGTCGAGGCCCGCGCCAAAAATTTTGCCGCTGCGCAGGGCCTCCACGAGGGCGTCGCTGTCCACGGTGGTGCCGCGGCCCACGTTGATGAGGATGGCCCCGTCCTTGCAGCGGGCGAAGCGCTCGGCGTTGAACAGCTTGTTGGTCTCAGGGGTGCCGGGCAGGCTCAGGGCGATGAGGTCGGCCTCGGGCAGCTCCTCGTCCAGCTGGCTCTGGGCCACCACACGCAGGCAGTAGTCCGGGCAGGGCGTGTCGGGGTGGACCGTGCGGCGGACGCCCACCACCGCTGCGCCCAGCATATGGGCGCGGCGGGCGAAGTTGGAGCCGATGTCGCCCATGCCGACGCAGAGCACCCGCGCCCCGGTGATGCCCCTCACGGGGCGGTCAATGGGAGCCCACTGGCGCTGGTTCTGGCGGTCGCGGTAGAGGAACATATCCTTCTGGATGCCCAGCCACATGGCCAGCATCCACTCGCTGATGGCCAGACCGTAGGCGCCGGTGGCGTTGGTCACCATGCAGTTTTCGGGCAGGACGCCGGGCTTCAGATAGGCGTCGGGGCCGGCGGAGTTGGACTGGAACCACTCGATGTGTTTGTTCTGGCTGATCATCGACACCGGTGCGTTGCCCAGCACGACATCGGCCCAGAGCACATCTTCGGCGTGGACGTCGTCCAGCGCGTTGAAACGGAATTCAAATTCCGGCACGGATGCCTCCAGCGCGGCGCGGTGGGCTTCGTTCAGGGGCAGACATACCAAAACTTTTTTGTGCATAAGGATACCCTCACTTCCTGTGTATTCTTTTATAAGAATACTCTCCCCCGCCCCGCTCCGCAAGAGGCAAAATGGCCGCTTTCTTAAGAATTCCTTAGGATTTTATCCCACAAATCCCAAGAAGTATGTGATAAGCTGTCCACAATGCAGAAAATCTGCTATACTGACACTATGCAATACAGGAAAGGAATCATAGACTATGCAGACCATCATGATCGTAGAGGATGACCCGGACATCCGGGACGGCGTGCGCATCGCGCTGGACTGCAACCGGGTCTGGGTGGACGAGCAGGAGGCCGACCTGACCGAGACCGAGTACAAGATCCTCAAGCTGCTGATGCAGAGCCCCCAGCGCATCTTCCCGGTGCAGGTCATCTACGAGACCGTGTGGGGCGAGCCGTATTTCTACGTCTCCAACGGCACCGTCATGGTGCATATCCGCAATCTGCGGATGAAAGTAGAGCATAACCCTCAGAATCCTCAGCGCATCTGCACTGTCTGGGGCAAAGGCTACCGCTTTGCGGCGCAGGACATTTCCGTCCGCTTCGTCAAAGAGAACGGCAAAGCCGGGCTTGCCTTTGAAAATGCCGTCCTCCCCGGCCAGCACCGCACCGACAGCACCAAGGTCGGCCTCACCAGCATCGAGACCATGATGGAAAAGATGCACGCAGCATGCCGCATCGAGCAGAGCGGCGAACGCTTTTGCATCACGCTGCTGTTTCCCATAGCCCTCTCAGTCACGCCGCAGGCGTGACAGCTCCCCCAGAGGGGGAGCCTCTGGCGTGTCGGCAAGGTTCATACTGTACGAACAAGGCTCAATTTATCGTAACATATAGTGCTCCGCTGTAGAGATTAGCAACAGTTTGACAAGGAACATCGTTCCGAAGCGGCTGCCCTCTGTAGCGGGGTACTTTTTTGCGTCATATCACACTTCCAGCAGTCAAATGAAAGCCGACCGGCCTGCCAAGGGTGCTCCGCACCCGGGTTGCGGCTCCCAGCATCCGCAGCGCTTCGCTTGCGTCTTGCTGGCCTCTGCCCAGCCGGCTCCGGCGGGCGTGAAGCCCTTTATCAAAAAGCACTGGAAGCCCATCACCGCCGCCATCTGCGCGGCAGTGGTGGCCGCAGCCGTGCTTGTCCCGAAGAACAGTGCAAAGCCCGCTGCCGCCAGCGCCCAGTATGTTGAGACGAGACCCGAAAAGCGGAACATCGTCAACAGCTACAGCGCCGACGGCACCATCACCGCCGCCGACACCTACACCGTCAAGCCGATGGTCAGGGGTACTGTCCTGACCGCCGACTTCGAGGTGGGCGACACGGTCAACAAGGGCGATGTGCATCATCTACGATTTGAGCTACCTCGAGATGACGCTGGACGTCGATGAGCTGGACATTCTCGACATTCAGGTGGACCAGAAGGCCGAGATCACCGCCGACGCCATCAGCGACCGCACCTTTGAGGGCGTCGTCACCAGCATCTCCTCTGCAGGCACCACCACTTACCCCGTCACCATCCGCATCGACGACACCGGCAGCCTCATGCCCGGCATGAATGCCACTGCCGCCCTTGACATTCCCCCTTGCCGGCGTTATGTTATTGTTAAGGCGACAGCCGGTTTCGCCGTCTTTCGCCTCATATTAAAATCGCTCTTGTTTATAGCTGTCTGGACTTTACACAAAATTTGGGAAAGACCCATTTTTGTCTAACTTTTGGGGTTCATTTCAGTATCCGGAGTCTCTTTTTTGGCATTTTCTTCAATGTTTTTGCAATTGGAATCTATAGTTTCGATAGCTGTTTTCTTTCAACGGCATGGATAAGCTAGGCCTTATTGCCTTGCAGAAACAGCGCATCACCCGAAATTTTAATTATTTTTCGCTCTGATTCTGATATACTATCGTTAAGACATCGATTTCGGAGGTCCACATGGATACAAGTATTTTCCGTTATGTGCTCGAGGTAGAAAAATACAGAAACATCACCCAGGCGGCGAAGCGACTGTTTATCTCGCAACCGGCACTGACCAAACAGCTGAATAAGCTTGAAAAAGAGTTGGGCTTTTCGCCTTTTGACCGCACGCACAGCCCGATCAGCGTTACACCACAGGGTGAAATTTTTCTCGATTTTGCTCGGCGCTATGTGCAGCTCGAAAGCGAGATGATGGATAGTCTTCGACAGTTTAATCAGATTCCAGCAGAGCCTGTACTGATTGCCACAACGCATCGTGGTGGCGCCTACGCTGCTGTTCAGGCAGCACCTTTCATGATGACACATCCAGAGATACATCTCAGTTACCTGAATCGCAACTCTCAGCAGTGCGAAGAAGAGCTGGAAAGCGAATCCATCGACTTAGCCATCTATACTGAACCTGTACACTCCGAAAACATCGAGTATATGCCAGTACAGGAGGATCCGCTCGTATTTGTCATTCCACAGGAATCACCGATTCTGGAGGACCTAGATATCTCCGATAATTCACTCGAGCATCCGGTTGAAATCGACATCAGCCGTTTCCGTAATCCGTCGCTCCGATATATTCTGGCGACGCCAGGTCAGGGGCTGTATGATGCCGAAAAATCTTTTTTCAGAAAATATCACATCACACCGATTCATCCGCAGCGCATTGATTATGTTGACACACGATATCTCGTTGCCTGCAGCGGCTGTGGCATCGCCCTGTTGCCGCACACGACGATTCGTAATTCATCTACTGGTCAAAACCCGGTCTATGGCACGATAAAAGGCGATACTCTGTATCGTTATGTCATCGTCGCCCGAAAGAAGGGCCGCAACTTATCCCCTTCTGCAGAAATCGTCTGGCGCTACATGATCAGCGCATCTGCTAAAAATCGATAACATTTTGGAATCAGGTTCATAACAGAAAAAGGAGAAGCATTCGTCATTCAATTTGCAGTACAGAGCGAGTGCTTCTTTTTCTGTTTTATGGCGCTATGTCCATTCCAAATGGTTATCGTCCCATAGAAGAATCGCCATTGTCACAGTCTTGCACAATTATTCCCATTTTTGTACAATACATTTATCAAATTTGCCGGCAAATAAAAGTGCTTTAAAAATTCTGTATCACTTTTTGGGAGGATTTACTGTGAATAAGTTAAAAGAAACGAAAATCCTTGGGTTCCCTCTGTGGATGTACCTTATATTCAGTATACTGATGATGGTGATGGCAGCCAATGACTGGATGCTGACCAACATGGTCGGCGCACTCGCCTTCGCGATGATCATCGGCACGCTGCTCGGCTGGGTCGGTGACCATATCCCGGTCTGGAAGACCTGGTTCGGCGGCGGCATGCTCTTCTCCTGCCTCGTAGCCGGCGCGATGAACACCTTCCACCTGATCGGTGAAGGCTCGATGGAAGCCCTGAATACCTTCAACGGCTCCACCGGTTTCCTCGATCTCTACATTCTCGTCCTGATCACCGGCTCTGTGCTCTCGGTTGATCGTAAGATGCTCATCAAATCCTTCGCCGGATTCGTTCCGACGATTCTTGCAGGTATTGCAGGTGCACTCGGCCTCGCTGGTCTCGTAGGTGCCATCACTGGCGTCGGCGCAATCGAGGCGATCGCCACCTATGCAATTCCAGTCATGGGCGGTGGCAATGGTGCCGGCATCACACCGATGAGCAAGATGTGGGCTGCTGCAACCGGCGGTGATGCCTCCTCCTGGTATGCATCTGCCTTTGCAATCATCAGCATTGGCAATCTCTGCGCCGTCTTCATGTCTGCACTGCTGAACAAGCTCGGCCAGATCAAGCCATCCATGACGGGTAATGGTCGTCTCATGGTCGGTGAAGAAAATGTCAGCACGAAGTCCAGTGACGTGAAGCTGACCGCAGCCGACTACGCAACCGGTCTCGCACTCGGTGTCGTATGCTTCAATGTAGCTAACCTCTACGCAAAGCACATCTCCATCATCAACCATGCAAACCTCGGCTTCAGTATTCATACCTTCGCTTTCATGGTCATCCTGATGGCGATTCTGAATATGACGAATATCCTGCCGGAAAACGTGAAGGCCGGCGCAAGGGGCATGCAGCAATTCTTCGTAAAGTATATGTCCTTCCCACTGATGATTACCGTTGGTATCGGTACGAACCTCACAGACTACGCGAAGGTCTTCACAAACCCAGCGTATATCGTCATCATCATGGCGACTGTCATCGGTGCGATGATCGGAACCTTCATCGTCGGTAAGCTGTTCCACTTCTATCCTGTAGAAGGAATGCTGACTGCCGGACTCTGTATGGCAAACGGCGGTGGTGCCGGCGACGTACAGTGTCTCGGCGCTGCGCACCGCATGGAGCTGATGTCCTATGCTCAGATTTCTTCCAGAATCGGTGGTGCCATCATGCTCGTCATCGCAAGCTTCGTTTTCGGTAAATTCCTGTAATCCTGGAGGTACTGTATGGCAAATCAGAATCCTTTGGCTACGAATCTCACGCTTGAGCAGCAGAAAAACCTGTTCGGCAATGCTTACTTAAATATGCTCTGGCACTGTCCGACCGACCTGCGTTTCCACTACTGGGTGCATCTCCCAGACTACTACTACGACGAAGAGGAGCATGAGTACTCTCTCCTCGTCATCATCCATGGAACCGGCTGTGCAATCGAAGAGTACATCAAGCAGGCGAAGGAACTCGCCGACAAATATCATATGGCTGTGCTTGCGCCTATGTTCCCGGGTGGACTCATTCAGCGCGATGACTTCAACAGCTATAAGCTCCTCTCCTGCGACGGCATCCGCTATGATCTGATTCTCCTCGATATGATCGAGGATATGGCGAAGCGCTATCCAGGCGTTCACACAGATCAGTTTTTCATGTTCGGACACTCTGGTGGCGGGCAGTTCGTAAACCGCTTCCTGCTCGCTCACCCTGATCGTCTGAAGGCCTGCTCCATCGGTGCACCTGGCCGTCCGACCTTCCTGAATCCAGACGAGGACTACTTCTGGGGTATCCGTGATTTCAAGGATTACTTCGGTTATGATGTCGACCTCGAAGCCGTAAAGAAGGTACCCGTCCTCATCAGTGTCGGCGAGCTCGACAACAAGTTTATCGGCGACTCCCCGTATGGCGATAACCGCGTAGCCCGTATGAAGAGCCTGCAGAAAAATTTCCAGGAGCACGGCGTCCATACGGAGCTGACGATCCTTCCGGGCTTCGCCCATGAGGCTGGTGAAAAGGAACGAGTGCAGGCCGCGCAGAAATTCTTTATCCAGTATTTATAACTCAAACTACAGTTTTTTGAATTTCCTTTCTTTGTACCCTCTTTTTAAAAGAGGGTACATTGCGTATTTCTTGCTTTTCCTTCATACTTGCGTACTTTTAGCAGATTATGAAAGCAAGCAGAATTTCTATTCTACGGAATCAACTATTCTGCACTGGAAGCTGCCGTCCGGCGAATCCAACAGGATGTTGATTTCCTGATGAAGTATCTCCCCAAGGTTCCTGATGATGCCTATGTGAAAGTGGAGACCACGAAGATTCTCAAACAGCACAAGGCATATATGGCACAGTTTGAAGAAATGCTGAACGATGAAAAAAATCGCATAACGACAGGCACTTGTATGATGAGCTGATTTCCTATGCTGACCTGTACGACAGTGCCAGTTTTGAAGCAAAGAAAATGATCGTCAATCAGCTTATCCGCAGGGTAGATGTTTATCGTGGATATCAGATCAACATCTCGTTCAACTTCGATCTCACTCCTTACATTGAGGGGGAGTGATGCGTCCACCTGCAAAACAGTCGGACATCGAACAAGCATTTTCAAAAGCAACGAAATAGCAAGAATTGGGGGTTGCCGTCCATGCGCCTGCAAAATCAGGCATTTGGCTGATTCTCGATGCAACCTCTAAGAAAGCAAAAAGAAAAGCACCATACTTCCTACGAAGTACAGTGCTTTTTTGGTGGAGAATAGCGGGATCGAACCGCTGACCTCTTGCATGCCATGCAAGCGCTCTCCCAGCTGAGCTAATCCCCCATAGCCTGTGTCGTTCCTGACGACGTGTGTTATTATACCAGCTGAAAGGAGAGTTGTCAACAGCTTTTTTCAAATTCGTGCAAAAAAGTCCCGCCGGGTGCATTTCTGCCTCCGGCGGGACTTGCGTCCAGGAGAACTCAGGCTTTGGTGTACTGACGGTCGAAGATCTGGGGTGCTGCCTTGATGAGCAGCACAGCGCCCACCACAGTGATGAGCGTCTCCGGCAGCATGTAGCTGGCGTTGTACACGAGGCTGTAGGTCCAAGCGCTCAGACCCTCATTCAGGTTGCCCCAGACGAGGACGCCAGACAGGAAACTGCACATGAAGCGCAGGAAGCCTGCGATAGCCGTACCGACGGCCACGCCGACCATCCGGTTCTTGAAGGGGCGGGCGAAGAACTCTGCGGTACCCAGAGCCATAAAGGCCACCAGATAGTCCAGCAGGATCTCGCCGAGGAAGTAGATAAAGGTGGGCGTCGGGGGAGCCCAGAAGCCCAGCAGCATCTGCAGGCAGCCGTTCACCAGACCGGTGAACAGACCCCACTTGACGCCGTGGCGGAAGGAGACGAGCACGAAGGGCAGCATACTCAGCAGAGTGACGCTGCCGCCGTTGGGCATGGTGAAGATCTTGATGTTGGCCAGCACGGTGCCGATCGCCACCATCAGCGCGCACTCCACCAGCACCCGGGTCTTGGAGTAGGATTTCGACATGAGGATTCCTCTTCTCATAATAATAGTACACAAAAACAAAAATACGCCTGCTTTTGCTGGCAGGCGCATGGGCTGTTTGTGAAAATCGGGACCTTTCCGCAAACTACCTACGCCGGCATTACCCGGATCAGGTTCAAGGGTCTCTGCTTCCAGCAGATCTCAGCCTCACGGCGCCCCTGTTTTCATGTCCGCTTTCAGTATAGCCGCTCTCCGCCAAAAGTCAAGCCCCCGGCGGTATATCGGCTCGCCAGGTCACATATTCTGGAACAAGCACACTTTGGCGGGAGGGAGCAGTCATGAAAGGTGATCCGGAACAGCGGGCGCTGCTGCTGGGAGAGTACATCGTGGAGCATGGGGCCACCGTGCGGGCGGCGGCGCGGGCCTTCGGCTGCAGCAAGTCCACCGTACACAAAGACGTGTCGGTGCGGCTGCGGACGGTAGGCCCAGAGCTGTTCCGGCAGGTTCAGATGGTGCTGGCCCGGAACAAGGCTGAGCGCCATCTGCGGGGCGGCGCGGCCACCCGGGAAAAATATCACAAGCCTCGTTAACGGAAAGCGGCGGTGTCCAGGCACCGCCGCTTTGTCATGTCATCTGGTGGAACTGCTCCAGCGCCGCCTTTTCCAGCCGGCTCACCTGTGCCTGGCTGATGCCGATCTCCCGGGCCACCTCCATCTGAGTCTTGCCTTTGAGGTAGCGCAGTTCCATGATGCGCTTTTCGCGCGGGGTGAGGCCCGCCACGGTCTGGCGGAACTGCAGGCCGCTGATCCAGCTGTCCTCGCCGTCGGGGTCGCGCACCTGGTCGATGACGTACACCGCATCGCCGCCGTCGGCGTAGACCGGTTCCTCAAGACTCAGCGGCTCCACC
>ERZ780177.1690-NODE-1690-length-20136-cov-3.992929_pt1 | contig 20136 bp, 17 predicted proteins | sample MGYA00510973_ERZ780177 | MGnify/ENA primary metagenome ERZ780177 (study PRJEB29588, sample SAMEA2144396) | human gut metagenome | biome: human gut; feature: human-associated habitat; material: faeces | place: Denmark | collected 2008/2010 ...
AGCAGAGGACTGAAAATCCTCGTGTCACTGGTTCGATTCCGGTTCTAGGCACTTATTTATACCATAGGTATTACGTTATGTAGTATCTATGGTTTTTTTGTATCCCAATAATAAATAACAGTAAATAAAAGATGAGAGTGTAACAATGAATTGGAATGAAGATAAGAGTATAAAGATGAATTTAGATAAAACAGGAAAATCGGATAAAACAGGAACTACAAATAAGGATATTAAATATGATGATATATTATTGAATGGCAATGCAGGAACTACAAATAAAAATTCAGGCATTAAACCGAATGTTAAATATAATGATATATTGTCTAAGTTAGATAAATATAAAGATGAAAATATAGTACCTATGCATATGCCGGGGGCTAAGAGAAATAAAGAATTAATTGAGTTATATATGGGTGATATGGGAAATCCATATGAGAAAGATATAACGGAGATTAATGGTTTTGATAATATGCACAATGCCGAAACTATTATTAAAGATGCGTTTGATGAGGCGGCGGAGCTTTATGGAGCTGATGAGAGCTGGTATCTGGTAAATGGAAGCACTGCAGGTAATATGTCGGCAATATGCGGAGTTACCCATAAAAATGATGTTGTTATAATGGCAAGAAACTGTCATATATCAGTTTATAATGCAGTTATCCTCAATGAACTGAATCCTGTGTATATTTATCCAGAATATGATGAGGAATATGGGTATTATAAGGGGATAACATTAAAAGAAATTAAGTTCATTGTGGATAAATACAGCTCAGACCATGACAGAAATGATATTAAAGCCGTGATACTTACATCACCAACTTATGAGGGAAATGTATCTGATATTAAATCAATAGCAGAGTATCTTCATCAATATAATATTCCATTGATTGTTGATGAGGCTCATGGTGCACATTTTAATTTCTCAGAAAGCTTTCCTCAGTCAGCAGTTAAGAGTGGGGCTGATGTAGTAATTAACAGTGTGCATAAGACCCTTCCATCACTTACACAGACAGCGATTATGCATATTAATTATGGAATAGTTGATGTAGAACGCATAAGAAGGTATTGGAATATATACCAGTCGACAAGCCCATCGTATATATTAATGTCTTCCATAGCAAGAAGCTTAAGCATTGTTAAGAATGACGGTGATAAATTATTTGCTGAATATGTTGATAAGCTCACTATTTTAAGAAATGGATTGTCAGAATTAAAGCACATCAGGTTAATAAATACAGACGACATATCAAAGCTTGTATTAGGATATAAAGATGCAAAATGGTTATATGACACTCTATTTTATAAATATAAAATCCAGCTTGAAATGTCATCTATAAAATATGTAATAGCGATGACATCAATATTTGACTCGCAGGAGTATTATGATAGATTTCTTGCGGCATTAAAAGAGATAGACGAAGAATTAGATAATAGAGTTCTTGCGGCATTAAAGGAGATAGACGAAGAAATAGATGAGAGTAGGAGTAAATATAATAATAGAAGTAAAGATAAGATTTTAATTAATGATGAGGATAATGGTAATAAGGTAAATATTGCCGATTTCAGGGATGAGCAGACTTTAACAATTGCACAAGCATTTAACAGGCGGGATTTATCAGGTTGTGATGAAATTCAGATGAATAATGAGAAGATATATGGTAAGATAAGTGGAGAGTCAGTGTATGTATATCCACCGGGAATACCGATATTGTGTCCGGGAGAGGTTATTACACGAAAGATTATTGCAATACTTGAGGCGGCCGGTGAGGCAGGTCTGGAGGTTGTAGGTGTAAAAGAAGGAGCTTTGTTATGCCTGAGATAGCATTTTTAATGGGAAAAAGTTCAAGTGGTAAAGATAATATATTTAAGGCTTTAGTTGGTGATAAGGAGCTAAATCTTAAGACTGTTATTATGTATACAACAAGACCTATGAGAGCTGGAGAAAAAGAAGGTGTAGAGTATTATTATGTAGATAATGAGAAGGCATTGGAGCTTGAAGCGGCGGATAAAGTAATAGAGATGCGGATATATAACACAGTGTATGGAGAGTGGAAGTATTTTACAGTTGATGATGGGCAGATCAGGCTTGGAAGCGGTGACAAGTACATTGTTATAGGTACTATTGAGGCTTACAATAAATTTTGTGCATACTTTGGAAAAGATGCAATATTACCGATATATATAGAAGTCGATGATGGAATAAGGCTTATGAGAGCTATCAACAGGGAACAGAAGCAGGAAGTACCACAGTATGAGGAAATGTGCAGGCGTTTTCTTGCAGACAGTAAAGATTTCTCGGAGGAAAAGATTAAGGAAGCCGGAATTAATCAGAGATTTAGCAACGATGGAACAATAGAGGATTGTATAAGGGACATCAAAGAGGCAATTAAACAGCAGCTTTTATAAATGCAGTAAGAGTGAGTTGGCTTGAATTGTATTAATGATATTTATATGATACAATTACATGATGGTGGACACGAAAGAGAGTAAAGTTATGGATATAAAGATTAATGATATACAGACATCATCTTCAGTTCAGCAGGTGAAGAATACAGAGAGTACGGACAGTAGTTTTAAGTTTACTCTTATTAGTAATATAGAAGAAAAGGATCTTCAGGAAAAGCTTGGCAGTATGATGGAACAGATTACTGAGCAGGGTGAGAAGATTGCAAAGCATATGGATATTAAGGATATGCGAAAGTACAGGGAGCTTGTTAAGGGGTTTCTTAATGAGGTTGTTAACCGTTCCCATAAGTTCTCAAGAGAGAACTTTCTTGATAGACGAGGCAGACACAGAGTATATGGTATTGTTAAACTTGTGGATAAGAATCTTGATGAGCTGGCAGGAGAACTTGTTAAAGAAGAGAAAAATCATCTTGAGATTGTAGGAAGAATTGATGATATCAGGGGTTTATTGCTTGATATATCAGCATAAGATTGGAGTATATAATGAGCACATTTTCAGATATTTATGGATACGATACAATTAAAGAGCATTTACAGAACGCAATTAAATTAGATAAGGTATCACACGCTTACATTATCAATGGAGGGCTTGGTGCTGGAAAGAAGATGATTGCCAAGATATTTGCAAAAGCATTACAGTGTGAGGCAGAAGGCGATAATAAGCCTTGTAATAAATGTCATTCCTGTATACAGACAGAGTCAGGCAATCAGCCTGATATAATATGGGTACGACACGAGAAGCCTGCAAGTATAGGTGTAGATGATGTAAGAGATCAGATAATATCAGATATGCTTATTAAACCATACTCAAGCCGTTATAAGATATACATTATAGATGAGGCTGAGAAGCTTACAGTGCAGGCACAGAATGCACTTCTTAAGACTATAGAAGAGCCACCAGCGTATGGTATTGTTATATTTCTTACGACTAACGCAGACATTTTCTTACAGACTATTATATCAAGATGTGTGCTTCTTGATTTAAAGCCATTAAAGGAAAGCGTAGTTATGGATTATCTTAAGGATAACTATGACGTGTCAGAATATGAACGTAAGTTTGCGGCTGATTTTGCACAGGGTAAGATTGGACGTGCTAAGACTATTATAGAAGGTACGGAATTCGCACATTTAAAGAATAATGTTATGCACGTTATCAAGAATGTGAAGGATATGACGGCGGCAGACATAATGGCAGTTGTTAAAGATGTGACTAATTACAAGCTTACAATAGACGATTATCTTGATCTTATGGCTATGTGGTTCAGGGACGTGCTTATGTTTAAGAGTACCAATGATACGAATTATCTAATATTTAGTGATGAGATTTCGCTTATCAAATCGCAGGCTGAGGTTATGTCATACGAAGGAATTCAGGATATACTTAATTCTATAGATAAAGTAAAGGTAAGACTTAAGGCCAATGTTAATTTTGACTTATGCATAGAACTTCTTATTATGGCTATGAAAGAGGATATGTAGGCAGTTAGTGAATAATTGGCTGATGTTAGGAATTAATATTTGGCAGGATTGGAGATTAAAAATAGATGACTAAAGTTGTTGGTGTTAGATTCAGGCAGGTGGGCAAAATATATTTCTTTGCACCGGGACAGTATAATGTTGAGGTTGGTCAGCACGTTATTGTTGAAACAGCAAGAGGAATTGAGTATGGCCACGTTGTTCTTGGTGAAAGAGAGGTTGAGGATTCAGCAGTTGTACAGCCGCTTAAGGCTATTATCAGAATATCGACACCTGATGATGATGAAAGGGAAGCTAAGAACAGGGAAAAGGAAAAAGAAGCGTATAAGATATGTCTTGAGAAGATTAAGAAGCATAATCTTGAAATGAAGCTTATAAAGGTTGAGTATACATTTGACAATAATAAAGTATTGTTCTACTTTACAGCGGATGGAAGAATTGATTTCAGAGAGCTTGTAAAGGATCTGGCAGCAGTATTTAAGACAAGAATTGAACTTCGTCAGATTGGTGTAAGAGATGAAACTAAGATATTAGGCGGAATTGGTTCTTGTGGAAGACCATTGTGCTGTGCAACATATATGCCAGAGTTCATACCAGTGTCAATTAAGATGGCAAAGGAACAGAATTTATCGCTTAATCCATCAAAGATATCGGGTGTGTGTGGAAGACTTATGTGCTGTCTTAAGAATGAGCAGGAAACTTACGAGGAGCTTAACAGCAACCTTCCTAATGTGGGAGATTATGTTACTACACCTGAGAAGTTAAAGGGTGAGGTATCAAGCGTTAATGTGTTAAGACAGCTTGTTAAGGTAATTGTCACACTTGATGGAGATGAGAAAGAGATAAGAGAGTATCCTGTTGCTGAGCTTAGATTTAAGCCTAAGAGAAGAAACGACAGAATGAATATAGATGATAAAGAGTTAAAAGAACTCGAAGAGCTTGAGAAAAAGGAAGGAAAAGCCCATATTAATGATGACTGATGTTAAGATTAATGCAGGTATTAATGCCAATGAGAGAATTGATGACTTATGCAGGGATAATCTCAGACTAATCCAGAATACAGATGTGTTCTGTTTTGGAATGGATGCTGTGTTGTTGTCTACATTTGCGAAGGCCGGAAAGAACCAGAAGGTGCTTGATATGGGTACTGGAAATGGTGTAATACCAATTCTTATGCAGGCGAAAAATCCAGGCAGTATGTATACAGGCTTGGAAATTCAGGATATCAGTTATGACCTTGCTGTCAGAAATGTTGAACTTAATAGTCTGTCAGACAAGGTTAATATTGTAAAAGGTGATATTAAAGAAGCTTCACATATTTTAGGTGGGGCTTCTTTTAATGTGGTTACAAGCAATCCACCATATATGAATGAAAATCACGGAATTGTTAATCCTGAGAGTGCCAAGGCAATCGCAAGACACGAGCTTCTATGCAGTCTTGAGGACGTTGTAATGGAAGCTTCAAAGTGCCTTAAGGTTAAGGGACATATGTATATGGTTCACAGACCATCAAGACTTGTAGATATATTTACTTCTATGAAGAATAACCACCTTGAGCCAAAGCGTATAAGGCTTGTGTATCCGCATATAGATAAGCCAGCTAATATGGTGCTTATAGAGGCGGTAAAGGGCGGACGTTCACAGCTTATAGTGGAAGAACCACTTATTGTATACAATAGCGATGGAAGTTACACGGAAGAACTTTTAAAAATGTACAATTAGTATGAATTTAAGAGAGGAGCAGTATGGAAGATAATATTACAGATATTGATTATGATAGTGTGCAGGCACTTGAAGAATTTAATGGCTCTCATAATAATAGCGGAGTTGGGCAGTTATATTTGTGTGCAACTCCGATTGGTAATCTTGAGGATATTACGTTCAGGGTGTTAAGGATATTAAAGGAAGTTGATATTATTGCGGCGGAGGATACGAGAAACAGCATAAAGCTGCTTAATCATTTTGAGATTAATACGCCGATGACAAGCTATCATGAATATAACAAGTATGATAAGGCAAAGGTGCTTGTTGAGAAGATGCTTAAAGGAATGTCAGTCGCTGTAATAACTGATGCTGGAACACCTGGAATATCTGACCCGGGAGAGGAGCTTGTAAGGCAGGCACTTGCATCAGGAATTAAGGTATCATCAGTTCCTGGTGCGGCAGCGTGTATAACGGCACTTACAATGTCGGGACAGGCAACAAGACGTTTTGCATTTGAAGCATTTCTTCCGGCGGACAAGAATGAGCGTAAAGACATATTAAAAGAGCTTGAAGATGAAACAAGAACAATGATTATATACGAAGCTCCACACAGGCTTTTAAAGACACTTAAAGAGCTTTCTGAGGTGTTAGGAGGAAGCAGGGCAGTTACTATATGCAAGGAACTTACCAAACGCTATGAGAATAGTATGGTTACAACGCTTGCAGAGGCGTGCAGTTATTATGAGAATAACCAGCCAAGGGGCGAGTATGTTCTTGTAATTGCTGGAAAAGACAGAAATGAGCTTAAAGAGGAAGCACAGGCACAGTGGCTTACTATGTCTGAGCAGGAACACGTTGATATGTATATAGCACAGGGACTTGATAAAAAAGAGGCTATGAAGGCAGCAGCCAGGGACAGGGGCGTATCTAAGAGGGATATATATAATAAGCTTCTGGGAAATTAGTTCTTAAAAGAAAAAATGTTACACAAATGTTAAAAACTTATATAAAAGAGTGATTAAAAGAGAGTCTTAGCTAAAATAAATTTAAGAGTAAATTTTAAAATTATAGGTGGAGTGGTACAAATCCCCTTCTTTGTCAGATAATATTTCTGGTAAGGAAGGGGATTTCTTATCTTCTAATCTTCTATTGTATGTTCATTGATAATTGCCTTAATGGCCTTATAAAGGTAAGGCTTGAGCCTGTCAATATCAGCTGGTTCTTTGTAAAGGATTGAGCTGTAGCATGTTGAGCTTATAAGCTCGACAATCATAAACAGCATAATCTCGGGCTCGTTGAGGTTAAGACCAGAGTCTTCAAGCATTTCATAGTAGATATCTTTAAAATTAATGTCGTCATCAGCGACATTGGTTGTAAGAGCCTCTTTAAATATTCCCCATGACAGGTTCTTTGATATAAATGTAAGAAGTGTCTGGTTGGTGTTAAGCACATTAATTATGTGGTCAGCAATAAATATAATCTCCTCAGTAAATGTAATTGTAAACGAATGGTCATTAATCTGCTGTTCTTTTATATGAAGCTCTAATGCACTCACTGCATTTTTAAAGAGCTTGCTTGCCTCGTGAGAAACGAGCTTATTTCTTATATCATATTTATCTTTGAAATACAGATAAAAAGTTCCCTTGGCAATTCCAGCTTTCTGTGAAATCTCGGCAATTGATGTCTTGGAAACACCCTGCGTTGTAAAGAGCTTAAAAGCTGTATCTAAGAGGGAAGTCCTTTTCTGTTGTTTGTTGTTCTCAAGTTTTCCCATAAAATCTCCAATCTAATGCAGGCATAATATTAGTTGTTCTGTCAATTAATATTCTACCATGTTGAAAATAAAAAATCTATAAAAAAATGACTTTTAGTCATTTTGAGTATTGACTATCGGTCATTTTGTGCTAGAATAACACTTGCAAAGAAAATGACCAAAAGTCATATTTGAGAGATCACGGTCATATGTATTGAATTGATAATAAATGTAATTAATTAAGAGAGTTATTAATTATTGAGAGGTTATCAGTCCAATCAAAGTAAAATTACGTCGCAGACGTAGAAATGAGGCGAGTTATGGAAAAGTTTGGAAAAGTAATTGTTAAACTCAGAATTCCAATTCTTATTCTGAGTTTCCTGCTTCTTATTCCATCTGCAATCGGATACTTTAATACAAGAGTTAATTACGATATTCTGTATTATCTTCCGAATGAGATAGAGACTATGCAGGGTCAGGACATTCTTATGGATGACTTCAATAAGGGTGCATACGCGATGGTCGTTGTCCAGAATATGGATACGAAGTCTACTGACAGACTTATTAAGAAGGTAGAGAATGTAGACCACGTTGCACAGGTTATTTCTTACACAGGAATAGTTGGTGAAGATGTTCCATCTGAGATTGTTCCATCAAAATTCAGAAAGTATTTCGAGAATGACAGCACAGATACAACTTTATTTGCAATATTCTTCGATAATACAACTTCAAGTGATGATACTATGAATGCTATCATACAGATAAGAGAGCAGACAGAGGGTCAGGCCTTTATAAGTGGTATGTCAGCAGTAGTTACGGATACTAAGAATCTTTCGGAGAAAGAGACACCACTTTATGTACTTATAGCAGTAGTTCTTGTATGTATCGTGCTTGCTATATTTATGGATTCATTTCTTGTACCAGTATTCTTTATGATAAGTATAGGAATGGCAATTGTATACAACCTGGGTTCTAACATTTTATTAGGTGAGGTTTCATATATAACTAAAGCTCTTGCGGCTGTACTTCAGTTAGGTGTTACACTGGATTATTCAATCTTCTTATGGCACAGCTACAAGGAAATGAAGGAAATATATCCGGATGACCACAAGGAAGCGATGGCAGTTGCCATTGGTAATACACTTACATCCGTAGTTGGTTCTTCTATAACAACAGTTGCAGGTTTCATTGCACTTTGCTTTATGAGCTTCACACTTGGTCTTGACCTTGGTATCGTTATGGCAAAGGGTGTTGTATTCGGTGTTATCGGTTGTGTAACAATCCTTCCATCATTGATACTTACATTTGACAGGGCATTAGAGAAGACAATGCATCGTGAGATTATGCCAAACTTCGATAAGCTTGCTACATTTATAGTAAACCACTCATGGATATTTGTAATTGTCTTTGTTGTATTATTAGGACCTGCTATATATGGACAGAATCATACATCAGTATATTATGATTTGTCTGATACACTTCCAGATGACCTTGCCTGCTCACAGGCTAATAAGAAGCTGGAAGAAAACTTTGATATGAATTCAATCTATATGATACTTGCTGACTCTAGTATGTCTACAGATACAGCTAACGAAATGCTTGATAAGTTAGGTGATGTAGACGGTGTACAGTTCGCACTCGGACTTGACACAGCACTTAAGTCTGGTATTCCACAGGAATTCTTACCGGCTAAGACAGTATCAGAGCTTAAGGGTGAAGATTATCAGATAATGATGATTGCTACAGATTACAAAATAGCATCAGATGAAATTAACAATCAGATTAGTAAGGTGAATAATATTGTAAAGTCTTACGATTCTAAGGCAATGGTAGTTGGTGAAGCTCCTTGTACCAAGGATCTTATCACTATAACAGATAAGGACTTTAAGACAGTCAGTGCGGTATCAATAGTAGCTATATTTGTTATTATCCTGTTCGTACTTAAATCAATATCGCTTCCAATTATACTTGTTTCAGCAATCGAATTTGCTATCTTTGTTAATATGGGTATTCCATATTTTACGCATACACAGATACCATTTATTGCATCAGTAGTTATCGGTACTATCCAGCTTGGTGCAACAGTCGATTATGCTATTCTTATGACAACAAGATATAAGAAGGAAAGAAGCCAGGGATACGCTAAGAAGGAAGCAATCCAGATAGCTCTTTCAACATCAATACCATCAATTATTGTTAGTGCGCTTGGTTTCTTTGCCGCAACATTTGGTGTTGGATGTATAGCTTCAGTTGATATGATTGGTTCGCTTTGTACACTTATGGCGCGTGGTGCAATTATAAGTATGTTCGTAGTTATCTTCATACTTCCATCATTGTTTGTATTATGTGATAAGCTCATTATCAATACAAGTATAGGATTTAAGCCTAAGAAGAATCAGGATATGTAATCAGAAAGATGTATGAACGGGTCAAAGGTGTATATGCCGTAACAGATATAAGAATATATCAGGAAGTAAGAAAATGGAGGAATAGTTATGGTTAAGAAGACTTTATTTAAATATAGTTCAGTATTATTAAGTGTTGTTCTTATTGCTTCAACACTTACAGGCTGTGGCACTAGCACAGCATATAATCAGACAGGCAGTGAGGTTGCAATAAGCAGTGAGGCTGCTTCTAATACAGAGAATATTATAACAAATGCTATTAAGAACGAGCTTTCAATATCAAATACAAGTACATTAAAGACAAATACAAGAGACGAGATGGTATATGTATTTGATAAGGCAGACGGAACTCAGGATCACGTTCTTGTAACAGAAAAGGTTACTGATTCTAAGGGCGAAACAACAACTAACCAGAGCACATCTGATAAGACTGCTCCTGTTTCAATAAAGGTTACTTACAAGTTAAATGGTGTTGAAACTAAGCCAGAAGATATGATTGGCAAGAGTGGTAAGGTTACTATCAGATATGACTATACTAACAATGAGAAGAAGAATATAACAGTTAATGGAAAGTCACAGATAGCTTATGTTCCATTTACTATGATTACAGGAACACTTCTTCCAACAGATAAGTTCAGTAATGTAGAAGTTACTAACGGCAAGGTAAGCAAGGTTGGCGATAATATCATTGCACTTGGTATGGCTATGCCAGGCTTAAAGGATACTTTAAACCTTAAGTTTGATGGTGAAAGCCTTGATATGGATATTCCAGAATACTTTGAAATATCAGCAGATGTAGAGGATTTCGAGCTTGATATGTCTATGTCAGTTGCTACAACAAGCACACTTAATGATATAGATACAGATGATTTCTCACTTGCTAAGCTTGAAGATAAGATGAATGAGCTTCAGTCAGCAGCTGACCAGCTTACAGATGGAACAGTTACTCTCCAGAATGGTACACAGACACTTTCTGACAGTATTCCAGCACTTACAGATGGCGTGAACCAGTTAAATGATGGTGCAAGCCAGCTTAAAGATGGTATCTATGCTTATACAGATGGTGCTACAGCTCTGGCAGCAGGTGCAGGACAGCTTAAGGATGGTATCAGTGCATACACAGCAGGAGCTAACCAGCTTGGTGCAGGTGCAGGACAGTTACAGTCAGGTTTAAAGACTTATACTGATGGTGTAGGAGCACTTAATGCAGGTTCAGGCACATTACAGAGTGGTCTTTCAACATATACAGGCGGTGTTGCCAGTGCGGCAGCAGGTGCAGTTTCATTACAGACAGGTTTAAAGGCTTATACAGATGGTGTTGCTAGTGCAGAGGCAGGAGCTTCACAATTAAATGAAGGAATAAAGAGCATTAAGACAGCACTTATTGGAAATGTTGTTAAGGAACTTGCAGCTAATTCAACAGCTTATAAGATGAATTCTGTAGCAGACTCAACAGGAAAGACTGTTATGGAGCAGGCAGCTGATTTACAGAAATTAGGAACAGCATTAGGTCTTAGTGATGTAACTATAGCAACAGACATTAGTGATCTGGGTAAGAAGAGCAGTAGTGAGGCAGCAACAGATATATCAGCTTATTTTGTAAAGTATCTTACAGCTTATACAACTAATATAATAACAGAGACATATACAGAAGCTATGACAAGCGGTAAGCCATATTCTCCACAGGTATCACAGGCTGGTTCAAAGGATTATGTATATGTTAACCAGTTAGGACTACTTATTAAGGCTGCTGGTAATATAGGGGCTTCAAGTGCATTAGATGCAGTTGTTAGCAATCTTAGCAATAATGAAACTATTAATGCAGCATTAAAGCAGCTTACAGAAGGAAGCCAGTCATTAACAGACGGACTTGGTGAACTTGTTAAGAATAACGATACACTTAACGCAGGTGCATCACAGCTTAATGCAGGACTTGCACAGCTTAGTGGTAACAATGATACACTTAATGGTGGTATAGCACAGATAAGCGCAGGACTTGCACAGCTTAGCGATAACAATGATACACTTAATGGTGGTATAGCACAGATAAGTGCAGGACTTGCACAGCTTAACGACAATAATGATGCACTTAACGGTGGTATTGAACAGATAGCTGGTGGTTTCAGCACACTTAATTCTAACAATGAAGCTTTAAGAAGTGGTTCTACACAGCTTGCTGATGGAACATCAACACTTAAGTCATCTTCTGTAACTTTAGCAGATGGCGTAACACAGCTTAATGATGGTGCTATAACACTTAAAGATGGTATGGCAGAATTCAATGAGACAGGTATTAAGGCTATTACAAGTCTTGTTGGAGATGATGCTGATACAGCAGTAGATACAATCAAGGAAGTAATCAAGCTTGGTCAGAATTACAACACATTCCTTGGTAAATCAGATGGTAAGGACAATTCAGTAACATTTATATATAAGACAGCTGAATTAACTAAATAAGCTTACTTTTCCAAAACTCTCATATATAAATTATGCCGGCCAGGTCGGCGGAAAGATTAATAATCTTTCAAAAAATCCCCACAGAAGTTCATATCTGTGGGGATTTTACTATGCAGTCAGTGTGTTATAGGTTACGCTGTTAGACAGCATAGCTATATGTTAATATAATTACATAGACATTATAAATGCTATGATATGCTTTTAAAATAATCTTCAAGCCTTGTAAATGTCTTAATAAGTACGGCGGCTTCATCTTCGCTTAAATCGTCAGTTATATGTTTAATCATATCCCGATGAAATCTCATATGGTGAGTGTATGCCGCATTACCCTTTGGTGTGAGGGAAGCATATACGACACGGCGGTCTTCTTCACTTCTTGTCCTTATTACATATCCCTTTTTAACAAGTCCGTTAATGCCGACTGTAAGAGTTCCCATAGTCACGCCTAAGGCCTTGGATATTGTTCCCATAGTGCGTGGCTCTTTAATTCCGATAGCTTCAATTATGTGCATATCAGTAACTGTGATGTCAGAAAATTCATCTGTAATTAAAGCCTTTTCTTCAATGTTCATTATATCATTGAATAAAGTTACTAAAATAGAGTTCAATGATTCGTAAATGTCCATAGGTATTACTTTCCTCGCTTCAAAATATTTTTAATTATACAATGAAATGGTGTGTTAATGCAACAAAATACTGCGGTATTTATGAGTTAATGCGTTAAATACAATTTGCAATTTTATAGGATAAGTAGTATCATTAAATGGAGTATTATTTTGACAATATAGAGCAATAAAAGTACAGATTATTGCCATAAAATATTACTTAATATCAGGTTTAAAGTTTAATGATAGATGGAGGCACGTATGAAGTTCATAGCAATTGGCGAATTGATGTTAAGATTGTCACCACCTAACTATGAGAAGATAGTTACAACCCACAATTTCATAGTTAACTATGGTGGAGCAGAAGCCAACGTAGCAGTTTCACTCGCTAACCTTGGTGTAGATTCAACATTTTTTACAGTATTACCTAACACAGACCTTGGTAAGTCTTGTATCAACTACCTTAAGGCTAATGATGTACACACTAAGCACATTATCAAGTCTGACGGAAGAATGGGACTTTATTACCTTGAAGAAGGTGTTTCAGTAAGACCTTCACAGGTAATATATGATAGAGGAAGCTCAGCATTTGCTGAATATGATTATAAGGATGTAGATTTTGAGAACATCTTAAAGGATTATGACTGGTTACATTTAAGTGGCATCACACCAGCTCTTTCATATAACTGCCGTCGTCTTATAGATAAGGCTATCAAGGCAGCTAAGAAGCTTGGACTTACGGTAAGCTTTGATCCTAATTTCAGAAGTACATTATGGTCTTTTGAAACAGCAAGGGATGTACTCAGCAGATATCTTCCATATGTAGATGTACTTATAGGTATTGAGCCTATCCATGTATACAATGCAGATGGTACAGATGTTAAGGACGGCCTTACTATGGATCCATCATTTGAGGATATGGACAGAGTATTCAAGGCTATTGATGAGCAGTACCATATGAAAGCAATTGCAAGAACAGTACGTTATGTTCATTCAGGAAGTAATAACTCTCTTAAGGCTTTCTACTATGCTGACGGAAAGACTTACGAAAGCAAGACACTCAATTTTGAGATTGTTGACCGTGTTGGTGGTGGAGATGCATTCTCTTCTGGTCTTATCTATGCTCTTATGCAGAATGACTGGAAGCACGAAGATATCGTCAATTTCGCAGTAGCTTCTTCAGTAATGAAGCACGCTATCCGCGGCGATACTAACATCACAAGCGTTGACCAGATTAAACGACTTATGAATAATGCTTCATTTGATGTGCAGAGATAATAAGCGTAGGTCATACAGAAGGAAGGTCTAAGGAAAATCAGTACTTGAATAATGATTTTCCCTAGACCTTCTTCATATGAGATTAATAACAGATAGATTATGGTTAATATACCGGAGGATATATGAAAAAAATAAAAGAACTTATGCCGGAGGCATATGATTTTAATGGAAAGCTTTCATTAAAACAGGCGATACCACTTGGACTTCAGCACGTTATGGCGATGTTTGTAGGAAATCTTACACCGTTGCTTATTATTACAGGAGCCTGTGGTATTGGAGCAGGAAGTGAGTATGCATCTATTCAGGTTGCACTTTTACAGAATGCTATGATTATAGCTGGTATTGTAACACTTATACAGTTGTTTTCAATTGGACCTGTTGGAGGCAAGGTGCCTATTATTATGGGTACAAGCTCTGGATTTATCGGAGTATTCAGCAGTATAACAAAGGTTATGGGAGGCGGAGTATTAGCCTATGGTGCAATTATGGGAGCATCCATTATAGGTGGTCTTTTTGAAACTGTGCTTGGTGCATTTATTAAGCCTTTAAGAAGATTTTTCCCATCAGTTGTAACAGGAACTGTTGTGCTTTCTATTGGACTGTCACTTATTTCTGTTGGTATCAATTCATTCGGTGGTGGAAACGGGGCTAAAGACTTTGGCTCATTAGAGAATCTGTTTCTGGCGTTTGTTGTGCTTATTGTTATATTATTCGTTAAGCACTGGACAAAGGGATATCTTAGTTCATCATCTATACTGATTGGAATTATAGTTGGTTATATTGTAGCAGCTATTATGGGCTGTGTGCTTCCACATACAGCAGTTAATGCTGAGGGAGTTGAATATACTAAGTCATGGGTACTTAACTGGAATAAGGTTGCAGAAGCTAAGTGGATTGCGATTCCTAAGTTCATGCCAGTTAAGCCAGTGTTTGACTTAAGAGCAATACTTCCTGTGCTTGTTATGTTTGTTGTAACAGCAGTAGAAACTGTTGGAGATATATCAGGTGTTATGGTCGGTGGAGTAGGAAGAGAAGCGACAGATAAAGAACTTTCAGGCGGAGTTATGTGTGATGGTTTAGGTTCATCGCTTGCAGCACTTTTCGGTGTGCTTCCTAATACATCATTCAGCCAGAATGTTGGCCTTGTTGCAATGACTAAGGTTGTTAACAGAATTGCACTTGCATCTGGTGCTGTATTCCTTATATTATGTGGTCTTATTCCTAAGCTTGGAGCATTAATATCAATCATGCCACAGTCAGTACTTGGTGGTGCGGCAGTTATGATGTTCTCATCAATTATTGTAAGTGGTATCCAGCTTATCACTAAGGAGCCGCTTGATGCAAGAAGGCTTTCTATTGTATCGGTTGCACTTGGTGTAGGCTATGGTATGGGTGTAAGCCCTGCAATCCTTGCACATACACCACAGGCAGTACAGCTTATGTTTGGTGAGTCTGGTATTGTTCCAGCAGCATTTGTAGCAATATTACTTAACATAATTCTTCCTAAGGATAAAGCTGAGGAAACGGTTAAAGAAGTTGTTTCAGAAGAAGCAGCAACAATAAAGGAAAAGGCTGTAACTAAATAAGGTACAGCAATTAGCGAAGATACCGGGAAAGACGAATAAGGTCATCAGGAGTATCAATATCATATAATTCATATTCATCCTGTGCAGGAACTAAAACAACCTGTGCAGGATGTTTTTTTGCAATAAAGCCGCCACCCTTGCCCTGTGGAAGATTCATCAGTTCATCATAATATCTGGCTGGGAATATTACAGGAGAACCAGGAGTTCCATTAAAAGCAAGACGGCATATCTTACTATTATTATTGAAATAATTATTATTGGCATTGCTGGATTTATCTGTGCTGTTACAAGCAAAATAACTGCTGTTGTAGTAAATAAATAAAAGGCACAGCAGCTGAAGGCTTGTCTTAGTGATAAGCGGCTGGTCTGATGGAAGAAATAATATCCCTTGGGTGCAGCAGCTTTTGTGTCTGTTAGTTTCCTTTAGAATACGTGAAACACCAAGACGTACCATATCATTTCTGTAAGGCATATTGTGTTTTATGCAATGTATATGTTCCTGTTCACATATCTGTACAAGCTCATCATGCCGGGTTACAGCAAGAGTTTCACAAAAGTCTACGAAACGGCTTATATTTATCGCATTTTCAAAGAGAGTGTTGTTGTTGAAGGAGGCTAAAAGCTTGTTGGTACCGAATCTTTTTGACATACCGGATGCCATAATAATGCACGAAATAGAGCTGAAGGTGTTATCAATATCGATTAAAAGTACATCAGATCTGCTTTTAATATTATCAAGAAATTCCGTGGATTGTTTTCTGATGACAGCTAATACGCGTGAGTTATCAAGAAGACTTTTAATGTTCTCCTGAAAAGGGATACAGGAGCTTTCCAGATAACCAAGCTCGTCAATAACAAATACACTATCAGCAGAGGTCATAAGATGCTTCATAATGGCAGGACAGGCGCAGTTAATAAAGCCATCCTCTACGGAGGTCATGTTGTTGCCTTTTTTAGGGGAAACAGGAGTGAGTGTACGTGGTCTGCCAATCACATATTCTTTTCCATCATCTATAAGATTAGATTTAATAACAACTTCTGGTGTGTCTGTTCTGCGGCTTAGCAGATAATTGAAATTGAAAAAATCAGACATATCCATAGTTTCTTCAAGCTGGTTTAAAATGTTGTTTAACAGATATGATTTGCCACTTCCCCGGTCTCCCGTAATAAAAAGATGTTTTTTATCTGACATCTTAAAAAATGTAATTACAGCCAAAGCATCTAAATAACAATTATCCATAGAATAAATAAGTCACCTCGTTTCACTAAATGATTTTATAACGTATGTGTGTCTGGTGAGAATAGACATTTATACGCAGTATAGGTATAGGTCTATAATGCCACAACTACGCGGTGGGTTTTATGGTTAATGTCAGTACATTCAATGACATTAATATTATCATATATAAGAGACATCTTTTCATTAATAATATCAAGAGAGTCTGTATGTGTATTAATGGTGCTAAGGATTGTCCCAGACTTCATAAGAAGTATATTATCGCAGTATTCTAAAGCAAGCTCAGGGCTGTGAATACACATTAGGGCGCATCTGCCATCGGATACAATACTTCTTATGTGCTGCATAAGAAGATGACGGTTAGAAAAATCAAGTGCACTATCCGGTTCATCGAGAAGAAGCAGTGGGGAAGCCTCTATTATGGTGCGTGCCAGAATACATAACTGCTTCTGCCCTTCGCTTAAAGCTAAGAAGTCTGATTCGTATAAACCCTTAAGTCCAACCATATCAATAGCTTTATCCACACGCCTGAGCATATCTGTGGTGTAGCCTCCAAGTATGTGCATATGAGGATTGAAGCCAAGCAGACATACATCCCTGACGGTCATGCTTATAGTAAGATTGTTTCTTTGGGGAATGTAGCTTATGAGCTGTGCCTTTTTTTTAACAGAGAGGTTTTCAAGTAAGTGTTCATTAAGCTGACATTTTCCGTTGTGTTTTATAAGTCCCATGATGGCCTTAATAAGAGAGGTTTTACCACAGCCGTTATTGCCAATAACAGCATTAAGCTGTCCAGGCATAAGGTCAAAGCTTACGTTATCAACCGCACAGGTGCTGCCGTAATATACTGATATTCCGTCTGCGGAAAATGTATTATTGAATAAATCGGACATCATAACGCCTCCTTTTTATTAGCTCTGATAAGCAGAATGATAAGCAGTGGAGCACCAAGAAGTGAGGTAAATATACTGACTGGCAGCTCTGATGGGGATACACTTCTTGCCAGTATATCAGCAAGTGTCAGTAAAATAGCTCCTGTGAAGCCACTTGTTATGTATGTAAATATGTCATTACGCTTTGTAAGAAGTCTGGCAATATGAGGTGCGATAAGTCCGATAAAGCTTATAAGCCCCGTAACACATATTATTGATGATACTACTAATGTAGCAAGCATTAATATGATAAAACGCAGACTTGTTACATGTACACCTAGTGATACAGCTTCCTCTTCACTTGTAGAGAGAATGAGAATCTGTCTGTATAACAAAGCCATTATAATAAAGCCGGTAAGTGTCGTGAGAAATGGAATAGCAAGGCTGTCTCTTGAAATACCATTAAGGCTTCCCATAATCCAGTATTCGATTGAAGCAAGTTGTTTTTCAGGATCTGCAGCAAGCTTTAGAAACATAAGTATAGTCTGTGCCACAGAATGAATAGCTATACCGGCAAGCACGATAGTATAACTGTTTCTGCCAGGGACAAGATAAGCCGTAAGCAGAGTTATTATGAGTGCTGTAACAGCTCCGATAAAAGCAGATATGGAGATGACTGGAACAGAAGCAGAAACTGCGACTATTGCAAGAGCAGCACCGGCACTTGCACCGGAGGAAACGCCAACGATATCGGGAGATGCCAGAGGGTTTTTAAATATAAGCTGATATATATAACCTGATATTGAAAGCCCAAAACCACCTATAACACCCATAAGGGCGCGGGGAAGCCTGAGCCTTTTAAAGACCATAATAGACATAGTATCACCAGACAGTAAGCTCTTTAATGTGAGTGGATACTGTCCGGTAATGACAGACCATACAAGTACTACTATAAGAAGCAGTACCTGTATGACTGATAAAAGTATAATTTTGTTCCGGTAATTAGAAGTATTTTTGAACATAAATCATCCTTATTTAGCAGGTGTGAATCCATAAAAGCTTTCATAGAATTTAGTTACACATTCTTCATAGAAATCCTTAGTAACCTTTTCTGGATGAAGAACAGAGGCAATATATATGCTTCCTAAGAAGCTTGCTGGTACAGGTGAATCCCATGCTTCTATATCACCAGGAAGTTTTACAACCTTTTTATTCTTAACAGCATTGCAGTCTGCAAGATTAGCATCATTTATAACGTCATCTACTGAGTAAGTTGCATCGGCAGCTATTATAATGTAATCAGGGTTCCAGGCAAGAAGCTGTTCATATGAAACATTTGCCCAGTAAGTATCTGTAAGCTCAGAGGCTGCATTCTTTCCGCCTGCATTGCTAAGTAATGTGTTCTGATACATCTTGCTTCCGGCTGTTGAAAGAACAGAGCTGTTGCCCGCAAGATATACTAAAGGAGTGCTCTCACCTGCAAGCTTGGCTTTATTATCAGCTAAAAATGTATCGATAGAATTGTTAAGTGCATCAGAGCGTCCGATTGTGTTAGTTATTTTACCAACAAGTGTTATACATTCCTTAAGGAGCGTTGCATCCTCAGGATTAACAACAACAGCCTTGATACCAAGACCTTCAAGTGTATCTGCAGCTTTTTTTAACTTCATAGGAAGGAATACAACATCAGGTGCTGCTGCAACACAGGCTTCTGTGTTGAATTCCTTAGCTGTTCCCATATTAGGGAGACTTACAATGGATGGAGCTGCAAGCTTATAGATGTTTCGTGTATTAGCCTTAGCTTCGATTCCCACAAGCTTATCCTTTAATCCAAGTGCAAGGAGAAGACTTGTAGAGATATAGTAAGATGAAGCAATCTTTTCAGGTGCTTTTTCAAAAGTTACTGTTCGTCCTGCCTGGTCGGTAACAGTAAGAGGGTAGCTTGTGCTTACCTCGTTGAATTGTGACATGACATCAAAGGCTGATGTTGAAGCAGCCTGTGTAGTACTGTCGTTTGCAGCAGAACTGCCACATGCTACAGTTGATATAAGCATGAGCACTGCAAGGACTAAAGCAGTTAATCTTTTAAAATTCTTCATATTTATCCTCATTTCTACTTTATTTTTACACATTTTTTATGTTGGCCAGAATATATCTGACAGCAACAGTTAAAAGAAGTGCGCGAATGAATTTTATCAGATTGACAAGGCTTTTACAAGTCAGTATAGTTATATTATGATGATACCAGGGGCAAAAGGTCTAAACCCACATGAGCTTGCTCATAGGTGGGTGAAAGA
>ERZ780177.1693-NODE-1693-length-20120-cov-5.428158_pt1 | contig 20120 bp, 20 predicted proteins | sample MGYA00510973_ERZ780177 | MGnify/ENA primary metagenome ERZ780177 (study PRJEB29588, sample SAMEA2144396) | human gut metagenome | biome: human gut; feature: human-associated habitat; material: faeces | place: Denmark | collected 2008/2010 ...
GTACCGGCCTTTCAATTTCGCCGCCTGCCGCCATAGCCTTTAAAAGCGCTGCTGCTTTTCCTGCTTTGGACTTATCAAAATATAGTAACGTAGCAACACTTGCAGCTGTACAATATTGCCAGTGTTCCTTTGGAGCGCTCCAGTCCAGTAAATCGTATAGCGCTTCCTCTGTGGATGTTGTGCAAGTAAAGTTTTTGTTATGCTGATTAACGAGTGTTATTTCCTCACTGCTTAACCAATAACGCTCACCATCCACAACTGCCGCCGCGTAAATTTCGCCCCACAGCATTGCAGGCGGCAAGCGCTCCAACTTTTGCCAGTCTATCGCTGTAAGCGGCAACACAAAATAACGGCGCTCGCCTGTACGGTCAAGCAAAAAATCAAAATTATTTATCGTTCCGCAAAAGCTTGTTTTGCGCGGATGCTTCTGTACAGCCATATCATATGGCGCGCGATAGGTATCAAGAGGAGAAGTAAAGAACTGTTTTAGCAGGTCTTTATCCTTCATACTGCGCCCCATTTCAGAAACTTCCACAAGCGCATATTTTGTAACTTTAATAACGCTGTCTTTATTAGCCGGGTCAATGCTTTGTTCTGTAAGTACAATCGTGGGCACCGGCAGCAGCCAATTAACAAAACGCGTTTTTCCAATGCCCTGCGCACCCTGCAAAACAAGAAGGCTTTGAGGCTTTATGCTGCCGTCATTATAACCCAGCTTTACCGCCTGCAATAACCATTTACGCAATAGGCCATATAAAAAAGCACTACGGCCAGCAGCAACAAAATTATTATTCAACACAAGTGCGCTGCAAAGGTGGTCAAAATAAACCTTCTGCCCGCCTGCTGCTGTCCACTTGTTAAAGCAGCTTTCCAAATAGTCGGTAAAAGGATTATAACGGTTTTTACTGGCGATAAGGTTAAGCATCGCCCTCGTGTCCTGCCTGCTGCAGCCCAGCCCGCTTTTATTGGCTTCGCCCTGCATTTCAGTTACAGTATCATCATATTTTACAGCCAACTTTTTGCCGTCCCGGTAAAATTCCACTTCCTTACTGATTTCGTTATATTTAACCTCATAACGCCAGCGGCGCAGAAGGAAAGCCAAATTTTGCCAGTGCGTTTTTATCGGCTTTCCCTCAAGATTGCACACAGGGAAGTTTTGCTTAACTACCGGCTCATTATTAAAGCGGCCTGTTAAATTTCGCGCGCTGTACACTACTTTGCAGGCAGCCACAGCAGCGGCAATGGTCATTTCGCCATAAGTCTGCCCGGCGCTGTTATGCTTGGCGTTCCACTTTTCAGCCCTGCCCTCCAGCAAGTAAAGCCCGCTTTGTCTAAAAAGCCTGTCCATCTGCGTCGCGTCTTTTTGCGTCCAAAAGGCAAGCGCATTGCAAAGTGATAAATCTGCCGCGCTTAAATCATCCGTGTAAAGCAGGTAATTACCCCGCCAGTACGCCGCCAGTTCTGCGCCCCTGCCGGACTTCTGCCCGCCAGCTTTTCCGCTCTCCAGCAGTTCTATAATTGCAGCATCATCAAGCGGCGCAAAATCTGCGGCGGCGTGCTTCTCCTGCCCTGTGGTCGCCGTTACGTTTTGCGGCGGCTCAAGATACTTGAAATATACCCCTTTTAAAGCCTCCTGCCGCTCCTGTACGGCGTTTAACCCCTCACGGTACAAATTACCTGTGACGGTAAAAAAGCGCTTTGTATCGTACATCTCCACGCCAGCAGCGGCGTTTTTACTTTTGTTTCCCGGCTTTACTGCTTTTATGAATATATGCACGCCCTCACCGCTTGGCGATATTTCCGCATAACTGGCAAGGCGTTCTGTAATATCAGCGGCGGCGGTATTCCAGTTCCCGGCGGCGTCCCTTGCGTGGTCAATATCAACTCCCACAATGCCGCTGCCGTCCAGCTGAAAACCTATGCCGTCAAAGCCGCCGCCCTCGTGCGCAGCCCTGCATTCATCAAACGCCGCCCACGTTGCAGGGTCATTGCTTTTCGCTCTCCCGCCTGTGGGTGTATACGGCACTTTAGTCATCTTGCCGCCGCGCTGCTCAAACTTCCAGCACACCCAGCGGCGCGCGCTTTTCAGTTCTGCCGGGATATTTTCATAAAATACCCGCATGTTACCAATCCTCGCTATCCTCTCGGCCGTCCTCGAACCTGTCCTCATAGTCGGACGCGGCCACAATACCGTCCCTCATCATAATTTCGTCTATCATGTCCTCGCGCTGCCAGTCGCTTAAACCCTGCGCGCCGTCATCATAACCCATGTTATAGTGTTTTCTCATTGCTTTCTCCTCCGTTCTGTGGTAAAATAAAAACAGTTTAAAATGTCTAATTTACTATTCATTGGGCTTTTTATCTCCGTTGAACCGCTCGGCGTTGGCGCGCCGGGCGGCTTTTTCTTTTCTTTTGCGGCGTTCCGCCCTTACGCCTGCAATATATCCGGCAGCATAAGTCATCATTGCACCAAAACGCGCTCGCCCCCAGTCTGCCGCATCTTCCGCATAATAACCGGCAGAAAAAATATAATTCGCGGCGTATATGTCTTTTAAATTTATCAGCTGCGGCGAAACGCGCAGCGCCATTTCCGCCAGTTCTTCTTTGGTTTCTGTTACTTCCATTTTTTACACCCCTTCAATATCCAGCTTTTTAAATAAATACTTCCTGTTTATTCGGCCGCGGACTGTTAACTTTCCCGCGGCTTTTAGTTTCTCGTTGGCCTCGCGGATGATTTTATAGGCCATACACATTTTTACGCCTAACGCCGCCGCCACTTCCTGCGCTGTCATCAAAGCCTTTTCCTGTTCCATTGCTTCACCTCCTAATCCTCCACAACCACAGCACGGGTCACTGCTCTAAATCCAGTAAATCCTCAACCGGCACACCTAAAGCCGCCGCCAGCTTGCCAGCTGTGGCCGCATTTACGTTTTTACCGTGCTTAATGCTACTTAATACAGCAATTTTACAGCCTGCGCGTTTTACTGCATCCGTAACTTTTAGCCCTGCTTTAGCGCAAGCAATATAAAAAGCTAAATAGTTAAGTTTCATATTCCCACCATCCCTTTTGATGTTTTTTGTTTATTTTAGCGTCTTTTTAGTTTCTTGTCAACAAATTTTATTGTTTTTTATGGTGAAATAAACTAAAATGTTTTATAATTAAGTTACTAAATATAAAGCAGGAGTCCGAAAAATGAAATTTAACAAATGTTTAAAAATAGCCCGTGAAAAAGCAGGCTTAACACAAAAAGAATTAGCGGAAAAATTAAATATTCCACCTCAAATGATTAACCGTTATGAAAACAGCGACACAGAACCACGTATAGGCTTTGTAGTTGATGTTGCCGTGGCTCTTGGGATAACTCTCGATGAATTAATGCAATATAAACCACAAAAAACAGATTTTTATAATAATATTTTAAAAGGTTTATATATTATAAAAGAAACTAATGATAGTTTTGAAATTATCGATGTTACAAAGCCAAATAAGGATAAGTACCTTGCTATTAAATTTAAAGATAAAAAATTTTTTGAAAAAAGAATAGATGAAATTATAGTAAATTCAGAAAAGGAAGGTATGGAATTATTCCGCGTCAGCGTACAAGATGGTATTTATAAGCTTATTGCTGAAGTCTTAAAGGAAGTAATTATTTATGGCAATACTAAACACGCAATATATAAAAATATGAGCATTGATGACATAAATTTTTATGCTAAAAAAGTTGACACCCACAACGAGGAATAACCTCCGGCAATATTTTTCAGACTTCAACTTTTTTCAGCATTCCGGCATCGGCCGGCGCAACCGTACCAAAAGGAACGGCAGACTTTTCTGTCTGCCGCCTTTCGCTCATTTTTGAGCAAATGTTAAGTTTTGTTAAGTTTTTATAAAAGTACGCAGACTTTTTTGTCAATTTACTCATTTTTGAGTAAAATCATACTTTCAGACTTTTTTGTCCGAAACTAACTTTTACTAACCGTTTTAAGAGGTTTTTTTATTATGTTTGCTAAACTAATACGCATTGCCGGTAACCTTGCTTTTGCCCTTATGCTTGGGCTTTTTGGTGGTTATATCTTGGCCGCAATAGTTTGTATGCTGCTTGCGTGGCTTTTAACGCTTATAGGTTTTACTATTACAGCCACAGACATTATCCGCAGCACCTTTGGCTTTATTATCTTGCTGGCCTGCTTTGGCTTTTTTGCTATATTAGGCTATTTTATAGGCGAAACCGTACAGCGTGCCATTGAAAGATTTTTCGGCGTTGGGAAATAAAAATTATTTCCCAAAAGTCAAGTTTTGACAACCGCACAGACTGCACCGCAATGCCGCTTTATAGCCTGCGCTTGTGGATGCTGGCAGGAAACCGTTAAAATTTTCTCTGCATCTAAATCATTTTTGGGGCTCGCAAGACCCTCGGCGCAAATTTTTTGCAGAAAGAACCTACCGAATACAAAATAAAACAGGAGAGGTTAAAACCTCCCCTGTTTTTTATTGCTTAAAACTCAAAAATCAATTTACGCCGCCGCTTTTATGCCTTACAGCCGTTTTTTAAGTTTCCGAATATAGTTTAAGCGTACCTGTAAAAAAACGCCTGTAAACTAACCGTATGCAATAAATGCTTTTATAAATAACGCCAGCTTGTATTGTCAAACGGATTAAATTTGTCGTTTTGTATTTTTAACTCCACTTCATTCATTTCAACATAGCGTTTCGTCATTTCAATGTCACTATGCCCAAGTATTTTTTGCAAGCTAAACAAGTCGCCGCCATTAAGCAGAAAAAACTTTGCAAACGTATGCCGGAAAGTATGCGGCGATACTCTAACGCCAGTAATATTTTCATCCTTGCCTATTTTGGCTATTATGCCGCTTATCGCTGATACACCTAACCTTTCACCGTCTTTATTTATAATTAAGTATGGTGACTTTAAGAGTTTGTGTTCGGCAATATATTCTCCCCTTTTTTGCAGGTATTTTAATATTACTTTTCTTAATGTATGGCTTAAAGGCACATCACGATATTTTTTCCCTTTGCCGACAACTTTTATAATATTAACATCAAAATTAACGCTGTTTATGTACAGTGCAGATAATTCAGCCCGCCGCAATCCAGTAGCAAATAAGGTACAAGCAATAGTATAATTTCTAAACCCTAAAAAGCTGCTTTTGTCAAAAGAATTTAAAATAGTGTCTATTTCAAATCTATTAAACGCAGGTATTGTCTTTTCTTCCCTTTTCGGTGTTTCAATATTTGCTACAACATTTTCGGGTATTATCTTGTCACGGTACAGGTAATTAAAATAGGACTTAATGGTATCAAAATATACTTTTAATGTGTTCGGATTAACATCTTTTGCGAGTTTTGCAAGGTGCGCCCTTATATCGTTGGCGGTAATATCTTCGGCGTTTTCAATGTTCCTGCTCGTACAGGTTTCAAAAAACCTGTTTAGCGTGCGGTCATATTTAACCAACGTACCTTCCGCAAGGTTTAAAGCGATACATCTCCGCAAAAATCGTTTTTTGCTTTCTGATAATAGCATAGTAAAATCCCCTTTACTTAAATTTATGCAAGGGACTTTCCTCTTACGCAGCAAAAGAATTAAATTAACCCGCTGACTAAATAGCTGACTTTCCTCTCAATAAGTTTACAAAAAATAAAAAACACGCAGTTTTTATGCTGCGTGTCGTAAATTTATGTGCATAAAAAAGCCCGGACTTTCCTCTTACGGCAAAGCCGTCAGCGATTGCTTTTCACACTCATACTGTCAGTACTTTAGCACAAAGCCTGTAATTAGTCAAGGGTTAAAATATGGGCCGCAGGCATTTAATTTTTAACCTGCGCCAGGCGTGAAGTAATTACTCCGCTTATTTTGGCATTAACCGTTTCCAGCGCTTTTAACGCGACAGATTTGTTGCCGACGTCGCCGATAACGGAACTGTCTTTGGCAAGTTCCGTAAATTTGCCGTTATAAAGGTATTTGCCGCTCTTTACATCAAAAATTTTAAAAGGCACAACTGCCGTCATCTCTTTGCCAATCGTAAACACGGTTACTTTTTCCTTGCGGACGAAAGGTTCTACCTGCACCAGCACAACGTAGTCAACGCCGCTGCCTTTAAATACGTCTGCAATATCAGCTCTTTCGGCCTGAGTAATATCGGCAATGCCGTTTTCGTTAAGCTGCCCTAAAAACTCAGTTCCGTCTATATACTCACAGGCAGAAGTTTTTAGTGCTGACTGTATGTTTTCCAGAACTGCCCTGTCTATATCCGCGTCATAAGTTGTGTTAGCATTATTAACATACAGCACCGCCGCCTTTGCGCCGTTTTCTTCAGCAGCAGCTTTATTCAGCTTTTATAAACTTTTAAATATTATTTAAATCTTTCGTCTTCGCTTATTTCATACTCAAATTCTTCCCAGTCTTCGCTGTTTTCGTTTTCGTAATAACGCCCGTCCTTGTAAATAATATCGTCCTGAGTGTACGGGTGGTCATTCACAACTCCACTGCTGTTATCTGCGGGGCTGTTTTTATCCTGCGCGGCATTATTTTCCGTGCCGCTGCCCGAAGCGCGCATCATAGCAGCAAGCTCTCCCAAATCCCTTATAAGTTTAGCAAACGCTGTCAGCATAGCTGCCAGCAATCCCAAAACAATTATAATCAAAAACAGGTAAAGCATAATATCACCTTATTTGCTTACACATTACTCATAAAAAAACGCTGCAGCATTTTATTATATTCCCACGGATTTTTATTATCCGTCTTTTTAAACTGGTTCATAACTGCGTCCAGTTCATCCGCATAATGCACTATAAAGGCCTCTTTGGTTGCACAGGCAACAGGCGAGCCTTTTTCCGGTTCGCCGTGGTGCGACAAAATAATATGCAGCAGCTGCTGCAATTTAGGGCCGGTAACCCGCGCTTTGGCAGCCGCTTCCTGTACTATTGCCGCGCTCATGCTGATATGCCCCAAAAGCCTGCCTTCCGTTGTATACGGAAAGCCCATGGAGGCAGAAATTTCACGCAGCTTGCCGACATCGTGCAAAAGCGCCCCGGCAACGATTAAATCTTTATCCACGCCGCCGATGGATTCCGCCATAGCAGTTGCCAGCACCGCTACATCAACAGAATGCTGCAGCAGCCCGCCGATATAAGCGTGATGCAGCCTCATTCCCGCCGGATTGCGCAAAAACTGTTCGTAAACCGCGCCTTCAAAGACATTATCCAAAACAAGGCGCAGCCCCGGCGTTAAAACGCTTTTTATAAGGCGGTCAAATTTATCTTTATAGGCTTCGTGGTCAAAATCGCCTTCCTGCAGCAGGTTGCTGATATCATCCTCCGGAACGATATCGCTTAATTTTTTTATAACCAGCTGCAAAGCCATTTCACCGGAAAATTTGTTAATATCCACGCTGCCGCTTACCATTACCGGCGAAGGGCCGTCCATCTCGCGCATTTTTTCAACAATGCCGGCTTCAAAAGTAATAAACGGTATTTTGCCGCTGTTATCTTCCGCAAGCCCGCGTGCAAAAGGCGCACCGTTGGAAGATGTGCCTACGCGCTGAACACGCAGAAGCACCGACTGGCAAATTTTTGCCCCGGCTTTAAAATCACTAATCATTTATTGTACCTCAATTCATTAATATTGTTTAAAAAGCAAAGTTTCGCGCGCCGTTAAAACCTGCGCCGCAAAGCCTGCCGCCGCCAGCCTCAGCGAAAGTTTGTCGGCCAGCACCGCCACAACCGGCAGCTCCGTGCCCTGATGCGTGGCGTCAATAAGGTTCAGGCCGCTGAATACGGCATTCTGGGCTTCATGGTATTTAATATCTCCGGTCACATAAGTATCCGCACCCTGCTCAAGCGCTTCGGCAATAAAATCAATGCCGGCGCCGCCGCATAAAGCAACCTTGTAAACAGTTTTTCCTGCACTTATGCCGGTAACAAAGGAAAGCCCTAGCGCCTTTTTTACAATCTGCGCAAATTTTTCAAATTCCATTTTATGCGGCAAATAACCAACGCGCCCCAAGGCACCACAGTTATCGTCATTTTTCACCAGCGAAACGGTTTTCTCCAGGCCGAGCTTTTCCGCAAGCACATCGTTAACGCCGCCAAGCACGCTGTCAAGGCTTGTATGCGCACTGTATACGGCAATGCCGTTTTCTATGCACTTTAACAGCAAATCGCTTTGCCAGCTGCTGTCGCAGATGTTTTTAAGCGGTTTGAAAATCGGCGGATGATGCGTTATCAGCATATCTGCTTTTTGCCCAACAGCCTGCTGCACAACTTCCGGCGATACGTCAAGCGCTACCATTATTTTTTTTACGGAACTACTGCCGCGCCCGATTAAAAAACCGGCGTTATCCCACTCCTCGGCAAGATTGCGCGGGGCAATGCTGTCCATAATTTTTACTATATCATTCACAGTCGCACTCATGCTTATATTCCTCCAATCCGGCAAGAAGCTCCTGCATTTTTTTATATTTGCCGCTCTGCTGCGCCTTGCTGCTCTGCGCCATGCTTTTAAGCGTTCTTGCGTAAGCAGTGTAAAGTTTTTCAATATGCCTGCCAAAAAGCGGCGGCCGCTTTTCAATAAGGCGCGGGCCAATTTCATATTCTATGCTGCTGTGCGGAGGCTCGCTGCCGGGCACCAGCATAATAATTTCGTATAAATGCTGCGGTTCTTCCGCCAGCGCTTCGTCTGCAATGCGCCAGCCGTTTTCACACGCCCACCTGCGCAGCCCCGGCGCGCCTGCCATTGGCTGAACTATTAAAAATTTCAGCGCTTTGGCTACTTCCGGGCTTTCTTCCAGAATCTGCACAATAGTGCTGCCGCCCATTCCGGCAATAACCGCGCCGTCGGCCTCGCCCGGCTTTAACACGGTAAGCCCGCTGCCGCGGCGCACTTCTATTTTGTCTTTTAATCCATACATGCCGATATTGGTTTGTGCGGCCCTGCACGGCCCTTCGGCAATATCTGCCGCTATGGCAGCTTTAATTAAGCCATTCTGCATAAGCCACACCGGCAAATACGCGTGGTCCGTGCCAATATCTGCCACAACGCAGTTTTTCGGCACCAGCGCCGCTATGGCTTCCAATCTTGCGCCTATATTCATAAACCCTCCGGTAATATTGTTATTTACACAACTAAATTATAACATACCGGAGGGTTTTTATAACATTTTCAGTTCAATGTTTTTACAAATTTTTTAATGCTTGCACCAAGCGTCAGCAAAATAAAAATTACCAGCGCCATTACCTGCGGCCACATAATTTCCAGCCCGTTGCCTTTTAACAAAATGCCGCGCAAAATTTGCAGGTAATACGTAAGCGGCAAAAAATTTCCCAGGTAATAGAAAAAGTCCGGCATGGATTCGCGCGGAAAAATAAATCCCGACAGCATAATGCTCGGCAGCAGCACAAACACGCCCATCTGTATGGCCTGCATCTGCGTTTTGGAGCAGCTGGAAATTAAAACACCCAGCGACAGCGACGCCGTAATAAACAGCGACGACAGAACATACAGCAAGGTAATGCTGCCACGCACCGGTACGTTAAAAACTATAATGCCCGCAAACAGCGCAATCGTTATCTGCGCATAGCCGACAAAAATATAAGGAATTATTTTGCCGAGTATCAGTTCCCACGGGCGCAGCGGGCTTACAATAAGCTGCTCCATCGTGCCGTTTTCCTTTTCGCGCACAATTGCCATGGAGGTTATCAGCACCATGGTCATTGTCAGCACAACGCCGATAATGCCCGGCACCATATAAAACGCCGTTACAAAATCCTGATTGTACCAGGCGCGTACACGCACATCATACAGCGAAGTCTGGCTGCTGTGCAGCCCGTATTTTTCCTGCAAAGCCTCCTGCGATTTTACATTGCCGATGGACTGCGCCGCCGCTATGGCCGAAGCCGCCGACTGGGAATCGGTAGCATCTACAATAACCTGCACCGGCGTCTGCCTGTTATGCTTTAAGTTTTCTTCCAAATCGGGCGGAATAATTACGCCCACTTTGGCATCGCCTGCGTCAACCCTGCGGTTAACGTCTTCAAAACTGTCTTCTATGTAAATAAGGTCAAAATATTCGCTGGCGGTAAAGCTGTTTAAAAGCTCCCTGCTTTCGGCAGATAACGACTGGTCGAACACTGCCGTTTTTAAATGCTTTACGTCCGTATTAATGGCAAAGCCGTATATTATAAGCTGCACCACCGGCATAATCAGCAAAATTACCAGCGTCAGGCGATCGCGCCGCATCTGGATAAATTCTTTTTTTAATAAAGCGAGCAGCCTGTTCATACTTTGCCACCGCCCTTTTTATCAAGATAGTACGAAAATACATCTTCCATTGTCGGTTCAATAATTTTATACTGCCAATCTGAAAGCAGCGGCAAATCCTGCGGGGCAACCAGCACACGCAGTTCGCGCCCGAAAATATAGGCATCTTCCACCGGAATACGCTTTTTAATTTTTTCACGCAGTTTAATGGAATCGTCACTGGCAATGCTTACCAGCGTGCCTTTAATGCTTTCTTTCAGCTTTTTGGGGCTGCCTTCGGCAACCATTTTTCCGGCATCCAAAAATACCATTTCATCGCAGTGTTCGGCTTCTTCCATAAAATGCGTTGTTACTACCATCGTAGTGCCGCCGATTGCCAGCGCGTGTATTATCTGCCAAAAGCTGCGGCGCGAAATGGGGTCAACGGCACTCGTCGGTTCATCCAGAAACAGCAGCTTTGGTTTGTGCAGTATGGCGCACCCCAGCGCCAGACGCTGCTTTAACCCGCCGGAAAGATTGCCGGAAAACTCGTTGCGTTTGTCTTTAAGGTTCATCTGCTCAATCATTTCTTCAATGCGGGCATATTTTTCTTCACCTTTCAGCCCGTACATACCGGCATAAAAATCAAGGTTTTCAAACACCGTCATATCAAGGTACAGGCTAAACTTCTGCGACATATAACCGATATTTTCCTTAACTTTTTCCGGTTCTTTCACTACGTCGTACCCCAGCACAATGCCGGTTCCTCCGGCCGGTTTTAAAATGCCGCACAGCATGCGGATGCTAGTTGATTTGCCGCTGCCGTTGGAACCAAGGAAACCGTAAATTTCGCCGCTGTAAACCTTAATGTTAAGCCTGTCTACCGCCGTAAAATCGCCGAATTTACAAGTTAAATCATTAGTTTCTATTGCCAGTTCCCGTACCGTCATTTTATTAAAACATCCGCCACCATGCCCGGCTTAAAGATGCCCTCCTCATTCGGCAGCGCCACTTTAACAGCAAACACAAGGTTTGCGCGCTCGCGCTTTGTTATGCTGTTGCGCGGTGTGTACTCGGCGCCGTCGCTGATTTCCTTAATTTTACCGGTAAAAGCCCTGTCCGGATAAGCGTCGATTTTTACACTGCACTCCTGCCCCACTTTAATAACGCCAAGCACATCAGAAGGCACGTAAACCCTTACCCAGCAGTCACTTAAATCCACAACCGTAAGCACCGACATACCTGCGCTTACATATTCGCCCACTTCATAATTTTTTGTCAGTACAACGCCGTTTACCGGGCTGTATAAAGTCATATCGCCCAATGCTATTTTAGTATTTTCAAGTGCTGCTGCCGCACGCTGCGTTTCACGGCGCTGCGCTTCAATTTCATCTTCACGGTTGCCTTCAATTAAAAGCGCTTCCTGTTCACGCGCCGCTTTTAAACTGTTTTCGGCAACTACGTCTGCCGCTATTGCCTGGTCAAGCAGCTGGCGTGCCACGGCTCCGTCATGATACAGTTTTTCGTAACGCAGGCGGTCGGTATGCGCCTGGTTATAATCTGCCAATGCCGATTCCGTTTTAGCTGCCGCCTCGCGCAGCTCCTGCGGGCGTGCGCCCTTAATTAAATCGGTCAGCTGAGCCTGGGATTTGGCTAAGCTTGCTTCATCTTCGGCAAACTGCGCTTCAAGTTCGCGCGTATCAAGCCTCGCAATTATCTGCCCGGCAGTTACGCTGTCGCCCTCTTTTACAGTACGTTCACGCAAATAGCCGCCCAGCCGCGGAGTTACATCGGCTTTTGTCGCCTCAACAGTTCCGGTAAGTATTTTGGCTTCTTCGCCCTGCAAATACAATTTATAGGCACCTGCTGCCAAAATGAGTATTACTGCAATAACGACGGTAATAATTTTACGTTTTGTCATAGCCTTTTACCTCAATTCCGCGCAATAAAATATCCAAAACCTGCCGCAGATAGCTTTCGGTAAAACTTTCGTCCTGTTCTATAACCATGCTGTGCAGCGGCTTAGTTAAAAAATAAAGGTTAATGATAGAAATAAGCATCAAAAGCACTGTTTTTTCATCCAGTGTTTTCAAAAAAATTCCCTGCTCTTTGCCGCGCTCAATCATTTTAAGCAGCACGGCAGAATTGCTTTTGAACTTGTTTAAAACCACATCTTGAAATACCTGCGACGGCTTAATAACCTCGCGGTATATCAATTTAACATAGGCAGGCGGATACTTGTAAAAAATATTGCTGATAGAACGTGTATAAATCCTCAGCCCTTCACGCGGGTCTAATTTTTCATCGCGCAAAACGCCTATAAATTCATCAAAATTATTTATCAATTCACGCAAAATGGCTTCGTAAAGCCCCTGCTTACTGCCAAAATAATACGAAATCATCGAACTGTTGGCACCTGCATCTGCTGCAATCTGCCTGATGCTGACCTTGTCATAACCATATTCTGCAAACAAACCGATAGCAGACATTATTAATTTTTCTCTTTTTCCTGTTTCGTTTTTCATATCATCACCGCTCTTTTCAATCAATCGTTTGATTAAATATTTCGGCATTTTTCTCTAAATTCCTGCCTGCACACAAAAATAAAACCGTATTTTTATAAATTATACTGATATAACAAAAAAAGCCAAAGGTTTATGCTATAAAACAGCTGATAAAAACTGCGGCGGCTAAATTTTACAGCCGCTTCGTCCGTAAGTCCAGCCAGCGAAGCCTGGACGGAATCGGAGGAGCCGCAGCATTTTTATGCTGTTGAATAGTATAACCTTTGGCTTTTTAAATTTTTATTATTCTTGCGCTGCCGTTTATTTATTGTAAATCAAATCTACAAGTTCCAGCGTCAGTTTGCAGGATTTTTCCATAGCGCCCAGCGGCAAAAATTCGCAGTTGGAGTGGAAGTTATGCCCTGCCGTAAAGTAGTTCGGCGTTAAAATGCCTTTGGTGGAAATAAACGAACCATCCGTACCGCCGCGCATTGCAAGCGTTATCGGCTTAATGCCGAGTTTTTCCATTGCCGTGTACAGATAATCAATGCAATATTTGTTATCTTCCGTTACGGCATCGTTAATATTGCCGTAAGTATCGCTCATGGTGCAGGTAACTTCGGCACGCGGATACATAGCCTGCAATTTTTCGGCATTGGTAGCAATTTCCGCTTTGCGTTCTTCATAGCGTTTTTTGTTATGGTCGCGGATGTCGAGCGTAACGGTGGCATAAGTATCGTTGCTTACAATACTCTTAACCCAAATATAACCTTCGGTGCCTTCTGTGCATTCCGGAGTCTGCGTGCGGTCAAACATATTAACAAGGTCAACGGCAAGCAGTGTCGGGTTAATAAGCACGCCTTTGGCGCTCATCGGGTGCGCGCTTACGCCTTTAATTTTAACAATGGCGGTGCCGGCGTTAAAGGTTTGGTAAACAACTTCGCCAAGTTCGCAGCAATCAATGGTATATGCAAATTTAACAGGGAATTTGCTGAAATCCATTTTTTTAGAGCCACGCAGGCCAATTTCTTCATCCGGAACAAAAGCAACGTAAATATCGCCGTGACAGCGTTTTTCGTTAACAATGGTTTCCAAAGCAACCATAATGTTGGCAATGGCAGCTTTGTTATCTGCGCCAAGCACGCTGGTGCCATCGGTAAATACAATATCCTCGCCCACGTATTTTTCAAGTTCCGGGTGTTCTGCCGTGCGAATCCAGATATCTTTTTCTTTGTTCAGGCATACATCGCCGCCCTGATAGTTTTTAACAACCTGCGGATGAATTTCCGGCGACATGTTAATATCAATAGTATCAAGATGCGCGCACCAGCCAACAGCAGGTACCTCTTTGGTGCAGCCTTCCGGCAGATAAGCCGGCAGTTTGCCGGTAAGCACGGAATATTCGCTGATTTCAAGGTCAACAAGGCCAAGTTCAGCCAAGTCCTGTTTTAACAGCTCTGCCAGTTTGCGCTGGCCTTCGCTTGAAGGTACATTGGCATTGGCAGCGTTGCTCTGGCTAGGTACTGCCACATAACGCAAAAATCTTTGTAATAATTTTTCCTGCATAATTTATTATGCCTCCTTAAATATTACATTCGCCGCGGATATACATAATCTGCCTGGAAGCCCAGAGGAATATCGAACCACCAGAAGAAGTAAAGCATGAAGGTTAAAGTTACAAGCAGCGTAATGGTATACGGCAGCATCATGGAGCTGAGCGTACCGATACCTGCTTCTTTAACGTATTTCTGGCAGTATAGTATAATCAGCGGATAAAACGCGAACATAGGCGTTACAACGTTTACGGCACTGTCGCTTACGCGGTAGGCGGCCTGTGTAAGTTCAGGCGCAATGCCTACTGCCATCAGCATAGGCACAAAAATAGGCGCCAAAATTGCCCATTTTGCAGATGCAGAAGTGATGATAAGGTTCAGCAGGCCTACAAAAATTATAATGCCCAAAATTGTAATCTGCGGCGGCAAAGCCAGCGATTTTAAAAATTCTGCGCCGGATACCGCAAGCAGTACACCGATATTGGATGCACCAAACGCATACAGGAATTGTGCTGCGAAGAAGTAGAATACAACCATCTGCACGAGGGTTTTGGTAATTTCTTCCATAGCAGCGGTAACATCTTTAGGTGAACGGAATTTGCCGCACAAAATACCATATACAAGGCCGACAGCAGCTGCAAAAATAAAGATTACGGCTACAATGGACTGCATAATAGGAGCCTGGAAGCTGGCAATTTCGCCGTTAGGCGCACGCAGCAGGGAATCTTCCGGATAAAGGGCTGCAAACAAACCGATAATCATTAAAATTAAAATGCCGGTAGCAATCATAAAAGCACGGTTTTCGCGCGGAGTAATATCGGTATTGTTTTCGTTGCCAAGGTCAAGGTCATCCGGCAGCGGATAAGTTCTCCACAGCCAGGGGTCAACTACTTTTTCGGTAACCCACCAGCAGGAAGCAATTACAAGGAAGGTAGAACCCAGCGCATAAAAATAATTGCAAAGTACGTTAACCTGATAAGTCGGGTCGATAATCTGCGCTGCGCTCTGCGTAAAGCCCTGAATTACGGGGTCAATTGCAGACGGAGTATAGTTGGCGGAAAAAGCACCGGCAATACCGGCAAAAGATGCCGCAACGCCGGAAAGCGGATGCTTGCCCGTTGCATAAAACATATATGCCGCAATCGGGATAATGATAACATAACCGGTATCCGGGCCAAGATGGCTGACCATACCGGCAAGAATTACTACCGGAGTAATTAAAAATTTAGGTGTTACAGACAAGAGTTTTTTCAAGCCGGTGTTAATGTAGCCGGAACCGTCGGCAATACCGATACCGAGAGTTGCCACAATAACCATTGTCAGCGGCGGGAAGTTAGCATAGTTGGTAACCATTTTGCTCATTAACGTTACCAGTTCCTTACCGCTTAACATGTTGTTAACCGTAATTTGTTTGCCTGTTGCGGGGTGCACATAGTCGAAACTGATTTGCGACAGAATTGCAGACACAACGCAAACAATTACGAATGCGCCGATGAACAAAACGGTAATATCCGGGATTTTATTGCCGACACGCTCAATCAGCCCCAGAATGCCTCCCATTTGTTCTTTTTTAGCAGATTTTTCCAAATAAAGTGCCTCCTTTATATTTTATGCCGCAAAAAATACTGTCCCCAAAGCGTGTTACCTTTGGGAACAGTACCAAGGGCAGCATATTATTATATACTAATAAATTTACAACGATGACAGCATATCGTCAACATATTTTTTAATTTTTTCAAGTTTTTTGCGTATATCTTTAACTTTTCCGCTGTCGCGTGCAACAACCTGCTCAATTTTGGCACGGTGCTGCAAATAAGTGCGCTCCAGATTTTTAAGATAATCTTTAAGCGCTGCAACTTCCGGAACATCGCTGGCAACGGCAGCTTCCGTTACCTGCCATTCGCTGCCGCTGATGTTTACACTGTCGCCATACTGCGGTATATAAGCAGCCGTACCGATACGGCGCTGCAATTCTCCGGCAAGCTCCATGGAAGCATCCACTTCGCCGTGCGTTACAAAAAATGCTTTCGGCTTCTGCGCCATTTTTCCGTACCAGTTTAAAAGCTGTTCCTTATCAGCATGGGCCGAAAAGCCCTTTAAATTGTAAATGCGCGCATTAACGCGGATATCCTCGCCCATAATTTTTACCTGGCGCACGCCTTCAATAAGTTTGCGCCCAAGGCAGCCGTCCGCCTGATAACCGGCTATGATAACGCTGCTGTCCTCACGCCAGAGGTTATGTTTTAAATGGTGCAGAATACGTCCGGCATCGCACATGCCGCTGGCAGACAAAATAATTTTGGTGCCGGGCATTTCATTAATCATGCGTGATTCCTGCGCCGTGGCTGTAAAATGCAGCTGCTTCATCGAAAGCAGGTGCCTGCCCTGCATTTCGTAAATGACGCGCGCCTCGTCGTCAAACTCCTGCGGGTTGCCAAGCACAATCTGCGTGGCTTTATTCGCCATCGGGCTGTCTATGTAAATAGGTATATCGCTGGAAATTTTTCCTTCGTGCGCCAGCTTTTGGAAATAGTACAAAAGCACCTGCGTACGCCCAACGGCAAACGCCGGAATAATGATATTGCCGCCGCGCTCTGCCGTATCGTTAACAATCTCGGCCAGTTCAGCAGCTTTATCGTAAACTTTATGCACACGGTTGCCGTAAGTGGATTCCGTTATGATAAAATCGGCGCCCTGAAGTTGTTCCGGGTCTTCCAGAATCGGCGCACCGGGCTGACCGACATCGCCGGTAAAAATAATTTTTGTTTTTTTGCCGTCTTCCTCTGCAAAAATTTCTGCAATGGCAGAACCGGCAATGTGCCCGGCTACTTTAAATTTGGCCTTAATTCCGGGAATAACGTCAAATTCTTCGTCAAAACCGCGTACTACAAAATTTTTAAGCGCAGCATAAGCTTCATCAACCGTATAAAGTGGCTTAACGAATTTGCGCCCTGCACGCATTCCCTTGCGGTTGGCAAATTCCGCATCCGATTCGTGAATATGCGCACTATCAGGCAGTAAAATGCCGCATAATTCCAGCGTGGTTTTTGTGCAGTACACCGGCCCTTTATAGCCCTGTGCAACCAGTTTCGGTATCAGGCCGCTGTGGTCGATATGCGCATGCGTTAAAACCATGGCGTCAATTTCGCCGGGGTTAAAAACAAAATCACGCTCATTAAAAGCGTTTACAAGCTTAGAACCCTGAAACATACCGCAGTCAACCAGCACTTTCCTGCCGCCTGTTTCTATAAGATAGCATGAACCGGTAACCATCCTTGTGGCACCCAAAAAAGTAATTTTCATCGTCACGCCTCCTTCGAATCCATATTAATAATTCTGTTATATAATTCTACAAAAAAATATTATTCCCTGCTTTAAGAAGATAAACAAAAATACAGCCAACTTCAAATAACTGTTAGCTGTATTTAAAGCAATCATAATTTATCTGTGATAATGCCCTATGTCCTTTACTAAAATTACCTGTATTCTCTCATCGTTTTTTATTTCTTCGCATTTCTTTCGTAACAGTACTTCATACCACGTGTATCCATCCAGCCAGGTTAAAAGTTCTATACGGGGGGGCAATTCAACGCTCTTTATGAAGTCATAATAACCGCCATAAAAAGATACCGCATCTACATTACCAGATAAAGCAATTTCTTTCGTTAATTTTTTAGCATTTTCAATTTCTTTATACGTCATTTTATCTAATTTATAATAAGGCAGATAGTAACTCGTGCGATAACCGTCATCATGAAATATTTTTAACGCCTGCCAGTTACCACTTTCAGTCCAAAGTAAATTTTTATCAATTTTATATTTCGACATAAGCTTATCCAAAGTATCTTTAGCGGCAAATTTATTACTTTCTGTAAGATTTTTAAAATCAAGCCATATTCCTTTTGGCAAACCGATATCCTGATAAGCTTGTAATTGTTTTTCTAAATTATATTTGTTTAAATCTTTTTTATCGTGAGAATTATCAAAAGCATTTTCGTCTTTATAATAAATAATATCAAATTCAATGCCTTTGTATTTACTAGTAAACTCATACTGTTTTTCAACAGAATCCGTCCTGTGCAACCAAAATTTATCTGGCATATATTGTTCTGCTAAATAATTTTCAATAGATATTGGTAATTTTTTTATTACTTTGGCCGCTATTTTATCATAATTATATATAGAAAAAGTTATACCGATTATAACTAATGCAATAAAAAACTTTTTATACTTATCATAGAACTTTATCATTGTTCACCAATCCTTTTTTTACCATATAATGTTCTAAATCTTTCTGGATTCGAATCATATTGTTGTGAAGAAATATCATTTTCCGCTTCATACATGCCATTAATCTTAATGTTCATTAATGATAAAAGCGTATTAAAAATCAAATCATTAGTAAAATATTTATCTTGAGCAATTTTCAATCTTGCAATTTTATCTTGGTTTTCTTGCATATAGCTTTCAGAAAAACACATATAAAAAGGTATATCCGTCATTTCTGGAATATAACGGCTTGCGTCATGTCCTAAATGTTGCCTGGGCGCATCTGCATGATCAGCAAAATATATCATGCATTTAAAATTCTGCAATTTACTAAGTTTTTTATACAAATTTTCTACCACATAATCATTATATAAAATACTATTATCGTAATCATCTACATCTTTATCGCCGCTAAATTTTTCAAATTCAACAGGATAGCGCTCACTATAAGAACCATGATTACCCATTAAATGTATTACTATCAGCATTTTTTCAGTATATTTTATATAATCAAGAGAATCCGCTAATTTTAAATCATAATAATCTGTTCTTGTTACTTCTCCTGCGTTTTTATTTATCCATTCCTGCTGATTTGCTTCACTGGCAATTACAGTTATAGGAGTATCCCAAAAACCATATCTAACTTGATTGCTAAGCCAAACCGTTTCAAAGCCAGCAGATTCAGCTACTTCTATTACAGAAATCGCCTTAGCTAAATCTATATTATTATATTGATTTTTAGCCGTCAACGCATACGTTAATACTGGCACTGTATGTGTATGGCATGAATGTGCATTACTAAAAAATATAACATTAGGATTATTTTTTATGCTTTCAAGCCAAGGCGTAGTTAACCGGTTATATCCATAGGCCGACATATAATTTTTGTTTTGCGATTCGCCTATTATAAGTACATATATACCTTTATTTCCGCTGGTAATACTAATATTTTTATTAATATTTTGTTTACGTATTTCTTTATATTTATTGAAATCATCATAACGCTGTAAATAAACATATGTATCTTTAAAAATATGGGTTAATAAGTTGCCTTTTCCTTTGTATACGGCAAATATACTGAAAATTAATGTCGCCGACAGTAAAATGTAAAACACTTTTCCAGTTTTTGAAAAACTCAATTCACTTATTTTTTTGTTCAGTAAATATAGAGCAATAATAAAGACTAAAAGCACAAAATAATATTCTATCGACAAATAATCCGCCAAATATTCTTTAGCTTCCGTTAAATTAGTCTGCATAATTGCTAAAACGGCATCCGTATTAAGCAAGGCTGAAGCAGAAAAATAATAGCCCCAAATAATAATCACCGGGCTGATAAGCAATAATAGACAAATAAATCTTGCTAACATAAAGTTTTTTAATAGTGATGTAAATAAGATAAAAATACTACTTACACCAACAGAAAAAATTAAATATTTTATTATTTCAACATTACCTATTTGAATATTTAAAATTTTTATTTTTAATATAGCCAATGAAACGAAAATTATAACAAACAGGATATTTAAATAATTATATAT